>Ga0272446_1005353_pt1 | contig 14255 bp, 11 predicted proteins | sample YNPCB0061_FD_194587 | JGI IMG/M metagenome (GOLD analysis project Ga0272446, IMG submission 194587) | Hot spring microbial mat communities from Yellowstone National Park, WY, United States - YNP-CB-006-1 | ecosystem: Environmental > Aquatic > Thermal springs > Hot (42-90C) > Sediment | place...
GTAGCTCTCTGTAGCGGAGCGCCGTTCGAAATCCATGATGGGCGCCAAAATCTTCTTTATTTCGGCCGCCTTGAGGGGCGGGACGGGCCCGTCGAAGCGCAACTCGATGACGCTGCCGCCAGGTGCGACGCTTTGATTGGTGGAAATGGGCCGCGTGGTTCCACCTACGCCCACTTGCACACCTTCGTACCACTTGCGTCCGCCTTTGAAGCCGCCATTGATCTCCAGCACCAAGCGGTTGCCGTCGATTTCGACTTTGGTGATCTGAACCAGATCGCCGGCGCGGGCGGCCGGACCGTGCTCTTTTCCGGCGGCATCCCATTGGGACTTGTCCCAGGAACCCGCGGCAGTAACGGTCAGGGCCTTTTTGGAGCGCGGCAAGGGGACCTTCATAGTGGCATATTCGGCGGTCAAGCCGCGCAGGATTTCGATTCGCTCGGAGGTGGTCAGCTTTTCCGCGCCGTGCGCCGGCAGAAGCAGCAAGAGCAGCGCGCAAGGAAGGAGTTTTCTCATGATTCACCTCCCTGGAGATCGCGCAACAGCCAGGCGCGCTGGCGGCGGACCGGCCCGCGGAAAAGGAAGACCATCAGCGGGATGACAACGAGAGAGGTCAAGAGTCCCGCTTCGGGTCCGTACTCTCCGCCACTCCACAACGGGCCGGCTGACCAGCGCATGGCATAGCCCCCTGCAACCATCTTAAACCCGCTCAAGTTCGCGCCAAAGACGGGCAGGGTCCAGTTCCAGCCGAAATGCAACCCGATGGGCAGCCACAGATCCCCGCTGCGCAGGAACGCCACGCCGAAGATGACGCCCCAGGCGACGGTATTGAAGATCCCCAACCCAGTGGCGTGGCTGTTGGCCGCGTGGGCGAATCCGAAGACAATGCTGACCGGCAGGATGGTGGCGTAAGGACCCAGCGCGTTCACCAGCACCTGGAATCCGTAACCGCGAAACAGCATTTCTTCACCCACGGCGCCGAACAGCAGCACCAAGCTGACGAAAAAAAAGGTGGGCCAGTGAAAAGAGGGAGCAGCTTCCCACTCGATGCGGGCTGCTCCAGTGAGCAGTGGAAGCCCTACCACCAGCAGTGCAGCGCAGACTCCTGCGGCGGCGCCAACCCCGAGGTTGTGGCGCGAGGCTTGGTTCCAGCCGAGGCCGATGTCGGACAGGCGCCCGCGCTCCCAAATACGCACAGCGACGGCATTGGCCACCGCCGCGGCGGCAAACGTACCCAGGGCCGCCGCCACTAAGTAACCGCCAACCGGCATCAGCAGCGTAGCGAATACATTCAGCCCGGCGATTTCCAGAAAGGCAAAGACTCCTACGCGAAGAATCAACCCCCACTTAGACGTATGAACCGGATCCGGCTGCATCGGGCGACACCCCGACTATATCGCAGCCGGCGGGCGCAGGTGTAGAATGGCGGAACTGGAGCAAACCATGAACAAGAAACGACTCCTTTTGCTGGCGGTGGCCGCCGTGGCGGTGGCGGCCGCCGGATTCCAGGCTGCACCCTCAAAGCAAGCCCCCGCCGATCCCACCGTGGCGGGCTTCATGAAAACCACCGAATCCTCCGCCGCCGACGCCATGGACCAGGTGGTGGGCAAGCGCGGGTTCATGTCGCACGACATGCGGCCGCGCATCCCCGGCAAAATCGTGGGCCGCGCCGTGACGGCGCTGCTGCGCCAGACCACGCCGGACAAAGCTACCCCGGCGCTGAGCGCCAAGCACTCGGTGGAGATGATCGACAACGCCAAGCCGGGCGAAGTGGCGGTCATCGTGGTGGAAAACGGCCTGGATGTGGCCGGCTTAGGCGGGTTGATGGCCACCACGGCGAAGGCCAGAGGGCTGGCGGGCGTCATCGTGGACGGAGGAGTGCGGGACATCGAAGAGATCCGCCGCCTGAAATTGCCGGTGTACTCGCGGAGCGTGGTGCCCTCCACTTCGGTGGGGCGGTGGGCGTCGGTAGGCAACAATCTGCCGGTGCAGTGCGCCGGGGTTACGGTGCGCCCGGGCGACCTCATTATCGCCGGAGAAGACGGCGTGACGGTGGTGCCGAAGGAGCGGGAAGCGGAAGTCCTGAAGCGCGCCCTGGAAATCGACGAGCGGGAAAGCCGCATGATTCCCATGATTCTGAAGGAAAAGTCCCTTAGCAAAGTGATCCAGATGTTCAACCGCATCTGAAGCCCCGGTTGCGTTATCATGAGTGGCGAATTGGAGAATTACGTATGAAACTTTCTCGACTGTTCGGCGCGGTTGTGCTCGCCGCCGGCATCTCCGGAATTTTGTTTTCCCAACCTGCCGCGCAAGGGCCCAAGCCCGCCAAGAAGAAAAAGCTGCTGTGCATCGGACAAGTGAAGGGGTTCCAGCACGATTCGGTGTCGCACGGGTTGGCGATGCTGTGGAAGCTCGGTCAGGAGTCGGGCATTTACGACACCTACATCCGCACGGATTGCCAGTTGATCACCAAGAAGAAGCTCACCGGCAACGCCAAGAACCTGGACTTCTTCGATGCTGTGGTGTTTTTCACCACTGGGGAGTTGGACATGGACGATTCCCAGAAGGCAGACTTGCTGGCTTTCATCCGCGATGACGGCAAGGGATTCGTGGGCGTGCATACGGCGCCGGACACCTTTTACAAATGGCCGGAATGGGGGGACATGGTGGGCGGCTACTTTGACGGGCATCCTTGGAACACCTTCCAGGCGCCCATTATCGTCGAGGACCGCAATAACCCGATTACCGGGCACTTCCCGCGGGAAATCACGGTGCTGGACGAGATTTACCAAGTCCGGGATTTCTCGCGTTCGAAGGTGCGCGTGCTGATGCGTCTGGACGAAACCAAACTGGACATGACCAAGAAGAACATCAAGCGCGAGGATAAGGATTTCGCCGTCACCTGGATCCGCAATTACGGCAAAGGGCGCGTGTTCTATTCCTCGCTGGGTCACACCTTCGAAGCCTGGGACCGTCCGGACGTTCAGAAAATGTACCTGGAGGCCGTAAAGTGGGCCATGGGACTCACCCAGGCGGACGCCACGCCGCGACCTAGACCGAAGGAGTAAACCGGTTCCGTGCACCGGATCGCCATTCTGCTCGCCCTTGGCGCTGCGGCGGCCGCCGCCCCGCCGGAAGTTTTTCGGTATGGACGCTTCGAACAGGCGTTGACCGCCGCCCAGGATTACGCGGACCCGCTTCAGGACGTGCGGGTGGAGGTGGAGTTCAGCGGTCCGAAGAAGGCTCGGGTTCGGACGCCGGCGTTTTGGGACGGCGGGCGCACTTGGCGCGTCCGCTTCTCGCCGGAACGCGAAGGCGCATGGCGTTTCCGGGTGCTCACGCCTGGCTTTAGTCCCTCGGAGGGGAGTTTTCGCGTGCGGGCGTACCGGGGGCCGAATGAACTGATGCGCCGCGGGGCGCCGCGGGTGTCGGCGAACCGGCGCCACTTCGTTTATGCGGACGGGACGCCCTGGTTCTGGCTGGCGGACACCGCCTGGAACGGGGCATTGCTGTCCACCGACGTCGAGTGGCAAGAATATCTGGCCAACCGCGCGGCCAAGAAGTTCACCGCTATTCAGTTCGTCACCACGCAATGGCGCGCTGGGCGGCAGGACGAACGGGGGCAGAAGGCTTTTTCGGTGGAAAGCGGCAAGCTGACCGTAAACCCGGCTTTCTTCCAGCGAATGGACAAGAAGTTCGAGGCGGTGGCCGAGCGCGGCCTGGTCTCAGCGCCGGTGATGCTTTGGGCGCTGACTTCCAAGGAGAAGGAGAGCCCTGGCGCAGTGTTGCCCGAAGAGCAGGCGGCGGCGCTGGCATCTTACATTGCTGCGCGCTATGACGCTTTCCCGGTGATGTGGCTGCTGGGCGGCGACGGCGACTACCGTGGGGAGAAGGCCGAGCGGTGGAAGAAGATCGGGCGGGCGGTGTTTCCGCCGGGCCGGCCGCACCGGCCCGTCACCCTGCACCCCGGGGGCATGCAGGATCCTTGGCCGCTTCTCAAAGACGAGCCGTGGCTCGATTTCCTGATGTTCCAGACGGGTCACGGTTCGAACGAGCGCAAGTGGCGCTGGCACGCCACCGAAGGACTGGCGAAAGCCTGGACGATGACTCCCACGCGCCCGGTGTTGGATGGGGAGCCGAACTACGAAGGCCACATCTCCTACTCCAAAGAGCCCATTGGCGACTACGCCGTCCGGCGCGCGGCCTATTACAGCCTATTCGTGGCGCCCACCGCGGGGGTCACCTATGGCGCACACGGCATCTGGTATTGGGCGCGCAAGCCTGAGGTTCCCCTGGATCATCCGCGAAGCGGCGTGGCGCTGCCCTGGCGGGAGTGCCTCGCTTACCCCGGCGGCAATCAGATGCGGGTGATGCGGGACATTTTCGATTCCATCCCTTGGTGGCAGCTTCGCCCGGACCGCAGCCTGCTCGGCGACAACCCGGTGGATGAGGGATTCACTAATTACATCGTAGCGGCCAGTTCCGAAAAGAAGGATTTCGCGCTGGTCTACTTGCCGAAGAATGAGGCGGTGAGGCTGAACCTCGCCGGACGCAAGAAGCCGGCGCAGGCCACTTGGATTGATCCGCGCACGGGCCGGCGGAAGCCGTCCGGCGGCGTTACGGGCGCGGTGGAGCTGAGAGCCCCGGACACTCAGGATTGGCTGCTGCTGCTCGACTGGCGGTAAGCTCGCCGCCACTCGCCCGCGGCCAGGAGGCACACGGCCAGCGCCGCCGCTACAGTCCACAGCATGTAGCGGTAATCGGTGGATCCGGCCACCGCGCACACCACCGCCGCCGATAGCAAGCCGCTCCAGGCGGTGGCGGCGATTAGGGCGTGGCGCCGAAACAGGATGGCGGCGGCGAGCAGGATGAGGCAGTAGATCCAGACTTGATAGAGCGGCGTTTGGCGGGCCAGATGGTTCAGATTCTTTTCCAGCCAGCGGCTCCGCCAGTCCGGGCGCCACGAAACCCCGAGCGCATTGGCGGGGATCCCGACGTGCACGGGCGACCATGCTTCCTCGCGGTTCCAAACCAGCACGCGCGAGGCGATCTCCATGCGGCGGCCCGCCCACAGGAGCGGATGCCGTAAGACCGTTGTCAGCCAGACGCGCCGCATTTCGTCCGCGTCAATTAGGCTCTGGTCCAGGCGCTGCTTCTCGTCCGCTTCGATGCCGAAGACGTGCCGGAACTGGAGACTGAAAGTGGGATCCATCTGATAGGGCACATAAATGCGGCGCAACGATTCCAGCGTGAGTCCGTGGCGGGCCAGGAAACCAGGCGGGAACAGATCGCGGTTTTCGCGCAGGGACATGCCCGCCAGATCGTGGGCCATGACGAGGCGCCAGAGTTTCGGATCGGGCACGCCCGGGGGATGGGTGAGCCAGTGGGATGCCGCGATGAAACCGGCCGAGAGAACGAGGAAACAGGACCATGTTCGCCGGCGCGGGCGCGCCAGAGCGGCGGCGGCAGGCCATAGCAAGGGAATGACGGCGGCGATGCCGTTATGGCGGAAGCCGGACGCCGCCAGCAGGAGCACGAGCCCGGCTTTCGGCCAGGCGCTCGCCAGGCAACCCACGGCCGCCAGCAGGGACACACACATCCACACGTCCTTCCACACGACGCCGGCCATGCCGAAAAGCGGGGGCAGCAAGCCCGCCGCCATCCACGGCGCCGAGGGAGCCAGCATGGCCACGGCGCACCAGTAAAGCGCCGCCTGAAGCGCCAGCATTCCGCCTGGACCGGGAAGGATTTTGTCGGCCACTCGCCAAATGAGGCTGAGGAGCGGCGGATGGCCGCTGTCACGGATCCCATAACGCGCTTGTTCGAGCTGCACCAGGGAATCCACCGACATGTAGCCCGGCCAGAAAAGCGCCACAGTGAGGATGACGGCCAGCGCGGCGGTGAGGACTTTCAGCACTTCGCCATGTGGGACAGCGCGCCGTAATAATCTTGCAGCACGCTCGCGTAAGAAGCGCCAATCGAGGCGGGCGGCGGCGCGCCGGCATGCCGGGCAGCCTCAAACAGCGCCTCCAGGCAGGTTGTGGGATCCTGCGTCAGCTTCAACAGCCGCCCGTACCCGGTGGCGCGAATCCGTTCGGCGATGGCGCCGATATCAAAGGCCACCGGATACAGACCCGCGGCCAAAGCGATGCTCAGGGCGTAAGAATACGTTTCCGGCCAAACCGCGGGGAAAAACGCGACCGACAGCCTTAAATCCCGGATGCGTTGGAACACCTCGTCTTCCCGGTAGGGACCGGTGATGCTGACATTGGGGAGGCGCCGTAAGGCGGCTTCATTGGAAGCGTGCCCCACCACCACGAACTCCACGGGCAGGCGCTCTCGCCAGGCGTAGCGAGCGCAGGCAAGTAGCACCTCGGATCCCTTATGCGGGCCAATCGCTCCGATAAGCGCTACACGCAAAGGTTCACCCGGGGCGGCTAGCGAGACAGGCTGAACGGGGGTGGACTCCGGATGGGGCTTCCACTCCAAGCGGGCGTCTGGGAAGTAACGGCGGATGCGCTGGAGGGCGTCCCGGCTGGGGCACAGGACCAGGGCTGCTTTGGCCGCGAGATCCGCCGAAGCCTTCCGCAAGCCGGCCACCGTTCCGGAATGGCTCGGGAACCAAGCCCGCATCAGCGGATGGGCGCCGTTCAGGCGGAGACATTTTTCGCAGCTTTCCACAGGCGGTTCGCCGCAATACATACCGCTTTCGTCGATTAGCGTGGTTTGCGGACAGACCCAACTATAGTCATGGACGGTGAGATAGTAAGGACGGTCCAGATCCAGCGGCAAGCGCAGCAAGGCAGGATGCCCGGCGTGGTGCAGATGAATGAAAGCCAGGTCCAGCCGCTTCAGCAATTCCGCGAGCAGGGGCCATTCGTCTTCGATGTGGTATACGAGATTGTGGAACGGCTCGCCGTCCAGAGCAGTGAGCGACACCCGAGTCTCATCAAGCGTTTCCAGTAGCAGCGGCAGGCGTCCCTCGCGGGCTAATGCCTGCGATAATTCCATGACGTTTCGCCGGCTGCCGCCCTCGAGCCGACCGGAAACGTGCAACACGGCAGGCCGGCGGACGGCCGCCAGGCGTTCGGCATCCAGATTGCGGCGCCACTCGAGTAGGGGGTCGCGCCGCAAGAACTCCGCCACCACAGCGGCATAATCCGGATAAAACTCGGACAGCCTGGCAAGATTCTTACGGATCAAATGGGCGCTTTCCGGGCCGAAGGAGGCGCTGCCGGAATGGCCCACGAACACGTTAGGGGCGGCGACATTGCGCCAGCCGAGCGCGTGCGCGCGCAAGCAGAAGTCGTTTTCCTCGGCGTAGCCGCGGTCCCAGTGGGTCTCGTCGAACAAGCCCACTTCGGTCAGACAATCGCGCCGCACATACATGCAGAAGCCGACAGCGCTGGGCAGATCCGGCGCCTGCGCCTCGCCGTTGAAGCGCGCGCAAAGGTTGTCCAGAAGCTCGAGTTCCGCCGGCGAAGGCAGCGGCCCCGGCTTGTCGGGATGGGGATAGCTGAGAATGGTAGCGTTGTTTGACAAGGGAGTGACGGTGCCGATGGCAGGGTGGCTGTAGGCGACTCGTCTGAGCCGTCCGAGCCAGTCGCCGTGCACCACGGTGTCGGAGTTCAGAAGTACAACGTCGCGGCCGGCGTGCAGGCGGAAGCCACGGTTGGCCGTGCGCACGAATCCTAGGTTGGCGCCGTTAAAAAGCACGATGAATCCGTGCCGCCGAGCCGCCTCGATCACCTCCTCGTAGCCGCCGGTCGCGGAGTCGTCGATAAGGACCGTCACCTCGTAACGGACCGAAACGGGGGCGGCGGCCAGACTCTCCAGGCATTTCAGGGTCTCCGCCTGGCCGCGATAAACGGGCACGATAACGTCCACGTATTCGTCCGTAACCGCCTGCGGAAAGGGATCTTCTTTTGCGCCCGTGCGGACGGTGCCTTCGGGGACTGCGATCCAACCAGCGGGCGGCAAGCTCCGCACTGCCTCGGCTATCACGGCGCGCCGCAGGTAGTCAGCGGTGTGGGGGCTGATCCCGGGGCGAGCCAGCTCGCCCGCGTGCTCGCGCCGGGCGCGCCATTGCGCATTGAGCTCCGCGTGCCAGCGCTCCAGTTCGCGGCGCAGGCGCCCCGCGTCGACGAAATGGCAGGGACTGCCGGGCAGATGCAAATCCGAACCCGAGACCTTGGCGCTGACCACGAAACCAGCCGCGGTTCGCGTCCAATCCGGCAGTTTTACCCGGAATCCGGCGAAGCCGCCGCCTTTGCCGGCTTGCGCCAGGTCCGCGCGGTATTCGAACCGGGATACGGTGGCCACGAATTCGGTGTCCACCCAAACATCAACAGCCAGCGGCGTTGCAGGATCGGCACGGTTCCAAATCCAACCGTGAACCGCTCCTTCGACAATCCCCTCCAGCAGTCCTTCGAATTCCAGTTGGAAGCATTTGGGACTGTGTTCCAGTTCGAATGCCTGGCCGGCCACCCTCGCCCGCACTTGGTGGGGGCGTCCGTCCATCAAGCGCTGCGGGAGTGGGAAGCGGAAGCCGTGACGCCCATCGCCAATGCCTGCGCCACACAGGTCGCCGCGCAACTCGGAAGCCGAAACCACCGCCTCCACCTGCCCGTCGATCTCGATTTCCACTTGTTGCACTGCCGAGGGGTGGTAGGGATCCCAAGCCCAGCCGGTGAGGACCGCGCCGTCCAGCTCGTCCAGAGCGCCGGAAAACGAAGGGCGCAGCAGGCGGGGGCTCTGGTCCAGTTCCAAACCCGAGTGCTTGAAACGGACGTGGATGACGTGCTCTCCACCTTCGAGCAATTCCCTGGGTAGTTCAAACTCGAAACCGTGGCTGCCATCTCCCACCCCGGCTTGCCGGAGATCTTGCCGGAAGAGGGAGGCCACAGCCTCGCCGATGCGGCGCTTGCCGCAGAAGAACTCCACGGTCAGCCTGTCGCCGGGACGCGTAGGACACCAAGCCCATCCCCGAACGCGGACTCCCCGAATTTCCTCGACATGACCCTGGCAGGCCGGCCCCCGCGCAAGAGACGCGGCGGCTGTGATCGCCCTAGCCAGCAGTTTGCCCCGCATGACGAAAACATAGCAAGGACGGCGGCTCCCTGTCAGGCGGAGGGCAAGGGGAAAGTGGCGGCCGCCCCGTTGATCAACGAGGGATCCGCTCCGGCTTCAGCCGAGCAGATCGAGGGCGGTTTGCAACTCGCTGCGGGTGTGCAAGTCCCCGGTGCGGGTGCACAGAGCGATGCCGGACTCATAGACGGACCGCGCGCCCTCCAGATCGCCAAGTTTTTCTAACGCTTGACCGCAATGGTAATAAGCCGCCACATACTCGGGGTTACGCTTCAGGAGTTCGCGGAATTCTTCCACCGCAGGGGCATAATCGCCTTCCCGCAAGTGCTCCATCGCCACGCCGTAACGGATGAAGGAATCGTCCGGATTCTGGGCCAGCAGTTCCTTCAACGTTTCCAAACGAGGCTTGGACATGTGTGTATCGCTTCTGCATGATAGTATAACCGTGGTGGCTTGCCCGTTTTTCCGTCCCGTCTCTCGAATGCGGGACTGGCCCACCCACCCTAGAGTCCCGCTAGGCGAGCCCCATGAAGGGGAGTGCGCCGCCTCGGGGGCTGCGCCACCGCGGGAAACCATGCGGATGTTGTGTAACTTCGGCTACGCCCGCGGCCGATGCTGCTGGTTCCCGGAACAGGCCGGAGCGGACGCTCACCGGTTCAGCGCATGGCAGGAGGAAGGCGGGGCGCTGCGGGTGGTCTGGATCGTCGAGCGCGAGTTCGAACCGGTGGCGCATGGCGAGTTTCACTACGATCGGGTGCAGTGGGGTGCTGAGACCTCCGGGAGCATCATCGAATTACAAGCGCAGGCGTTCGCCCGCTCATGGATGAGCCGCACCGCCGTGGAGCTTAGGTGAATATGGAACAGAGAATGGAAGGCAAACCGGTCCGTGAATCGATATCCGAATACTCGGAATTGGCCCTGCCGATTGACGCCAATCCCCTGGGGAATCTATTGGGCGGCAAGGTGATGCATTTGGTGGACTTGGCTGGCTCGCTGGCCGCCGTCCGCCATTCGCGCCGGCCGTGCGTGACGGCGTCCATCGATCATATGAGCTTCCTGTACCCGGTGCGCATCGGCCAGCTTATGGTGCTCAAGTCCTCGGTGAACCGGGTATTCCATACCTCGATGGAAGTGGGGGTCAAGGTTTTCGTCGAGGACATGACGACAGGGGTGGTGAAACACACTTCCTCTGCCTATTTGACATTTGTAGCGCTGGACGATTGCGGCCGTCCCGTGCCTGTTCCGCCGGTCATCCCGGAAACGCCGGACGAGATGCGCCGGTACGAAGAGGCCGCCCGGCGCCGCCAGTTACGCCTGGCCCGTTTCCGTCCGCCAGAGCGTTAACCGGCCGAAGCAGCCGGACCCTTGTGCTGTAATGTAACAAGTGGAAGAGGAGGTTCTCGGCAAAGCGTACGATGCGCGGCTGGTGCGGCGCCTGGCAACCTACTTGCGGCCATACCGCTGGTTGGTGGCCGCCTCGTTGGTCTTCCTCATCCTGAATTCCCTTCTCCAAGTGGCCGGGCCGCTTCTGACCAAGCTGGCGGTGGACCGCTACTTGGTCCCGGCGGCGAACCAAACGCGCACTCCGCTGGACGCCTTGCTTCCGGCAGATCCCGTGGCGGGCCTGACGCGCATTTCCCTCCTGTACCTGGCTGTTCTAGCTCTGGCCTTCGTGTTCGATTTCACCCAGACTTACGTCATGAACTGGACCGGACAGATGGCGATGTTCGACTTGCGGCGGCAGTTGATGTCCCGCCTCCAGGAGCTGGACATCGCCTTTTTTGACCGGAATCCGGTGGGGCGCCTGGTGACGCGCGTCACAACGGATGTCGACGTCCTGAACGAGCTGTTCACTTCCGGTCTGGTGACCATTGTGGGCGACCTGCTGATGCTCAGCTTCGTCATGGTGGCGATGTTCCGGCTCAGTCCGGGCATGACCCTCATTTTGCTGGCCGTCCTGCCCGGCGTCGTCGTGGTGACGGCAATCTTCCGGCGCCGCGTGCTCGAAAGCAACCGGCGCATTCGAGTGGCCATCGCCCGGATCAACTCCCATTTGCAGGAGCATGTCAACGGCATCGCCGTCCTCCAGCTTTTCAACCGCGAAGCCGCCAGCGCCGAAGAATTCGAAAAGACCAACCGGGAGCACATGAGCGCCTTCAAAGAGGCGATCCTCGCTTATGCCTGGTTTTACCCGGTGGTCGAGTTTCTGAGCGTCATGGGCTTGGCGGTGCTGCTGGGCTACGGCGGCTGGCGGGTGGACCGCGGAGAGCTGTCGCTGGGCGTTTTGGTGGCGTTCTTTCAGTACGGCATCCGGTTTTTCCGGCCCATCCAGGATCTCAGCGAAAAGTACAACATCTTGCAATCGGCGATGGCGGCGGCCGAGCGCATTTTTAAGCTGCTCGATACAAAGCCCTCCATCCAGGCGCCCGCGGCGCCAAGGCTCTTTCCCAACGAGCCCGCACCCATCGAATTCGAAAACGTGTGGTTCGCCTACGAGGGAGACGAGTGGGTGCTCCAGGATGTCAGCTTCACCATTCATCCCGGCGAGACGGTGGCGGTGGTCGGACACACCGGCGCGGGCAAAACCACCCTGATCAGCCTCCTGTTGCGCTTTTATGACGTCCGCCGCGGCGCCATTCGCGTAGGCGGCATCGATATCCGGGAGTTCGACCCGCGCGAGCTGCGCCGCCACTTCGGCGTGGTCCTTCAGGAGCCGTACCTTTTCAGCGGCACCATCGAGCAGAACATCCGCCTGGGAACCGAATCCATCACCGAACAACAACTGCTGGCGGCGGTCGAGCAGGTGAACCTCCACGATTTCATCGAAAGCTTGCCGCAAGGATTCGCCCAACCCGTCAAAGAACGCGGCGACGGGCTGTCCACGGGACAAAAACAACTCATTAGTTTTGCGCGCGCGCTGGCCCAGGACCCGCGTTGCCTGATCCTGGATGAAGCCACTTCCAGCGTGGACACGGAGACCGAGTTCAAGGTCAGAGAGGCCCTGGCGCGCATGGTCGAGGGACGCACCTCCATCGTCATCGCCCACCGGCTTTCCACCATCCAGCGGGCGGACCGCATTCTGGTTATGCACAAGGGCAGGCTGCGCGAGTCGGGAACCCACCAAGAACTGCTGGCCAAGCGCGGCGTCTATTGGAAGCTTTACCAGCTTCAGTACAAGGACCAGGAAGTCCGGCTGAGCCGGTGATAAGATCACTCCAGTATGCCGAAGAAAATCGCAATGATCGGCGCCGGCAGCATTGTCTTCTGCAAGACGCTGATGAGTGACATCATGGCCACCGAAGCGCTGGCCGGAAGCGAGTTCGCGCTGATGAGCCGGACTCCGGAGAAGCTCCGGCGAATGGAGGAATTCGGCCGGCGCATGCTGAAAGACAACGGCTTGCCCGGAGCGGTCTGGTCCACGCTGGACCGCCGCGAAGCCATCAAAGACGCCGATTTCGTCGTCGTGATGCTTCAGGTGGGAGGGGTGGAAGCCTTCGAATACGACTACAAGATCCCGCTCAAATACGGCGTGGATCAGTGTGTAGCGGATTCCCTCGGCCCGGGAGGCGTATTCCGCGGACTCCGCACCATCCCCGTGCTTGTGGACATCGCGCGCGACATGCAAGAGCTGGCCCGCCCCGGGGCGATCATGCTCCAGTACGCCAACCCTATGGCAGCCAACTGTTTGGCTCTGGGCAAGGCTTCCAAGGCAGCTTTCGTGGGACTCTGCCATGGGGTGCAGACCACCCTCGACCTTATCGCCAGGTACTGCGGAGTCCCCAAGGAAGAAATAAACTACATTTGTGGTGGCATCAACCACATGGACTGGTTCCTCAAGCTTGAGCACCAAGGCAGAGACTTGTACCCGATTCTCCGTGAGGTCTTTGAGAAACCTGAATACTACAAAAATGAAAAGGTTCGCGGCGAGGTATTCCGCCACTTCGGCTATTTCATGACGGAGAGCACCGGACATCTCAGCGAGTATGTGCCGTGGTTCCGTAAGAACAAGAAAGCTTTGGACTTGTACTGTGACGAGCCGAGTTTTGGGGGTGAGAGCGGCGCTTATTACACTTGGTGCAAAACCATTGCAGAAAAGTATGCCGAAATGGATCCTTTGGCGTTCGAATCCACCCAAATCAGCCACCGTAGCGTCGAATATTGCTCTTACATCATGGAAGCCGTGGTGACTGGAAAACCCTTCCGTTTTATGGGAAACGTGCGCAACGACGGGTACATCTCGAATCTTCCCGCCGGCTGTTGTGTCGAAGTGCCCACTTTCGCCGACTCGACGGGCCTACATCCTACATTTATAGGGGAACTGCCGCCACAATGCGCCGCCCTATGCATGAGCAACATTAACTGCCAGATTCTGGCAGCCGAGGCGGCTCTGAATGGGGATCCGGAAAGGATCGTGCAGGCGGTGGCGATGGATCCGTTAACCGGAGCCGTTTGTACCCTCAACGAGATACGGGAGATGTGCGCTGAGATGCTGGAAGCCGAACGCCGGTGGCTGCCTCAATTCGAGGGCAAAAGCATCGCGCCCCGACCCGTCATCAGCATCCCGCCGGACTGCCGCCCGGTCGAAGTACCGCTCGATCCGGCGCTGGCCATTGGCAAACGCTTCACGACTCTCATCCAACAGGGTGATTGAAGCGGGAGCTGCGTGAAGTCGTATCCTGAAGTTAAGATGCTGCTGCTAACTGAGCCGGAAGTTTGTGATCTGTTGCCGATGGCGAAGGCGATTGAGCTGGTCCGGGAAGCGTTTCTCGGCATGGCTCGGGGGGAGTCGCAGAATCAGCCGCGCCGCCGCCTGGCGGTGACGTCCGGCGCCATTTTGCACCAGTTAGCCGGTTCTCACGGCAAGTATTTTGGGGCCAAGATTTATTCGACGCACCCCAAGCATGGGGCATGGTTCCTGGTCTTGCTGTACGAATCGGCTACAGGCCGGCCGCGCGCTTTGATCGAGGCCAATCACCTGGGGCGCATCCGCACCGGCGCCGCCACCGGCGTCGCCACGGACCTTATGGCGGCGCCCGGCAGCCGCGTGTTAGGCGTGATCGGGAGCGGATTCCAGGCCTACGGCCAAGTGGAAGCTGTGCTGGCGGTCCGGCCTATCGAAACCATCAAAATCTGGAGCCGTAAGGAAGAAAACCGCGCCCGGTTTGCGGCCG
>Ga0272446_1005354_pt1 | contig 14251 bp, 14 predicted proteins | sample YNPCB0061_FD_194587 | JGI IMG/M metagenome (GOLD analysis project Ga0272446, IMG submission 194587) | Hot spring microbial mat communities from Yellowstone National Park, WY, United States - YNP-CB-006-1 | ecosystem: Environmental > Aquatic > Thermal springs > Hot (42-90C) > Sediment | place...
CCGACCTCGGCAGCGCCGGCGATCCGCCGGTCGACGTCGATCGCGAAACGGATGCCGAGCGCCTCGGCCACGCCTTGCGCCTCGAGCATCATCGCGCGCGCCACGCCGCGCTGGCCGGGATCGGCCGTCAGCACGTCGAGGGTCGCGGTCGTCAGCGCGCTGATCGGGTTGAAGGCAAGGTTGCCCCAGAGCTTCACCCAGATCTCGTCGCGGATCTTCGGCCGCACGGGCGCCTTGAACCCGGCAGCGATCAGCGCCTCGGAGATCGCCGTGACGCGGGCGCTCTTTGAACCGTCGGGCTCGCCGAGGGTGAAACGGTCGCCATAGGTGTGCTCGATCACGCCCGGCTCGACCACCTCCGCCGCCGGATAGACGATGCAGCCGATCGCACGCTCAGGCGGCAGGAGCCGCCACACAGACCCGTCCGGATCGACGGAGGCGAGCCGGTGCCCCTCGTGCAGCCCCCCAGGATGCTTGTGGAAATACCACCAGGGAATGCCGTTGACGGCAGAGACGATCGCCGTCGCGGGCCCGAGCAGGGGCTGCATCTGCACCGCCGCACCGGGGAGCGAATGTGCCTTGAGCGTCACGATCACATAGTCCTGGACGCCGGCCTCCTCGGCCGAGCCGACGCAGCGCGGGCGCACCGTCGTTTCCGCTCCCTCGCTGCGCAGCACGAGCCCCTTCCGTTGCATCGCCGCGAGGTGTGGGCCGCGCGCGACGACCGTCACCTCCGCTTGGCCCTTCGCGGCGAGCCGCGCTGCCATCAGCCCGCCTATCGCGCCGGCGCCGAACACGCAGATCCGCATCGCCCCGCTCCCCCAGGGCCACTTCGCTAGAGCGAGAGCCCGAGTTTCTCGGCAAGCCCGATGCGCATGAGCTTGCCGGTCGCACCCTTCGGGATCTCGGGCAGGAACACGACCTTCCGCGGCACCTTGAAATCGGCGAGGTGCTTCGCAGCGAAGTCGCGGAGTTCGCGCTCCGAGAGCGTCATCCCCTCGCGCAGCACCACCGCAGCGCCGACCTCCTCGCCCAGTTTCGCGTGCGGAATGGCGAAGGTGAGCGCCTGCGCCACCGCCGGATGATCGGAAAGCACGCCATCGACCTCGAGCGGCGAGACCTTCTCGCCGCCGCGGTTGATCAGCTCCTTGAGCCTGCCGGTCAGCAGGAGGTAGCCATCCTCGTCGAACATCCCCTGATCGCCGGTGCGGAACCAGCCGCGGGTGAAGGCCTTCGCGTTGGCTTCGGGGTTCGCCTCGTAGCCCTGCGTCACGTTCGGGCCGCGGATCACGACCTCACCGATGCCCCCCTGCGGCAGGATCGTCCCGTCATCGTCCATGATGGCGATCTCTGGCCCGGCCGGGAGGCCGACGAGGCCGGGCTTGCGCGGGCCGGCGAGCGGGTTCGACGCCATCTGATGCGACGCTTCGGTCATCCCGTAGCTCTCGACGAGCGGGGCGCCGAAGGTCTCCTCGAGCCGGCGCATCACCGGGCCGGGCAGGGAGGCCGAGGAGGAGCGCAGGAGGCGCAACGGGGCGCGGGCGATCACCTCGGCATTGCGTTCCGCCCGCGCAAGGATCGCCTGGTGCATCGTGGGCACCGCCGTATACCAGCTGGGCCGCTCCTCATCGAGCCAGCGGAAGAAGCGCAAAGCGTCGAAGCCGGGCGTGCAGCAGACGGCCCCGCCGGCGCCGAGCGAGGCGAGCACCGCAGCGATCAGCCCATGGATGTGGAAGAGCGGCATGATGTTGAGGCAGCAATCCTCGGGCGTGAGCGCGAGGGTGGCGCCGATGTGCCGCGCCGAGGCAGTGACGTTGCCGTGCGTCAGCGGAACGATCTTGGGCCGCGCGGTCGTCCCTGAGGTGTGCAGCACGAGCGCGATGTCCTCCGCCGCGGCGGGCCCTGGCCGCGCCGCCGGGCCGGACGCTCCGCCCTCGAGCGTAAACGCGCCGGCCGCGGTGCCGGGGACCAGCTCGATCACCGGGATGCCGAGCCGCGCCGCAGCCGCCCGCGCCGGCGTCGCGACGCCGGACTGAGCGATCAGGGCGCGGCATCTGACGTCCTCCATGTAGAAGGCGAACTCGTCCTCGCGGTAGGCCGGGTTCAGCGGCGCCGTGGTCGCGCCGCAGGCGACGGCGAGGAAGCAGGTCGCCATCTCCGGCCCGTTCGGCAGGACGATGGCCACCCGGTCGCCGCGGCCGATGCCGCAGGCGTTGAGTGCCGTGACGGTGGCGTCGGCGAGTGCGCGAAGCCCGGCATGGGAGAGCGGCATCCGCCCTTCCGGTGCGCGGATCGCGGCTGCGCCCTCGGGGCCCTGTTCGAGCAGCTGGCGGATGGTTGCGAACGCGGTCATCGCGGGGCGTCTCCAGGGCGCGGCGAGGCTTTGGGTCGCATGTGGCACGACCGCGGCGCGGCGGGAAGCCCCGGCGCGATGGCCAGATGCCGCCTCGTGCTCCTGGCCTACACCCGATTGGCGGGGAGGGAGGCGGGGATGCGGTTCCGGAGATCGGACATTGGCTCGCGGAAATGCTTGGAACGCCCAGCCTGTCAGCCTAAGTTGACAGGCATGGAGGAACACGTCGTCCTCGTCGACCGGCATGACCGGCCCGTCGGCACCATGGAGAAGCTCGCAGCACACCGCGAGGGAAGGCTGCACCGGGCGCTCTCGGTCGTGCTGCGCTCGGCCGACGGCCGCAAACTCCTGCTGCAACGCCGCGCTGTGGGCAAGTATCACTCCGGCGGAGCCTGGACCAACACCTGCTGCAGCCATCCCCGACCGGGCGAGGAGCCGGAGGCGGCGGCTGTGCGTCGCCTGCGCGAGGAGATGGGAATCGACCTCGACGGGCTTGAGAAGCTGTTCGCGACCGTCTATCGCGCCGATGTCGGGGCAGGGCTCACCGAGCACGAGTATGTGCATGTCTATGGTGGCGTCTGGGACGGGCCGGTCCGCCCCGACCCTGCCGAGGTGGCCGAGCATGCGTGGTTCGACACCGTTGAGCTTCGCCGTGACATTGCTGAACATCCAGAGCGCTACAGCCCGTGGTTCAGGACCTACGTCGCCCGGTTCTGGAACCAGATGGCGGGCGTTCCCGAGACTGCCTGAGGGCTCGCGCGGGCCGCCCGGCGCGCCGACCCCGGTGCGGCGGGCGGGGATCTGCGCTAATCCCCCGCTCATGGCAGAGCGCAACCGTCTCCTCCCGATCGCGGTCGCAGCCGGTTCGGCGATCCTCGTCGCCTCGGTCGGCGCGACCATGACCGATATCGGCCCCTGGTATCAGGGGCTTGCGAAGCCCTCCTGGCAGCCGCCGGACTGGCTGTTCGGCCCCGCCTGGACGCTGATCTTCGCGCTTGCCGCGCTCTCCGCCGCGACCGCCTGGCGCGACGCACCGGACCAGGCATCGCGCGAGTGGATGGTCGGCCTCTTCGCCATCAACGGCGTGCTCAACATCCTCTGGAGCGCCCTGTTCTTCCGCCTCCGCCGGCCGGACTGGGCGCTTGTCGAGGTCGCCTTCCTTTGGCTTTCGGTGCTTGCGCTGATCCTCCTGTTGCGGCGCGACAGCCGCCTCGCGGCATGGCTGCTCTCCCCCTATCTCGCTTGGGTCACGTTCGCGGCCGTGCTGAACCTCGCGGTGGTGCGCCTGAACGCGCCGTTCGGGTGAGCGTGGAGGCGCTGTTCACCTCCGGCGTCTTGCTCGACCTCCTGCTCGCGGCTGTGCTGGTCCAGGGAACGGCGCTGGTTGCCTACGCGGCGCTGACGGGCCGGGGCGTTCCGCCCGCCTCGCTCGCGGCAACCCTTGCGTCAGGCTGGTTCCTGTTGCTCGCGCTGCGCACCGCGCTCGCCGGCGCCTGGTGGGGGTGGACGGGCCTTGCGCTGATCGCCGCGCTCGTCGCCCACCTGATCGACCTCCGCCTGCGCTGGCGGTGATCGAAACTCAACGATCGCACTGGCGGTTTCTGTCAACTTGGCCTTACAGTCGGTGCTGCCATGGATGCAGCAACGCTCGCGGCCCCGCCGACCGTTGGAGGAGAGCGTCGTGCGCATGCTGTCGTGATCGGCAGCGGCTTCGGCGGCCTCGCCGCAGCGGTCCGCCTCGGCGCGCGTGGCTTCCGCGTCACCGTGCTCGAACGGCTTGGCGAGCCGGGCGGCCGCGCCTCGGTGTTCCGCCAGGACGGGTTCACCTTCGACGCTGGCCCGACCATCGTCACCGCCCCCTTCCTGCTCGAGGAGCTGTGGTCGCTTGCGGGGCGACGCTTCGCCGATGACGTGACGCTCGTGCCGATGGACCCGTTCTATCGGATCCTCTTCCACGATGGCGCGGTCTTCACCTACTCGGGCGACCCGGCGGCGATGCGCGCTGAGGTCGCCCGCTTCTCGCCCGGCGACGTTGCGGGCTGGGAACGCTACATGCGGCTCTCGGCGGAGACCTGCCGCATCGGCTTCGAGGGGCTCGGGCACGTGCCGTTCGGCTCGGTGCTGGACATGCTGCGCGTCGCGCCTGACCTCCTGCGGCTGAGGGCCTGGAAAAGCGTGCACGGCATCGTCGCCGAGCATTTCCGGGACGACCGTCTGCGCGCCGTGTTCTCGTTCCACCCGCTGCTGATCGGTGGCAACCCGTTCTCGGCGCCCTCCGTCTATTGCCTGATCGCCGCGCTCGAACAGCGCTGGGGGGTGCATTCGGCGATGGGCGGCACGGGCGCGATCGTCCGCGGCCTCGTGTCGCTGATCGAGGGCCAGGGCAACCGCCTCCGCTGCGGCGCCGAGGTGGAGGAGATCCTGGTCGCGGCCGGGCGTGCGCGCGGCGTGCGGCTTACCGGGGGCGAGACGGTCGCGGCCGACCTCGTGGTGTCGAACGCCGATGCCGCCTTCACCTACGGCACGCTGCTCCGCCGCCACCCGCGCCGGCGCTGGACCGACCGGAGGCTCGCCCGCGCCCGCTACGCGATGAGCCTGTTCGTCTGGTATTTCGGCACGCGGCGGCGCTACGACGCTGTCGGCCACCACACGATCCTGCTCGGGCCACGCTATCGCGACCTCCTCTCCGACATCTTCCGACGCAAGGTTCTGGCCGAGGATTTCAGCCTCTACCTGCACCGCCCGACGGCGACCGACCCCTCGCTCGCACCGGAGGGCTGCGACAGTCTCTACGTTCTCTCGCCCGTCCCAAACCTGCAGGGCGAGATCGACTGGGAGACCGCTGCGGAGCCCTACCGGCGCGCGATCGCGGCCCATCTCTCGGCCACGCTTCTGCCCGGGCTCGAGGGCGAGGTCGTGACCTCGCGGGTGATGACGCCGCTTGATTTCCGCGACCGGCTGCTCTCGGTCCACGGCGCTGCCTTCGGGCTCGAGCCGGTTCTGCTGCAGAGCGCCTGGTTCCGCCCGAACAACAGGAGCGAGGAGGTCGACGGCCTCTACCTCGTCGGTGCCGGAACGCATCCCGGCGCTGGCCTTCCGGGCGTGATTTCCTCCGCCAAGGTGCTCGACGCCGTTATCCCCTCACCGGAGCGCTTCGCGCATGCGTAAGGACGATCTCGCCGCCTGCCGTGCGCTTTTGCGCGAAGGCTCGAAAAGTTTCCATGCCGCCTCGCTGATCCTGCCGCCCTCGGTGCGGGCGCCTGCGTCAGCGCTCTACGCCTTCTGTCGCCTCGCCGATGATGCGATCGACCGCGCTCGGGGAAGTGCGGCGGCGCTCGCTTCCCTCTCGGCACGGCTCGGGCGGGTCTACGAGGGGCGGCCCGACAACCACCCCTGCGATCGCGCGCTCGCGCACGTCGTTTCGGCCTACGCTCTGCCGCGCGCCCTGCCGGAGGCGCTGCTCGAAGGCCTCGCCTGGGATGCCGAAGGGCGGCGCTACGCCGACCTCGCCGCGCTTAACGCCTACGCCGCGCGCGTCGCTGGCACGGTGGGCGCGATGATGGCCGTCATCATGGGCGTGCGCGAGCCCGGGCCGCTTGCGCGCGCCTGCGACCTCGGGGTGGCGATGCAGCTGACCAACATCGCCCGCGACGTCGGCGAGGATGCGCGGATGGGCCGCCTCTACCTGCCGACGGGCTGGCTCGAGGAAGCCGGCATCGATCCCGAGCGCTTTCTCGCGCGGCCGGCCTTCTGCCCCGCACTCGGCGCCGTCGTCGCCCGCCTGCTCGCCGCCGCCGAGGCGCTCTATGCGCGCGCCGAAGCCGGCATCGCCGCGCTGCCGGTCGGCTGCCGGCCAGGCATCGGCGCGGCGCGGCTCATCTACGCCGAGATCGGCCGGGAGGTTGCCCGACGCGGCCTCGACAGCGTGGCCACGCGCGCGGTGGTGCCGCGGCGGCGCAAGCTGTCGCTGCTCGCGCGCAGCCTTGCCTTCGCCCCGCTCGGCGCCCCCCCTGTCGGTCTCGCCGAGCCGCCCCTGCCCGAGGCTCGCTTTCTCGTCCAGGCCGTGCTCGCGGCACCGTCACCGCGACCGGTTGACGGGCCGGTTTCGCGCGTCACATGGACGCTTGAATTGTTCGAGCGCCTCCAGCGCGAGGACAGGCTCGTGAGGACCCGGGCCTGAACGCGTGCTGGGAAGCCAGAGGGCGACGGGAGGAGATGATGCGCTACGTGGTTGGGCTTCTCTGCTTCGCAGGTGCTGGGCTGCTCGTGTGGCAAGCGATGCTGCGCAAGCGGCGCGCGCTCGCCGCCGGGCCGGAGGCGGCGGGGACGCTGCACCCGTCCCTGCAACTGCTCGGCGATGCCGTGCCGCCCATCATTGTGGTTGGCCTCATCATCATCGGGGCCAAGATGACGCTCGCCTACGTCGTCGCTGACGCGGGCCGCTACCTCTCGCTGTTCGACCTCGCCGGGTTCCTGGCCCTCCTCGCCGGCTACGGCATGTCGGTCGTCTACCGGACGCGGTATCGCTTCGTGCCCGTTCCGGTGCCCGTGCAGGCGCGGCAGGTCGTCGCCACCGTCAATCGGGCCACCGTCAATCAGGCCACCGTCAATCAGGCCACCGTCAATCAGGCCACCGTCAATCAGGATTGACACACCTCAACGCCGCTCCGTTGCGGGTCGGTTACGGGTGGGTGGCCGGCGCACGCCGGCCACCAATGGCGAGCCCGCTGCGGCACGGAGGGGTCCTGATGCGCGTCGTCCTCATGCATCCCAACTATCACTCCGGCGGCGCCGAGATCGCGGGCAACTGGCCGCCGGCGTGGGTCGCCTACCTCGCGGGATACCTCAAGGCCGCCGCCTTCACCGACATCCACTTCATCGATGCGATGACGAACCATCTGACGGACGAGGAGGTGCGCGAGGCGATCATCCGGCTCAGGCCCGACATCGTCGGCGTCACGGCGATCACCCCTGCGATCTACAAGGCCGAGCAGCTTTTGGCCATCGCCAAGGAGGTGGACCCGAAGATCGTCACGGTGCTGGGAGGAATCCACGGCACGTTCATGTACCCGCAGGTGCTGCACGAGGCGCCCTGGATCGACGCCGTGGTACGCGGCGAGGGCGAGCAGGTCTTCCTCAATCTCGTCACGACCGTCGCCGAGGGCCGCTGGCCGGCCGACCGTGGAACCGTGAGGGGCATAGCCTATGTCGAGGGTGGGAGGGTGGTGGCGACGCCGGCCGAGCCGCCGATCGCCGACATCGACCGCGTCAGCCCCGACTGGGGGATCCTCGACTGGGGCAAGTACATCTACATCCCGATGGGCGTTCGGGTGGCGATCCCGAACTTCGCGCGCGGCTGCCCCTTCACCTGCTCGTTCTGCTCGCAGTGGAAGTTCTGGCGCGACTACCGCGTGCGCGACCCGAAGAAGGTGGTGGACGAGATCGAGACGCTCGTGCGCGACCACCAGGTGGGCTTCTTCATCCTCGCCGACGAGGAGCCCACCATCCACAGGAAGAAGTTCGTCGCCTTCTGCGAGGAGCTGATCGCGCGCAAGCTGCCCGTTCTCTGGGGCATCAACACGCGGGTGACCGACATCCTGCGCGACGAGGCGCTCCTGCCGCTCTATCGCAAGGCCGGGCTGATCCATGTCTCGCTCGGCACCGAGGCGGCGGCGCAGCTCAAGCTCGACCGGTTCAACAAGGAAACGACGATCGCGCAGAACCGGAAGGCGATCGAGCTTTTGCGCGCCAACGGCATCGTCGCCGAGGCGCAGTTCATCGTCGGCCTCGAGAACGAGACCAAGGAGACGCTCGAGGAAACCTACCGCATGGCGCGCGAGTGGAACCCCGACATGGCCAACTGGGCGATGTACACGCCCTGGCCCTTCTCCGATCTGTTCAAAGAGCTCGGGGACAAGGTCGAGGTGTTCGACTTCGAGAAGTACAATTTCGTCACGCCGATCATCAAGCCTGACGCGATGGATCGTGCGACGCTGCTCGACCGTGTGATGCACAACTACCGGCGGTTCTACCTGAACAAGACCCTGTTCCACTACCCGTGGCTGAAGGACAGGACCAAGCGCAGATACATGCTCGGCTGCCTCAAGGCCTTCGCCAAGTCAGGCTTCCAGAGAACCTTCTACGACCTCGGAAAGGTAGGATACTGGGGGCCACAGTCGAAGAAGCGGGTCGATTTCGCCTTCGATACGTCTCGCACCCTCGATGCCCAGGCGGCGGCGGCGCCGGCCAATGCGATGTGGAAGACGATGCACCATCGCAAGAAGGGCGGCGGGACGGTGCGCGAGAGCGCGATGGTGAAGGCCTGCGGCGGCGGCACCGAGCAGCTTGCCGAGACCGAGGGGCCGGCTTGCCGTGGGTGAAGCCGGAGCGATCGGCTGGATCGCCCTGCCGCCTGATGACGGCGTCGCCCGCGTCGGGCCGAACGCCGTCATCCGGGTCGCCGAGGCGCTTGCCGAGGCGCAGGGCGAGGCGGTTGCCCGCGCGGTCTTCGCCCGGGCCGGGCTCCTGGGCTGGCTCGACCAGCCTCCCGCCGCGATGGTGCCCGAGGCCGATGTCGCCGCCCTGCACAGGGCGCTGGTCGAGACCCTGAGCGAACCCGAGGCGCGCGGCATCGCCGCCTCGGCTGGGCGGCGCACGGCAGCCTATCTGCTCGCGAACAGGATCCCCCGCCCCGTGCAGGCGGTCCTAAGCCTGCTGCCGGGGGGGCCTTCCTCGCGCATCCTGCTCAAGGCGATCAGCCGGCATGCCTGGACCTTCGTCGGCAGCGGCACCTTCTCGGTCACGTATGGCAACCCGGTCGTCGTCACCATCACGGGCGGCCCCCTGCGTGCGGCCGGCGCTGCGGCGCCCGGGGTGGCGGCCTACTACGCGGCGACGTTCGAGGCGCTGTTCCGCGCTCTCGTCAGCCCGCGCAGCTCGGTCACCGCGCTCCGCCGCGCCACGGAGGCCTCCGCCGCCTGTGCCTTCGCGCTAGCCTGGTAGGGCACGTCACACGACGAGGCGCCGGTAGAGGTGCCACGTCGCGTGGCCGAGCACAGGCATCACCACCGCGAGGCCGACGAACAGCGGCAGCATCGCCGCGCCGCAGCGAAGCCCACGACGGGGTAGATCACACCGAGGAAGAGGAGTTGCGTCGGCGCGGCAAGGAAGTCGTCGATCCCGCGCGAGACGGCCGCGCGCAGATCGGCGATGCCGATCCGCCGGACCGTCGGCGCAGCGCGTGGCGTCGTGGCCTCCTCGTTGGCGGCGATCGCGTCGGTCATGGCCGAGCTCCTCTCGCAGCGTCCGTGCCCCGGGACTCCCTGCCCCGGGACGTTGCCCGGGGAGCTGCGGCACGCGACAGGAGCAGCACGAAAGAGCGTCGCGGCTGGCGACGGCGCCGTTCCTCCCGCTGCCGATCAGCCTTGTTCGTCGATCCCACGGTACCAGGTCACAGGAGCGCGTTGGCATCATCACACTGTCATCGGCTGCCGGTCATCGGGACTGGTGCCGTCTGCGCGTTCAGGAGGGGCCCGGCGTGGATCTTGCGGCGGTCGCGCGCTACGAGTGGGTGATCATGCTCGGCCTTCCGCTCGCGCTTCTGCTGTGGGAGTTGCGCAAGACAAAGCGTGAGATCCGCGAGGCCAGGGAACGCGAGGCGCGCCGCGACGGCGGCTGATCACCCAAGCCGCGGCATCCGGAACGGCAGCAGAGCCTTGACCCAGCGTGTCGCGAAGCGGTCGAGGTCGAGGCTTTCATGCACCGCCGTCGCCTCGCGCCCGAACAGCCGCGCCGCGACGACGGACCGGGCGTAGAACGGCGTGTCCTCGAGTGTGGCGACGATCCGCGGCGCCTCGCCATGGCCCAAGCGGCGGATACGCCAGATCCGGGTCGGGGGCAGGGGGTGCCGCTTTGGCATCTCGCGCCGGTCGAAGCCGCCGTCGCGCCGGGCGGCGAGCGCGAGGGCGAACCGCGTGCCGTCGCGCCGATCGGCGTCATAGAGGATCGTCGCCTCGCCGCCCGCCTGGGCCCTCGCCCAGTCCCAGCGCGAGAAGGCGGCAGCGAGCGGTTCGTCGCCCGCGTTGCTGTCGAGATAGCCGTGGCCCGACCACGCGAGTCTGGGGCTGTCGAAGGCAACGGACACGCGCGCGTACGCCGAAAACGGCGTCCAGCGGTGCCGCCCGGCCGCATCGAGCGCGACGGTCTCCGCCCCCATCGCCTCCGGGGTGAGGGTGATCCTGCCGGCGAGGCGGCGCGGGATCGGGCAGCCGCGCTCGTCGACGCGGAGCGTGAGCGAGGTGCCATCCCACGCCAGAGAGGAGGGGCCGACGGTGAAGGTCCCGGCGTCGCGGGCGAGCGCTGCGGCGCTGCGCTCGGTCATCGCCCAGGCACGCTTCGGGCCGTAGAGGGCGACGTTGATCGCGACATGGTCCTCGGGCGCGGCGACGCCACCGCCGCGGGCGCGGGCGAGCGCGTAGTAGGGCGAGAAGACGCTGCCGACGAAGGCGATGACGGTGAAGCCATGGACGCCGTCATCGCTCAGCCCGTCGAGGTACCACCAGAGATAGCCGCCGGGGCGAACCCCCGTATCGAAGCGGAGCGTGGCCGGAGGAAGGCCAGCGCCGCCTGTGCCGCAAGCCGCCCCGACAGCGTCGCCATGGGCACGCCCGGGCCCGGATGCACGCTCCCCCCCGCCAGGAACAGGCCGCCGAGCCGTGTCCTCGCCCCCGGCCTCCGGAACGAGGCCGCCCAGCCGTGCAGCGCCCGGCCGTAGAGCGCCCCGCCCGTCGCCGGAAACAGGCGATGGAAGACCGCCGGGTCCGTGATCACCGCCGCCTTGGGCCGAACCGTCAGCCCCGCGCGGCGGAGCGCGCTGAAGGTCCTCTCCTCGCATCGGGCGATCTCCTCTGGCGTTGGCCGGGCCGACTCACCGGTCGCCGGGGCGTTGACAAGACAGAACAGGCGCTCGTGGCCCTCGGGGGCGGGGTCGTCAGGGTCGCCCCGGTCCTGTGCGCAGACATAGATGGTCGGGTCATCCGGCAGCGCCTGTTCCCTCAGGATCGTGTCGAACTCCGCCTCGTAGTCGCCGGAGAAAAAGACCGTGTGCCTCAGCATCGGAAAACCCTCCACCGTGCCGACGAGGCTCCAGGTCAGCGCCGAGAGAGAGCGGGGTGGCGCCCCACCGCGCGTTGCCCGCGCCGCCGCTGCGCCGAACAGCCCTGTGCGCAGCGCCGCATGGTCGGCGTTGGCGATGACGGCGCTGGCCGCGATCCGCTCCCCACCCCGGAGGCGCACCCCTGACACCGCACCGCCACGCTCGAGGATTGCTTCGACGTCAGAGCCATAGCGGATGATCGCCCCATGGCGTCGCGCGGCTTCGGCGAGCGCGCGGGCGATCCGGTGCATGCCGCCCTCGACCGCCCAGACACCCTCCTGCTCGACATGCGCGATCAGCATCAGCGTCGCTGGAGCGGCGAAGGGCGAGGCGCCGCAATAGGTCGCATATCGGCCGAAGAGCTGGCGGAGCCGCGGGTCGCGGAAGTGCTTGCCGAGCTCCTGCCAGAGTGTGGCGAAGGGGGAGACGCGCGCGAGGTCAGGCAGACGGGCAAGGCCGACGCGCAGGGCGAGCGAGAGCGGGGTCGGGCGCTGGGCCGTCATGAAGCTGGTCTCAAGCGTGCGGTAGATCGCCCCCGCCCGCGCCATGAACGCGCTAAACCCCCGGGCCTCGGCAGCGCCGGCGAAATCGCCGATCGCCGATGCGCTCGCCGCGCGGTCGGCGAAGAGGTCAAGCCGCGTGCCGTCCGGCCAGGCGTGGCGAGCGAGCACGCCGAGGCGCTTGGTCCGCACATGGTCGTCGAGCGAGAGCCCGCAGTCGGCGAACAGCGCCTCGAGCACCCAGCGCATGGTGAAGACGGTCGGCCCGGAATCGACCGGCCGCCCGGCGACCATCACCTCGCGCATCTTCCCGCCGGGCGCGTCGGCGCGCTCGCAGACCGTCACGGGCACGCCCCGGGCGGCGAGGTCGAGCGCGGCGGCGAGCCCGCCGAGCCCGGCGCCGATCACCACCACCCGTCCGTCCGCCATGGCATCTCCTGCTGCCTGAGGATGCTTGCCCCGGGAATCCTGGCCAGGAAAAAGTCGTTGACGCCAGTGTCAAGTCAGGCTGACAGTTGGGACCGAAACGGGCGGCCGACGCAGCCCCGTCCTCCGCCCCGCCGGTTGGGGAGGTCACGCCATGGATGCCCTCTCGCGCATCGAACGCGCTCTCGGCTCTGCGCTCGCCTGCACGCAGGTGCCGGGCGCCCCGCCGCGGCTCGGCGAGGCGATGCGCTATGCCGTCTTTCCGCGCGGCGCGCGCGTGCGCCCGCGTCTCGTACTCGCCGTCGCGCTGGCCAATGGCGACGACATCCCGGGCCTGACCGATGCCGCGGCGGCGGCGATTGAGCTCCTCCACTGCGCCTCACTCGTTCACGATGATCTTCCCTGCTTCGACGATGCGGCGGTTCGGCGCGGCAAGCCCTCGCTGCACCGGGCGTTCGGCGAGCCGCTCGCCGTGCTCGCGGGCGATGCGCTGATCGTGCTGGCCTTCCAGACGATCGCCCGTGCCGCGCCGCTCGCCCCCGCGCGCGCCGCAGCGCTTATGCTCGCGATAGGCGACAGCGTCGGCATGCCGTTCGGCATCGTCGCTGGCCAGGCCTGGGAGTGCGAGGACGATGTCGATCTCGCCGCCTATCAGAGGCAGAAGACCGGCTCGCTCTTCGCCGCCGCCGTAGTCGCGGGTGCCGCCGCCGCCGGCGTGCCGGCGGAGCCCTGGCGGCGGTTCGGCGAGCATCTGGGCGAGGCCTACCAGGTGGCTGACGACCTCTCCGACGCGCTGTCCGAGGAAGGGGAGAGCGGCAAGCCACGCGGTCAGGACGTGGCGCATGACCGGCCCTCCGCCGTGCGCAGCCTCGGCATCGCGGGTGCGGTGAAGCGGCTCGAAGAACTCGCCGAAGCGGCCGTCGCCGCCGTTCCGGCCTGCGACGGCGCGGCTGGGCTCAAGGCGCTGATCCGGCACGAGGCGCGCCGCCTCCTGCCGGAGAAGCTCGTGCTGAGCCCGGCCTGACGCATGGCCACGGCGACCGGCGCTGCCGTGCCGGCCTCGGCTGGCCTGCTGCGGCCGCTGCTCGACCGACTCGCCGCTTGGCGCGACCGGCGCGTCGCCGACCCGCGCTTTCGCGCCTGGGCAGCGCGCTTCCCGCTGACGCGGCCGACCGCGCGGCGAAAGGCGCGGGCGCTGTTCGATCTCTGCGCCGGCTTCGTCTATTCGCAGACGCTGCTCGCCTGCGTCGAGCTCGATCTCTTCGCTCTGCTGGCGCCCGGCCCGCGCGAGGAGGGAGCGATCGCCGCAGCGACTGGCCTCACACCCGAGGCAGCGCGCCGGCTCGTCAGTGCGGCGGCTTCGCTTCGGCTGCTGCGACGCCAGGCGGATGGCCGCGTGGCGCTCGGCCCTCTCGGTGCCGCGATGGTCGGCAATGACGGGCTTGCAGCGATGGTCCGCCACCACGCGCTCGTCTATCGCGATCTGGCCGACCCGGTGGCGCTCTTGCGCGGCACGAACCCCCCGGCCGCTCTCGCTGCCTTCTGGCCCTACGCCGCCGAAGGAGCGCACGCCGCGCTCGAGGACGCCGCGATCGCACCCTACACGGCGCTGATGGCGGCCACCCAGCCGCTCGTCTCGGCCGAGGTGCTCGCCGCCTACGACTTCGCGCCGCATCGGCGTCTGCTCGATGTCGGGGGCGGCGACGGCAGTTTCCTCAGTGCCGTTGGGCAGCGACACCGAGGGCTCGAGCTTGTGCTGTTCGACCTCCCCGCCGTCGCCGCGCGCGCTGCCGAGCGGTTCGCGGCGGCGGGCCTCGG
>Ga0272446_1005355_pt1 | contig 14250 bp, 14 predicted proteins | sample YNPCB0061_FD_194587 | JGI IMG/M metagenome (GOLD analysis project Ga0272446, IMG submission 194587) | Hot spring microbial mat communities from Yellowstone National Park, WY, United States - YNP-CB-006-1 | ecosystem: Environmental > Aquatic > Thermal springs > Hot (42-90C) > Sediment | place...
CAGGAGGACCGCGACGACCGGGCGACCGGCATCGGCGGCGGCCGCCAGGGCTTCGATCCCGCCCTCGGAGACGGCCGCGAGGTGGTCCGCCGAGGCGGCGCCGAGCTCGGCCGCCAGCTCCGCCGCGCCGGAGGGGGCGAGCTCGTCGGCGTGGAGGCGGATCCCGAGTCCAAGCCCGCGAGCAGCGGTGAGGATCGCCCGGGCCTCGTCGACCTCGAAGACGCCGCGCTCGCAGAAGACGTCGCAGAAGCGGGCGATGCCCTGGGCGGCGACGGCCGGGAGCTGCTCCTCGATGACGTGCCGGGCGTACCGTTCCGTGCCGACCGCCGGCCGCCCCGGCGTGGCGAACTCCGGCGGGACGGCGTGAGCGCCGAGAAAGGTCGGCACGATCCGCACCGGCCCCTCGACGCCGAGCGCCCCGGCCACGTCGAGGAGGCGGAGCTCGGTCGGCACGTCGAGGCCGTAGCCGGATTTGGCCTCGACCGTCGTCGCTCCGTGGCGGAGCATCTCGGCGAGCCAGTGCCGGCCGTGCGCGAGGAGCGCTTCCCGCGAGGCCGCTCGGGTCGCCCGGACGGTGGCGAGGATCCCGCCGCCGGCGGCGAGGATGTCGAGGTACCCGGCGCCCCGGAGCCGGAGGAGGAGCTCGCCCTCGCGCGACCCGGCGAAGAGGAGGTGGGTGTGGGGATCGACGAGGCCCGGCGTGACGAGGCCCCCGTCGGCGTCGAGGGTGGCGAAGTCCTCCCGAGGGAGACCGGCGGCGGCGATGGCGGCCTCGACCTCCGACCGTGGCCCGACGGCGAAGATCGACCCCGCCCAGGCGGCGAGGGCCGGCGGGTCCGGGTCGTCCGGGCCCCGTCGGGCGAGGAGGCCGAGCTCGGCCTGCGCCCCGCCGCGGCGGAGACCGCCGGCCAGGGTGGCGATGGCCGCAGCGCCGACGACGAGGAGGCCGGCTTTGCGCCTCATCCGGCCTTGTGCCTCATCCCCGATCCGATGCGAGCTGCGCCCCTCCGGTGGCGTCGGGGTCCGAGACGGGGACACCCGCCGCCTCCATGGCCGCGGCGAGGCGGAGCTCGAGAGCCATGTCCGGTCGGAAGTCCCGGAGCCGGATCGCCCGGGCCGCGGCCTGGAGCCGGGCTTCGAGCGGGGCGTCGCTGGGCGCCCCGGCTCGGTCGGCGACGTCGAGGAGGGCGGCGAGCGGCGCGAGCCCGATGAGTTCCGATTCGGCCGGGGCGACCCCCTCCTCAGCGGCGAGCTCGGCGACGGCCTCCCAGACCCGCCAGATCGGGGTGACCCGGAAGTCGAGGAGGTTCATCGAGACCTGGGCCCGCCCTCGCTCGGCGATCCAGAATCCGTTCGCCTGGACCTTCGGGAGGCCACCGCCCGATTCGCGAACCCGTCGGGCGACCCGCCGGGCGACCTCGACGTCGGTCGTCTCGAGATCGACATTCCAGGCGATGAGGAAGGGTCGGGCTCCGACGGCCACGGCCCCGGCCCGGGGGTGCATCCGCGGCGGCCCAAAGTCCGGCTCCCGGCCGCGCTGACCAATCTCCCGCTTGAGCCCCTCGTACTGGCCCCGGCGGATGTCGGCCAGCTTGACCCGATCCGGACGGAGGGCCGCCTCGCCGTAGAGATAGACCGGGAGCTCGAAGCGCTCCGCGATCCGACGGCCGAAGGCGCGAGCGACCTCGACGGCCTCGGCCATCGAGGTCGCTCCGAGGGGCACGAAGGGGACGACGTCGACGGCCCCGATCCGGGGATGCTCGCCCCGGTGCGTCTCCATGTCGATGGTCTCGATGGCGCGGGCTACGAGAGCCTCGAGAGCGCGGCACACGGCCTCCGCCGAGCCGGCGAGGGTGAAGACGCTCCGGTTGTGGTCGGGGTCCGAGGAGCGGTCGAGGAGGAAGGCGCCGGGGACCGAGGCGATCGCCGCCGCGAGGGCGTCGACGACCTCCGATCGGCGCCCCTCCGACACGTTCGGGACCGACTCGAGGAGGGCGTTCATGGCACCATCCTGACACGTCGGCCGGGCGTCCGTCCGGCCGCCGTCCCAGCCCCCATCCGCGACGTGGTACGGAGGTCGCCATGGAACCCGGAGTGTCGGAGGTGACGATCCAGGTCCGAGACAACGGCAACTACAAGATCAGCGGCCCGATCCGGATCGTCGACGCCGAGGGCAACGAGCTCGTCCTGCCCCCGGGGACGGCCGTCACCCTCTGCCGCTGCGGCCACTCCGAGACGAAGCCCTTCTGCGACGGCTCCCATCGTCGGGTCGGCTTCCAGAGCGTCGTCCGCGCGCCGGGCCCCTTCGGGGCGCCGTAGACTGCAGCGCCCGCAGACGCAGCGCAGGGCGGCCGCAGTCGACCCGCCGGCCTGAGCCCTCAGCCGGCCGTGCCCGGCGCCTGCGGCTCGTCGGGCGCCGTCGGCTCGTCGGGCGCCATCGGCTCGTCGGGCGCCATCGGGATCCGGAGGCCCGCCCGCCGAGCGGCCGCCAGCGCCGCCTCGTAACCCGCGTCGGCGTGGCGGAGGACACCCATCGCCGGATCCGTCGTGAGCACCCGCTCCAGCTTCTGGGCGGCCAGTGCCGTCCCGTCGGCGACGACGACCATCCCGGCGTGCTGGCTGTAGCCGATCCCGACGCCACCGCCGTGGTGGATGCTCACCCACGTCGCCCCGGCGGCGGTGTTCACGAGGGCGTTCAGGAACGGCCAGTCGGCGATGGCGTCCGAGCCGTCCCGCATCCCCTCCGTTTCCCGGTTCGGCGAGGCGACCGAGCCCGCGTCGAGGTGGTCGCGGCCGATGGCGATGGGGGCACTGACCTCGCCGGTCCGGACCAGTTCGTTGAAGGCGAGCCCGGCCGCCGCCCGCTCGCCGAGCCCGAGCCAGCAGATCCGGGCGGGCAGGCCCTGGAAGGGGACCTTCGCCTCGGCCATCTCGATCCAGCGTCGGAGGCTCGCGTTCTCCGGGAAGAGGTCGAGGATCGCCCGATCGGTTCGCCGGATGTCGGCCGGATCGCCGGACAGGGCGACCCAGCGGAAGGGCCCCTTGCCCTCGCAGAAGAGGGGCCGGATGAAGGCCGGCACGAAGCCCGGGAAGGCGAAGGCCTCGGCGACCCCCGCCTCGGCGGCCTGGGCCCGAATGTTGTTTCCGTAATCGAAGACGACCGAGCCGGCGGCCTGGAAGTCGAGCATCGCTCGGACGTGGACGGCGATGGACTCGAGGGCTCGGGCCACGTAGCCGGCCGGGTCGCGCTGCCGAAGCGCGACGGCCTCGTCGAGCGAGAGGCCGGCCGGGATGTAGCCGTTCAACGTATCGTGGGCCGAGGTCTGGTCGGTCACGGCATCGAACCGCACGCCTCGCCGGACGAGCTCGGGGTGGGTCTCGGCGGCGTTCCCGACGAGGGCGATGCTGAGCGGCCGCCCCCCGGCGACCGCCTCCCGAGCCCAGGCGAGGGCCTCGTCGAGGGAATCGGTCAGGCGGTCGACGTAGCCGATGGCGTGGCGGCGCCGGGCCCGCTCGGGGTCGACCTCGACGCAGAGGGCGACGCCCTCGTTCATCGTGATGGCGAGGGGCTGGGCACCGCCCATCCCGCCGAGCCCCGCTGTCAGGACGAGTCGACCGCGGAGGGTCCCCCCGAAGTGCCGGCGCGCCAGCTCGGCGAAGGTCTCGTAGGTGCCCTGGAGGATCCCCTGGGTGCCGATGTAGATCCAAGAGCCGGCCGTCATCTGGCCGAACATCGTCAGGCCCGCCCGCTCGAGCTCCCGAAAGACCTCCCAGGTCGCCCAGCGCCCGACGAGGTTGCTGTTGGCGATGAGGACGCGCGGCGCCCACTCGTGCGTCCGGAGGACGCCGACGGGCTTGCCCGACTGGACGAGGAGGGTCTCGTCGTCGCCGAGGCGACGAAGCTCCCGGACGATGGCCTCGAAGGCGGCCCAGGACCGGGCCGCCCGGCCGGTCCCGCCGTAGACGACGAGGGCGTCGGGGTTCTCGGCGACCTCCGGGTCGAGGTTGTTCATGAGCATCCGGAGGGCGGCCTCTTGCGGCCAGCCGCGGCAGCTGATCTGGGGGCCGCGGGGAGCACGGACCGGGCGGGCGCCCGGCAGGGGCGGGAGGCGACCGGCGCTCGCCGCTGCCGCGGCATCCCCAGCGGCCGTCTCCGAGGGACGAGCGCCGCTGGTGCGGTCGCCGCGGCCACCATGGGCCTCGGCACCGATGGCCGTCTCCGAGGGAAGGTGTGTTCGGGTCGACATCTCCGCCATCCTCCGTGGCACTGACGTGGCGCTGTCGTCGCCCTGAGATGGCGCTGAGCCGACGGTGTCGGGGCTCGGCAGCGCACCGCTAGTCTGCGCGCCCCGGTAGCGGTTGTCACGCGCCATCGGTCGTCGGTCCGGGTGGCCGATGGGGTCCGACGGACGACGGCCGGTCGGGCTCGGACACCCGCATCACCTGGATGTCACCCCCGAGCGCGTGCGTCCCCTGCACATCTTGGCAGCCGAGCCCACCGGCGAGGCGGCCGGCCTGTCGATTCTGTGAGCCGGAGACCACAACCTCGACCGGCGGCGGGCGGACCTTCGGGCCGGATGTCGAAACGGTGCCGGGGGTGCACGCCTCCACCGCGACCGCGGCCCCGACCGGCGGAGATGTGCACCCCGTTCACACCGATGCCGGGAGTGTGAACCGGGTGCACAGAAACGACGAGGTGGCGGCCAATCCGAGCGTTCGTCGGGGCCTCGGCGTCGGAGTTGTGAACCGGGTGCACAGAAACGACGAGGTGGCGGTCGGCAACTCGCCGGCAACCCAGCGGCGGCCCCGGCCCGGGCGTGGGTCGCGGCGGTGCGCGATCCCCCGGGCCAGCGTTCGGGCGACGGCGCCCTCGGCCACCTATTCCTCCAGGGTCGCCATGAGCCGCTCACCGAGACGTCGGGCGCCGATGGACTGCGCCGAGACGACGAGGCCGCGGCCCGAGAGGAGGACGTGGTAGGTCCGGACGCCCTCGGCGCAGATCCCGACGGCGACCTGTCGACCGCCCAGGGTGAGCTCGGCGTGACCGCTGACCCCGCCGGCCCGCTCGCAGACGCCCCGGTCGAAGGAGTCCCGCCAGGCCCGGTAGCCGGCGGCGTCGAGGCGGCCCGAGCGGAGGTGGGCGACCAGGGCGACGACCTGGTCGCCGCCGACGGGATCGACGGCGACGGCGAAGGCCATCCGGTCGACGACAGCGGCCACCGCCGGGTCGGCCGCGGCTTCGGGTACGGCCTCGGGGACGGGGACGAGAACGAAGCCGTCGACGGCCGAGGGGAGGACGGCGAGGAGGGCCGCGTCGGCGACGACGGTCTCCGGGCTCGAGGCCGGCGGAAGGCTCGACGCCGCCGAACGGCTCGAGGCCGGCGGCCCGCTCGCGCCGATGGCCGGCGGGCTCGTCCCGGACGGCGGGCTCGCTGCCGCCGCCGACGGCTCGGCGACGCTCCGACAACCGGCCAGCAGGACGACGGCGGCCACGAGGAGGACCAGCGCGAGCCCGCGGACGGCGGGTCGGCGCCCGGCTCGGCCCCCGATCCTCGGCGACCCGGCGGCCACGCTCAGCCGAGCTCGCGGCGGACGACCGGGAAGTGCGGGTCGTCGACGACGACCCGGAAGCCGCAACCGACCCAGAAGGCCGGCGTCGCCGCGCTCGTCTCGTCCGGCTTTGCCCCGACCTCGGGGTAGGCCTCGACGGCGGCGAAACCCCGCCCGGCGAGGTCGGCACAGACGGCCTCGACGAGGCGCCGGGCGAGGCCGCGGCGGCGGGCCGCCTTCGTGACCGCGATGCAGGTAATGACGGCCGGGAGCGGGCTGTCGGGGAGCTGTGGGTAGAGCTCCCGGACCCGCAGGGCGCGCGGGTACGCCGAGAGCGGCCCGAACTGGGCGTAGGCGGCCGGCTCGTCGTCGACGAGAAGGACCTTGGCATAGCTGCCGAAGACGCCGAGGCCGCGGCCGAGAAGGCCGAGCTTGCGGGGCCCCGTCGGCGGGGCCGCAGGAGCCGGACGCCGCGGCGCGAACGGGTTCACCGCCGGTTCGGTCGCCTCCTCGGCGAGCCAAGCCAGCGACGGCCGCTCGGCCGGCGGGGCGAACGGGTTCTCGCGCCAGGCGGGCTTCGTCGGCCGGAAGGGGTTGGCGTCGGCCGGCTCGGGGCGGCCGCGGGGCTCCGACGCCGGCCGCAGCCACTCCGGCCGGGAGCGCTTCGACCCGCGATCTGGATCCTCCCAGTAGTCGCAGGTCCGATGGTCGAAGCGGGGATCGGCGCAGGGCGGGATTCGACCGAAGCTCGCCTCGTCGACGACGTCGAGGATGCGGATCTCCGCCATGGCGACGACGAGTCTAACGGAGGCACGGAGCGCCGGCGCGACGTCCGACGACTCGGTGCACGCGAGCCGTGACCACGGAGCTCGGCCGGGCCGCGAGCGAGCCGAGACACGGGCCGCCGATCGTGGTAGCGTCAGAGCCCTCGGTGCGCCTCGAACCGGGTCCGGGGGACGCGTCCCGGATGTCTCGCGCACGAGGAGCGAGATGACCACCGAAGAACCCGACCACTACGCCACCCTCCAGGTCGCGCCGTCCGCCGAGCCGGCGGTCATTGCCGCCGCCTACCGCGCCCTCGCCCGCCGCTACCACCCCGACGTCGCCGGTGGCGAGGGCGAGGCGATGATGCGGCGGCTCAATGCCGCCTGGGAGGTCCTCGGCGATCCGGAGCGGCGGGCCGCCTACGACCGCCGGCGCGCCGAGCGAGCCCGGGCGGCCGCGGCGTCCAGGCCCGAGGCTCGTGCCGACCACGCTCCCCAGGCTGGCCCCATCGGGTCGGACGGGCGGAGCGCGCCCGGACCGACCGCCGAGCCGGGGCCGTACGGACCCGCCGGACCGCCTCCCGGCCGGCCGAGCGGCAGCGTCCTCCCCTTCGGCCCCTTCCGCGGCTGGTCCCTCGGCGAGATCGCCCGCGTCGACCCGGGCTACCTCGAGTGGCTCGAAGGCAAGCGCGAAGGCCGGCCGTACCTCCGCGAGATCGAGGCGATCCTTCGGGCCATCGGCTGGCGGCGGCCCTCCGGGGCGGAGGTGCGGACCCGACGACCCGCCCGCCGCTGGCGTTTCGGCCGGGAGTAGCGAGCCCCCCGCCATTCACGACGGGCTCGCGCATTCATGCCGGGGCCCCCGCCATCGACGCCAGGGCGCCCCCGCAGCCCGGAGCGTCGCCTCGGCCCAGGCCCCCCTCAGCCCAGGGCGTCCCCCTCGGCCCAGGACACCCCCGCAGGCCAGGATGCCTCTCAGGCCCGGGCGTCTCTCAGGTTCGGGCGTCCCCCTCGGCCCGCGACACCGGGCCGTTCATCGCCCCCGCGACGAGATCGACCAGGGCACCCGAGCGGACGAGCTCCGTCGCCGCCTCGAGATCCGGGCCCGGCTCCCGGTCGGCGTCGAGGGGTGGGATCCGGGCGCGGATCCGCCGATGCGCCTCGGCGACGCCCAGACCCGGTTGCGGCGCGCCGGTCGCCGCCCTGAGGTCGAGCGCCTGGGCGGCACACAGGAGCTCGATGGCGAGGATCCGCTCCACCCCGTCGAGGACGCGGCGGGCGAGCCGACCGGCGATCGGGCCCATGGAGACGTGGTCCTCCTGGTTCGCGCTCGTCGGGATCGAGTCGGCGCTCGCCGGATGGGCGAGGACCTTGTGCTCCGAGACGAGGGCCGCGGCCGTGTACTGGAGGAGCATGAGCCCCGAGGTCAGGCCCGGCCGAGGCGCCAGGAAGGCCGGCAGCCCCTCGTTGAAGCGCGGATCGAGGAGGAGGGCGATCCGGCGCTCGGAGATCGAGCCGAGCTCCGCCAAGGCGAGCTTGGCGAAGTCGAGGGCGAGGGCGACCGGCTCGCCGTGGAAGTTCCCGCCGCTGATGACCCGTCCGCCGCCCGTCGCCACCGTCCCCGCGGCGGCGGCCCCGCCCTCCGGGAAGACGAGCGGGTTGTCGGTCGCGCTGTTGCACTCGATATCGAGAACCCGTTCCAGATGGCCGAGCGCGTCCCGAACGGCGCCGTGGACCTGGGGCACGCACCGGAGCGAGTACGGATCCTGGACCTTGTGGGCCGAGCGGTGGTGGCTCGCCTGGAGGGCCGAGCCACGGAGGAGCCAGCGGAGCTCGGCCGCCGTCGCGATCTGGCCGGGGTGCGGTCGGGCGAGCTGGTAGGGAGCGGCGAAGGCGACCTCGGTCCCCAGGAGCGCCTCGACCGACATCGCCGCCGCCACCGAGGCCGTCCGGACGAGCCGCTCGGCATCGACGGCGAGGAGCGCCCCGAGGGCGGTCATGAGCTGGGTCCCGTTGAGGAGGGCGAGCCCCTCCTTCGGCTCCAGGGCCAGCGGCTCGAGCCCGACCTCGCGGAGGGCGACGAGGGCCGGCAGGAGCTGGCCCCGGAGCTCGACCTGGCCGCGCCCGATCAAGGGGAGGGCGAGGTGGGCGAGGGGCGCCAGATCGCCCGAGGCGCCGACGCTCCCTTGCTCGGGCACGACCGGGTGGATGCCGTACCTGAGGAAGGCGCAGAGGCGCTCGACGAGGATGGGCCGGCAACCCGAGTGGCCGAGGGCGAGGGTGTTCGCCCGCAGGAGCAGCATCGCCCGGACGACGTCCCGCGGCAGCGGCGGCCCGACCCCTGCGGCGTGGGAGACGAGGAGGTTCTCCTGGAGCGCCGCCGCGTCCGCGGGGCCGATGACCGTCGTCGCCAGGGCACCGACCCCGGTCGTCACCCCGTAGACGACCTCGCCCGCGGCGACGAGTCGCTCGACGACGGCCCGGGCCTCCTCCATCCGGGCGCGAGCCGCGGGATCGAGGCGAACGCCGACGTCGGTCCGAGCGACGGCCTCGATGGCTTCTAGGGTCAGGTGGGCGCCGGTGAGGACGACCTCGGGGCGGCCGGAGACAGGTACCGGGGGCACCCCGTCAGCATAGTCGCGACCGGCCGCCGGTTCAGTGGCGCCATCGCCGCGACGACAGAGGGCGCGACGCAGGTATCCTCCTCGGGGCCTGTACCCTTCCCATCGCCCCACCCACCGACCGGCCGCAGGAGACCGATCCCGTGCTCGAGTTCCTCGATAGAGCCGTCATCCCCTTCCTCGCCGCCCTCTACGGGGCCGTCGGGTACGTCGGCGTCTTCGTTGCCATGGCGATCGAGTCGGCGATGATCCCGCTCCCGTCGGAGCTCATCCTCCCCTTCGCCGGCTTCCTCGTCTCCGACCCTGCCCACCGGGAGCCGCTCACCGGGGCCCCCTGGAACTTCTGGGGGGTCGTCATCGCCGGGACCGCCGGGAACACCGCCGGCTCGGTGGTCGCCTACCTGATCGGCGTCCGGGGCGGGCGGCCGCTCCTCGAGCGCTACGGCCGCTACGTCCTGATCCGACCCCATGAGCTCGCCCTCGCCGACGCCTTCTTCGCCCGCTACGGCCCAGCGACGGCGTTCTTCAGTCGCCTCCTGCCCGTCGTCCGGACCTTCATCAGTCTCCCTGCCGGCGTGGCCCGGATGTCGCCCGGGCGGTTCGTCGTCTATTCGACGGCCGGAGCCTTCCCCTGGTCGGTCCTCCTCACCTTCGCTGGAGTGCAGCTCGGCGAGCACTGGACTGAGATCCGCCACGCCCTCGCCCCCCTCGACTTCGCGGTCGCACTGGCCGTCGTCGTCGGGATCGGGCTCTTCGTCTGGTGGCGGCTCGGGCAACCGGGTTGGCGCCGGGTCGGCCGGGCCTGACGGCGTCGTGGCGAGTCGTCGCCCGAGCCCCGCGGTCCTCTGAACAGGGTAGGATCGAGTCCACCATGAGCGATGGCGCCCACCTCCACGCCGAGCCCGCCGCCCACGAGCCGGCCGACCTCCACGGCGGTCACGGCGCAGCGGACGTCGAGCCCCTCGGCCCCATCGACCCGCTCGCCTGGGGTGCCGGTGCCATGGGGGTCGTCCTCGGCCTCGTCATCGCCGCCTGCTTCGCCCTCGCCACGAGCGGCCTCGGCGCCTTCTGACGCTCACCGCGACGGTCGAACCGGGGCCCTTCGCCGCCATCCCGGCGGATCGGCCCCGTCCCGGGCCAGCATCGGACCAGACTCTGTGCCAGGCTCAGCCGATCGCTTCGACGTCGCTGACGAGCCAGGGCCTTGACCACACCTCGGGTGCGGTACTGATGAACCCCTTCACCTGCGGACGGAACTCGCGATGGTGCACGTACGGGATCAAGAGCCCAACCGCGGATGAGGTCAACGGTATCAATGCCCCAACGGTATCAATGCCCTCTACAATCCGACCCGATGAGGTAGCGGCATGGCTGCGGTAGGTCAATCGGTACGCTCGGGGCCGGTGGCCCGTCATTGGCGCCTCTGGCTGCTCGTGGCGAGTACGACGGTCCTCGGTCTCGCCGTCGCCGGTCTTCTCGCGTCGCCGCGGGTCGTCGCACCACCGACGGTCGTGCTCCATCCCTCCTGGGCGATGGGCTATGCGTCGGTCGACGAGCTCCAGGCGGCGGCCGACCTGGCCGTCGTGGCCCGAGTCAGCGACGTGGTCGCCGAGGGGCCAGACCTGGTGGTTCCCGAGATCCCGGCGACTGTCTTCCGGCTGGCGGTGGAGCGCACTCTCAAGGGCGCTCCCGGCCCGACCATCCTCGTCGTCCAAACCGGGGGCCTCCTGCACGGGACCCACTTCATGATGGAAGGCGACCCGCTGATGCGGTCCGGCGACCGATATCTCCTGTACCTGGCCCGGGTCCCGAGCGGCCCGTACGTCGAGCGGTATGGAACCGACGTGTATTTCGTCCTGGGTGGCCCGGACGGGAGGTTTGCCGTCGCACCATCGGGGCAGCTGACACCGTTGGGTCAGGTCGTGCTGCCGGCCGGGACGACCGTCGAGCGCCTCTATCCCTGACCCGCCGGATCTGCGAGCCTCACGCGGCCCACCGCCCTCCTCTGCGCACGCCTCGACTGCGCCAAGCAGTAGCAAACTCCCGGCCCTGAGCGGTCGCTCAGGCGAGCGTCACCCGGTCCGTGGCGCCAGCGCCGCTCAACACTCCACCAGCGAGCCAGAGGCGGTGTCCGCTGCGGACGAGCATGCCGGCAGCTCTGGCTCCGAGGATCGGGTCGAGTGACGGGGCGATGCCGAGGACGGCCGCGGTCGCGAACCCCCAGACGAGCCCAAGCAGGAGGTTCAAGAGGCGAGAACTGCCTGTAGCCCCGGGCCGAGCCATCGTCGTGTTCAGAACAACCCCACGATCTGGCCCCGCTCGTCGATGTCGATCTGCTCGCCGCCGGGGCGCGACGGCAGCCCCGGCATCGTCCGCATCTCGCCGAGGAGCGGCGTCACGAACCCCGCCCCGACCGCCAGCCGGACGTCCCGAACGGGGACCCGAAAGCCACGCGGCCGGCCGAGGAGGGTCGGATCGTGGCTGAGCGAGTACTGCGTCTTCGCCATGCAGACCTGGAGCCGCCCGAGCCCCAAGGCTTCGGCCCGCTCCAAGGCCCGGGCGGCCGCCGGGGCGAAGTCGACGCCGGCGGCGCCGTAGATCCGGACGGCGATGGTCTCGATCTTCTCGACGAGGGGGAGGTCGTCCGGGTAGAGGAGCCGGAAGCTCGGCGCACCCTCGCTCGCCACCTCCCAGACGGCGGCGGCGAGCTCCCGCGCCCCCTCGCCCCCGCGCTCGAAGTGGTGGGCCGCCACCGCCGCCCGCGCGCCGGCGGCGAGGGCAGCCCGGCGAACGACCTCGATCTCGCTCGGTCGATCCGTCGGGTAGGCGTTGATGGCGACGACGACCGGCACCCCGAAGGCGAGGACGTTCTCGATCTGCGCCTCGAGGTTCGCACAGCCGGCCTCGACGGCCGCCGGGTTCTCCTCGAGGAGAGCGGAGTCGAGGGGCCGGCCGGCGACGACCCGCCCGACGCCGCCGTGCATCTTGAGGGCGCGGATCGTCGCCACGACGACGGCCGCGTCTGGCCGCAGGCCCGACTGCCGACACTTGATGTCGAAGAACTTCTCGGCACCCATGTCCGCACCGAAGCCCGCCTCGGTGCAGACGATGTCGTTCGTCACGAGGGCGAGCCGGTCGGCCAGGACCGAGCTGTTCCCGTGGGCGATGTTGGCGAAGGGTCCGGCGTGGACGAAGGCCGGCCCGCCTTCGAGGGTCTGGAGGAGGTTCGGCTTGATGGCGTCCTTCAGGAGGACGGTCATCGCCCCGGCGACCCGGAGATCCTCGGCCGTCACGGGTCGGCCGTCGCGGGTGAAGGCGAGGACGATCCGCCCGAGTCGAGCCCGAAGGTCGGCGAGGCTCGACGCGAGAGCGAGGATGGCCATGACCTCCGAGGCGACGGTGATCTGCCACTCGGCCTCTCGCGGCGGGCCGTTCTCGCGTCCGCCGAGGCCGATGACGGCCCGCCGGACGGCCCGGTCGCTGATGTCGACGACCCGGGGCCAGGTGATCGAGTCGACGTCGATGCCGAGGGCGTTGCCGTGGTGGAGGTGGTTGTCGATGAAGGCAGCGGCGAGGTTGTGGGCGGCCCCGATGGCGTGGACGTCGCCGGTCAGGTGGAGGTTGAAGTCCTCCATCGGCACGACCTGGCTGTAGCCGCCGCCGGCGGCGCCCCCCTTGATCCCGAAGACCGGGCCGAGGGATGGCTGGCGGATCGTCGGGGCTGCCCGATGGCCGAGCCGCCGGAGGCCCTGGGCGAGGCCGATGGTCGTCGTCGTCTTGCCCTCGCCGAGCGGCGTCGGCGAGATGGCGGTCACGAGGACGTACTTGCCCCGCGGCCGCTCGGCCTCGAGGCGCTCGATCGCCTCCAGACGGACCTTCGCCTTCGTCGGCCCATAGAGCTCGACCTCGTCGTCGTGGAGGCCGAGCTCCCGGGCGACCTCGAGGATCGGCCGCGGGACGACGGAGCGGGCGATCTCGAGGTCGGAGGGGAACGCCGCGTGGGCCATCACGGTCCCACCGGGCTTCGCTGGCTCCGGGTTCGATGGTTCGCCCGGTCCGCACGCTGCCCGGCCGGGACGAGGCGCGGCCGCCGACCCGTGGCCGCGGCGACCTGGGCCTCGGCGGCCCGAACGACGTGGGTCATCAGGAGGGCGTTTGTCACCGGGCCGACCCCGCCCGGGACCGGCGTGATGGCCGACACGACACGACTCGCCGATGGGTAGTCGACGTCGCCGACGAGGGTCCCCTCGACGACGTTGATCCCGATGTCGACGACGACGGCTCCGGGCCGGAGCATCTCGCCGGTGACGAGCCCCGGCCGGCCGACGGCGACGACGACGATCTCGGCCTCTCGGAGGTGGCTGGCCAGGTCCCGGGTTCGGGAGTGGCAGATCGTGACCGTGGCGTGCTCGCGCAGGAGCAGGAGGGCGGCCGGCTTGCCGACGACGTTCGAGCGGCCGACGACGACCGCGCGCCGGCCCTCGAGGGGGATCCCCGAGCGCTTGAGGAGCTCGACGGCGGCGTGGGCCGTCGTCGGCAGGAAGCCCTCGTAGCCGAGGGTGAGGAGGCCGGCGTTCAACGGGTGGAGACCGTCGACGTCCTTCGCCGGGTCGAGGGTCTCGATGACCGCAGAGAGGGGGAGGTGGCGCGGCAGCGGCATCTGGACGATGATCCCCGAGACCAACGGGTCGGCGTTCAGGGCAGCGATCTCGCGGCGAAGGCGGGCCACCGAGACGCGGCCGGAGAGCTCGACGAGGCGGCCCTCGATGCCGACGCTCCGGCAGCTCCGGAGGATCTGCCGGAGGTAGACGGCCGAGGGAGCGTCGGCACCGACCATGACGACGGCGAGGCCGGGCGGGTAGCCGTGCCGGCGGCGGAAGGCGTCGACGTCGGCGGCGACGCGGCTGCGGATCTCGGCGGCGATGGAGGCGCCGGCCAGGAGGCGCGGGCCGTCCGTCCCGGCGAGGGACGCCTGTGCACCTGGGCTCGATCGCCCATCTCGCTCGCTCACCGGCCCGGCCTCGTCGGCGCGAGGGTCGGACGCCGGTGGTGCGGGATCCGGTCCGGTACGGCCCGGTGCGGCGCGTGAAGCGCGCGGCACGCTAGCCCGCCCCGGCCAGGGCCGGCCGGCGCTCGCCGGCGTCGACGATCCGCCGAACGGACGCCCCGAGCTCGTGGATCTCGGCGAGGAGGAGATCGAGCCGCTCGCGGGCGCCGGCCGCGAAGGCCTCATCCTCGACGAAGGGGAGGTTCGTCAGGACGTTCCGCGCCGCCCCCTCCGCCGCCGCCTCCCCGAGGAGGGACGCCACGGCCAG
>Ga0272446_1005356_pt1 | contig 14248 bp, 13 predicted proteins | sample YNPCB0061_FD_194587 | JGI IMG/M metagenome (GOLD analysis project Ga0272446, IMG submission 194587) | Hot spring microbial mat communities from Yellowstone National Park, WY, United States - YNP-CB-006-1 | ecosystem: Environmental > Aquatic > Thermal springs > Hot (42-90C) > Sediment | place...
GCGACGCTGATCAACGCCTCCTACGCGCTGGCGGCGACGATCGGGCGCCTGACGGCACAGGACCTCGGCCTGCCGGTGCAGGTCTATGATCCGCGGGCCTACTACAACGCCGTCCGCGACCGCTGGGCGGGCACCGGCGACTTCGCCGCTGAGGGCGGCGGGCCACCCGCCGGGGCGGTGCAGGTCCAGACGCTCCCGCCTGCGGCGCCCGCCCCGGCCCGGACCGCGCAGCGCCGGCCATGAGCGGCGAGAGGACCTCCCCCACCCCCGGCGGTCCGCTGCCGGGTGTCGCTTCCGACCAGTCCATGGAGGACATCCTCGCCTCCATCCGCCGCATCCTGAACGAGGACGAGACGCGGGAGGCGGCCCCCGCCGCGCCGGCGCAGTCCGGCGAGCGCCGCGACGCCGGCCAGGACGAGGCCGGACCGCTTCTGCTGACGGAGGAGATGATGGTCTCTGCGCCCGAGGACCCCCCCCCGCGGTCCACGGAGCCACCGCCGCTGCCGCCCGCGCCGGGCTCCGCCGCTCCCGAACCCGCCCCCGCCCCGCCCGCCGCGGCGGAGCGGGCCGAGGCGCTGCTCGCGCCCGCGGCGGCGGCGGCGGCGGCGGCCTCGGTCAGCCAGTTGCTGCGCGCCGTGACCACGGAACGGGGCGCCGCCGTCAGCCGCGGCGGCCCGACCATCGAGGAGGTGGTGCGGGAGGAGATCCGCCCGCTCCTCAAGGCCTGGCTCGACGCCCACCTGCCGGCCGTGGTCGAGCGTCTCGTGCGCGCCGAGATCGAGCGCGTCATCGGGCGGGCGCTGTCCTGACGCCGGCCCGCCGATCCTGAAGCCGCGTCCCGCGCCGCCGCGCCCTTGACGCGGCGCGGCCGGCGGGGAAGGGATGCGCCCCATGCTGGACAAGTCCTTCGACCCCGCCGCGATCGAGCAGCGCCTCTATGAGCGCTGGGAGCGTTCGGGCGCCTTCTCGGCCGACCCCTCCTCCCCCGCCCGGCCCTTCACCATCATGATCCCGCCGCCCAATGTGACGGGCAGCCTGCATATCGGGCACGCGCTCGACAACACGCTGCAGGACGTGCTGATCCGCTGGCGGCGGATGCAGGGGCGCGACGTGCTCTGGCAGCCCGGCACCGACCATGCCGGCATCGCGACACAAATGGTGGTCGAACGCCTGCTCGCGAGCCAGGGCCATGTCGACCGGCGCTCCATGGGGCGCGAGGCCTTCCTCCGGCGGGTCTGGGAGTGGAAGGCCGAGAGCGGCGGGACGATCACGCGGCAGTTGCGCCGCCTCGGCGCCTCGCTCGACTGGCCGCGCGAGCGCTTCACCATGGATGAGGGCCTCTCGGCCGCCGTGCGCGAGGTCTTCGTGCGCCTCTACCGGGAGGGGCTGATCTATCGCGACCGGCGGCTCGTGAACTGGGACCCGAAGTTCCTGACCGCCATCTCCGACCTCGAGGTGGAGAGCCGCGAGGTGAAGGGGCATCTGTGGCACCTCCGCTACCCGGTGGAGGGCGAACCGGGCCGCTTCCTCGTGGTGGCGACGACACGGCCGGAGACGATGCTGGGCGACACGGCGGTCGCCGTGCACCCCGAGGATGGGCGCTTTCGCGACCTCGTCGGCCGGCGGGTGATCCTGCCGCTGACGGGCCGCGCCATCCCCGTCATCGCCGATCCGCATTCCGACCCCGAGAAGGGCTCGGGCGCGGTCAAGATCACGCCTGCGCACGACTTCAACGACTTCGAGGTCGGCCGCCGGCATGGCCTGCCGATGCCCTCGGTGCTGGATGCCGAGGCGCGGGTGGTGCTGGAGGAGATCGCGCCCTCCTTCGCCGAGGTGGGGGGGGTGAGCGACCTCGCCTTCGTGCGCGGCCTTGCGGGGCAGGACCGCTTCGCCGCCCGCCAGGCGATCGTCGCGCGGCTCGAGGAGATGGGCCTCGTCGAGAGGATCGAGCCGCACACCCACATGGTCCCGCATGGCGACCGTTCCGGCGTGCCGATCGAACCGCGGCTGACCATGCAATGGTATGTGGATGCGAAGGCGCTGGCCGAGCCCGCCATTCGCGCGGTCGAGACCGGCCAGACCGTGTTCACGCCCAGGCAGTGGGAGAACACCTTCTTCGCCTGGATGCGCGACATCCAGCCCTGGTGCGTCTCCCGCCAGCTCTGGTGGGGGCACCAGATCCCGGCCTGGTACGCGCCGGATGGCGAGGTCTTCGTCGCGCATACCGAGGAGCAGGCGCGCGCGCAGGCGCGCGAGAGGTTCGGCCGCGACGTCGAACTCGTGCGCGACGAGGACGTGCTGGACACCTGGTTCAGCAGCGCGCTCTGGCCCTTCTCGACCCTCGGTTGGCCGGAGAAGACGCCGGAACTCGCGAAGTACTACCCGGGCGACGTTCTGGTGACGGGCTTCGACATCATCTTCTTCTGGGTCGCCCGGATGATGATGATGGGCCTGCATTTCATGGGCGAGGTGCCGTTCCGCACCGTCTGCATCCATGGCCTGGTGCGCGACGAGAAGGGGCAGAAGATGTCCAAGTCGCGCGGCAATGTGATGGACCCGCTCGAGCTGATCGACGCCTATGGGGCGGATGCGGTGCGCTTCACCCTCTGCGCCCTGGCCGGGCCGGGGCGGGACATCAAGCTCGCGCGGCAGCGGATCGAGGGGTACCGCGCCTTCGCCACCAAGATCTGGAACGCCGCGCGCTTCTGCGAGATGAACGGCATCGCCCCGCGCGCCGATTTCGCCCCGGCCTCGGCGCGGCTGCCGCTGACCCGCTGGATCCTCGATGCCGCCAACGCCGCGCTGGCCGAGGCCAATGCCGCGCTCGAGTCCTTCCGCTTCGACGAGTACGCCGCGGCCTGCTACCGCTTCACCTGGAACACCTTCTGCGACTGGTTCCTCGAATTCGCCAAGCCGGTCCTGAACGGGCCGGAGGGCGCGGAGAAGGAGGAGGTGAAGGGGGCGGCGCAGCACGTGCTCGGCACCATCCTGCGCCTGCTGCATCCGGTGATGCCCTTCATCACCGAGGAACTGTGGCACCGCATGGGCTACGGCCCGGAAGCGAGCCTGATCCGCACTCCCTGGCCGGAGGCGGTGCCCGTGGCGGATGCGGCCGAGGCGCGGGCGGAACTCGACTGGGTGGTGCGGCTGATCTCCGAGGTGCGCGCGGCGCGTTCGGAGATGAACGTCCCGCCCTCCGTCACCGTGCCCCTGCTCCTCGCCGGCGCCTCGGGAGAGAGCCTCGAGCGCGCGCGGCGCTGGGAGGAGGCGATCAAGCGCCTCGGCCGCGCGACCGCGATCCGCGCCCTCGAGGGCGAGCCGCCGAAGGGCGCGGTGCAGGCGGTGGTGGGCGAGGCGACGGTCATGCTGCCGCTCGCCGATGTCGTCGACCTCGGCGCCGAGCGCGCGCGGCTTGCGCGCGAACGCGCCCGCATCGCGGCGGAGGCCGAGAAGATCGCCGCGAAACTCGCCAACGAGACCTTCATCGCCCGCGCGCCCGAGGAGGTGGTGGAGGAGAACCGCGAACGCCTTGCCGCCGCGCGCACCGAAGTCGCGCGCCTCGACGCCGCCATCGCCCGCATCTCAGCCTGAGCTCCACCCCACCACCCGAGGAAATGCCATGACCGCCTGGGACAAGTCCAAACTGCCGAGCCGCCACACCACGCTCGGGCCCGAACGCGCGCCGCACCGCTCCTATTACTACGCCATGGGGCTGACGAAGGAGGAGATCGAGGCGCCGCTGGTCGGCGTCGCCTCCTGCTGGAACGAGGCCGCGCCCTGCAACATCGCGCTCTCCCGCCAGGCGCAGGCGGCGAAGAAGGGGGTGAAGGCGGCCGGCGCGACGCCGCGTGAGTTCACCACCATCACGGTGACCGACGGCATCGCCATGGGCCACCAGTCCATGAAATCCTCCCTCGCCTCGCGTGAGGTGATCGCGGATTCGATCGAGCTGACCATGCGCGGCCACTGCTACGACGCGCTGGTGGGCATCGCGGGCTGCGACAAGTCGCTGCCCGGCGTGATGATGGCCATGATCCGCCTGAACGTGCCGAGCGTGTTCATGTATGGCGGCTCCATCCTGCCCGGGAAGCACCATGGGCGGGACGTGACCGTGCTCGACGTGTTCGAGGCGGTGGGCCAGCACGCGGCGGGCAACATGTCGGACGAGGAACTGGACGAACTCGAGCGCCATGCCTGCCCCGGCGCAGGCGCCTGCGGCGGCCAGTTCACCGCCAACACCATGGCCTGCGTCAGCGAGGCGATCGGCCTCGCGCTGCCCTTCTCGGCCGGGGCGCCGGCGCCGGACGAGGACCGCGACCGCTGGGCGGTGGAGTCGGGCAAGGCGGTGGTGGAGCTGATCCGCCGCAACATCCGCCCGCGCGACATCGTCACCCTCGATGCCCTGCACAACGCCGCGGCCATCGTGGGTGCCACGGGCGGAAGCACGAACGCCGCGCTGCACCTGCCCGCGATGGCGCATGAGGCCGGCATCCGCTTCACGCTGCAGGATGTGGCGGAGATCATGCGCAAGACGCCCCACATCGCCGACCTCAAGCCCGGCGGGCGCTACGTGGCGGCCGATGTGCACCGCATCGGCGGCGTGCCGGTCATCATCAAGGCGCTGCTCGAGGGCGGCTATCTGCGCGGGGACTGCCTGACGGTGACGGGCAAGACGCTGGCGGAGAACCACCGGGAGGTGATCGTGCCGCAGGGCCAGGACGTGGTGCGCCCCACCTCGGATCCGATCAGCCCCATCGGCGGCGTCGTGGCGCTGAAGGGCAACCTCGCGCCCGAGGGGGCGATCGTGAAGATCGCGGGGATGAAGAACCTCCGCTTCGAGGGCACGGCGCTCTGCTTCGACTGCGAGGAGGACGCCTTCGCCGCGGTCGAGGCGCGGGCCTACAAGGCCGGCGACGTGATCGTGGTCCGCTACGAGGGGCCGAAGGGCGGGCCGGGCATGCGCGAGATGCTCTCGACCACCTCGGCCATCTACGGCCAGGGGATGGGCGAGAAGGTGGCGCTGATCACCGACGGCCGCTTCTCGGGCGCCACACGTGGCTTCTGCATCGGCCATGTCGGGCCGGAGGCGGCGGTGGGCGGGCCGATCGCGCTGCTCAAGAACGGCGACCGCATCGTGATCGACGCCGAGAAGGGGACCATCGACGTCCTGATCTCCGAGGAGGAGATGGCGAAGCGCCGGGCGGAGTGGAAGCCGCGCGGGCACGACTACAATGCCGGCGCGCTGTGGAAATATGCCCAGCTCGTCGGTCCGGCCTATCTCGGGGCGGTCACGCATCCCGGCGCGGCGGCCGAGACTCACTGCTATGCCGACCAGTAGGATGGCGGCCGCCGGCCCGGCCGGGGCCGGTGCCGCGGCGAGGGGCGAGGGCCCGCGGCGGGCCTTGGCGTGGGCGCCTTGCTCGCGCCACGGTCCCGTGGCGGAACGGGCCTGCCCGCCGGCGCGCGGCGGGACGCAGGGAGGGATGGGATGCGACTGCTCATGCTCGGTCTCGCGGCGGGCGCCCTCTCGGGCTGCGTCGCCTATACGGAGCCGGTCGCCTATGTTCCGCCGCCGCCGCCGGTCTATGTGGCGCCGCCGCCGTTCTATGTGGCGCCGCCGCCGCCCCCGCGGGTCTGGGTGCCGCGGCGCTGTGACCGCTGGGGGCGCTGCTGGGGTGGCTATTGGCGCTGAGGTGCGGCGGTGCGGCCGGCGCGCGGTCTGAAGGAGACGGCCATGAACCGGTTGTCCAGCACTGTCCTCCTGCTGGGGCTGCTCGGCGGCTGCGCGGTCTATCCCGATGGCCGCATCGGCCCGCTGCCGCCCGCGCCGCCGCCGGGGGTCCATGTCCCGCCGCCCGCGCCCCCGGTCGTCTATGCGCCGCCCGCCTATGCCTGGCCGGCCGAGCCCGGCGTGCCGGTCTATGTCGTCCCACCGCCGCCGCCGCCGCCCGTGGTCGTCACGCCGTCGATCGGGATCGGCATCGGCCTCGGCTGGGGGCGCGGCCACTGGGGGCGCCCGTATCGGCACTGGTAGGGGCGTCAGCGCAGCGTCGCGATCACGGGGGTATGGTCGGGAGGCTGCGCCTCGCTGCGCGGGGCGGTGTCCACCTCGCAGGCCTCGAGCCGTTCGGCGAGTTCGGGGCTGAGCAGGATGTGGTCGATGCGCAGGCCGCGGTTGGTCGCGAAGGCGGCGCCGTAGTCCCAATAGGTGAACAGCGTCTCGGTCGGGTAGAGCGCGCGCAGCGCGTCCGTGAGGCCGAGATGCAGCAGCGCCCGGAAGCGTGCGCGGCTCTCGGGGCGCACCAGCGCATCGGTCGGCGGCAGCGCGCCGGGGGCGAGGTCCGCCTCGGTCGGGCAGACATTGAAGTCGCCCAGGATGGCGAAGGGGATGAAGTCGTCGAGCCGTTCGGCGGCGACCGCGCGCAGCCGGTCCAGCCAGGCGAGCTTGAAGGCGAAGCCCGCCTCCCCCCCCGAATTGCCGTTCGGCAGGTAGATCCCCGCGGCCTGGAGGCCGGCTGCGCGCACCTCGATATAGCGGGCCTGGGCATCCTCCGCCTCGCCGGGCAGGCGCTCGGCGACCACTTCGAAGGGGATGCGGGAGAGCACGGCGACGCCGTTGCGCCCGCCCGGCTGGCCGACGGCGTGGGTCCGGTAGCCCAGCGCCTCGAACTCCATCGCCGGGACCTGCTCGGCGGTGCAGCGCGTCTCCTGCAGGAAGAGGAGGTCGGGCTCGGCGCGCGCGAGGAAGCGCGCGACGTGCCCGGCGCGCTGGCGGATCGAGTTGACGTTGAAGGTCGCGAGCTTCAGGGCTCAGCCCACCGAGAAGGAGGTGCCGCAGCCGCAGGCCGAAACCGCCTTGGGGTTGCGGACGGCGAAATGCGCCCCGATCAGCTCCTCGGCCCAATCGAGTTCGGCCCCGGCGAGGAGGTCGAGCGAGACGGGGTCCACGAAGACACGGCCCGCGCCCTCGCCGACCACCAGATCCTCCTCGGCCGGCGCGTCCTCGAGGCCGAAGCGGTACTGGAAGCCGGAACATCCGCCGGCCTCGACGGAGAGGCGCAGACCCGCCCCGGGCCGGCCCTCGCGTTCGGCGATGGCGGCGATCTGCGCGCGGGCGCGGTCGGTGACGCGGAAGGCGGGCGCGGGGCTGGTGCCGTCGGGCATGGCGCGGGGACTCCTCCGCCCGTCAACATAGGGCCTTGCGCGCCGCCGTCCAACGCGGCCGGCCGGTTGCCGGCGGCGGCGGGGCGGTGCTAGGGCGCGGCCATGAGCCTTGCGCCCCATGCCGTCCGGCCCGAAACCTCGCGCGGGCGGCTCCATCCGGAGGCGGGCGGGGATGCGCGCTCGCCCTTCCAGCGCGACCGCGACCGCATCATCCACGCCACCGCCTTCCGCCGCCTGCAGTACAAGACCCAGGTCTTCGTCTATCACGAGGGCGACCATTTCCGCACCCGCCTGACCCACAGCATCGAAGTGGCGCAGATCGCGCGCTCCATCGCCCGCGTGCTCGCCCTCGACGAGGACCTCGCGGAGGCGCTCGCCCTCGCCCATGATCTCGGCCACCCGCCCTTCGGCCATGCCGGGGAGGATGCGCTGAACAGCGCGATGAAGCCCTATGGCGGCTTCGACCACAACGCGCAGTCGCTCAAGGCGGTGACGCGGCTCGAGACGCGCTATGCCGGCTTCGACGGGCTGAACCTGACCTGGGAGACGCTGGAGGGGCTTGCCAAGCACAACGGCCCGCTCCGCCGGCCGGCGCCCTACATCGCCGAATACGACGCGCTGCACCCGCTCGACCTCGACACCCATGCGAGCGCGGAGGCGCAGGTCGCCGCCATCTCCGACGACATCGCCTACAACAACCATGACCTCGACGACGGGCTCAGGGCGCGGCTCTTCGCGCTCGAGGAGGTGGCGGCCCTGCCCCTGATCGGCGAGGCGCTGGCCGAGGCGCGCCGGGCCGCGCCCGACATGCCCCCCGACCGCGCCGCGCCCGAGATGATCCGCCGCGTCATCAACATGATGGTCACCGATGTCGTGGCCGAGACGCGGCGGCGCCTCGCCGCGCTCGCGCCGCGCACGGTGGACGACATCCGCCGCGCCCCGCGCCCGGTGGTCGCCTTCTCGGAGGCGATGGCCGAGGCGAACAACGCCCTCAGGGAATTCCTGTTCACCCGCATGTACCGCCACTGGCGCGTGAACCGGACCATGGCGAAGTCGAAGCGCGTGGTGCAGATCCTGTTCAGCACCCTCCATGGCGGCCCGCAGATGCTCCCCCCCGCCTGGCGCGCCCGGGCGGGGGAGGCGGGGACGCCGGGCTGCGCCCTCGTCGTCTGCGACTACATCGCCGGCATGACCGACCGTTATGCGCTCGAGGAATACCGGCGGCTGACCGATCCGGAGGTGCCGGGTTAGGCCGGGCGCGGGGCCGAGCCTCGACACCCCGGGCGGTATGGGGCAGAAGCGTGTCGAGAGGGGTCCCGAGGCCCGGCCCGGGTGCGTCGCGCCACGCCCGGCCCGGCGGGGCGCCTCATCCGCAGTGCCGAGTCCCCGATGACCGAGAACATCTTCACACTCCTCACCCAGGAGGTGCGCGGCGCGCTCGCCGCCCTGGTGCCCGACCTGCCGGCCGAGGCGCTGGCCCGCGTCCAGGTCGAGCCGCCGCGCGAGGCGGCGCATGGCGACATGGCGACGAATGCGGCGCTGGTGGCGGCCAAGCCGGCGCGGATGCCGCCGCCGAAGCTCGCCGCGGCCCTGGCCGAACGCCTCGCCGCGCTGCCGATGGTGAGCGAGGCGTCCCCCGCCGGTCCCGGCTTCGTGAATCTGCGCCTCAGGGAGGACTTCCTGCGCGCGCAGGTCGCGGCCGTGCTGCGCGCGGGCGAAGCCTATGGCGATTCCCGCCTCGGCGCCGGGGTGCGGGTGAACGTCGAATACGTCTCGGCCAATCCGACCGGGCCGATGCATGTCGGGCATTGCCGCGGCGCGGTGGTGGGCGATGCGCTCGCCAACCTGCTCGCCAAGGCCGGCTGGGCGGTGACGAAGGAGTACTACGTCAACGACGCGGGCAACCAGGTCGCGGCCCTCGGCTGGGCGGCCTATTGGCGGTATCTGCGCGCCATCACCCGCGACTCCGACGAATGGAACGCCGAGGCGACCGAACGCCGCTTCGGCGTCACGCTGCAATACCGCGGCGACTACCTGGTCGCGGTGGGCGAGGCGCTGGCCGAGCGCTTCGGGGACAGCCTGGCGGCCCGGCGGGTCGAACCGGGCATGCTGCCGGCCGAGGAGACGGTCGCGGCCTTCGCCCCGGCGCTCGAGCGGGGCTGGCTCGTCCGGACCGCCTGGCTCGACACCTGCCGCGAGACCGCGGTCGCGATGATGATGGCCGAGATCCGCGAGGACCTCGCCCTGCTCGGCGTGCACCAGGACGTGTTCCTCTCCGAACGCGCGCTGGTCGAGGCCGGGGCGGTCGAGGGCGCGGTGCGCCTGCTGCAGGAGAAGGGATTGATCTACGAGGGCGTGCTCGAGCCGCCCAAGGGCAAGACGCCGGAGGATTGGGAGCCGCGCCCGCAGACGCTGTTCCGCGCCACCGATTTCGGCGACGACGTGGATCGGCCGCTGCGCAAGTCGGACGGCTCGAACACCTATTTCGCCAACGACATCGCCTGCCATGCCGACAAGATCGCCCGCGGGCACGAGCTGCTGATCGACGTCTGGGGCGCCGACCACGGCGGCTATGTCAACCGCATGCAGGCCGCCGTGCGCGCGCTCTCGGACGGGCGCGTGCCGCTCGAGGTGGTGCTCTGCCAGATCGTCCATGTGCTGAAGGCAGGCGAGCCGGTGCGCATGTCGAAGCGCGCCGGCACCTATGTCACGCTGCGCGACCTGATCGAGGAGGTGGGCCGCGACGCCGTCCGCTTCACCATGCTGACGCGCAAGTCGGACGCGCAGATGGAGTTCGACCTCGACAAGGTGGTGGAACAGACGCGCGACAATCCGGTCTTCTACGTCCAATATGCGCATGCGCGCTGCCGCTCGGTGCTGCGCCAGGCGGGCGATCCGACGGCGGCGGAGCTCGCCGCCGCGCCGCTCGACGCCCTGACCGACCCGGCGGAGATGGCCCTCATCCGCCGCATCGCCGCCTGGCCGCGCACGGTCGAAGCCGCCGCCCTGGCGCGGGAGCCGCACCGGATCGCGTTCTTTCTCCAAGACTTGGCCGGGGACTTTCATGTATTGTGGAACCGTGGTCGTGACGATTCCACGCTGCGCTTCATCCGCGCCGAGGAACCGGAGGCGACCCGGGCCCGGCTGGCCCTCGTCGCAGCGACGGCGACAGTGATCCGCTCGGGCCTCGGCGTCATGGGGGTGACGCCGGTCGAGGAAATGCGCTGACGGGCTTGCCCACGGCCCAGGGGGGTTGGGCGTGACAGAGATCGAGATGCCGTCCTACCGCGTGCGCCCCGTGGCAGGGGAGGGTCCGCCCTGGCGGATGATCGCCGTCGGCGCAGGGCTGGCCGCGGTTCTCGTCCTGGGTGCGGCCGTCTTCTGGGGGCCATCGGGCGGCGGCGGGCGCGGCGTGCCGCTCATCGAGGCCGATCCCCGCCCCTTCAAGATCCGCCCCGACGACCCGGGCGGGCTGCGCGTGCCGAACCAGGACGAGCTGATCTTCGAGCGGAACCGCGGCAGCAACGCACAGCCGCCGAGCCTTCGCCTCGCGCCCGAACCCGAGGCGCCGCGCCTCGATGCGCTGCGCGCGCAGGTCGCGCAGCCGCCGCGCACCCCCGCCCCCGCCCCGGCGCCCGCCGCGACGCCGCAGGGCCAGCCGGCAGGGGCCGATGCCGCCGCGCCTCCGGCCCCGCCGGCCGCCGTGACGCCGCCCGCGCCGGCCGCGGCCCGGCCCGCGCCGGCGCCGAACGGGCGGGTGCGCGTGCAGCTCGGCGCGCTCACCTCGGAGGAGGCCGCGCGCGCCGAATGGGAGCGTCTGGCGCGCCGTCATCCTGATCTGCTGGGCGCCTTCCAGCCCCAGGTGGCGCGCTTCGACCGCGAGGGTCAGGCCACGCTCTACCGGCTGCGCACCGGCGGCTTCGCGGACGTGGCGGCGGCCCGCGCGTTCTGCGAGCAGGCGCGCGCCCGGCAGGTGCCCTGCATCGTGGTCCGCTGAGGCCGCGCGCCCCGGTGACGCCGCGCGCGGCCATTATCGGCCTCTCGGGCCCCCGGCTGACCCCCGAGGAGGCGGCGCTGCTCTGCACCGCCCGGCCGCTCGGCGTCATCCTCTTCGCGCGCAATGTCGAGGACCCGCCCCGGCTCCGCGCCCTGACGGCCGCGATCCGGGAGATCCTGGGCGCGGAGGCGCCGATCCTCGTGGACCAGGAAGGGGGGCGGGTGGCGCGGCTCAAACCCCCGCATTGGGAGAGGTTTCCCGCCGCGGCCGCGCTCGAGAGCCTGCCGGCGGCGGCCATCGCGGCGAACGGCATGCTGCTCGGGGCCGCCTGCGTCCAGTCCGGGCTCGACGTGGTCTGCGCCCCGGTGCTCGATCTCCGCCTGCCCGGGGCGCATGGCGTCATCGGCGACCGCGCCTTCTCGCCCGACCCGGCCGAGGTCGCGCGCTGCGGCGCGGCCTTCGCGGCCGGGCTGCAGGCCGCGGGCGCGATCCCGGTCCTCAAGCACATTCCCGGCCATGGCCGGGCGCTGGCGGACAGCCACCATGAACTGCCGCGCGTCGGGGCGAGCGCGGCGGAGCTTGAAGCCGACCTCGCCCCCTTCCGCGCCCTGGCCGGCGCCGGCGCCTGGGCGATGACCGCCCATGTGCTCTACGAGGCCTGGGACCCGGCGCGGCCCGCCACCATCTCCCCCCGCGTGATCGGCGACATCATCCGCCGCCGCATCGGCTTCGACGGGCTCCTTCTGACGGACGACCTCGCCATGGGGGCGCTCGCGGGCGTCTCGAACGACCTCGCGGGGGCGGCCCTTCGCGCGGGCTGCGACGTCGTGCTGCACTGCACGGGACGGCTCGCCGACAGCGCCGCGCTTCTCGCCGCCTGTCCGCCGCTGAGCGAGCGGGCGGCAGAGCGGCTCGCCGCCGCGCGCGCCGCGCGCGACGCCTGGCGCGACCGCGACCCGGCGGTGCTGCGGCGGCTGCGCGATGCGGCGCTCGACGCCCGGCCGCGGGCCGCGCCCGGCGACGATCCGACGGCGCGGCCCGGCTGATGCCCGCCTGGATGCCGGAACTGGTGGCGGCGGCGCTGGCCGCCATCCTCGCCATCACCCTGCACGAGGCCGCGCACGGCTATGCCGCGCGGGCGCTCGGCGACGACACGGCGGCGCGGCTCGGCAGGATCAGTCTCAACCCGATCCGCCATGTGGACCCGGTCGGCACGCTGCTGGTGCCGGGCCTCATGGTGCTCGGGCAGGTGCTGACGATGGGGCAGGTGCAGGGGGTGTTCGGCTGGGCGAAGCCGGTGCCGGTGGACATCCGGCGGCTCCGCAACCCGCGCTGGGGCATGGTGCTGGTCGCCGCCGCGGGCCCCGGGGTGAACGCCGCGCTCGCCCTTGTCGCCGCGCTGCTGGCCCATGCCGTGATCGCGGGCGCGGGCATGCTGGGGGCGGAGGCGACCGCCTTCCTGCTGCGCTTCGTGGCGCTCTCCATCCTCGCCAACCTCGTGCTCGGGCTGTTCAACCTGCTGCCGCTGCCGCCGCTCGATGGCGGGCGGATCATGGTCGGGCTGCTGCCCCGCGCGCCGGCCTTGGCGCTGGCGCGCGTCGAACCCTACGGCCTGATGCTCGTCCTTCTCTTCCTCTTCGTCCTGCCGCTGGCGATCCCGTCCTGGGATCCGATGGGCTGGTTCCTCCGCCGCGCCGTGGCCCCGGCCTTCGACGCACTCCTGTGGCTGGCGGGGCACGGAGGGCCGGGGCGGTGAGCGACTCGCTGCAGGTGCGGCTGGAGGGCTTCGAGGGGCCGCTCGACCTGCTGCTGGAACTCGCCCGCGCGCAGAAGGTGGACATCGCCCGCATCTCGATCGTCGCGCTGGTGGACCAGTATCTCGCGGTGATCGAGGGGGCGCGGCGGGTGCGCCTGGAACTCGCGGCCGAGTGGCTGGTGATGGCCGCCTGGCTGGCCTGGCTGAAGTCCCGCCTGCTGGTGCCGCCCGAGGAGGCCGAGGGCGAAGATGCGGAGGCGCTGGCCGAGACCCTGACCGAGCGCCTCGTCGAACTCGAGCGGATGCGCGCGGCGGCGCTGTGGCTGAACCGGCGGCCCTGGCTCGGCCACGACGTCTTCGCCCGCGGCGCGCCCGAGGATCTGCGGGTCGAGGACCGTTCCGGCCTCAGGGCCGACCTGCCCGCACTGCTGCAGGCCTATGTCGCGGCGCGGCGGCGGGCCCTGGCGCGGCGGCCCTACCGGCCCAAGCCGCGCAAGCTGCTCACGGTACAGGAGGCGCTCGAGCGGCTCGCGCGGCTGGTCGGCGCGCTGCCCTCCTGGTCGGTGCTGCAGGGCTTGCTGCCGGAGACGATCCTCGATCCGCTCGAGCGGCGCGCGGCCCTTGCCAGCACGCTCGTGGCAGGCTTGGAGATGGCCCGCGGCGGCGGCATCGAACTGCGCCAGGAGGAGGCCTTCGGCCCGATCCTGGTCCGCCGCCGGAGTGAGGAGAAGGGGGCGGATGAGCCACCGGGCTGAGGAGGAGGACGCGCCGCGCGCCGCGGCAGGGCCGGACGCGGCGCCGCTGGCCGAGGCGGTGCGCATCGCCGAGGCGCTGATCTTCGCCTCCGACCGCCCGGTGACGGCGGCCATGCTCGCCGCCGTGCTGCCCGAGGGCGTCTCCGCGGGGGAGGCGGTCGCGGCGCTGGCCGCCACCTGCGAGGGCCGCGGCGTGATGCTCGCCGAGGTGGCGGGGGGCTGGGCCTTCCGCACCGCCCCCGATCTCGCCCCGCGGCTGACCAGGGTGGTGCAGTCCCCGCGCCGGCTGCCGCGGGCGGCGATGGAGGCGCTTTCCATCATCGCCTACCACCAGCCCTGCACCCGCGGCGAGATCGAGGAGATCCGCGGCGCGGCGCTGGCCCAGGCGACGCTCGAGGCGCTGCTCGAGCTCGGCCTGATCGCCCCGCGCGGGCGGCGGGAGGCGCCGGGCCGCCCGACGCTGTGGGGCACGACCCCGAAGTTCCTCGAGCAGTTCGGGCTCAGGGCGCTGACCGACCTGCCGCGCAAGGAGGAGCTGGTGACGGCCGAGACCGGCCCCGCCCTGCCGCTGCCGGG
>Ga0272446_1005359_pt1 | contig 14243 bp, 12 predicted proteins | sample YNPCB0061_FD_194587 | JGI IMG/M metagenome (GOLD analysis project Ga0272446, IMG submission 194587) | Hot spring microbial mat communities from Yellowstone National Park, WY, United States - YNP-CB-006-1 | ecosystem: Environmental > Aquatic > Thermal springs > Hot (42-90C) > Sediment | place...
AACCAGAAGCAGTACCCACTCGATGCAATCCTCTACCGCTGCCCCGAAACGGGTGACCTGCTCGAGGTACGCCATGATATGGCAGCGCTCAAGGCAAAAAGCGCGCAGGAATGGCGCGACTTGTTCGAAAGCCGGTGGCGCTCACAGAACCGCATCGATGCATCAGGCGTCTGGGGTAAGCGTGAATGGGTTTTGCCAGAAATTCCCCCTGAACACATCGTCACTCTCGGCGAGGGTGCAACCGAGCTTTTTTCCGGCAGCGAGCTTTCCCGTCGCTTTAACCACGACTCACTTTACGTAAAACTTTGCGGCAACAGCCACACCGGTTCATTCAAAGACCTGGGGATGACGGTGCTCGTCTCGCAGGTAAACCACATGATTAAAGGGGGAGCTCCCATTCGGGCAATCGCCTGCGCCTCAACCGGCGATACTTCCGCCGCGCTTTCTGCCTACGCTGCCTACGCCGGAATTTTAAGCGTCATTCTGCTGCCCAAAAATAAAATTTCCCTGGCGCAGCTGATGCAGCCAATTGCCAACGGTGCGCTCGTGCTTGCACTCGAAACGGATTTCGACGGCTGCATGGCAATTGTGCAGCAGCTGACGCAGGAGAAAGAAATTTATCTCGCAAACTCTATGAACAGCCTGCGGATCGAAGGGCAAAAGACTGTGGGCATCGAAGTGGCGCAGCAACTCGGCTGGCAGCTGCCCGACTGGTTTATTATTCCCGGCGGCAATCTCGGCAACGTTTCGGCGCTCGGCGCGGGGCTCAAAATGCTTTATGAGTTGGGTCTGGTCAACTCTCTGCCGCGCATCGCTGTCGCGCAGGCCGAAGCTGCCAATCCGCTTTACCTCTCGTACCAAAAGAACTTCGCGGAATTCTCAGCCATTACTGCCGGCGAAACGCAGGCTTCGGCTATACGTATTGGCAATCCGGTTTCGGTTAAAAAAGCAATCAGCACACTGCGCGAATTCGGCGGTGTCGTTGAACAGGCATCCGAAGCAGAACTTGCCGATGCGGCTGCGCTCGGCGACCGCGCGGGGCTTTTGGTTGATCCCCACACGGGTGTGGCCCTTGCGGCGCTGGTGAAGCTAAAGAAAGTAGGAGTGATTAAAGCTAACGAATCTGTCGTCGTGATCTCGACGGCGCATGGCCTGAAATTTGCCGACTTCAAGGTTGCCTACCATGCACCTGAAGCCAGATCTCAATACAAGAATCTGCCGCAGGAGCTTAAACCCACGCTCTCTGCTGTCAAAGACGCCGTTGCCCGCTTTCTGGATAAGCATAGCTGAACTAGGATGAAGAAAGCTGACGAAAAAAAAGGGCTTTCGACACGCGCAATCCACGCGGGCCATGACAATTCGGCCGACAGACACAGACCGGTTATCACTCCCATCTACCAGACAGCAACCTATGCCTTCGACGACGCTGCAGGACTGTGGGATTTCTACCAAAAGCGCAGCGACCGTCTGGCTGAATACGCGCGCTACGGCACGCCAACGCAGCGCGCGCTCGAAGAAACGCTCTGCGCGCTCGAAAATGCAGAAGACTGCATCGTCACCGCGAGTGGCATGAATGCGATTGTCTGCGCACTGCTTTCGGTTCTGAGTGCGGGAGATAACCTCGTTTCACTCAACGAAGGCTACCGCGGCACGTTCAAGATGTTTGACCAGCATTTGGCGCAGCTCGGTATCAGCATTACCTATGCGGCAGTTTCTGCCGACGCGGTCAAGCACGCGGTGAATGAGCAGACGCGCGCAATTTTTATAGAATTTCCGACGAATCCTTACCTGCGCCTCGTTGATCTTGAAGACATAGTGCAATTCGCCCGTGCGCGCGGCATTGCCACCATCGTCGATGCCACCTTTGCCACGCCACTTAACACCAATCCGCTGGCGTATGGCGTCGATCTGGTCGTGCACTCGCTGACAAAATTTCTCAATGGGCATAATGATGCCATTGCGGGCGCCGTACTGGGTTCAAGCGAAGCGGTAGAAAAAGCTCGTGCGGTGCGTGGCCTCTTCGGGGGAAACCCTGATCCGCACCTCTCATACCTGATTTCGCGCGGCATCAAAACCTTTCCGCTGCGAATGCGCGAGCACAACCGATCGGCTCTTGAAATCGCACAGTGGCTCGAAAAGCATCCTAAGGTGGAGCGCGTCTGGTATCCGCTGCTCGAATCGCATCCCGATTATGCACTGGCAAAAAAATACCTGCGCGGCGGCGGGGGTGTCATAAGCTTTACGGTGCAAACCCTAGACCACTCACAGGAAGCAGGACTTGCCGCATCGTCACAGTTACTCAAGAACCTCAAAATTCCCGCGATCGCTGCATCGCTTGGGGGAACCGAATCGCTGGTGCACCAGCCTTCGGTCATGAGCTACTATGATATGGATGCCTCAGCACGGCTTGCCGCCGGCATTTCTGACGCGCTCATCCGCTATTCCGTAGGGCTCGAAGACACCGAAGACCTGATAGCCGACCTGGAGCAGGCTTTGGCGCGAATATAGCAGGGCTACTTCCACCACAGGCTGAGCCACGGCACATAGGTAATAATGAGCTGCGCAGCCAAAAGTGCGATCAGGAAGGGTACGATTGAACGATAGATTTCTGCCATCGGTTTTTGGAAGCGCAGTGAGCTTAGAAAAAGATTGAGCCCTACGGGCGGAGTCAGATAACCGATTTCGAGATTCGTCAGGAAAAGAATTCCCAAATGCAGCATCGGAATCTGGTAGCTCTCGGCGATGGGAATAATGAGCGGAGCTATGACAATAATGGCTGAAAAAATATCCATCAGCGCGCCGACGATAAGCAGAAAAATGTTGAGCACCATCAGAAAAGTCAGCGGCGAGTGAATATACTGGCTGATAACACCAAAGAGTCTTCCGGGCACTCCGTCGTAGAGCAGCGCATTGGTCAGGATCATGGCGAAAAAGATGATAAGGATGATTGACCCTACCATCGCAATCCCTTCTTCAAATACCAGCAGCAGTTTCTGTAATCCGATCTCGCGGAAGATGACGACTTCTAAGAGGAAATAGTAGAGTAGAAAGAAAACTCCCAACTCAGTTATGACCATGAAGCGTGAGTGCATCAGTACGTAGAGGAGCGGAAGCGCCGCGAGCTCGAAAAAGAGCTTGATCGCATCGCCAGTGGTGAATCTGGCCGCAGCCAGCTGCTGCTCTAAGAGCCTGCCGGGACGCTCTGTGCCCCCAAAAGAGAATATAACGATTACAACCGTTAGAGCACCGATGAGGAGTATGCCAGGCAAAATTCCGGCGCGGTAGAGTTCATTGATATCTGCGCGGTTGTCGCTCATGATACCAAAGAGAATCACCGGCAGGCTGGGGCTAAAGAGGAGTCCGATCGAGCCAGAGGCAGTAATCAGACCCAGCGCCCTGCGCTCGGGGTAACCCGCGCCGATCAGAATCGGAAAAAGAATGCCGCCGATAGCCACGATAGTTACTCCCGACGCGCCGGTGAGCGGAGTAAAGAGCGCGGCTATCAGAACGCAGATAACTCCCAAACCCACGCTGCCCAAAGCACCGACACGGCGCATCACCACCAGATACAGGTTCACCACGCGGACAGCAAACTGCGAATGGGCTATCAAATAACCGGCAAGCGTGAAATAGGGTATCGTGAGAAACAGTGCGCTTTGGTCGCCAGTAAGCTTCGAAAGCGGATCGCTGAAAACTACCGTGAGCTGCCGGCTCAGATCAGCAAGGGATTCAGCCCCCAGCGATTCGGCATTACCTAACTGGTATAGCGTTCCCAGAAAGCCGAGCCCGATGAAGAGCGGCATGCCAAAGAGCAGTGCTGCAATGCAGAGCGCCGCAAGGAGAAGCGTCATGCGTCCTTGAGCAGTTTGACCTGTTTGCCAAACTCACGGCTGAAATCGCGCACCATCTGCGCAGCTTCTTTATCCTGCGTCGCGCGTTCGAGGACGTCGGCCATCTTTTTGAAAGCCTGGTAAAAGAAGATGTTCATATCACCGACGAGCATTTCTTTAGTCCAGAGGTCGATGCCCAAGGTCGTCTTATCACTCCCATTAAAGAGTGACAGCATGAAGGCATCGGCTCTCTCTTCACCCTGGGAAGCACCCGACGCTTCCCAGGTTATAGATTCGGGTATGGCGTTTTCATCGAGTCCGACCCGGATGATAATTTCTTTCTTTTCGGTTGCGCTCATGCTTTCTACTTTTTCTTTTTGTTATGTTCGCTGAGAATTTTGAGCGCCTGCTCGCGCGTGATTCTCTTTCGCAACAATACCTGATAGCTGACGCGAAAATCTTTCGGCTGGATTTCGTTCTTTAAGAAGACGAATTGCCAACGAGTCATGTCGTCGCTCATGATTTTGTCAGTCTCTTTCATCACGGAGGGTTTGGTCTGCCGCACGCGATAGAACTTGCCGGTCGTCGGGTAGAGTTCTACCCTGATTTGGCCTTCTTGCAGGCTATTGACCATGTCAAACTTGCGGAATTCATCGGCAATGGACTGGTCGCCCGTCGCGTCTTCTTTTACCGAGAGCGTTTCGGTATATGCAATCTGCTTACGCGTATAACTATCTGAAGTTACGAACACGCGAAAGACTTCTTCGGGTTCGGCCGGCCGCGCAAAAAATGCCTCGCGCATCGCCTGTACCTCGGCCTCCCCCGGCAAGGCGTTTACCATATTGTCGGCCTTGATCGACGAGTTCGCTACAAGCGGGGACAGTTCTGCGTTACCTGAGGTTTTACCGCCTGTCGACTTGCAGGCAACCGCAATGGACGCCGCTGCGCACGAAACAATTAACGAAAAACGCATACCATGAGTTACCGGAAAGTTCTTTGCTCCGTCAAATCTAAAAGGCCTGCCGCGCAGCCCCTAACGAATTGTTACCACACAGATTTCGTAAGCCTGCTCTGTCCAAGACGGTTTGAACGTTCTGACAACAGGCGTAAGACCTAATTGACTGAGATACGCTCCGATTCGCGGGTCTTGTTCAAACTCGCGGCTATAGGCAATTTCGCGTGCACCCGCGAGCCCTTGCAGCTTAGCGGCAAAGTTTACTGTATTGCCAAAGTAATCCACGCCGCTGTTCAGGTTAACCGCAAGGCAGGGGCCGGAGTTTATACTGATACGCAGCAAAACATTTCCGGTTTCGGCATTGCCGTTGAAACTTTTTTGCAGCTCAATCGCCGCCTTGAGGCACTGCAGTGCATCAGCGAAGGCAACCATGGCCGAATCTCCAATCGTCTTGACGACTGCACCGTTAAACGCGCGCACTATCTCGTACGTTTTCTGGAAATGCCGACGCACTGAGTTGAAAGCTTCGCCGTCGCCGCGGCTGAGGTAGAGTTTTGTCGAACCGACAATGTCGGTAAAAAGAATATTCTGGCGACCCAATTCAATCTTGAGCCCAGGCGCCAGGCTTTCTTTGCCAAAAAGATCGCGAAAGGTCTGCACACTGAAAACTTCTGCGGGCCTGAGCGCGTCGTTATCTTCTTCCCGGCGTTCGATAATGAGCGTTCGTTCGACTGCCCCACGGTTAGGAAAAACCACTATGGGATGCTCTGCCACCTTGAGTGGGGCATTGCTTTCTGTAATGACAACGCGGCGTTCGTTGCCCGCGCCGATTGAAACCGGAACATACCGCTTTTGGCCAGCCAGGCGAACACGATATTCTCCAGCAACGAGCGAGGTATCGAGATTAAGTGATGTCCCCGGCACGACTCGCCGCTGCACGAGTATGTGCCTTTTTGTTGCGGGTTCTGCTGCGCAGTAGAATTTTTTCTCCGCCCGACGGATTTCCGGGTTTACGTGAAATACTACCTCGAGGTTGGCAATATCCTCGGTGGAAAAGGTAATATCACACGCCTCGCAGGTTTCTTCTGCCGGAACATCGCCGAGTGTCTCCGCCGATTTGCGCACGCCACGGCAGTGCGGACAGGTGACATCCCACGAAAGCGTGAGTATGCCTGTATGCGCGGCGTAAAGCGCCGTGCGGATTAACGCATCGAGCGGAATACCGAGGCGCCGGCTCACCGGCTTTAATCTGATGCGGGCAATTTCTTCTTCGGGTGCAGTAACGAGATAGTCGGCGAACCGTCGCAGCAGATTGGCGTCGGCGCCTGCCTCTACGGCTTTTGCGGTCAGTATCCGCAGTTTTTCCAGGCTCTCCGGCTGCGTACTTTCCTGTTGCGCAGCCAGGAACAGAGCATGCTGCCGGGCTTCAAAATCATCCTGTTCTCTCAGAATTTGGACAATTTTTTGCAGAGCTTTAGCATAAGCGGAGCGCAGGCGTGCCATACCGATTTTGAGCAGCAACCGGCCGAGTAAGTTGCGCGGCACCCAGCCAAAATAGACGTACAAATCTGTTCCCTGCTCAGTCGGCTCGAGCAGATAGCGCACGCGCACGTAAGTAGCAAAGCCGCGCGAATAGATGCGCGCGTTGTTGAGCCCGCGGAGGTATTCCCACTCCCAGGGTACTTCTTCCCATTCTAAGAGAACTCCCGCATTGATGCTCTTGCCAAATAGCCGCCCGTTTTTTTCTGCATAGGTCATTACCGGCAGGCCCAGCAGCTTATTGAAGGTGGAGGTATCAATGAGAAACGGCCAGAGCTCTGCGGGGCTTACCTGCAGCGAGAACTTCCAAAGATAGTCGAGGGGCTTACGCCCCTGCGTTTCGTCGCTCCGCCAGGGGAAGCGGGCAAGAAACTCAGCGAGCGTCAGCGATGGCGAATTAGTCGATGCCATATCCAGAATGTACTCCAATTACTTCGTATCCGCCACGGTTTTAATCCGAAAATGAAAAAACTTGCTGTGCGTCTGCGGGAATAGCCACAGCGATACCACACCATGATGACCGATGTTCTCGCCACGCTAGCAGATGGCACTGAAATAGAGAAGGCCGAATATAAAGAGCGCGAAGAAAAAGTCCGGATTCGCCTGCTCGAGCTGCAAAAAATTTTAGCAGGCTCCAACCGCTCTGTGCTCATACTCATGAATGGCGCCGAGGGCTCAGGAAAGGGCGAGACCACGAAGAAACTACTTGAATGGCTCGATGCCCGCGGTGTCGAAACCACTGCCTTTTGGACACCCGACAGCGCAGAGGCGGAGTATCCACCCCACTGGCGGTTCTGGAATAAGCTGCCGGGTCATGGCCGCATCGGAATTTTTTTCGGCTCATGGTACACGACACCTATCATTGAACGCGTTTTCAAACAGATCAGTCGCAGCCAATTTGAAGAGTATCTGGATGACATCCGCAAGCTCGAGGACATGCTCACTGCAGAGGGCGTAATCCTCGTCAAAATCTGGATGTACCTTTCGCCCGAAGCACAGAAAGCCATACTAAAGCATGCGCAGAAGAAATCCGCGACGAAATGGCGCATCACCAAACTCACGCGTAAATTCGCCAAAAAGCGCAGGCGCTTCCACAAGATAGACCTCGAAGTACTAAACGCCACGCATACCGGCCATGCACCGTGGACAATGGTCGATGCGCGCTTTCCCCGCTACCGGGAGATCTACGTCGGCGAAACTCTGATCAACAAGCTCGAGAAGGCGCTGATCGAAAAGCGCGGCACCCCGCAGTACGCCGCTGTCTGGTCACCCGCACGCTCCAACTACCTGGCCGACCTTGACATGAACCTAAGGCTGAGCGACAACGATTACAAAGAACAATTCGCTACGCTGTCGGAGCGCATTTCGCGGCTCAGCGACGAACTGTCGGTTAGCAAAAATAGTTTGCTCCTGGTCTTTGAGGGCCCTGACGCTGCAGGAAAAGGCGGAGCTATCAGGCGGATAATTCATGGCATAGACCCCAGACACTACCGCGTAAACGCTGTTGCGGCACCCACCGATGAAGAAAAGGCACACCCGTACCTCTGGCGGTTCTGGCGCCGCATTCCGCAGCATGGACAGGTTTGTATCTTCGACCGCTCGTGGTATGGGCGCGTACTCGTAGAGCGCATTGAAAAATTCTGCACGGATGCTGAATGGCAGCGCGCGTACGGCGAAATGCGCGACTTTGAACACGAACTCACGCAGGCTGGAACAAAGATCCGTAAGTTCTACCTTTCCATCACGTCAGAAGAGCAGCTCAAGCGCTTCAAAGACCGCCAGCTAACCCCTTACAAGCAGTACAAGCTGACAGAAGAAGACTGGCGTAACCGCGACAAGTGGCATGCCTACGAAGCGGCGGCCAATGACATGTTTGAAAATACATCCACAACCTTTGCCCCGTGGATACTGGTCGAAGCAAACGACAAGAACTACGCCCGCATCAAGATTATGACGACAGTAGTAGCCGCGCTGGAAGAGGCGGTAGGATGAGCGGGTAAATCCCGTAGGAGCGGTAGTCGAGTGCTGCCCAAGGCAGCTTATCAAGACACCGCGTCTTCGAGCATGAGCTACAGGATTATCTGCTGATCAGGCTCGCCAGGTCGATCACGCGGGTTGAATACCCCCACTCGTTATCGTACCAGGCAAGAACGCGCACCATGGTATCCTGAATTACCGCAGTCATCTGACCATCGACAATGGATGACAGCGGGTTGCCCTTGAAGTCGTTTGAAACGAGTGGCTCGTCTGTGTAACCGAGAATGCCTTTGAGCGGGCCTTCTGCCGCTGCCTTGAGCGCTGCGTTCACCGCTTCTTTCGTAGTGGGCTTTTCCGTTTCGACAGTCAGGTCAACAACCGAGACATCGGGGGTTGGCACACGTATCGAAATACCGTCGAGTTTGCCTTTGAGTTCAGGAATAACCAGCGAAAGCGCCTTTGCCGCACCGGTCGAAGTGGGGATCATGTTGAGCGCTGCAGCACGCGCGCGGCGCAGGTCTTTGTGTGGCAGATCAAGAATCTGTTGGTCATTGGTATAGCTGTGGATCGTGGTCATCAGACCCTTTTTAATGGCAAAATTTTCCACCAAGACCTTCGCCACGGGAGCGAGGCAGTTGGTCGTACAAGAGGCATTGGAAATCACTTTGTGTTTTGCTTTGTCAAAAGTCTTCTCATTCACACCGATCACGAAAGTTGCATCTTCGTTAGTTGCCGGAGCAGAGATAATAACCTGCTTCGCCCCCCCTTTTTCAATATGCAGCCGTGCCTGGTTTGCGTCGGTAAAACGGCCGGTTGATTCAATCACAATATCACAGCCAAAAGAACCCCATTTCTGCTCTTCAAGCTTTGCAATCGCCGTTGCGTGGATCTTTTTGCCATCGACGATAATGTGCTCCTTATCGTGCTGCACATCGTGACTCCAGACGCCAAATACGCTGTCGTATTTGAGCAGGTGCGCGAGAGTCTTCGTGTCGGTCAGGTCGTTGACCGCTACAATTTCTAGATCTTTGCGGTCCCATGCCGCGCGGAACGCGTTACGGCCGATGCGGCCAAAGCCATTGATACCAATCTTGATTGCCATGGGTTCGGAATGGAAAACAAAAACGGCGTGTCGAGCCGAATAAGCTAACGTGAGCCAAACCGCCCGCGGATTGTCAGGCCCTCTGTAGCTTCGGTGCGCTTTTCCTTGCGCATAATTTGCTCGACGTAGATCCAGTGCATGCCGTACTTCTCGCCCACCTCGCGGGAAGTCATACCCGCATTGTAGTCGCGTACCATGCGGACAATCATCTGGTCGGTAAACTTTGAACGCGGATGGTTCTCTCCCTGGTGGCTCAGCGGGTTTTTCAGTACCATGCGGATGTGGCGCACGTTAACGCACAGCGGGTTGCCGCAGATATTCTGCGGTATGGTGCGCAGTCTTCTGCGCCGGCCTTTCGGTGGATTTTCAATAATATACGTGCGCGCGTCAACCTGCAGGCGCCGCCGCTGCTGTGAGTTCACGGTTGTCACAGTGGGAGCTCCCCCTTTTACAGCACCTTTCCACACAAGACAGGCACCCGTCACACCCTTACGCTGACGATTTTCCGGACGCGTAAACATGAAGAAGATGTGATGCGCCCGCAGCTGTGGCGGCCTTGGCAGCCCCAGCTTTGCCCGCAGAATTTTTTCCGCAATTTCGAGCAGGGTAAACTTATCGGTACGGTATTGGTGAGGCGCCCGACGTATTTCTGCGCGCACAGATTCCACGGCTTCTTTCTGCAACCCCGGTTGGTTGGCATAGGGTGACGCCGATCGCCTGCGCCTTTGCTGCGGCCCACGCCTGCGCCGGCCGGTCTTGCCTTCGGGCTCTGCAGTGGCTCGCGGCGCCGCAGCCTGGCTGTCGCTGTGTAGCGCGGGCTTCGGCGGGTTCTTACCGCCAAAAATGCGCCTGAATCGGTCAAAGACCATTAGTACATGCTATCGATCAGCTGCGCGTACTTGTCGGCTATTACGTTACGTTTCATTTTCAGGAGATTCGTGAGTTCGTCACCCACTTCCATCGGTTTTGGCAGGAAACGGAAATCGGTCAGGCGCTCAAAACCTTTGAAGCCGTTTTCAGCCGAAACCTGTTTTTTGATGATCTTGCTAAAATGCTCGCGCAGCGTCGCATTCGCATTGAGGTCGCTCTTGGGATCAACGGAGATGCCCGCGACGTCCTTTACCTTTTCGAGGTTTGGCCAGATGAGCGCGGTGAGTGTCTTTTTATCCTGACCCACGACGATCACCTGGTTGATCTGCGCGTCTTCGAGTAGTTTGTTCTCAATCGGCACCGGCTCAACGTTTTCGCCGCCGAGCAGGACAATAGTCTCTTTCGCGCGGCCACGAATCGACAGGGTGTTATTGAAGCTGAAGAATCCGATATCCCCCGTGTTGAGCCAACCATCTTTGCTGATCGCCTTCTCTGTGGCCTCAGGATTTTTGTAGTACCCCTTCATGACCTGCGGACCACGGACATGGATTACACCCTTCTCGCCGGTACGCACGCGCTCGCCTTTGTCATTGAGAATCGCGACCTCGGTGCCGTTGGGTACAAATCCGACGCTGCCCTGGACAATACGGCCCTCGGTGCGCACAGAGATAATGGGAGAGCACTCGGTCATGCCATAACCTTCGTAAACAGGAATGCCGATCACGTTAAAGAATTCATCGACGTGAGCAGGCAAAGCTCCCCCACCCGAAATACTGCCACGGAAACGGCCACCCATCGCTTCCCGTATCTTGCTGAAAACTACGCGATCTGCCAGCTGCGCAGGAATATACAGGGCTGCTGCCACGGCAAGCGCCTGCGCTGAGCGCTGCAGTCTTTGCTGGTTGCTCTCAGGCTGCATCATGAGCTCGTTGCCGGCAAGGTAATCGACCGCCTTTTTGTACTCTCTGGTGATGCGGTATGCAGTCTCAAACAGCATTTTGCGCGCGGGCTCAGATTTTTCAATACGCTGCTGTATTCCCTGGTACAGACTCTCCCACAGGCGGGGAGCTGAAGGCATGAATGTGGGTTTAACTTTCACGAAGTCGTCGCGCACGTCGCGGACGTTCGTATAATAGATGGGAATTCCCTTTGCGATGGCGCCATAGTCGACGGCGCGCTCAAAGATATGCCAGACCGGCAAAAGCGACATCATGCTGTCGTCCGAGCGAAGGCCAATCGCCTTGGGCACTTCGTTAATGTTATAGACGATATTGCCATGCGAGAGCATGACACCTTTCGGCAACCCGGTCGTCCCCGAGGTGTAGATGATCGTGTACAGGTCGTCCTTTTTGACTGCGTTCGCGCGCTTCTTTAGTTCGGTCAGTTTGCTCTCGCGCAGTGATGCGCCCCGGTCAACCAGCTGTTTCAGCGTGAGAATGTTGTCCGAACCGTCTTTGAACCTGGGGTCAAGCACGATTACTGTTTTGACCGTGGTATCAGCGATTACTGTTTGCAGCTTGCGCAGCGTCGATTCATTTTCAACGATACAGACCGCACATTCTGCATGCGTCATGATATACTTGATTTCTTCTGTGGTGACATCGGTGCCGCGCGGCACGTCAGCGGCGCCGTTCAGGATAACTGCCATGTCGGCAATAATCCATTCGACGCGGTTATCGGCGAGCAGGCCAACGTGGTCACCGGGTTTAACGCCCAGCTCCATCAGCGAGATGCCCAGGTTTTCAGCGGCCTTTAGCGCATCACCAAACGTGGTGCCGACAAATTCCTTCTTCTCGTTCTTGCCGAAGAACATCTTCTTCGTGCCATACAGGTCATTGGCCTGGTAGAAAACTTCGGTAAGGTTGTTAAACGCCATCGGTCTCAATTGTAAGGCAAGCGCGGCGGTCAAGAGTTGTTGGATCAGGGGCTGCGCGACCTGCCGCTTAAGCCCCACAATTATCTGCTGTACGGCGGCACCGTCGGTTGCCGGGTTTGCCCTGCAATGGATACTCTACCCTATCGCCCCAACGTCGGCGTCGTCGTCTTCAACGCAGAGGGACTGGCGCTGGTCGGTGAAAGAATCGACAACCCCGGTGCCTGGCAGTATCCGCAGGGGGGGGTCGACGAGGGTGAAGATTTTGAGACGGCCGCGGCCCGCGAGCTTTACGAGGAAACCGGCATACCGCTAAAGAGCAGCGTATCCGCAAAAACTCCCCCTGCGCAGTTCATTGCTCGCACGGCAGATTTTCTTTATTATGACTTTCCCCCAACTTTGAAAATACCGAAACTCACCGACCGTTACCGCGGGCAGAAGCAGCTCTGGTTCCTTGCGTTCTGGAATCACCCGGTGACACTTGCCGACCTGAACATGCATACTCAGGAATTCGCGCGCCTCCGCTTCATGCCCATGGCCGAAGCGACGAACCAGATTGTACCTTTCAAACGCGACATCTATGCAGCGCTGGAGCGGGAGTTTCTGCCCATCATCGCCGATTATCTCAGCCAGCGGAGCAACAGTGCATGCCGTTGACTCTGGCTGTCTGTGACAGATGGCCCTATGACAGCGCAATGGGTCAAATGCGGCCTCGGAAACCAGAGGCTTTTTTCAAGCGATCAGCCGCATGGGCGTCATGCCAGAATACCGCAAGCAAGGCAGCGCGCACAGGAAATCCCGCTTCCACAACTGTGAGCTTTACGATATGATTATCCGCGTCCGCGTCAAACCGCGCAGCAAAAAGACCGGCTTCGAATGGGATGCCGACGGTACGCTCATTCTGAAAATTCACGAACCACCGGTGGACGGCAAGGCTAACAAGGCGGTGATCGAACAAATTGCTGTAATCTACGGGCTTGCGAAATCGGCGGTGCGGATTGTCGGCGGCGAGACTGCACGCACCAAGCGCGTGGAAATTCCCGACGGTTCTGCACCGTTGAAGCCGCCGGGCTGAAAGCACGCTGCCCAGCTCAGGCAGGCATGGCCACCGCGCGTGCGGTCAAAAATCCCCTGCCTTCAAGTGCAGCCCGGCAAACGGGCGAAGATAGAATATGAACATTGACCCCGTCGCAGATCTTGCTGCCAGCATGGCTGACATGAGCCAGATGCTCGTGAAGCTCAATGACGCCAAACTGGCGCTCGACGAAAAGATGCTGAGTGTCGCAGGCGAAGAATCCGCGCAGTCACTGACTGCAGGTTCTGTCAACGTGACAGCATAACAGGGCTACTCCCATGTTATGCTTATCGCCACAGCGCTTCGACGAATTCGCGCACGCGGCCGAGGCCTTTCTCGATCTGCGCCTCGCTCGTTGCGTAGCTGATGCGAAAACCATTTTCGTAACCAAACGCTGAACCAGGCACCACCGCCACCAGTTTTTCGTTTAAGAGACCGGTAGAAAAAATTTTGCCTGCATCGGTTTCACCCGTGCGCTTTGCGAGCTCCGCCCAGCCCGGAGCTTCTTTCAGACCCGAAATGTCCGGAAACAGGTAGAAGGCTCCCTGCGGCTTAAAAACACGCAGGCCCTTGAGACCGGAAAGCAGCGTGAACGCAAGATCGCGACGCTTTTCAAATACCGCGCGCATGTCTTCAACGCATTGCTGCTCGCCATTCAGCGCCGCGACTGCTCCTTTCTGTGCAAAGCTCGTCGCATTGGAAGTTGACTGTCCCTGTATCATGTCCATTGCCGCGATGATTTCTCTTGGGCCTGCCGCGTAACCTAAACGCCAGCCGGTCATAGCATAGGCCTTAGACAGACCGTTGATCACCACTGTGCGGGGCTGCAATTTCTCCGACGCTGTCGCCAGATTGATAAATGGAACACCATAAACAAGCTTTTCGTAGATGTCGTCGGTCACCACCAGTAGGTCGGGAAATTTCTCGAGCACCGCCGCAAGCGCGCGAATTTCTTCCGGCGTGTAGGTTGCACCGGTCGGGTTCGAGGGGGAGTTCAGAATGAACACGCGGGTTTTGGGCGT
>Ga0272446_1005360_pt1 | contig 14238 bp, 14 predicted proteins | sample YNPCB0061_FD_194587 | JGI IMG/M metagenome (GOLD analysis project Ga0272446, IMG submission 194587) | Hot spring microbial mat communities from Yellowstone National Park, WY, United States - YNP-CB-006-1 | ecosystem: Environmental > Aquatic > Thermal springs > Hot (42-90C) > Sediment | place...
ACAAATTAATTTAATCAATCAATAATTTTTATAAGTCATGTTGAATCATAACAAAGGTAAAGTTTCTAAAAACTCTAATCGATATATAAAATCATTATTGAAGATGTTTTGAGTTAGTAAGTTTTTAAGTGAGAATTTATATTGCTTATACCATGCGGAGAGTCAGGGATTCGTTGCCTTTGAGAAATTGCTGAATATTTACACCGGAAATGCAACTTTATGAAATGTTGTGACCATTTTGTGACCGAGACGTTTCCATCTACACAGACTACACAGTACAGGCAGACTAGGCAGAACTATACTATTTTAAGTCCTGTTTGAAGGATTTCCTTAACAAAGGGGTCATCCTCTGTGAAATCTTCTGTTTTATATGGATGCACTTCCAGATCAAATGAAGATTTAACTACATATTTTCCAAGTTTCTCTCGGTCCCAAAAACGTCGTCCTTCAAATTTATCGGAAACAATAGCTATATCAATATCACTATCATCACGGGCGGTGCCCTTCGCATATGATCCGAACAAGTAAACGCTTTTAACTGGGAATTCAGTTGAGACCAGTGCAATGAATCTATTAACAATATTATTTATATCTTCTCTTTTATACATTCGTATATCCCTTTGATCTTCTTTATGTTTTCCTCAGCGAATTCTTTAGTACAGCCCTTAAAGAATTCCATTTTATAATCCGGATAGCGTGTTTCAAGATTAAAATTCGTAACACGATTCAAAATCAATATATCTTCTTCTTTAAACTCTAACTTAGCTTCTTCGGAAATTTTAAGCAAATTATGCGTTCGTGTTGGAATATTGCTTTCATTATTTTTAATCCAAACGGCTTTCAGAATCTTTTCGAGAGCCAAATGGCCAATAAATAGAGACCAATCATACTTGCCAGCCAAGAACACGCTGATGTTGCCCCGATCTCCGTTGAAATTCCCAAAGCGATGTTTATCTGAGATTTAATTTAAGCTACTTCTTGCATTGTGTCAATTCCTTTCTCTATTGTATATAACTCAAGTGCAGGTACCAACACACCCATCGATTTATATCCTCGCACTCTTCTAAATTTTTTCTCTGCTTGTAAGAGTGAAGTTGCGACCCATCGTTGAATTTGATTGTTGTTACTCCAACGCTTCACATTCTTCATAACTGTAGCTCCCTGTGAAAATGTAGATTCAATCAAATTCGATGTCGAAAAACTTTTTCGTAAGATTGCCGGTAGTTGCAAGCGATGCACCGTTAGAGTTTCTTCTAACCCTTCCTCAAGACTTCTTGCTGCACTTTCGTTGATCTTCTGAAGTTGTCCAATCATTATTACCAATTCACGTTTGGCATCTTCGTATGATGTCATCGAATAAGCCGAGTATATTTTTCTACTATACTCTGGGTGATAGCGATCGGGTAGATGAGATAACACATTGCTGCATTTATGGAACTGACAGCGCTGTATTGCTGCTCGCTTTCCAAAGAATCTATCAACTGCTGATCGTAATGCTTTTGATCCATCAATTATTACTAACGTCGGACGATCCGAGTGTAATCCTCGTTCTTTCAGATCCTCAAAAAGTTCTGTGCAAACCTGACTGTTTTCTGTTGCGCCTTGGCGGAAGCCCAAAACATGCTTCTTTCCGCTGGTTTCTACTCCTAAGACAACGATTTGTACTGTCTCGTCAACATGAACTCCATCTATGACCAGAACACGAATATCAAGTTCTGAGAGATCTCGTTCACATAACGTGCGTAACTGTTCTGATGTGGCTTCTACGGTTTTCCGACTGATCACCGACTTAGAAATTCCATATCCTTGACCAAATTCTTCGACCGTGCTGGCATACTGACGATTGCTTACTCCGGCTACCAGACGGGAAAATACTGCTTGAGTTCGACGATCTTCATCCTGAAATCTTGCATAACTCGTTAAATGTATTTCGTTTTTCTGTTTATCTCGTAAGCGTTGGCGCTTCACTTGTACTTTTTGACCGCCCATTACTACATATCCTGATTCTGATCCCCAACGATCGATCTCTGTATTGTGTGTGTAAGGTTTGCCTGCTAGTTGTTCGCATTCCGACTGCATGATTGCTTGAACGACTAGAGCTCCGGCACTTAATGTCAGTGCCCGATATTCCATTTTCAACGACTCCATCACATGATCGATATCAAACTCTCCTTCCGGCATTCCGTTGAAACTCAGCTTGATTTGCTGATTGGGCTTTGTTAATTTTTGTTTGCTCATGACGTTTGTTCCTTTCTGAGTTATTAAATGTGATTGTTTTATTTCTCAGATTAAACATCGTCATGGGCTTTTTCATTTCCTATATTTCAACTAACTTTGGGGCAACATCAACACGCTTTCCATTGAGGCTAAGTCAGCCTCAGATGTCTCAATCCAGTATTTAATATATTCTTGCTTTTCCATTGTTTTAAATATAATAATATAGGAAGTTAAAAACAGCGACCAATATATCTGCAACAGTTTGAATACGATAGATCGGATTCTTACAGCAGGATTAAGTCAAATTAACGTTCATGCTTTTCAGAAACTCTCCAGACTCTTTATCCGTTGTGCATATTCAAAACCTCATACACAATTAAAATAACGACTCTAAGCTGAAATCACTATTTTAACGCTTCCTAAATTAACTCGTCAAAACTCATCACACTCAAATTTTGTCTTTGTTTCTTCAAATCAAGAACACAGTTACAGTTTGAAATTATTTCCCTCCGTAAACAATTGGAAATTCTAAACCGAAATTCAAAAAAGGTCCAAGTTACTCGATGGGATAAACCCTTCTTTTCCACTATAATTTCTTTCTTAAAGAATTGGAAAGAAAGTTTGATAATTGTTAAACCTGAGACCATAATCCGATGGCACAGAAAAAGATTTTATGAGTACCTTATAAGAAAAAAAAAGAAAGATGCTGGGCGACCAAGAGTATCCAGAGAAATTATCGAGCTAATTAAAAGAATTGCAAACGAGAATCCAATGTGGGGTGTTCCTCGTATTCATGGAGAGATTCTTAAACTTGACTATGATATATCTCAAGCAACTGTGTGGAGATATACTCCTAAGGATAAAAATAATACTACTGGGCAACGCTGGAAAACCTTTCTTAAGAATCATGCTGCCGGAATTATTTCAATCGATTTCTTTTGTGTACTTACTATTAATTTCAAGCTGTTACATGTTTTAGTATTTCTTTCACATGGAAGAAGAAAGATTATTCATTTTAATATTACTGCTAATCCAACTTCCGAATGGGCTCACAACAACTTAAGAATGTCTTTTATGAAAATGAAATTCCAAATTTCTATTATGTATATATGTTATTATCATCAAATTCTTATCGCACTGTTAATCAATTTATCTTGCATAATAGAAATGGATTTGATTACTGAACATTTATTATTTCTATTTTAGAAAATTATTTTCTTTTAAAAACTGAATTCCGATTCTTTTCAAATTCTTCAATTCATATAAAGTATGGGAATCGCTGTTAACATAAATTTGATTACACGCTTTTAACATAATTTTCAAATTTTCAATATTTGTTCTGTTATTCACAAAATTAGCACAATTGAATTCCATTGGTATCTGATACTTATTGCATAATTCGATTATCGCGTTAATATCTACGTAATCATCAAAATATGTTGAACAGGGATGTGCTAAAAAGGAAATTCTTCCATGAAATCGTTCTATAGCATTTAAATAACTTTTTGTAATCTTCTTTGGATCGCCGGGATAAATTGGTGAGGAGTGTGACGATAGCAATATTGTTTCTGAAGTAGTCCCTTGAATATCCATCGACACATCACCGTCTTCATTTAGAATATCGGCTTCAATTCCAAAAATAACTTCAACATCATTATGAACATTTTTCCATCTCTCAGTCATCGAGTAATGATTTTTTTTAGTGAAGTTGCGTCTGTCTAGATGATACTGGCAATGATCTGTAATGGCAATTTTGTTAAGCCCAATTTTTCCCGCGAATTGTACAATTTCATCAATTGTATTCATCCCGTCGGAATAGTTTAGAGAATGAATATGATAGTCCTCATTACCCGGGTTAATTATTTCCATATTTCTTCCAAAGAGTAAATTCTTTTAAAATATATTTGCACGGATCTTGTCAAATCACAATTATTTTATTTATTCTCAAGAATCAAGACGCCAAAACTTTTGATATTTTTCCCGTTATCTATTAAACCGCAAGTATATACACGGTGCGTCCTCTCATCAAGCGCAATTGTTTTAGCGCCTTTCACAGTGACTACATTGGCTAATACTTTGTATTCATTAAGAGATTTTTGTTTAATTACAGTAATTGTTCCGTCACCATTGGAGCAAAAAACAAGATGAAGCTTAGTATCAAAAACACAACCATCGACTCCTCCGCCGATAGGTATTGTGGAAAGAACTTTTCCGGATTCCAAATCAAGAACTGCCATAAATTTATTTCTGCCGGCGGAGAATAATCTTTTGTTCTTGCGGTCAACTGATAGCCCTGTTGGAATTTTACATGGTTCAACTGACCATTTAGATATCACTGCTAAAGTTTTCGAGTCAAAAACATTTACTGCATTTGTATCTTCTAAATTCACAAACATTTTACCATGCAAATCCGATACGGAAGCTTCAGGAGCGCCATCAAGCTTAATTGTTCCAACAACTTTATTAGATTCGGCATCAATAGCGGTTATATCTGCACTTTTATTGTTAGAGGTAAAAATTCGCTTTGAGAAAGGATCGTATGTGATAGCATCCGGTTTTTCACCGGTTACTTTTATTTTGCAAATTGACTTCAGTGTTTTGAGATCAAATACTGTAACAGAATTACCGGCGCCTTCGCTTATAAATCCTTTACCGAATTCATACGCAAATGCGGTACCGTGTACACCTTGCAAATCTGAGATTTCACCAATCAAAGTATTCTTATCCAGATCAATTACATGAACTCTAGTTTCATGTGCTACATACAATCTATGCATCGTTATATCAATAGAAAGATAATCCCACTTACCTTCACCGCCAATCATAATTTTATTCGTAATATGATAACCGGATTTACTCTGTGCATCAACATTGTTGTTGTTCATCAGAAGGATGAATGCAATTATTATAATTACACTCAGTAGATAACAATTTTGCTTCTTCATTTTTCAATTCCCAATAATAAAATGTTTTTCCTATCGCATTTATTTTTTCATAAGCCATTCGCTCCAGAGCTGCGGTTGACCATTTGGATTAGCACGGGCATAATCATAGAATGTTCTAACAAATACAGCACGGTCCTCTCCAACACCTGCTTTGCCGCCGTCAGCATCTATTGCAAGTAGATCATAATCACCAATTAATAGTGACTGACGTTGAATAATATCATCAAGTGAAACTTTATTTGCATTGCGAAGCATATCATAGAGCGCCATAAAAGTGGTTGTTCTCCCTTTTCCTGCTCTACAATGCATGTGCACCCAGGAATCAGCAGGCAGAGCTCGCACTGCTTTGATGAATCGGTCAACTTCACCATCTAACGGACGCGCATGATCCGACACTGTAACTCTCACATACGAAGCCCCTGCAGATTTCACAGCATCTTCTTCAGTGCATACAGTTGAGACGGTCACATTTTCTATAGGAGCAGAAACTTCTCCCTTTTTAGATTTAGCATCACCCAGTGAAAGAGTAGTTCCAATCTTAATAGATGCTATCCGCTCTTTCTCGCCAGCCATAATTGTTTCATTGCTCTTTCCTACATTTGCCCAGTTGTTGGTAGCATACCAGCTAACTGGTTCGCCGTTTACAAAAATGTGATCCTCCTGCCGAAGATCAAATATTGTTACATGTTTGCTTATACGGTCTAACATCAATTTTAGGTTTGTCACCGTGTATTCTCCGCTTCCGGATAGCTGCAGTTCTTGCAGACCCATGGTACTTGGTACTTTACCATCCTTAGATTTGAATTGATCACTAGTCGTTCTGAAATTTCTTGGCAAACCTTTACGTTCTGCCGCAGCAACATCCCACACCAATAATGGATTGGCCGCATCTTGTGGTGCAGATGGAGGATGTAATTGTTGAAGAACCACCCCTTTTTTTTGTTCAAGATTGGAATCTGATTTTGTTTGTGCATATACAAAAGTTGGAGGTGTAAAGGAATTGAATAATATTGTTAATAATATTAAAAGTGTTCCAACAATGTGCTTCTTCATGATTGACTCCGTTCTTTTAATTGTTTGTGATGTAGTCCTCTGAATATCCATCGATACATCGCCGTCTTCATTTAGTATATCATCCTCAATACCGAAAATGACTTCAACGTTGTTATGTACATTTTTCCACCGCTCAATCATATTGTAATGATTTTTTTTGTGAAATTTTCGATTGTCCAGATGCATTTGACAATGATCTGTTATTGCGATTTTGGTAAGTCCTATCTCTCCGGCATATTTAACAATTTCATCAACCGTATTCATCCCATCAGAAAAATTCAACGAATGTATATGATAATCTTCTGTTTCCGAATTTATTATTTCCATATTTATCCTGGTAAATGGAATGCCTTTCATTAATGATTTTTGTGTGTCGATCCGATACCAACTAAACTTCGCGAATAATTAGTTTAAGAACGGCATTCAAAAACATTTCTAATTGATTTTTGTCAAACGATGGACTTCTATCTCATATAATCCTTCAATTTTGGCGAAGCAATCTTTAAAACGTTTTGTACACATATGTGCATTTAGATCTTCAACACTTTCCCAATTTTCGTATAGCATTATTACTGACGGATTTTCCTGGTCCTTATAGAAGATATAATCAACACATCCTTTTTCTTTTCGTGTAGGTTCAACAAGGGTTAATAATTCTTCTAGAACTTCAGCGTATGCATTTTCTTTAGTTATGAATTTTGCCATAATTGTTAGAAGCGGCATTATTGACTCCTTGCTAAAAAATAAAATCTTCTCTAAAAAAATATCTTTTGAATATGTCGATCATATAAATTTTGAATTACATTTTCCGCAATTACTGTTTCATATTTATCTAAAGCATTTAAATAGCGGTCGCCCATTTCTGAGGCAACTTTGTAACCCACATGAAGTAACTGCCTAAAATTTAGATTGTACTCTTTATTTGATTGATCGTGCCGTAAAGTTACCGCATATTTCTCGCCATTCCATTTATCCACTTCATCCGGAGCCGGCAATTTATTTGTATCAATATCAATTACTGTTTTGTATGGTCCGCACAGTTCGTCATATCGATGAAATGCCTTACGATAAATTTCTTTTGCTAACTGAAGACCTTCTCCTTCAGCCGAAGCTAATCCAATTAATTCCTCAAGCCATGTCGTTCCGGCAGTCTTAAGATGAATGCCCGCATCAAATTTTTTAATTGCTTTGTTTATTGAATTGTAGATTGAGAATTTATCGCTGCCGGAGTGAACGCTAAGTTTCAGATTCTGAGGAAACTTGAATTCTTTTATAGCATACTGTATCACTGCTATGTATGCTTCAAACTCTCTACTAAATTTTGTTACGTCTCCGACATAATCTACACCCTTATTAAATCTTCCGGAGAACTTGGGCGCAATTGTTTGAATAGGTATTTCTTCCAGGGCAATTGCGGCTAAAATAAACAAGAGTTCAATCGGAGTTTGAGGTTCATCGGTTTCATCCATCGAGACTTCAACCACAAAATTGTTTGACCTTTCTTCTCTAAAAGATGACGGTACACTCTTCCTGCTTCTTCAACAGCAAATAGAAATTTTTCCGCTGCTTTCAATATCATCGATTCCTTGATTTCCACTTTTTCATTAATACCGGGTATATCTAGTATCCCGTAGTAATTTCTATTCTTCTTTACGAACGATTTTATTTTATCATCATCGGTTTTCTTACCAATAAAGTCCGCTACATCAAGAGTGTAAAAATCACATGAATTGATGAAGTGATCTATAGTTTTAAACCCGACATGATCAGCATCAACGAAATATGGATGGTCCCATCGTAAAGTTTTGACCGCTGCATCTGCTTCAACACGTGTATCTTCAGGACGACTATGAATTATCTGATGTTCTCTAAATGATTTATTCCAAACCGGCGTAATCAAAACACCGGCATCTTCTGCCATTTTAATAGCTGAAAGCTGTGCTTTAGCTTGATGTGTAAATCTATCACCTACCCCAATTGAATATTTTGTCAGTTCCATTATTAACCGCCACAAACTGAATGAATTCACATTAGTAAAATTAATTTGTCATGACACAATTATTATTTATGCTACTTTACTTTTTTCACACCATTAGGAGCTATTACTAAATCTTTGCCGGCAATATCTACCCATGAGTAATATTGAAATGTTTTATTGTCAGACATAGCAACAAAAAAACCACCGGGATATTTTTCGTTTAGTGGTACGTTTGTAACTTCACATCCATCGCAATTGTTTGTAGAAACATCTACAACTTTTACGAGTTTTTGATTATGTGGATCTCCGGGTTCTCCTTCTCTGGTATAAATATGAAATTTATTTGCGCTTTGATCTGAAACTAAAATATATCCGGTTCCGTCATTCACTTCGTAAATTGAAATTCCTTCACTGTCAGCCAGATATTTTGATGTATCTATAAAACCTAATTGTATATTCGCATCTTTAGCATCCGGATCAGCGTAATATTTTCTAACGGCTACCTGTTCATCGCTGTAGTATACGTAACCTAATTTATCATCTACTGCAATCGATTCAATTTCTTTTTTGCCGCTATATTGACCAAATGCTCTTACTTTGGTTCCTTTCACGTTCCCTTTACCGTCATCCTGAAGCAGATATTGCCACAAGTAACCTTCAGCAGGTCCGCTCTTTCTGCTTACAATTGCAAAAACAGCTCCGTCTTTTGGTCGTTTATAAATTGAAATTCCCATCGGTGCGCGTTCTTTTTCACCAACAAATACTTCAATACCGCCGTTATCAATTGCTTTCATATCAGGTAAACTGAAAATGCGCAGTTTGTTTGTTTCTCTTTCAGTTGCAACTGCTATATCAACAGGTTTTCCGTTTAATATGAGACCATATTCAACGTCAACGTTATTCGGCCGTTTTAAATTTCTAACAGTTTTCTCCTCAATTACTTTTCCGTTAAGATCATACACGAATAAGGCGCCGTCTGTATCTTTATCGGTTCCAATGATCAAACTTTTTGATGGATCAGTTGGATTGATCCAAATGGCAGGATCGTCTGTGTCATGCTTTACTGGATCAGTAATTACAACAGGTTTAATAACAGTTGTCTGGTTCTGATTTTCCCCGGAATCTTTTTGACATCCTAATGTTAGAATTATAAAAAAACATAAAGTCAAACCGTTTATTAAACCTAAGATTTTCGATTTCATTTTTCTTTCTCCGGTTAAAATTCAATACAATTTTTAGAATTCACATTTATTAGAAAATGGCCGCTGTAATCATACAGCGGCCGGGAAGAAGAGGTGCGTTTACTAATAACTACAGTTTGAATTTAAGACCAGCGTGCATCCACCATGAGTAAAATTCCTGCTGTAGCGGACGTGTTTCGTCGCCCTGATAATAAATCAAAGGTTCTTTATTTAGGTTGATAATTTCAAGATATACCTGCAATCCTTTGATGATATCCTGACTTGCTGAGAAGTCCATCTGCATATGTTCTTTGTAAACTCTATCATGAGCTGCATCTACTCCAACTTCCTCGATGAATTTACCATTATAATTGATACTGAATCTTCCTGTAAATCCATATTTCTCATAACTGAAAACGAAGTTGGCAACATTTGCTGCCTGACCGGGCAGTACGGATCTTGTCAAGCGATTTCCAACATCTGCAGTTGAATTGGTATAAGCGTAGTTAACCGAAAAACCCAATCCGTCTAAAAATCCAGGTAAGAATTTCAATTGATAATCCCAATTAAATTCTATACCAAACAGTGTTGAGTTTCCGCCATTCACTGGTTGCTTATAATCATATCTATCATAGATGCTTCCCGGATCATTGATTTTTGAGGTTGTGTTGAAGATAATATCTGTCAACTTTTTATAGAATACTCCACCTGATATTGTACCGCCTTCTTCAAAATAATACTCAGCCATAAAATCAAAATTTGAAGAGGTAGTTGGTCTCAAATTTGGATTACCTTCAGCATAGGTTGAGTTAACATCATTAATTATACGATACGGCACAAGATCAAAGAAATTTGGACGAGCCAAAGTGGAAGTATAAGATAAACGGAGATTTGCCATCGGGCTCAGTTTGTAGCGGATATGAAGTGATGGCAGAATATTATTATAATTTAATTTACCTTCCAAAGGAGTTGTAGATAAATACGCTCCTTTATTGTCCAATTTTACTTGACTACTTTTATTATCTAAATCTGTATACTCGCCTCTTATACCGGCAATGAACAACCAGTCATCAACCTTCCATGAATCCATAAGGTAATAAGCATATATATTTTCATTCGCGGTAAAACTTGCGCCTTCGGAATTTACGTGGTCAAGTGTTCCAACCATTCCGGTGGCTTTGTCTTTATTAGATTGAAAGAATGGTCTGAATTTACTTCCGTCAATTACATTTCCTATTCTGTACATTCCGTCATAAATCGAAGCAGCATCGCCCACAAATTGACTCATAAGAAGATTTGTAGATCCGCCCCATTTGTATGTCCATCTATCTTGAAGCTTAACTTTTTCACGGAAATTTATTTTACCACCTAATTTTAGATCTGATGGATATCCACCTAAAATAAATGAATATTTTAAATTCGCTGATCCTGTATAACCCTTATCAGTCGCGTTGTCATTATTGAATTTAACACCGTCAAGTTTAAAGTTAGCTGGATCAAAAGGATCCAAACCGGCTCCAGTGCTAGTAATAGCGTATTGAGGTCTGGATGGATCAATCATACTAGTTTTAATAGTCATCGTATTTATCATTACGAATGTTGGATCGGTTTCATCCGCCTTTTGAGTCTTTCCGTAATTATAAGAGAGGGTGTAGTCAAGAATCATGTTTTCCATCTTATTGACACCGCCCGCGGATACTGCAGTTATATTTTGTTCTTCCAAACGATCTTTGAGACCGTTATATATTTTTGATTTTGTAGCTGTCGATGCATCCGTGAATGTTCCTTTTGATGGACGTACATATAGATTACGTCTGAATTCATTATCATCTCTAAGATTAAACATACCACGAATAAAGAATGTATTTTCACTGCTTGGCTGATACTCAAGATTTGCCGCAATATTGTATCTTGTACGAGTAGTATTGTAGTTTCTCATATCTAAATCAACAAGTGCAAAAGGAGCAGTGCCTCCGGTATATGTTTTTGTATCATAAACTGATTCAAGATCCCATGTTTCGCGCTCCCATTTATCATAGTTACCTGTAATTGCAATACCAAATTGATTTTCATCACCGAATTTTGTTCCGTAAGTAAAACTACCCTGCCATAACGGTTTTCCCAATATCGCACTCGTACCACTACCGGCTGTAATATCAAAGAATGCTTTTTCTTTATCGAACGCGCTCTTCGATTTTATATTAACAGATCCTCCAATAGCGTCAGCATCCATGTCAGCGGTAAGTGCTTTTACAACTTCAATAGAACCCGCCTGACTTGCAGAGATAACATCCATACTAACATAACGCTGTCCGGCGTCCGGTGCAGCTACCTTTTCACCGTTCACAGTGATTGCGGTAAGTCGAGCATCGGTGCCGCGGATTTGTACATAGCGTCCTTCACCCATGTCACGTACAATTGAAATACCGGAAATGCGTTGTAAAATTTCTGCTATATTTAAATCCGGTAAACGAACCATCTGTTCCTGAGAAACAACAGATACAATCTTGTCTGAAGTTTTTTGAATATTCATAGCTTTTGTTTGACCCTGACGCAATCCAGTAACCTGAACTTCCTGCATTTTAACCGCTGATTGAGTTAGAGAAACATTTTGTTTTATTGCTGCACCATTCGCTCCAATTGTTACTTTGATTGTTTCAGGCTCATAACCCAGATAAGTAACAACCATATCATAGGTGCCTGGAGGAATGTGTGAAATTTTGAAGTTACCTACTTTATCAGTTGCATCCCCATATCCGGTACCTTTAAGAACCACATTTGCACCGGGTAAATATTCTTTAGTTTCAGCATCGCTTACGCGACCGGTAATTTGTCCTTCTTTTTGTGCTAATATTGCGCTTGGTAAAAAGATCCCGCTTAACAGAATACAGGTCAGAATTAAATGGGCGCTTCTCCGTATTATTGACGAAAAATTAATTGCCATTTTCCTTCTCCTCATTTGTAATTAATTGTGTTCCGTTGATTAATGTAAAACAGAATATCGTATTCACCTCCTGTTGGTGTATTATGTTATTGATTATTTATTTATATAGTATTTGAGTAAGTATCTTGCCATAACCACCACTATTTTTCTACTTTCTAAATTAATATTTTCAATGTTATTTAAATGTTATTTATTTATTAAGAATTTGTGAATGCTTAAGTACATAATTACTGCTATGCTGTAGTTCTCCATAATTTATATTTTTATAAATTTTCTTATTCTGCATTCTTGCTCAACCTATTTAAGATCTATTTTTCTTCTCCCAAGAAATTATGCCTACACTCTTTCTTATACCTATTTTGTTCTTTTATACTGATAGATAATTTCTCCTGCTTTGTTAACAAAAGATATGATCAATTCTGTATCCTTAACTGTACAGAGTGAGAAACCGGAATCTGCACTAATAAACAGATGACCATCCAGATGAGACACTTTTCTAGTCAGTGAAGCTGAGCTATTTACAAAGTAATCTACATCTGAATTTGTTACATGCATATGTTGAAAATTATGAATATGCCCTGCCACCGAAATATCAACCTTGTGTTTATCGAGTAGTGGCTGAAGTCGTTTTTTAAGATCGGCACGCTCTGATTCTTCTTTGCCGGTTTCAGCATAAAGAGGATGATGCCCCAGGACAATTTTCCATTTAGCTTTGGAAGCACTGAGAGTAGAATCGATCCACGCCAGTTGTCGGTCCATAGACTGTTTGCCAGCATCCGGATATTCATCAGGATCGTTACGGTATTTATCAATCATTGGTACGGTATCAATAAAGAGTAATAGAACTTCAATGTTTTTAGAAACAGTAAAAGTTTTAGCATAATATCGGGCTGGCATTATCCATCGCCGACTAACATTGGAATAATCAATTACTGCTTGTGTGTTCCCACGATATTCGTGGTTACCTAAAATTGGATACCACCGAATCATCAATCCCGGATGTTTATAAATCCACTCAAAATTAGTCTGCCATAAGGGATCTTGTACCGATTTCACTCCCAGAAAATGATGCACATCGCCAATCTCGGCAACAAATTCCACATCAGCTATTGCGGCTACCTCACCCATCATTTCCGCTACTGGTTTCTGATCATAATAACCGTTACGTCCCAAGTCACTAGCAATCATAAAAGTAAAATTCTTTCCAAGCTCTGACAATGCTTGCGCACTTTTAGGAACAACATTTTCACTCTGGCTATAAAGTATATTTTGCTGAGTAACAGCAAGAATAAAAATTAACAACGTAAATAAGTGAGATTTAATTTTAACTTTATTCATAAAGGTTCCTGCTACTATTAGTGTTAGAAATTATTTATATAGTATTTGAGTATGTCTTAGTACATAATTACCGGTGAAATCTTTTTCTCTGTAAATTTCCAAAATTGCACTAGTGCCAATAATTTTTATTTTCAAAAATGTACTTGGTCTCCACTCAGTATTTTTCCAGAACAGTTTGGAATATCGATCCATTTCAGAACTGCTTTTACTGCAGGCAGAATAGAATTCACTTAACCGTTTTATAGTCTCTTCATCCGTAAGTTTTTTATAATCCTTGCCGTCTCCATATCCAAGATTGAATACGAATTTTTTCATCTCCTTACTTTCTTTTTTGAAAAAATTCATAACAGCGTCAGATTCACTTATGCCATTACTTTTATCTGCTTCAATCGATTTTGACATGTATGGAAGTAAATTAGCAGCGTTAAAATTACCTTCCTGACCGTAGATATGACCTGAGTTGAGAAGCCATAAACCATTTATGCTTGAGTATGAGGCGCAATGAACGTGTCCGCTCAAATATGCGTTAACTTTATACTTCTGAAGCAGCTGTTCGAACTTCAACGTGTTATCCGGATATTT
>Ga0272446_1005361_pt1 | contig 14234 bp, 12 predicted proteins | sample YNPCB0061_FD_194587 | JGI IMG/M metagenome (GOLD analysis project Ga0272446, IMG submission 194587) | Hot spring microbial mat communities from Yellowstone National Park, WY, United States - YNP-CB-006-1 | ecosystem: Environmental > Aquatic > Thermal springs > Hot (42-90C) > Sediment | place...
GACGGGCGTTCTGCCGCTCGCCCTCGGCGCGGCGACCAAGACCGTGCCGTTCGTGATGGACGGGACGAAGGACTACGTCTTCACCCTCCGCTTCGGCGAGGCGCGCGACAGCGACGACGCCGACGGTGCGGTGACGGAGACCTCCGACGTGCGGCCGACGGACGACGCGATCCGCGCCGCGCTCGGGGCCTTCACCGGCGCGATCATGCAGGTGCCGCCCCGCTATTCCGCCGTGAAGGTGCAGGGCGAGCGGGCCTACGACCTCGCCCGCGCCGGGGCCGAGGTCGAGCTCCCGGCCCGGCCGGCGCTGATCGACCGGTTCGACCTCCTCGCCCGGCCGGACGCGGACACGGCAGTGTTCGCGGTCACCTCCGGCAAGGGGGTCTACATGCGCAGCCTCGCGCGCGACCTCGCCCGAGCGCTCGGCACAGTCGGGCACGTCGCCGCCCTTCGCCGGACGCGGGTCGGCCCCTTCGCCGAGGCGGAGGCGGTTGCGCTGGACAAACTGCTCGCGCTCGGGCAAGACCCCGCAGCCCTGAGCCTCATTCTCCCGGTCGAGACCGCGCTGGCCGACATCCCGGCGCTGGCCCTGACGGGGGAGGAGGCCGCCCGGCTTGCGAACGGACAGGCGCTCTCGCTCATCCCGTTCCTCGGCCGGATGCCGCAGGACGCCGACCCGGACGGTGGTCTGGTGCGCGTGATGGCGGGGGGCAAGGCGCTCGCGCTCGGCCGGCTTGGCGAGGGGTTGCTGCACCCGGTGCGGCTTCTGTCCCACGCCGTCTGACGCTTCGCCCCGAAACCGCCCCGCAGGCCGGAGGCCGAGCGGGGCCGCTCTGGCGGGTGACGATGGAGAACCCCGATGTCGATCACGGCTGAGCGCCGCACGGCGCTGATCGAGGAATATGCAACGAGGCCGGGCGATACCGGCTCTCCCGAGGTGCAGGTGGCCCTGCTCTCGGAGCGGATCAGGAATCTGACCGAGCATCTGAAGGACCACGCGAAGGACTTCCACTCGCGCCGTGGCCTTTTGATGATGGTCGGCCAGAGGCGGCGCCTTCTCGACTACGTGAAGAAGAAGGACCCAGCCCGCTATGACGCTTTGATCAAGCGTCTCGGACTGAGGCGCTGAGGGCGATCGGCCCGCGGCGACCGGCGATGGGCGCGGGACCGTCCCGCCGCCCGGCGTTCTCCCGCGCGCCACGGTGGCGCGCGGGCCACTGGCCCTGCGCGCCGAACGCCAGGGCCGCCGTTGCGTGCGGCGGTCAACGACCCCGACACGGCCCCGCCCGAGGGCGCATGCATGACGGCGTTTCCGGTCACATGGATGCGCGGCGCGGATCCTCCCGCGCTGCGATGCCATGCCACCCGAAGCGCCGCCTGCCCCCTGTGGCGTCGGCGTGGCGGTTGGACCCGCCGTCCGCCGCGGCATCCAGACGAGAGGATGACCGTTGATGTTCCAGTTCTTCCGCAAGGAACTCACCTGGGGCGGGCGCACGCTCTCGCTCGAGACCGGCAAGATGGCGCGGCAGGCGGACGGCGCCGTGCTCGCCCGCTACGGCGACACGGTGGTGCTCTGCACCGTGGTCGGCGCCAAGCAGGCCAAGCCCGGCCAGGACTTCTTCCCGCTCTCGGTGCACTACCAGGAGAAGACCTTCGCCGCCGGCAAGATCCCGGGCGGCTTCTTCAAGCGCGAGGGGCGGCCGACCGAGAAGGAGGTGCTCACCTCCCGCCTGATCGACCGGCCGATCCGCCCGCTGTTTCCGGACCGGTTCCGCAACGAGGTGCAGGTGATCGCGACCGTGCTGTCGCATGACCTCGTGAACGATCCCGACATCGTCGCCATGATCGGCTGCTCGGCGGCCCTCACCCTCTCCGGCATTCCCTTCATGGGGCCGATCGGCGGCGCCCGGGTGGGCTATGTCGGCGGCCAGTACGTGCTGAACCCGACCGCCGAGCAGATGAAGGAGAGCGCTCTTGACCTCGTCGTCGCCGGCACGGCCGAGGGCGTGCTCATGGTCGAGAGCGAGGCGAAGGAACTCTCCGAGGAGGTGATGCTCGGCGCCGTTACCTTCGGCCATGCCGCGTTCCAGCCGGTGATCGAGGCGATCATCGAGCTCGCCGAGCTCGCCGCGAAGGAGCCCTGGCCCCTGCCGGAGGAGGACCCGGGCATCGCGCTGCTGAAGAGCCAGCTCGAGGCGGTGGCGCGCGGGCCGTTCACGGAAGCCTACGCCGAGCGGGTGAAGCAGGCGCGGGTCGAGAAGGTGGCGGCGGCGAAGCAGGCGGCGCTCGCCGCCCTCGCCGCGGAAGGGCTAGACGCCGAGAAGGCCAAGGGCCTGCTCAAGGACCTCGAGGCCGACATCGTTCGCAACGCCATCCTCGACACGGGCCTCCGAATCGATGGGCGCGACACGAAGGCGATCCGCCCGATCTATGTCGAGGTCGGAACGCTGCCGCGCACCCACGGCTCGGCGCTGTTCACGCGCGGCGAGACCCAGGCGCTCTGCGTCGCCACCCTCGGCACCGGCGACGACGAGCAGATCATCGACGCGCTCGAGGGCGAGTATCGCGAGCACTTCCTCCTGCACTACAATTTTCCGCCCTATTCGGTCGGCGAAGCTGGCCGCATGGGCAGCCCCGGCCGGCGCGAGATCGGCCACGGCAAGCTTGCCTGGCGGGCGATCCATCCGCTCCTGCCGCCGAAGGAGAAGTTCCCCTATACGCTGCGCGTCGTCTCCGAGATCACCGAGAGCAACGGCTCCTCCTCGATGGCGACCGTCTGCGGCTCCTCGCTCGCGCTGATGGATGCGGGCGTGCCGCTGCCGCGCCCGGTCGCCGGAATCGCCATGGGGCTGATCAAGGAGGAGCGCGGCTTCGCGGTGCTCTCCGACATCCTCGGCGACGAGGACCATCTCGGCGACATGGACTTCAAGGTGGCGGGAACCGAGGCGGGCGTCACCGCGCTGCAGATGGACATCAAGATCACCTCGATCACGCCCGAGATCATGCGCATCGCGCTCGCCCAGGCGAAGGAGGGGCGGATGCACATCCTCGGCGAGATGGGCAAGGCGATGAGCCGGCCGCGCGACAGCGTGTCGGCGAACGCGCCGCGGATCACGGTGATCCACATCCCGCGCGACAAGATCCGCGACGTGATCGGCTCCGGCGGCAAGGTGATCCGCGAGATCACCGAGGTGACGGGAACGAAGATCGACATCGAGGACGACGGCACGATCAAGGTCGCCGCGACCGACGACAAGGCCGCTCAGGCCGCGATCAGTTGGATCCGCGGCATCGTGGCCGAACCCGAGGTCGGCGTGATCTACGACGGCAAGGTGGTGAAGACGGCCGATTTCGGCGCCTTCGTGAACTTCCTCGGCTCGCGCGACGGGCTCGTGCACATCTCCGAACTCGCGCAAGGGCGCGTGGCGAAGACGACCGACATCGTCAGCGTCGGCGACAGCGTGAAGGTGAAGGTCATCGGCTTCGACGAGCGCGGCAAGGTGAAGCTCTCGATGCGCGTGGTCGACCAGGCGACCGGCGAGGACATCACCGACAAGGTCGGGCCGAAGGGCGGCGGGCGACGCGACCGCGACGGCCAGGGCGGCCAGCCCGAGGCGGCGCAGTAGCGCGCGCGGTGCCCGGCCGGGGGTGGTCGCCCGGCCGGGCGCTGTCATATATCTCGCTGCCCGGGCCCTTTCGGGTGTGCCCGCAGCCAAGCGCCGGCGGGGGGAGGACGGGGTGAAGCCGCTGAACGCGATTCGCATTGGGGGGGTGGAAGTCCTGCCGCTCGTCGAGGGCGGCAAGGGTGTTTCCGTCTCGAACGGTGTGTCCTCGGGCGCCTGGGCGGCGGCGGGCGGGGTCGGCACCTTCTCCGCCGTCAACGCCGACAGCTATACTCCAGACGGCCGGCTCGTCCGCCAGGTCTACGAGGGCAGGACGCGGCGCGAGCGGCACGAGGAACTCGTCGCCTTCGGCATCCAGGGCGGAATCCAGCAGGCGCGCACGGCCTACGAGATGTCGGGCGGGCGGGGGCGTATCCACGCCAACATCCTCTGGGAGATGGGCGGGGCGGAGCGCGTCATCACCGGCGTGCTCGAAGGCGCGAAGGGGCTGATCAACGGCATCACCTGCGGCGCCGGCATGCCCTACCGGCTCTCTGACATCGCCGCCCGCTTCTCGGTCTACTACTACCCGATCGTCTCCTCCGCCCGCGCGTTCAACGCGCTCTGGAAGCGCGCCTACTCGAAGACGCGCGAGTGGCTCGGAGGCGTGGTGTACGAGGACCCCTGGCTCGCCGGCGGGCACAATGGGCTCTCCAACAGCGAGCACCCCGACCGCCCAGAGCCGCCCTATCCGCGCGTCGCGGCGCTCAGGCGCACCATGAACGAGTTCGGCCTCGGCGAGGTGCCGGTGATCATGGCCGGCGGCGTCTGGTGGCTCAGGGAATGGGAGGATTGGCTCGACAACCCCGAGATCGGCCCGGTCGCGTTCCAGTTCGGCACCCGCCCGCTGCTCACCAAGGAGAGCCCGATCTCGGATGCCTGGAAGCAGCGGCTGCTGACGCTGAAGGAGGGCGACGTCTTCCTCAACCGCTTCTCGCCGACGGGGTTCTACTCTTCGGCGGTGAACAACGGCTTCATCCAGGAGTTGCGCGAGCGGAACGAGCGCCAGGTCGCCTACACGGCCGAGGCGATGGGCGAGCACACCGAGGGCTTCCCGACCGGCCCCCGCGGGCGGCTCGTCTATCTCACCCCGGCCGATGCGGCGGCAGCCCGCGCCTGGGTGGCCGAGGGCTTCACCGAGGCGATGCGCACGCCCGACAGCACGCTGATCTTCGTCACGCCCGAGAAGGCGGCCGAGATACGCCGCGACCAGATCGAGTGCATGGGCTGCCTCTCCGCCTGCCGCTTCTCCAACTGGTCGCAGCACGGTCCGGAATACAGCACCGGCAAGAAGGCAGACCCGCGCAGCTTCTGCATCCAGAAGACACTGCAGGACATCGCCCATGGCGACGACGTGAACCGCAACCTGATGTTCTCCGGCCACAACGCCTACCGTTTCGCGACCGACCCGTTCTACTCGAACGGCTTCATCCCCACCGTCAAGCAGCTCGTCGAGCGGATCGCCACGGGCGACTGAGGCGAACTCAGCGCCCGGCGCGATTCTCGAACAGAACGAACCAGGCCGGCAGCTCGGGAGCGCCGGCGGCGGCGGCGCGGGCGAGGCGGCCGTCGGCCTCGGCGGGGAGAAGCGCCATACGCACCGAATCGCCCACATTGCCGCCGACCACCTCGACGACGCCCGGCCGAACGCCCACCACGACGTCGCAGTGCATCGGCACCGGCCGCCCCGCCTCCGCGGCGCGGTCCTCGGGCCGGGCGTAGCGGCCGCGGGAATCGCCGCGCGCGGCGCAGAGGATGTCCCCCGGCATCGGCGCGCGCTCGTGCGGCGCGTGCGCGGCGAAGGCGGCCTCTTCCGGCCAGGCCGCTTCGCGCGCCATCAGATGATCGACGATCCGCCAGTGCGCGTCCGCCGAGGGAACGTCCGCCCGGTCATAGCCGGCGGCGCGGACGACGAAGCTCACGAATGCCGCGCTCCACGGCACCTCGGCCCAGGCGGGCGCGGCGGCGCGAAAGCGCGCGACCGCGTCGGCGATCGTCCCCTCCCGCCCCGGCACGGCGCTCCAATAGGCGAGCACGGCGGGGAAGGCCTCGGTGTCCTGCTCGTGGCGGTCGGCCAGTGGTGCGGCGGCGGCGGGGCCGGTGTGGTCGATGAAGGGGCGGCCCCAGTCCTCCCACTCGGCGAGCGCGATCCGCACGAGCCGGTCGCGCACGGACGCCGGATAGGCGGGCGGCGGCGCGGCGTGCGGCGCGGCGGCGTGCGGCGGGGCGGCAGCGCATCCCGCGACCAGGGCGAGCATGGCCAGCCACGCCGCCATCCCGAGGACGCGGGCGAGAAGGCGCATGACGGCCCGAGCCTATCGGCAGCCCCGGCGCCGGGGAAAGACCGACGCCGCGCGCCGATGTGCGCGCACCGGTCGATGGCACCATGTTAGATTCGGCCAGCTTATCGGGAAGACAACCATGCCGCGCCTTCGCCTCGCCGCCCTCGCCCTTCTCGCCGCCTGTGCGCAGACGCCCGGCACGCCGCCGGAAGCCGGGCTTCGGCTGCCCGATACCGCCCTCTTCTCTATCCCGATCGGGACGGAGCCGGTCGCGACCTCGGTGCAGATCGCGGCGGCGAATCTCGCCGATCCACCACGGCGGCTCGCCGGCCGGCCAGCGCTCGCGGCGCAGACGCTCGCGCAGTACGAGTTCGCTACCGTCGGGCTCAACGACCTGCGCTTCGTCGCGCTGAGCCCGCTGACGCAGATCCTGATGGCGCAGGGGAGGGTCGCTCTGCGCGAGGCGATCGGCATACGCACCGATGCGCCACCCGGGCCCGTGATCGAGGGGCTGACGCAGGCGGCAGCGGCGCTGCGGCGCGACGACACAGCCGCCGCGGAGGCGGCGCTCGCGCGTCTGCCGCTCACGCGCAGCCCGGCCGAGGTGCTCGCCACACTGCGCGCCCTGCCCTATGTCCGCGAGGCCAACTGGGCCGCGAGTTTTGCCGCGCAGGAACTGAGCCGGCCGAGGGACGGCCGCTTCCGGTTCGGCTGAGCGACGCGGCGACCCAGCGGGGCAGGGGCGAGCCTGCCGCCACGCCTCGTCTCCTACTTCACCGCCTCGCCGGCATAGGTTCCCCAGAACCAGGCACGCATCAGCCAGCCGCGCGTTCCGCGCACCTCGACCTCGCACCAGGGCGAGCCAGCGTCGCAGCGCCTGATCCGGCCGTGGACGCCCGGGTCGAGCCGCGCGACGACGGGCGCCTGCTGCTCCGGGCGGCGCAGGAGCGGGCGGGTCTCGCCGCGCACGACGAAGTGGCGGCGGCCGACGAGGAAGCTCCGCTGCACCCAGCCCTGGGCGCCGTCATGGTCACGCACCAGAAGCCAGACGTCGAACTCGCGGATGATCTCCACCGGCCAGCCGATGCGCTGATACGTCCACTCGATCGGGAACTGCGTGCCTGGGCCGCGGCGGAGGTTTATCCGGTTCGAGCCGAGCGAGGCGAAGCGGGGGAGCGGCAGGCCGGTGACCGGCCCGCGCGGCGCGTCCGCCGGGCGGACGGGCACGGGCGGCTCCGGCGGCGGTGGCGGCGGGCGGGGAGGCGCCTGGGCGGCCGGGGGAGACCCAGGCGAAGGCGGCACCGCGTCCGGCCACGGTGGCGGCAAGGGAAGTGGGCGCTGCGCCCAAGCCTCTGCAGCGAGCAGGGCAAGCGAGAGGCCGATGACCCCGAGCAGGTGAGGCGCCATGGCGAGCCTCTGCCAAGCACTGCCGCGCCGGGTCAAGACGCGTGCGGTCAGAGCGTGAGGATCTGCCCGCCCTCGGTCTCGGCGAGGAAGGTGACGATTCCCGCGACCTCGCCCTCGAGCGTGTCATCGAGCTGCTCCGGCACGAGACCCTCCGCCTTCAGCCCGGACTCGCAGACGATCAGCCGAACCCCAAGCTCCTTCGCCGCGGCGAGCAGCTCGGCGAAGCCCGCAACACCGCGGCCGCGCAGCTCCTCGTCGCGCTTCGCTGCGCCGCCGTAATGGGCGAGCGTTGTCCAGCCGGGGGTTCCGTCGGGCCGTGCGGCGAGGAAGGCGCGCACGCCGGCATTGGTCGCAAACAGCACCACCGGCCGTGCCGTCGCCGCCGCGGCGGTCGCCGCGACGAGAGCGTAGTGCGCCCGCTCGTAGGTGCCGCTGATCAGGAGGATTCCGACCGGCGTCGGCTCGCGGCCGACGATCTCGGGCGGAAGCGGAAGCGGGTCGAACAGGCTCATTCTGGCCCCCTCATGCCGGCCCCCTATCCTGCCACGGCGCAGTGTGCTGCGCTGGTCGTCCCGTGCGCGGAAAGATCATGGATCCTCGCCGCGGGGCCGCACAGCGCGCAGGCAGGGTCGGGGCGGAGACGGACGGTGCGGAAGCGGGCGCCGAGCGCATCCCAGATCAGCAGCCGGCCGCTCAGGCTCTCGCCGATGCCGATGATCTCCTTCAGCGCCTCGGTCGCCTGCAGCGTGCCGAGCACCCCCGTCACCGCGCCGAACACGCCCGCCTCGGCGCAGGAGGGCACGAGCCCGTCGGGCGGCGGGGCTGGGTGCAGGCAGCGGTAGCAGGGCTCGCCCGAGCGGTGGCTGCGGAAGGTGGAGAGCTGGCCCTCGAAGCGCAGCACCGCGGCGGAGACGAGGGTGCGGCGGGCAAGGTGGCACGCATCGGCGACGAGGAAGCGCGTGGCGAAATTGTCCGACCCGTCGCAGACGAGGTCGTAGCGGGCGACGAGATCGAGCGCGTTCGCGGCCGAAAGCCGCACCGCATGCGTCTCGACGCGGACGAGCGGGTTCAGCGCCGCCAGCGCCGCCGCGGCGGAGGCGACCTTGGGCATGCCGATCCGCGCCGTCGTGTGCGCGACCTGGCGCTGCAGGTTGGAGAGATCGACCACGTCGTCATCGACGAGGCCGATCGTGCCGACGCCGGCGGCGGCGAGGTAGAGCGCGACGGGGCAGCCGAGCCCGCCGGCGCCGATGACGAGCACCCGCGCTGAGCGCAGCCGCGCCTGGCCCTCCCCGCCCACCTCGGGCAGGAGGATGTGGCGGGCGTAGCGCTGGATCTCGTCCTCGGTGAAGTCCATGCCCGTCATATGGCACGGGCCGGGGCACGCACCAACCGCGCGCTGCCGACGGGCGGAGCCGCCATGCCGCCAGCGCCCGCGGCCGACGGATTGACCGCAGCCGTGCGCCATGGTTCGTCAAGCGCCCCACCCGCCAGGACGCGTCCCGATGCGCACGCCGACAGCCCATCCGCCGCCCGGCATCATCGGCCACAACCGGACGGTGCTGACGCCGCACTACGCCGTCTTCCCCCCCGAAGGCATCATGGACAGTCTCCTGCCCCGCTGGCCCGGCTGCATCATCCGCTTCCAGGCCTCGCCCGAGATGGGCGCTCGCTTCGCCCAGGCGCTCCTGATCGCGCCCGCCGGAGCGGGCAGCGACGGCGTCATCGATGATGGCCTGGAACATTTCTTCTACGTCACGACAGGCGCCTTCACGCTGCGCGCCGACGGCACCGCCCACACCCTCGCGCCGGGCTGCTTCGCCTACATCCCCGCCGGCATGCCCTATGCGCTCGCCGCCGCCGGAGGCGAGGCGCGTGCCATCTGGGTCAAGCGCCGCTACGTTCCCGTCCCCGGCATCGCCCCGCCGGGCCTTCGCACCGGCCACCGCGACACCGCCCAGCGCGAGGAGAGCGGGCCCCGCTGGCGGCTCCTGCTGCTCGGCACGCGGGACATGGCGATGGACTTCGAGATGAACATCATGGCCTACGCCCCGGGCGCCCACTACTGGTGCGTCGAGACGCACATCATGGAGCACGGGCTCGTGATGCTGCGCGGCCAGGCGCTGCAGCTCCTCGGCCGCGACTGGCACGAGCTCTGGGAGGGCGACTTCGTCTGGATGGGCCCCTACCTGCCGCAGCAGATCTACGCCACCGGCAATGAGGTGGCGGAATACCTGCTCTACAAGGACGTCAACCGCGACGTCACCTTCGCGCCGTAGAGCAGATCGTACACGGCTCGTATCAGCCGTACGCGTGAAGAAGCTCGCAGCGAATGCCTTCAGCGGTTTCCACCAGGGTGGAAACCGCGTGAGCGCCCGCGAGGGCAGGGGCAACCGCCCCCGCCCGGCACGCCCCCGCCCCGCAGGACTGGGACCCCGTGCGCCTCAGCCCTCGTGCATCGGCATCGGCAGCCAGGCGAAGCCTTGGCCGGCGCGGGCGAAGGTGCCGATCCCGGGGAAGGGGAAGTGGTAGAGCGCGCAGAGCGTACCGTCGGCCGAGAAGGTCTCGAGCAGGCGCCGCCGCGTCGCCGCCGCCGCTGCCTTGTCGCTGTCGAAGATGTTGTGCCACTCCGGATGGCGCAGCAGCAGGACGTGGTGGTGGAACACGTCGCCCACGTTCACGAGGCGCCTGCCCTCGCTCTCGATCACATAGGAGTGGTGGCCGACCGTGTGGCCCGTCGTCGCCATCGCGGTGATGCCGGGGACGACCTCCGACCCGTCGCGTACCGGAATGAGCCGGTCGCGCACCGGCAGGAGGTTGGTGCGCGTGTAGAGCACGAAGTCGCGCGCCGCCGGGTTGGCGAGCAGCGATTCCTGCGTCCAGAAATCATAGTCGGCCATGGAGATCGCCACCCGCGCGTTGGGGAAGTTCAGCCTGTCGCGGGCATCGACGAGCGCCCAGCAATGGTCGATATGCGCATGCGTGATGGCGACGACGTCGATCGCGGCCGGGTCGATTCCGGCGCGCTGCATGTTGCCGAGGAGCTTGCCGTTGTTCGGCCCGAGCACCTTGGAGCGGTCGCCCATGCCGGTGTCGATCAGGACGAGATGGCGGCCGGTGTTCACCACGAGCGCGTTCTGCGGGCCGATCCAGCGGTCGATCGGCATGCGGTTGGCGGTGAGGATTCGCTCGAGATCGGCCTTCGGCGCGTTCTCGAGCACGACGCCGAGCGGCGGCAGGACGAGCGGGCCGTCGCTCACCACCGTGATCTCGAACGCGCCGTGGCGGAAGCGGTAGAAGGGCGGGGCGTTGGTGTTGAGGAACGGCGCGGCGGCGTCGGCCGGGCGGAGGCCGAGCACGGGTGCAGCGGCGGCGGCGGCGAGCATCAGCCGGCGGCTGACCAGCGAGGGGGCGTCGGACATGCGTTCTCTCCCGTTTGCCGAAGGCGGCGGGACGGTAGCCGCGCGGCCGCAAGCGGCGCCAGGGTCTCGCGCGCCCCGTTCGCCTCCGCCCCGTTCGCCTCCGCCCCGTTCGCCTCCGCCCCGCTCAGCCCCTGAGCGCGCGCGTCTCGGCAAGATCATCCTCGACGAAGGAGCGCACCACCGCCTCGATCCCCTCATGCTCGCGGAAGCCGAGCACCTTCGCCCGTGCGGCGTCGAACCGCGCCGGCCACGCGCCGACGATCGCCGCCACGTCCGGGTCCTCGACGCGGCTGACAAGCCGCATCGCCGCATGCCCGCCGACCGCCTCGAGCGCTGCCAGCATCTCGCGCACGGTCACCGTCAGTCCGGGCGGGTTGAGGCCGCGATCGAGCCCGAGCGGCGCTGTGTCCATCGTCGCGGCGTGGATCAGCCAGTCGGTCGCCGCACGCGGCGAGGCGATCCAGAGAGCGAAGTCCTCGGGCACGGGAAGGTGAGCCTCCTCGCCGATCAGCGGCTCGCGCAGGATCGAGGAGGCGAAGGAGGAGGCGGCGCGGTTCGGCCTGCCTGGACGGACGACGATGGTCGGCAGGCGCAACGATACGCCATCGACATGCCCTTTCCGCGCATGGTCGTGCACGAGGAGCTCCCCGGCCGCCTTCTGCGCGCCGTAGCTGTTGGCCGGAACGGGGCGCTGATCGTCGGTGATCACGGCCGCCTGGCCGCCCGAGTAGCTCGCCACCGACGAGGTGAAGACGAGGCGTGGGCGGGAGCCGGCGCGCCGGCAGGCCTCGAGAACGGCGCGCGTGCCGTCGAGGTTGACCCGCCAGCCGAGGTCGAAATCCGCCTCCGCCTGGGCCGAGACGACGGCGGCGAGGTGGAAGACCGCACCCGTCCCGGCGTCGGCGAGGTGGTCTGCCCCTCCCGGTGCGGCGATGTCCCCGGCACGGCAGGTCACCGGGAAGGGAGCGCCCTGCGGGGCGGCGGGTATGACGACGTCGACCAGCGTCATCCCGGTGATCGGCGTCCTGCCGAGGCGGCCGGTCGCGGCGAGCCGGCCCGCGAGCTTGCGGCCGAGGAACCCCGCCGCTCCCGTGATCGCAACCCGCATCGCCGCCTGCCTCCCCGCTATGCTTGGGCCAGTCATCTATGCTTGGGCCAGTCATCGCGCGCCCGGCCGGCCGGGGCAAGGCGCCGGCAGGCCGAAGGCGAAGCGGATGGACCGCGAGATCATCCTTGGCCCATGCGTCGAGAACCGGCCCTGCCTGATCAGCGCCGACCCGGCGGTCAGGGCACGGTCGAGCGCCGCTCCCGGCCGCTTCCGTTCGCTCGCCTTCGCCTTACGCTGAGGCAGGCTCGCCGTGGTGTCGCAGCGCCGTCTCGAGCATCGCGCGGAGCTGCGCCCTGAGCGGCGCGGGGCTCAGGATCTCGACGGACGGCCCCCAGCTGAAGATGTGCCAGCACATCTCCTGCGCGCCGCCGGCGTTGAAGCGAACGATCAGCCGCCCCTCGGCGTCGCGGCTCGTCTCCTGTGTGGGGTGGAAACGCCACTGCGACGCTTCCTCGGCGGTCGCGGCATCGAAGCGGAGGACCACCTCGAAAGGCTCCTCCTGCCAGGTGCCGAAGGCGCGCGCGGCGAAGGCCGCGAGCGAGAAGTCGGCGCGGCGGACGAAGGGGATGTTGCCGAGCTCGAGCCCCGCCATGCGGTCGAGCCGGTAGAGTCGCGGCTCGGTCCAGGGCTCTGGCGCGGCGACGAGCAGCGGGCGGCTGCCGTAGAGGATGCCGTAGGGATGGACGGTGATCCGCGAGGCCTCCGTCGCGCCTCGCGAGCGGTAGTCCATCGCGATCGGCAGGCAGGCGAGGATGGCGCGGCGGAGCAGGGCGAGGATGCCGTCGGGCAGGGCCGGACGGGGGCCTGGCCGGAGCGCGCTGCCTTCCGCCTCCATCAGCACTTCGAGGTCGGGTTCGACGCGGCGGAGATGCTCCGGCCGCGCGAGCGCGCGCAGCTTCGCAGCGGCGGCTTCGAGCGCAGCGGCACGCTCGGCGAGGCCGCGCCCGCGCCACTCCGCCGCGGCGGCCTCAACCGCGGCGAGTTCCTCAAGGCCGAGCGCCACCAGCCCGCCCAAGGCTCCCTGCGGCAGCCGCCAGCGCCGGATACGCTCGCCCTGGTCGCAGCGCTCGAACTGCGGAAAGACGCGCGCCACCGCATCGCGCATCCGCTCGGCCGTGCGTCGGCCGACGCCGAAATCGCGCTGGATGTCTGCGAGGGAAAGACCCTCTCGCGTGCCCTGGAACGCGAGCGCGAGCCGGAGGATCGTTTCTAGCTTGAGATAATGCATCTCAAGGCAATACCACTGCTGGATGTTATGGCGCGAGAGTATGATCGCGATGCGGGAAAAGACCAGACCAATTCATCCCGCGCACCGGAAGCCGATCGGCGCTGTGGCGCCGCGCGACCGGGCCTCCTCGGCGAGCAGGGCGAGCACGGCGCCATCGTCCTGATCGGTGCCGAGGAGCCGCGCCTTGCGGAACGCGAGCGAGAGATCGGCCGGCACGAGCGGCGGCAGCGACTCGATCCCCGGCGGTGCGGCGCGGCCGAACAGGCGCGCGAAGGCAGAAGCGGCGCGGCCATGGTCGAGCGGGCCGAACCGAATCTTGAGCAGAAAACGGCGCAGGGCGGCGGGGTCGAGCCGTTCGGGCAGGTTGGTGGTGCAGGCGAAGGGAAGCGGGTGCTGCTCCATCCAGGTGAGCAGCTCGTTCACCTGCGTCACCTCCCATCCTTGGGTGGCGTGGCGACGGTCGGCGAGCAGCCCGTCGGCCTCGTCGATCAGCAGGAAGGTGCCGCGCTCGCGCGCCTCGGCGAAGGCGGCGGCGATCGCCTTCTCGCTGCCGCCGACGAAGCGGCAGAGCAGGTCGGAGGCGCGGCGCGCCGTCACGCCGAGGCCAATGCGCGCGGCGAGGTAGCGGGCGAAAGCGCTCTTGCCCGTGCCCGGGGGGCCGGAGAGCAGGAGCGAGACGGCGCGCGGCGCGTCCGGTCGCGCGAGCCGCGCGGCGAGCGCGTCGAGGTCGTGGTCGGCGACCAGAAGCGCCGGGTCGAAGGCGATCGGCGACTCCGCCTCGGCATCGGCGGCAGTGACGCCCATCGCGCGCACGACCGAGAGAGCGCCGAGCCGCACCGCCTCAGCCCCGCCGCCGGTCATCGCCGCAGCGGCGACGGCAGAGGCAGCGACGGCGGGAGCAGCCGGCACCTCGCGCGCGAGGCGGGCGATCTCCGCCCCGTCCATCGCGATCCCGGCATCGGCGAGAGCACGTGTCCAGAGCGCCGTCCGAACCGGGGCGTCGGGGACGCGCATCTCGAGCGCGAAGGTCATCCGACGCACCACGGCGGGGCCGAGCGCCTCGACGCTGTTGGTGGTCCAGAGCATCGGCACCGGCGTGGTCTCGAGCAGGCGAAGCAGGTGCGC
>Ga0272446_1005362_pt1 | contig 14232 bp, 19 predicted proteins | sample YNPCB0061_FD_194587 | JGI IMG/M metagenome (GOLD analysis project Ga0272446, IMG submission 194587) | Hot spring microbial mat communities from Yellowstone National Park, WY, United States - YNP-CB-006-1 | ecosystem: Environmental > Aquatic > Thermal springs > Hot (42-90C) > Sediment | place...
ACAGCCCCAGGGTCTGGCTTGTTACAACGACAGTGATCCCTTTGTTGCCCAATGGCTGGGAAACCTCATTATCGCAGGGCTGATATCAGGTCAAACGAGGTGGCGATGTTTGCAGGTTCCCTTTTTGCCGGCATCGGCGGGCTTGACCTGGGTCTTGAGCGGGCTGGATTCAAAATCATATGGCAAGTAGAGAGAGACAAATTCTGCCAACAGGTTCTTAGAACCCATTGGCCTGGAGTGACCCTCTATGACGATGTGCGCGAAGTCGGAAGAAAAAACCTCATACCAGTTGACCTTATTGCCGGAGGATTCCCCTGCCAGGATTTGTCCATTGCCGGAAAGCGGGCGGGCCTTGATGGAGAGCGGAGCAACCTCTGGTATGAATTTGCACGCATTATTGATGAGCTTGCGCCTGCATGGGTGCTTATTGAAAACGTGCCTGGCCTATTATCCTCTCGACGGGGAAACGACTTGCGCATCATCCTTCAATGGCTGGTCGAGCGCCGGTATGGCGTGGCCTGGAGGGTGCTTGACTCTCAATATTTCGGACTGGCCCAACAACGCAAGAGAGTGTTCATTGTCGGAAGTCTTGGAAACATGTGTGCAGCCCAAGTATTATTTGAGTCCGCGTGCGTGTGCGGGAATCCTCCGCCGGGCCGAAAAGCGAGGCAAAATTCTTCCAGACACCTTGCGCCATGCCTTAGAGCAAGTGGTTGCGGGACAGCAAGGATGGGAGACGCAAGGGGACAAGACCCCGTAGTTGCCATGACGCTCAATGCCAAGAATCGCATTGATGGAGAATCTGAAACTTTCATCCCGGGGAAGTTTACCCACACCTCGCGAGGCTTTAATCAAAAATGGGTGGTCCGCCGTCTTACGCCAACAGAATGTGAGCGGTTGCAGGGATTTCCGGATGGCTGGACCGCTTGCGCTGGTCTAACAGATAGTGCCCGGTATCGCATCTTAGGCAATGCCGTTTCAGTACCGGTCGCCGAATGGATAGGCAAACGTATCCTATCGAATGATGGTCATATCCCCCAATGGGGCAACTGCCCCAAGGCTGCCGACTTCAAATGACCGAAAAAGAATCTGAGAAAATGAGGCGTCTGGAGTTTGCTCAGGTATATCTTTCCTCCCAAACTAGGGCGATTCAGTCCATTCTCCGGGGGGAGCCGACTATATGGGTGCCGCCGCGCTTGGAGGAAGGAGAACTCACGCCAGAGAAGAGCCTTAAAGATGAGGAGCCACCTTAATAGTTATGCCGATTGCCTAGGTACTACTCAGAATCATCAAGCCCACGAAACTTTAATTTAATTTTTTTCTTTGTATTTTTCCCTCATAGTGAGTTTTTTCCAACACACCATTCTTTTTCCTACAAATTTTGTCCTTGCTTTTGCTTTTACACACGTTTATCGCTTTATCATGCAAGTAGATTTCGTCAAAACATTTGGGCCGACTATTCAAGACTTTATATGGTCCAATAAGACAATTACAGTATTAATTGCGCCTCTTGGTGAAGGGAAAACCTTCGGCTGCATAGCGGCTATGATAACCCACGCCAAGAAAGCGGGAGTTCCTATCCGAGTTGCAATCGTACGTGACACTCTGGAAAATATCAAACTCAGCATTGTTCCTTCAATACAAGAGTTTTTCCGGGAATTTTTCCCCTATTCCTCCAAATTTTACCGCTTCAAAAACGAATACAAAGAACTGACCATAAAGTTGCCGGGCGTCCCGGTTATTACTGTGGACCTCTTCGGGATTGACGATCCGGCTTCTCTGGAAAGGTTAAAGGGCTCCTCCGCCTACTCCCTGATCTGGCTAAATGAGCCCGCCCCCATCGCGGATAAGGCCAACGCCGGCCTCTCTGAGGACGTTTACAAGGTGGCCGTGGTCCGGGCCGTCCGCTACAAGGGCGCCAAAGGCCGGCTGATTGTGGACATGAACCCGGCGGATACCGAGCATTGGACGTACCGGGCCTTCAAGTTGGAGCCTGACGTCGATCCGGAGTTCCCCCTCATTCAGAAACAGGTCTGGCACGTGCCTTACGGGGAAAACAAGCATCTCAAAGAGGAATCCCGCCAGGCTGCCAAGCGCATGTATAAGGACGACCCGGCCAACTATGCCCGGTACGTCAAAGGCGAGTTTGCTACCATACCTCTCGGCATCAAGGTCACCCCGCAATACAACCGCAGTCGCCACCTTTCCGAGTTCCTTCTGGAGCCAGCCCCCGGGTTGGAGAGCTTCGCCTTCTTCGACGCCTGGGGCAACCCCTCCTGCGTCCTGGGCCAGATCACCAAAAACAACCGTCTCATCTTCCTGGACACCCTGCGGCTCCTGGGATCGGACATTGAGACGCTGCTAGAGCTTTTGGTGATTCCCATGATCGAGAGTCCCCGGTGGCGGGGTAAGGCCAAGGCCTGGCGGGTGGGCGGGGACCGTACCATGCTTAACATGGATCAGTCCTCCCGCCTGGAGACAGCGGCCAAAAAGGTCCTGCGGGCTTTCCCGGGCTGCACCTTCGAGGGCGGGCCCACCACCTGGGCCATGATCGAGCAACATCTGCCGAAGGTCCTCAGGGCCTCCGATGAGCGCGGCGAGCCCTTGATCCTCCTCTCTTCTGACAACAACCTCCTGGATAAAGCCCTGGGGGGCGGTTGGCATTACAAGGTCAATAACCAGGGGCAACGCGTCAGCACTCTGCCGGAGAAAGATGAGAACTCCCACGTTGGCGATGCTTGGGCCAACGCTGTCTGCGTGTTGCTGCCCTCACGGGTGAGCAAACTCCCCCGGGGGAGAGCCCGTCAAGCCGCCATGCGTGCGAAACGGCGGGCCAACAGCTACGCGGTAGGAGGTATTCCGGTAAGTGGACAGCAACACAGCGGGTTTTAGCGGTTGGAAGGAAGTCCAGTTTTTCGAGGGCAAAGACGCTGCCGGCAACATGACCGGGCGTCAGGGATACAGGAACATCGTCAACGGCGAAGCCTGTATCCCTGAGAACGGTTGGGACGGGGCCCCGCCTTACGCAACCGGGGACTTGGCGGCCTGCCGGCACAACTCAGAACTCTACCGGCAAAATTACGATCAGATCCGGTGGGACTAGGGGGGGCGCACCTATGCCGATGAAGAAAGGCAAAACCCAGGAAACCATCTCCGGGAATATCTCGGAGTTTCATAAGGGCGACACCTACGCCCATACCAAGGCCAAATTCGGCAAAAGGAAAGCCGATAAACAGGCCGTGGCTGCGGCCATGAACGCCGCTGGCCAGGACCAGGACAAGGTGAAGCACACCCCCACCGGGGGCTTGCACAAAAAAAAGCTGTAGGGGGGGGACATGGCTGAGGGTCCGAAAGCTGCTGCTCCAAAGGCAGACAAGGTTGAAGTGAAGCAAACCGACACGGGCAACCTGTCTATCCTGGTCTGCCAAAGACGCTGCCGGCAACATGACCGGGCGCCAGGGATACAGGAACATCGTCAACGGCGATCAGGACAAGGTGAAAAACGCGGTGGCGGGCAAGCTCGACAGCGTGGACAAGGCCGTCAATCCTTTCCGGAAGGTCAAGGATCAGTTGAATAGCGGGGTAAAGGGGTAATGCCTGCGGTCCCGGAAGATCCCACGCAAGAGGTCAAACGTCTCCGCAATCAGTTGGAGACGAAGGCCGGCGCCCCGGAAAAGCCCGAGCCCGAGCTTGACGAGAAGGAGCTCGCGGAGCGGGAGGAGGCTGCCCAGGCTTACGCCGGGGAGGATGAGGCCCACTTCGTCCGCTTCCTTGACGATTGCGTGCAAATGTCCGTGGACGCCATGCGGAATATCCGGCAGAAACAGCGGGAATGTTGGGACGTGTACCTGGAAAAGGAGCCCCCGAGCTATGCCCTCAAGGAGAGTTGGCAGAGCCGGGTGGTGGTCCCCAAACCCTTTTCTTCGGTGCAGTTCTTCCTCGCTATCGTGCGCAAGGCCTTTGAGCCGCAATTCCTCTCCATCGAGAACGAGAGTGACCCGGAAGCCGCGGAGGTCTGGCGCGAGCTCATGAACATCATGCTCTCCCGGAACTATGCCAACTTCCCCATCCAGTTTATCGACGCGACGGGCATGGGGGCCGCGGTGGGCCAGAGCATGGAAATGATCCCAGTGTGGCGCCCGGGCCGGGGCCTCGACTATATCCTGGTGCCCCCAGCCCTGATTCAGCGGGACCCGGATTCGGTGGGACGCCGGCCGCAATCGGGTATGTATTGGGTGCACCAGGAATGGATGGACTACCATGTCCTCAAGCAACAAGAGGGCCAGGGGATTTTAAAGAACGTCCCCTATCTCGGGCCGGGCACGAATTGGGCCAACCCCAAGGATAACCCCGACCTTGACCAGACGGAAATCCGCCGGCGCCAGGATATGCTCTGGCAGCAATCGGCTTTCCGCTCCAAGGTCCTGACCTCGGAATTTTGGGGCACGATCCTCGACAAACGTGGAGAGGTCCTGCTCCCCAACGCCACTTATACGGTGGTGGGGAACCGGGTGGTGCGGCCGCCCAAAAAGAGCCCGTATCCCACGCTGCGGTGGCCGGGGACGGGTTTCTCCCCCCTCCCCCACCTGCTGCGCTTCGATGGCCGCTCTCTCCTGGAGGGCATTACCTCGCTGTGGTACATGATGTGCAACCTCCTGGCCCTCCATGTGGATAACCTCAACTGGACGGTCAATCCCCCCACGGAAATCGACATTTCGAGCCTGGTGGATCAAGACGACATTGACGACTATCCCGGGCACCAATGGCTGACCCATGGCAGCGTCAACGGCCAACAGGTGGTGCGCACCGTGGACCGCAACAGCAAGACCGGGGACGTCCTCGCCAATATGAATTTTGCCGATCAGCGGTTCCAGGAAGGCATTATGATCAACTACGCCGCGCAAGGCTTGCCGGGTTGGAGACAACAGGTGACGGCCCGGGAGAGTGCGCAAAACCTGGAGCAAAGCATGACGGTGATGGGCCTCATGGGGGAGAACATCGAGGACGGGGCCTTGAACGCTATCGTGGCCGGGGCGGAAACCATCGCGATCAACATGACGTACCAGGAGCTTGCCGCCATGGGCGGGAAGTTCGCGGGGTACGCTCAAAAGTATGCGGACCCCTCCGCTCCCACCGGCCTCAGGCTCCCGAAGCTCACTACCGGGACCTTCAAGGTTTCCGGGGTGGCGACCCTGATGCGCAATCAGGAGGTCATTGACGCCCTCTCCAATGTGATCCTGCCCTTGTTCGACGGTGATAGGGGGAAAATCTTTGCAGCCTACCTCAAGCCTTATCAGTTGCTCCGCTCCATCGAGCGCCGTCTCAACCTCCAGGATGAGGGGATTGTGGTGGATGAGAATAAGGCTCAAGAGATTGATGAGGCACAGCAGGGCGCTCAAGATGCTGCGATTCAACAGCAGCGGGCCCTCGAAGCGGCACAGGTGGCCGCAAAAGAGAATGAGGCCCTGAAACACGGCGCCCTGGCGGATAAGGCCCACGGTGAGGCCGCGTCGGAACGCTCCCAGGCCGGCCTTTATGATGCCCAGGCGGGCGCGGCCCAGGCCCCTGCAGAGGTTGTAAATGGCTGACCACAGCATCCTCGGTTCAAGCGGGGTGGAAGTTGACTTCGGCACCGGCCGTCCCCGGGAGCCTGTGAAGGCAGAGGCCCACGCGAGCAAGGCCAGGCAGCGGCTTAACAACGCCGTGGTGGACGCCTGGACCCTCGGGGAAGAACTGCATCAGAACAGCCAGGTCTTGAGGGTGTGGCTAGAGCAGTACCGGGCTCGACTTCTGGAACTGGCCCAGAATGATCCGGTCTGCAAGGCTTTGGAGGCGCCGATTCGGACGCTCCGCCAGACTCTGGAATTTAAACCGCGGCTGGCCGAAAAGGTGGCCTTGAGGGCTTTGGGGCCACAGCTTGCAAGTATTATCGCTGATGATACTTAGGGGAATCTTATTATCGGAAACTCGCAAAAACTTTAATAAGGACTCACGCCGCCCCATTCGGGATACCGGCTGAGCATACAAAACAGGGGTTCTCCTGGGCGTCGGCCAACGCTTGGGGGACGCAAGCGAAATTGAGGGACGGCAATCCGGTGCCGGATCATCGGGTTGCCGTCCCTCTTTTTTGGCCCCCCACATGGCGGCCCGCAAGGACACCCGCCAGAGAAAGGACAGGGCATGGCAGGCGAAACAGGCAGCGAAACCCAAAATCTGGACACCCAGGTATCTCCGGAGACTTTGCCCCCACAGGACTTTATGGACGGGGAACTGGAGCATCCGGTTCTCACCGGTCACCCGGCCCTAGGGGGTGAGGAAGAGGTATCCGGCCCAGGAGAGACGGGGGAAGGCGACGGCGACGGGGGAGAAAAGGGGGAGGAGGGGGAAACTGCCGGCGGGGAAGCCGCCGCCGGGGAAACTATGAAACCCCCTGAGAAGGAGGAGCCCCCGAAGCTCAAATACAAGAGCCAAGAGGACGCGGAAGCAGCTTACCGGGAAGCCGAACGGAAGATGCACGAGGCCACTACCAAGGCCGCTGAGGAAACTGCGGCCCGGGAAAAGCTGCAACGCGAGCTCGATGAACTCAAAGCCAAGACCGCCGGGGAGGAAAAACCTCCCGAGACGCCGCCGGTAAGCCCTGAGGAGCGCAAGGCCAAACTGCTAGCGGTAGCCAAGACCGCCAACAAGAAGGCCCTGGACAAGATTGCCGAGCTTGACCGCATGGACCCGGACTATTCCGAGCAAGTGGCGGAAGCCTGGGCCGAAGCCAACGCCGAAGCCTTGATGGAAGCGGGCTTCTCTCCCTCCGGGATGAGTGAGGAGGAGGTCGGCAAGATCGTCAAGAAGCAGCTTGAGGCCGAACGGGAAGCTCAGCGTCAGAAGGATTATCAGGACGCTGCGGCCCGGGTATGGGACAAGGCCGTATCGCTGGCTGAAAAGGCCGGCCTGAACATGGGGGACGAGGACAGCGCCGACGCCATCCTCTTTGATCGGTTCGCCCGGAAGCTCCCGGAGGACTTGAAAAATAAGCCCCTGGAGAAACAGGTGGCTTGGGTGGTCGGTCAGGTCCGGTCCCGCGTGGGCCAGGCGGTCCAGACGGATAAGCAGCGGGAGGAGGCCGCCCGCCAAAACCAAACCAACAATGCGGTCCTGGGCCGGGGAAGCCATACCCCCAGGACCACTCAAAAGGTGAAGCCTGGGAGCCTCGACGAGGACTTCGCCGCGGTCCAGGCCCAACGCACACTTTAGGAGGTAAACCATGCCTGGTTCTGCCATGAATTGGGAATTTGATGCCGCCCTCGGCATCTATAAAAACCACCAGCTTTCCAACGAACTGCGGAGAGTTGCCGCCGGCGCCTGTATCGTGGCGCCCTTCACGCACCCGCACGGCATTACCTTCAAGCCCAACGCGGGCGAGGCCGTCAACATCATGCACATTGAACGGCTGCCCAACTCCCCCTCTTCCCGGCTCCAGGAGAACAACCGGATTCCGATTCGGAAACTGGCCTTCGGCAACCGGGTAATCAAGGTGGTGGAACTCGGGGAAGGCGTCGAGTTCACCAACCTCATGTACCGCCTCTCGAAGTTCAACATCAAAGACGAGCTTCAAAAGGCCCTCAAGGTCCAGATGGAGGAGGCCCTGGACACCGAAAGCGCCGCCGCCTTCCTGGACCCCGCCGCGGTGAAAATCCGCTTCACCCCCACGAGCCTTTCCACCGGGACCTTCTCCACCAACGGCACCCCGGCGGCTCTGGCGACTGCGGGCCTGACCTTCGATCACTGCACCATCCTCGCGGACTACCTCCGGGACACCATCCATTGCCCGCCCTACGAGGGGGACAACTACGTGGGGATCTCCGCCAACAAGAACCTCCGCTCCCTGAAACAGGATCGCTACTGGCAGGAATGGCACAAGTACCTGGGCAAAGGCGATTTCGTGTTCAAGGGCGAAATGGGGGCCACGGAAAGGATCCGGTGGGTGGAATGTAACCGGGCCCTGGCCTTCTCCAACGTGGCCGGCAACTCCGCCTACCTGGGCCAGGCCGTGGTGTTCGGTGACGACGCCGTGGCCCGGATCACGGCGGAAACCCCGCACCTGCGCCTGGATACCAACTATCAGAGCGACTTTGGCCGCACCCAGGCCGCGGCCTGGTACGGGATCATCGGCATCGGCTCCGTGTGGGATTCCGCCGACGACGGCAAGGCCAAAATCATCGCTATCGACTCCCTGTAAGCCGGGGAGAGAAGGAGGGACCTCAGTATGTATGGCTCTTACATTCGGAAGGTCGTGGATTCTTCCAATGACAATCACGGCATGGCTGCGGCTATCGCCCTGAACGCGGCTCCCGGGAATATCCTCACCAAAACCGCCCGGGAGCCCATGTGCGTCGAGCGGTTCGGGTTTGCTCCCACGGTGGCCTTCGACTACGCCACTCAAACCAGAAAGGGCGTCCTTACCCTCTACAAATACCCCGGGGGCGACACCTCCAAGAAGGTAGCCCTCGCCACCATTAACCTTGAGGACGGCGACGCGCCCGGCACGCAGTACGTGGTGGACGTGGACAATCAGCCGGTCAAGGCTGCGGCCCCCTACACCGGGGTTCAGAGCAAGAACGTGGCCGACATTGATCCCGGGGACCAGGTGGGCATCGAAATCACCACTCAGGCGGCGGGCGGCGCCGGCATCGCGGGCACCTACCAACCGTTCTTCTGTTGGCACGAACGGCCGGAAACCGAGAACAACATGGCGAAACTGGTCAACCGGACTCCGGTTAAGGCTACCGCCGACAGCAACATTCACGCTTAACCGGGTGGCCCCCGGGAAACCGGGGGCCTCCCTCTCAGGAGAAAAGGATATGGCTGATCTGGCAAAAGCCGATGTGGACGTGGCCCTGGCCGGGGGAGATCGGTACTTCTCCCTTGGTCCTCTCACCCTGACCCTGCCGGTGGTGAGCTTCGGGGACGGAGTGCTTACCTATCCCGCCAATGGCGTGCCCCTGCCGTTGGACGCTCCCTACGTTTTCGGGCTCAACAAGGGCGTCAAGGTCATTCAGCCGGTCTTTGTGGCAGGCTACATGGCGGTCTATGACCCGGATCACAACACCATCCGGCTCTATATCGGCAAGGGCGGACCTGACCCCGCGGCCATGGTGGAATTGGGCCACGAGGCGGTCCCGGCCTTGGTAATCCCCCTGATGGTACTTGGGGAATAACAATCAACAGAAAGGATAAACCGTGGCACAAAAGGTTTTCACCAAAAGTTTCGGCGTAATCGAAGTGGAACGCTCCTGGGTGGTGGTCCCCAAGCAGAATGAAGAGGGGAGCATCATTCGGCAGGGGGGCCACATCGCCCAACTGACCAACGGGGCCTTCGTCCACGTTACCGGGCTCCCTATCAAGTCTGAGGCGGAAATCAAGGCGATCCTCAGCACTCCGGACCTCCGGGCCGTCCGGGATGAGGCCCTGGAGTGGTTCCGCAACCGGGGCACCGGGGAAGAGGCGGCTCTGCCCAAGATCATGTTCGACAACAACGGCTACCCCCAATTCGAGGACGGGACGCCGGTGGAAAAGATGGACGACCTTTACAACTGCCTGCAGCCGGGCCCGGTCCTCACCGCGGCCATTATCGGCCTGAACAAGAAGATGGAGGCCGAAAAGTTGGGCCAGGGCCAGAAGCGGGACACCGCGCCGGCGGCCAAGCCGCCCACCATGGCGGCAAGCAAGAAGAAGCCCGCCGGCAAGAAGAAACCCCCGGTTCGGGCCAAGGCGCCGGAAGCTCCGCCGGCCCAGGTGAGCGTGTAAATGGCTAACGAAGAGGAATCTGTCGTCCATTGTCCGAACCCGCGCTGCGGCCTGGTGTTCCGGCCTGACCCGCGCATTTACCGGCAGGGCAACAAATTCTGCCCGGCGTGTGGGGCCGACCTGGATGAGCGGCCGCCCATCTTCAGGAGGGACTAATGGCTAAGAAATCCGCTCCCCTCGCCGTTCACGAAGTTGACGATTGGCATCGACGCGTCAGCTTCGACTTCGGGAAGGGGGGCATGAAGGAGCCCAAGGAATTCTCCGACCTGGCGGTGGATCAGGAAGTCACCGTCATAGTGAAGGGCAAGATCAACAGCTTCAATAAGAGCAAGGACAGCAGCAGCTTTTCCCTGCTCATGGATAGCGTTGAACTCCATCCCGTCCAGAAAGACGACATGGAGGACGCTCTCAAAACCACAAGGCGCAAGCTATGAACCTGGCGGCCCTGGAAAAAGAGCTAGCTCTTCATGTTACGGACAGGAGCTTGGCGAAGCACTTCAAGGATTGGATCAATAACGCCATCCTGGAGCTCGCGGCGGACTATGACCTGCCCACGCTCAAGCTCATGGACGCCCAGGAGTTCGACGTCACCGATGATAACTGGCTCTTCAAGGCTCCCGACAACTTCCACAAGAAAATCTTCCAATGCCGGAACGGGCACTTTAACCATGTGACCTTCCAGTTTCAGGGCCGGCCTCTGGACCTGGAACACATTACCCGCCTCAACCCGGCCCATGACCATATCGGGGAGCGGGTGCGCACCGTGGGGGTGGGCTACACCGGCAAGGACGCTTATATCGGGGTCCATCCCCGGGCCAATGACACCCTGCACCTGTGGTATTACCAAAAGCCCGCTCCGCTGAGCAAACCCACGGATGAGTGCGCCTGCATCCCCCCGGAGTATCACCGGCGGGTGCTCATCCCCAAAATCATCATTCAGGCCTGGCCCATGATTATTGACCAGGTGGAAGGCACCGATCTGAGGCCGCTCCAATGGTGGCAAGGCCAACTCAAGGAAGGGCTCATCGGGGTGCCTGGCGGTTCTATGGGCCTGGTGCCTTACCTGACCAAAATCACCGGGGGGCCGCGGCGTCGCGGCGGCCGCAATCCTATCGGCCCGGGGAGGTTTGACTTCGGTGGGTTCTATTAAGCCTTTCCGGATCGCCGGCTTCAAGGGCATGAACAACTTGCCCCGCTCCCCTGCGAGCCAGGTGGATCAAAACGGGCACTCCACGCCCACCTTCATCCTCAACGCCGACGTTACCGATGGCTTTTCGCTCAAGAAGCGCCTGGGCCAGAAGAAGGTGATCCCCCTGGCCGGCGCTCATTCGCTATGGGGCGGCTCGGTGATGTTGGTGGCCGACCCCGGGGCGCTTTACTACGTCCAGGGGGCCAAGCTCGTCAAGGTGGCGGACCTGGCGGGGCCTCCGGAGCCCTTCACTTACTTCGAGGCCAACGGCCTTATCTACTTCTCGAATCGTTGGAATAACGGGGTGTTCGACCTGTGGAAAATGCAAGTGCGGTCTTGGGGAATTGCCCTGCCCCCGGCGCCACAGGTGAGCCTCACCGACGACGGCAGCCTGGTCCCCGGTAAATACACCCTCACCTTCACCAATACCCGGGACCGTGACCTCTCCGGTAACGGCCCCCTGGTGCAAGTAAGTTGGGAAGGTGCTCCTCGAGGAATCAAGGTCCATAACCTCCCCCCAGGAGCCCTGTGTTGGATTACGCCCATTGACGGGGGCGAATTTCTCCTGGCCCCCCTCGATGCCGACGGCGTGATCCGGCGTCAATCTCCCCAGGTCCAACCCCTGCCGACGCTCCTGGAGAAACCCCCGCCGCCCTTCGCGCATTTTTCCTATGGCTTCGGGCGGATATGGGGGGCTCATGAGGATCGGGTAATTTACAGTCAACCCTATCGCCTGGAGGGGTTCATCCATTACTTCCCCTTCCACGAGGACGTGGTGATGATTGCCCCGGTCAGCGATGGGCTTTTCGTCAACTCCCGGACCTCCACTTGGTATCTGGACAGCGGCGACCCTCAGAAGGCCGTGGCCCGGCGGGTAGGCGACGGGGCGATCCCCGGGACCCTTACCTATGCCATGCGGAAAAGCCCGGACAGGATGGGCTCCCCGCACCCCGTAGCTCTTCCCGAGCCTGTTTGGGTGAGCCCCCGGGGAGTCATAGCCGGGGATAACCAGGGGCGGCTCCTGCACCTGACCGACACCCGGCTCAAGATGGACTACCTTTCGGCGGGGGCCGGCCTCTACCGGGTGGTGAACGGTTGGCCTCAGCTTATTTTCAGTTTGTTCGGCAGCCCGAGAGAGGCCGTGGACGCCACCCTCTCGGAAATTATTAACCGCGGCAACCTCTTTCCTTAGGAGGGTTACACAGTGATCTATATCACGAATACCGGCGAACTCTTGGGCCTCAAGGCTATCCTTAGCAGCCTGGCGCTCCGGGTGGGCCTCTATAAAAACGTGCTCAACCCGGACGGCAGCACGAACGTCCTCCTCATCCAGGAGCTTAACCAGGGCGGGGGACGGGGATATGCCCCCAAGGACCTCGCCAATGTGGTAAACGAAAGCGCCCTGGCCGGGGGCCAGTGGTATCTCTCCGTGGACAATTCCGGCAGGGGATCGGCCCAATGGTGTGATCCGGTGGGCGGGCCCACCAAACCCTATCTGGAATGGGCCTTTACCGACGCGGATGTGGCGGACGGCGTGACGGTTTACGGCGCCTTCGGCTACGCCCTGATTATCCCCTTCAACAACGGGAGCGCGGTGATCAACCCCGGGGACACCATCACGGGGGCCACGAGCGCGGCCACGGCTGAGGTAACAGCGGTGTGGCTCTCTTCCGGCACCTGGGGCGGCGGCGATGCGGCCGGGTGGTTGGCAGTCAAGAATCAGACCGGGGCCTTCCAGAACGGTGAAAACCTCCAGGTGGCGGCGGCTACCAAGGCCGTGAGCAACACCGGCACCCTCTTCAACGGGGACAGCCTCAAGACCCTGGTGTTCATGGAGGCCTTCACCGATCCCAAGGCCGTCACCTTAAGCGGCCAGAAACTGCGATACACCCTGACCCTCAGCATGGGGACAGGCTAATACTCCAACCGAACCGCCTAGGCGCCAGGACAAACCGCTAGCGGATTTTGAAGCAACTTTTAAAGGAGAAACCCCATGGCAAGTTTCGTGATCGCTACCGGCATCCAAAACGACCTCGCCAACAAGATGAACGATGATCTGGACAGCGGCAAGCTCCAGATTTATTCCGGGGCCTCCCCGGGGCCGAACCAAGCGGCTACGGGGGTCAAGTTGGCGGAGCTTACCCTGCCCGGCAAGGCCAGTAACTCCGTTGCCAATGGCGTTCTGACCTTTGGGGCTATCGCCTCACAGAACGCCTTGGCCGACGGCACCGCAGGGTATTTCCGCATGACCAAGGCCGACGGCACCACGGTAGTATGCGACGGTGACGTAAGCACGAGCGGGGCCTCCCTCAACCTGAACACCACGGCCATTGTGTCGGGCGGGCCGGTGAATATTACCTCCTTCTCCATTACCGCGCCGGCGGGGGTTTAGGCCATGGAATTTGACCTGGGCCTGGATATCTTGAATCTCTGCGCCAGGGTGGGAGGTCCCATGTCGATTCTCAAGGTTTACCAAGGCGAGTCCAGGAAGATTGCCCTTGGGATTTATGAAGCGGGGAGCCCTTTCCCGATCCCTGAGGACGCCCAGGTCATGGTGGCGGTGAAGGAACACGAAGAGGATATTTTCTATTCCTTCACCGTGCCTGACGAGGGGATCACCCGTTACGATCCCCCCGGCGTCATTTCCTTTACCCCCACCGCGGGGCAAACCAACCTCTACCCCGGGCCTTATGTGCTGCAGGTGAGCATCACCCGGGGGAGTGAGATTATCAAGACCGTGGTGGGGGAACTGGAAATCCTCCCGAGCGTGATCCCTTACGGCGCCGTGGGTGTGGGGGCGGCCCTGCTCCCCGCTTTGGAGGCTGAGGGTAATGCCTGAGCCATTCGAGAAAACGCCGAAAAACTGGCGGTGGAACCATAAGGACTTCAAGGACGTCTATGAGACAACCTATGTCAAGGGCACCATCACGGAATTGAAACGGAAGAAAGACGTTCCCAAAGAGCTAGTGATATTCGAATCCATGGCAAAGGTTGATTGTGAAGGGGCGGAAGCCGACGATTATATCCCTATCTTTTATAAACCCAAGGCAGGCTATTGGGACTCTGATGCTTACGAAGCGGAACAGGTCCAGGCCCAGGACTACGACGAGGATCAGGAGTGCTACAAAAGAGCTTGGATGAGTTTCAGGCCAGGCGATGAGGTATTGGTCCTTTGTATTGAAGGTAAGGCCAAAGCAATTTTGGGTTTTTATGACGGTTGCCCCAGGATTGGGGAAGCTGTT
>Ga0272446_1005363_pt1 | contig 14232 bp, 10 predicted proteins | sample YNPCB0061_FD_194587 | JGI IMG/M metagenome (GOLD analysis project Ga0272446, IMG submission 194587) | Hot spring microbial mat communities from Yellowstone National Park, WY, United States - YNP-CB-006-1 | ecosystem: Environmental > Aquatic > Thermal springs > Hot (42-90C) > Sediment | place...
CGTGGTCTCGGAGGTCTGATCGACGGCGCACCGCTGGATGGCCTGAACCACCAGGTTGCGAGCGCGCCGGTCCGCCTCGCGCCGCGCCTCCTCTTCGATATCTCGGATCAGGCGCGCCGCATCGTGCCGGCACTCGTCCTCTATGGCCTTGAGAAGCAAAGCACGCGCCTCTTCGGCCGTCAGCCCCGAGATGCGCTGCAGCTCTTCGCGCTGCTGCTCCTGCAGGCGGCTGAGTTCCTGTTCCTGCTGAGCCAGTCCGCGCTCGCGCTGCTGAAGTGACTTTTCCTGATTGTCAATGTGCTCGAGGCGCCGCTCTAGCGCCTCCTCCCGTTGGGCCAGCCGTCGCTCTAGCCTCTGGATTTCCGCCCGTTTCTCACGGTTCTCACGCTCGATCTCCGCACGGAGTCGGTAGGCTTCATCCTTCGCCTCGACCAGCGCTTCGCGCTTCCGAGCCTCATGGAGACGCTCGGTTTCCTCGCGCATGCGCTCTGCTTCTGCCAACCGGGCCGCGGCCATCCGCTCCATCTCGGCGCAGCGACGACGGCCCAATAAGTGCATCACCGCACCAGCGGCGATGCCCAACAATGCCACCGCAATGTATAGGTACGACAAGCCCTCTCACCTCCAGACAGTGTCTGCCCGAGGCTGAGCGAGGGTCTGGCGCGTGAGCGCGCGCCATCGACTGGCACGAAGAAACCTTCGTTCCTTACTGATTCTCCTCGATGGCCGCGATGACCTGCTCGATTGTTTCCCAGTCATACCCCCGGCGTTGCAGGGCTGCGCACAGGCGTCGGCGCGCGGCTGGATCGTCGAGCCGAGAGGCGTCAGGCCGGCGCAAAGCGTACGCGATCGCGGCCTCCACCGTCTGCTCCTCCGATAGGCCCTCGACGGCCTCACGAACAATCTCCGCGTCGATCCCCTTGCGTCGCAGTTCTGCTTCCAATCTCCGGGGCCCTATCTGCCTGCGGATGCCGCGGCTCTCCGTCCAGTCCCGGGCCAGGCGAACGTCGTCCACCAAGCCAGCGGCCCGCAGAAATGCGAGGGCCTCCTCGACCGTCTCCTCCGCATGGCCGGCTTGCCTCAGCTTTCGCCGGACCTCGTCCTCGCTTCGGTCTGCACTCGCCAGGTAGCGCAGCGCCGCATCCCGAGCCGCTGCCGCTTCATCCATCGCGCCCTCCAGCGCCAGGGAACTGGTATCGCCCCAATAGGCGGTAGACTACTGCCAGGAGGAGAAGGCAATGAAACCGATCCGAACGCTGACCGGCCTGCTCGCTGTGGCCAGCATCTCTGCGGTGACGTCTGCGAACGGCCAGTCCGCCAGTCTGAAGCTTCTCGCGAGCGGCGCCATGCCCAAGATAGGCTACTACGCGCCTCAGCGGCTGGCGCTATCGCAGAGCAAGCCTGCCGCGGTGAAGAAGGCGCCGGCGGGCCTCAAGGCGCCGCTCTACGGAGTCCTCAACTTCGGCCCTGCGGCCAAGCAGGCAACGGTCGCGATCATCGTCGACGAGCCCGCGGGTCAACCATCGCGTCTCTGGGTCGACAGCAACGCCGACGGTGACCTGACGAACGATGCCAAGCCCGAGTGGACGCCGAGGCCGCTCACGGGTGGCGAAGGCAAGACCTACACGCTGCATATCGGAGGCGCCATGGTGCCGCTCGGATCGGGAGCCCAGGCGCCAAAGGTCCACCTTGCGATGTACCGCTTCGACCCGGCGGATCCGGGGCGCGCAGCGCTCAAGAACACCCTGCTCTACTACCGCGATTACGCCTGGACCGGCAAGTTGCCGCTGGGCGGCAAGACGTACGATGTGATGATCTCCGACGAAGCGGCATCCGGCGATCTGAGCGCGAAGGCGACGAGCGGCAAGCCATCGCTCCAGCTCCTCATCGACGTCAATGGCAACGGGCGCATCGATCCCCGCGGTGAGGCGTACGACGCATCCAAGCCCTTCAACATCGCTGGCACAACCTACGAGATCGCACAGATAGCCCCCACCGGCGCGTCCCTAACGGTCCGGCGGTCAGCCCAGACCGTAGCCGAGATACTGCCTCCGCCAGACCTCAGCGCTGGAAAGCCTGCCATCCCGTTCACGGCGAAGACCACCGATGGCAAGGAAGTACGGTTCCCAGACGCCTACAAAGGGAAGGTCGTGATGCTGGACTTCTGGGCCACCTGGTGCGGCCCCTGTCGCGGTGAAATACCGCACCTGACGAAGACCTACCAGGCGTTGAGGGAGCGCGGCTTCGACGTGCTCGGGATCAGCCTCGATCAAGCCAACGCGGCGGAGAAGCTGGCCTCCTTCACCAAGGAGAACGGTATGCCCTGGCCGCAGGTCTACGACGGCAAGTATTGGCAGGCAGAGATCGCTCAGCTCTACGTGATTCAGAGCATTCCGGCAGCGTTCCTGGTAGACGGAGACACCGGCAAGATCGTCGCGTCCGGAGACGCGCTCCGCGGTGACAACCTGGCGAAGACCGTCGAAGATGCGCTCAAGGCGAAGGGTCTCTAGAACCGAGGCCTTGCCGACCTGGAAGCGAGGGAGGGGGAGCGCTGCTAGGCTCCCCCTCCTCTGCCGTCTACTCCTCGTCGTCCTCTTGGCTCCCGGCAGCCACCGCGACCGGTTCGCGGGCGGCCCGAATTCTGCGCTCAATCTCGTCCCGTACGTCCGGATGGTCGTCCAGGAACTGGCGGGCGTTCTCGCGCCCCTGCCCCAGGCGAAGGTCGCCATAGCTGAAGAACGCGCCGCTCTTCGTGACGATGGACGCCTCGACGCCGAGATCGAGGATGCCGCCCGACTTGCAGATGCCGCGACCGAACATGATGTCGAACTCGGCCTGACGGAACGGCGGCGCCACCTTGTTCTTGACGATGCGGACCTTCGTGCGCGCGCCCACCGCCTCAGTACCTGACTTCACGGTCTCGATGCGCCGCACATCCATCCGCACGCTTGCCCAGAACTTCAGCGCGCGGCCTCCCGGCGTCGTCTCCGGGTTGCCGAACATGACGCCGATCTTCTCGCGGATCTGGTTGATGAAGATGGCGGCGCAGTTCGCCTTGCTCAGGCTGCCCGCGATCTTGCGGAGCGCCTGCGACATCAGACGCGCCTGCAGACCTACGTGGGAGTCGCCCATTTCGCCCTCGATCTCGGCCTTCGGTACGAGCGCGGCCACCGAGTCGAGGACCACGACGTCGACAGCGCTCGATCGCACAAGGTAGTCCATGATTTCGAGCGCCTCCTCACCCGTCCCCGGTTGCGAGACGAACAACGAGTCCACGTCCACCCCGAGCAGTCGCGCATACTCGGGGTCGAGCGCATGCTCCGCGTCCACGAACGCACACACGCCGCCCTGCCGCTGCGCCTCCGCGACCACGTGCAGCGCCAGCGTCGTTTTGCCGGAGGACTCGGTGCCGAAGATCTCCGTGATCCTCCCTCGGGGCACGCCACCCACACCGAGAGCCAGGTCCAGCGCGATGGATCCCGTCGGAATGACGTCCACCGTCAGCCGCTGGCGTTGCCCCAACCGCATGATGGCGCCCTTGCCGAACTGCTTCTCGATGGAGTTCAGCGCCATGTCGAGGGCCTTCTGCTTGTCCATGGGGGGTCCTTCCTCCGGGCGTCACGGGCGGTACATCGCCGCCCTGCATTCACGCGTCCTGATGCTCACGAAGAGGGAACTCCTCGACGACTTCGTACGAGGAGCCCTGGGGCCCGAGCGTGCTCTGAACGAGCGCGAAACGGTCGATCCGAACCGAGGTCGTCGGCGCCATCTGCAGCGCTCTCAGCGCTCGCACCGCGGCGGCCTCGCCTGCGTAGGACCGCACCCGAGCCAGGGTTAGGTGTGGCACCAGCGCTTTGCGGTCCGACGGAAAGCGCTCGCGCTTGAGGGCGCCGTCCAGGTCAACCGCAAGCGCCTCAACCGCACTCCTTCCCGCACTCAGCCCAACCCAGAGGGTCGACGGGCGCGCTTCGGTGGGAAAGGCGCCAACTCCGCCGAGAGCCAGGTCGAAGGGCGCGTGGGTCGCGCTCACGGTCTGGGCAGCGTCCACCGCCCGGTACGCCCGCGGGACCGGCACCTCTCCCAGGAACTTCAGTGTCAGGTGCATCTGGTCGTCGCGCACCCACCGAATGCCGTCCTCCCCCGCGACGGCGCGCAGCGCAGCCTGCGTCTGCGCAGCAGCCTCGCGGAGTTCGTGCGGCAGCATCACGGCAAAGAACAGCCGCACGGCCCTACACCGCCGTGGCCGAACCTGGCTCAAGGAGCCAGTCGCGCAGCATAGTGAGCGCGCTCTGCGTGGCGCGCCTTCGCACATCGGTGCGTCCGCCGATGAACCGGTTCCGCTCCGCCACCACCCGCGTGCCGTCGGCGAGCGCGATGTGGACCGTCCCCACCGGCTTGTGCTCCGAGCCGCCCCCAGGCCCTGCCACTCCCGTGATGCCAAGACCGACCACCGCCCCAAACCGCGTGCGCGCCCCCTCTGCCATTGCCGAGGCCACCTCCTCACTCACCGCCCCGAACCGGTCGATGAGCGCCGGGTCGACACCCAGGTGGGCGACCTTCGCGGCGTTGGAGTAGCTGACCACTCCGCCGAGAAACACCTCGGACGCGCCGGGCACATCCGTGATCCTTGCAGCCAGCTGCCCCCCCGTACAGGACTCCCCCACCGCAAGCGTGGCGCCGCGCTCGCGCAGGAGGCGCACGACCGCCGCCTCCAGCGTCTCATCTTCATAGGCGTAGACATGAGTACCCAAGCGCTCGACCAGTGCCTGGACGCGCTCGTTGCACATCCGCTCAGCCTCTTGCGGGTCATCGTGCATCGCCGAGACCCGCAGATGCACCTCGCCGACCTTTGCATATGGCGCGACGGTCGGATTGCTGGAGAGCATGAGGTCACGCACCCGATCCTCGACGATCGACTCGCCTAGCCCGCAGATGCGCAGAACCCGCGAGCGGATGGTCCGGCTGCCCGTTCGTGAGCGCAAGTACGGCACGACCTCGTTCGCCAGCATCGGCAGGAACTCGCCCGGAGGACCCGGCAAAGCGATGGCGGTCTTGTCGCCCACCTCGAAGAGCAGGCCAGGCGCGGTGCCGTTCGGGTTGTCAAGCGCGCGGCCGTGCGTGGGGACCCACGCCTGGCGAAGGTTGCTTTCGAGGACGGGCAGACCGCGGCTCTGGAAAAAGTGGCGCAGCCGCGCCGCGGTCTGCTCATCGAAGCGCAACGGGTCGCCGATGGCCTCAGCGAGCACGTCGCGCGTGATGTCATCCATCGTGGGGCCGAGGCCACCGATCGTGAAGAGCAGGTCGTTCTCGGCAAGCGCCGAGCGAAACGCCGCCAGCATGCGGTCGTGGTTGTCTCCCACCGTCTGGCGCCGGTACACAGAGATCCCCAGTTCGGCAAGGGCTTTGCCAAGATGGGCAGCGTTCGTGTCGACCGTCTGTCCCATCAGCAGCTCCGTTCCGACCGACACGATCTCCGCACGCAATGTAAACAAACCTCCACTTGTTCGGTCCATTATACCGACCAGCCAGCCCCTGCGCAACCGCCCCGCGGCACAGCTGGTGGGGGTTGGAACCACCTCACACGACGGGTGGCAGCCACCGTGTGTCCCCGCGGTCGATGAGCGGCCTCCCTTCGCGGTCCGCCACGCAGACGGAAAGCCGATAGCCCGGCCGGTCCGCTACTGCCTTCACCAGGAGGTCGTTGGGCCCTGGTCGAAGGGCGACGTCCGCTTGGAGCGGGCCGTAGCCGAGCGTCGGCCTGTACGGCTCGTGTGAGTGGCGGGCAAGCACGAGTTGTCGGTTCACCCAGACCCTCACGCCGTCGTTGGTGTGCGCTACCAGCCGCGCTGTCATTGGCGCTGGCAGAACGACGGTCGTCCGCGCATAGACCACGCCGGGCTGCCCTGCCAGGAGCGGCTCCAGTTCCAGTTCCTCGGTCTTGTAAGCTCGCTTCTGCCAACCATCCATCCCGCCAGACCGCGTAAGGAACTGCGCATCCGTTTCCAGACGATCCTCCGGCTCATAGTGCCGGTCGAAACCCGTCTCCCCGACGTTCTTGAGCGGGCCGGCCACCCACCAGCAGTGACCCGCGAGCATGGGAATGTCGCACGTCGTGGGGGGGCCGACCTCGGGTGACAGGACCAGGGTGAGAGCGTTGGTGTGGCGCAGCTCGGCGCTCTCCGGGCAACGCACTACAAAACCGAAGCGCGCCGCGCCGCCAGGCGCGACGGTCTGGCGCTGTCCCTGGGCACCGGGTACGGCGATCTGCCATCCGGAGGGAGGCGCCATCTGCACGTGCCCCGCGAACAGCCGCTCGCCTGCGTTCCGCACTCGCACGATCATGCTCGTGGCTTGCTCCGGTACGATGACGGGTCCCCCCTCGCCGTAGTCAACCTCTATCTCGAATGCTCCAGCCCGGAAGGAAGCGACATGCGGCGGCGCTACCCAGAGCGGACGCACGGCGTCGCTGTTGGAGAGGATGCCGATCGTGCCATCCGCCAAGACTGGCCTCGTCGCGTCTGCCCCCGCCGTCGTAGCCCCGTCGACACCCGCTGGAGCCGAAGCCCCGCCGCTCTCCGAGACCTCGCTCCCCTCAGCTCGCTCCTCCCCGGTCACAACGGCCGTGTCGTTGGGTGGCGCCGATGCGTCCGCTGACGTCGGAGAGGCCGCCGTGCCGGCGTCCGCCTCTTGTTGGGGCATAACCACAGGTGTCTGCGTCGCCTCCACTTCGAGAGCGCGCAGCCGGGCGATCAGTTCCGGATCGACCTGGTCGGCCGCAGCAGCGGCGGGGCTCTCCACTTCCCCGGCAGCACCTCCTGGGACCACACCAGGCTCGGGCGGGGGCGCTGCAGGAGCCACCACAGCCAGGGCGACGTTATCGCCTAGCAGGAGCTCGCCTGTCGCGACCGTCCAGTCCGCCGCCTCCGCGTAGGTGGCCGGAGCGGGGACCTCGCTGACCCCCCAACCCGGAACCATGCTATCGCCGAGCGGGGACTTCCACTCATCGGGCAGGCTCGCCGCGCCGGAGAGGACGCCACAGAGCGCGCCCGCCATGACGCACCCGGCCGGCGCATCGTGGCCCATGTTCGCGACGGTGCACAGGGAAGGACCGAAGGCGGCGGCGCCGTAGAGCACGCCTACCGCGCAGAGACCCAGCGTGATGGCGGCATCGGTCGCGTCGTTACCCGACGCTGCGTCCAGCACCTGCCGCCGAGCATCGAGAAGCGCGGCGCCCGATGAGCGCGCACGCAGGGCAGCCCGGACCGCTCGGGCGATGCGTGCGTTCCGCGGAGTCATCGCGAGGCCCACCTCGAACAGGTCGGTCGGCGCGGCAACAACGAACGCGGCGCTAACGAGCGCCGCCCATACCATGGCGGCCCACACACCCTCTCCGGAGTGGTCAAGGACGGCGTCACGGTAGGCGCGCCGAGCCGCCTGCTGTGGGTCGCCGGGAGCCGTCAGGCCCCACACCGGCGATCGTGCGGCAGCCCAGCCCGACTCCGCGAACCAGTTGCCGTAGTCCCCACTCATCGGCGGACGCATCCCCCGACGCATCGCATGCGTGCCATAGCCGTACGAGTCCCACGGGTACCGCACATGGCGCAGCCACGCCGCTCCGAGGACCTCCGAGTCGACCTGTGCCCCCTGGGCGCGGAGTGCGTGAAGCGACAGGACCTGGAGATCGATGTGGGCGCTTGCGACCGCCTGGTCAGGGCGAACGTGGTATCCTCGCAGTGACCCGACATCGGTGGCGCCCTCGCGGGCAGCGCCGAGCGTGGCGCCGGCTGCCATGCCGATCCAGCCGCCCAGGACTCGATCGCGGTACACAGATGGGGCGATGGTGATGGCCGGCATCGGGGCCTCCAGTCCGGCAGGGATGAGGCCATTGTAAGAAGGCGCCTGCTGGGCGTCAAGGAGGCGCAGCCGGGGCGACCACGGTCCGAGGCCCGGCAGTCGTGACGCCCGAGGCCGGCCGCTGTCGGCCGGATGGCAGCACACGGTGGAGAGCGCATTGCGATACCACGTGCCTACCAGCGCCATACCGCTCTTGATGGACCCGCCCTTCGTGCTCTCTCTCCTCGCGATCGGAGCAGGCATCGGCTTGAGACTGCTGGATGCGCTGCAGGCCTCCGGGAAAGAGGCCACTCGCCTGGAGCGGGGCCTGGTGGCGACTGCCCTTGGCCTGGGCCTGCTGCAGTACCTCCCGTTTGCCCTGGGGGCCGCGGGCCTGCTCACCCCCGCGACGGTGTGGAGCGGTCTCGTCGTTGCCACGATCGTCGCGGCCGGTCCTGCCCTGCGCATTCTGCGGGCGGTCCGACGGGAGGCCGCTGCCTCTCTCTCGACGCCAAGGCTTGCCCTCCGACTCGGACTGATCGGCCTCGTCGCCGTGAGCCTGTCGCTCGCCTTCCTGGTCGCTCTCACGCCGCCCACCGAAGGCGACGCGATCGCCTACCACCTCACCGGTCCCAAGCGCTGGCTCCAGGCCGAGCGGCTGGTCTATCTGCCAACGCTGGTATCCACATCGCACACGATGGGTGTGGAGATGCTGTACACGATCTGCCTGGCAGTTTGGAGCGACACCGCGGCGAAGCTCACACACTTCGCGCTGGGCGTCCTCGCGCTCATGGCACTCTACGCGCTGGGGCGGCGGCTGCGTAACGACGCCGCCGGAGGCGGCGCAGCGCTCTGGTGGCTAAGCGGCGTTCTGCCCGCCCTCTCGCCGATCTACCTGTTCGGCTGGGCCTACGCCGACATGGGCATCACGTTCCTGCTGGCGGCGACGCTGGTCGCTTTCCTCGCGTGGATGCGCACCGGTCACGGCGGGTGGATGGCCTCCGCTGCGCTGTGCGCGGGACTCACCGCCTCCTTCAAGCTGACCGGTGCTCTGACCGGCCTGCTGCTTGCCGCAGCAGCCTTCTGGCACTGCCGCACCGGTGGCGCCAGGGCGGGCAGCGCCATCCGCCTTGCCGCGAGCTTCTGGGCACTTTCCCTCGCGCCTCTCCTGCCATGGCTCGCACGCAATCTCGTTGACACGGGCAACCCCGTGTTCCCGGCCTTCTCGTCCCTCTTTCCCACCCGCGACTGGAGCCCCGCAGCGGCCGCTCGCTTCGAGGTGGAGTACCGGTACCAGATGTGGGGCCTCGCGTTCGGTCAGGGCTGGTCGCTCGACCAGCGGAAGCTCATCCGCGGCGGAGCGCTGGTGGTGGCGTTCGTCGCCTGGGCTATTGCGCTGTGGCGGGTACGCGAGCCACGCCATCGTGTGGTCGTGTGGTGTTGCGGCGGCGGGATTCTGACATCGTTGTGGTTCACCGGCCTGCAGTTCCGGCTGATGCTGCCGTCGCTGGCACTCCTGTATACGCTGGTCTGCTCGGGCGTTTGCTCGTGGCGATGGGGACGACGCGCCTGCGTTGCCGGCGCAGTGGCAGCCCTCCTTTTGGCAACCATCCGCTACGCGCGCTGGCAAGCGCGCAGCGCTCCGCGGATGGCCCGCGTGGCAGTCGGCGCGATGACCCGTGCGGAGTTCCTGCAAGGCAGCGGGGACATCTTCCGGATGTGGGCAGCCGTCAACCGTCTGGTCCCGCCGACGGAGCGGATCGTGGCGGCGGGGATCAGCCTGCAGTACGGACTACCCTTCGGCGGCAGCTACTATGCTGACCCGTACGTTTTCTCGACGGGTCCATTGCAGGAACGCATCCGCACCGACTCGTGGCAGACGCTCCTGCAAGACCTGAGACGAGAGGGGATCGCCTATGCCGTCGCCCCAACAACCCTGCCGGAATGGCGCCGCGAAGCGATCCGCCGACGCCAGCACGAGTGGGACATCTGTCTGAGACTCGTCCGTGAGCGCGGAGAGGAGCTCTACCGCGCCGGGGACGTGGCGCTCTACCGGCTCCGCCTGTAGCCGCAGCGGCGGAGGCCGGCCTATGAAGGACGCGTACGCAGATCGAGGCGGCGCAGCGTGCTGACGCCAGCGCGCCGCCTTTCCATGGCCTGCCCAACCTTGATCACGAGAAGCTCGAAGACATCCACCCCCGGGACGTTCTTCTCGAGGTAGTCGAAGGCTCCCCGCCGCATCGACTCTACGGCGTTCTGAACGTTGCCGTAGGCGGTCAGCACGATGACCTCGGTGAAAACATCGTGCGCCATGGCGTCCCGCAGGACGTCCAGGCCACTGTCGGCGCGCTCCATCGACATATCGGTCACGACGACGTCGAAGCCGCCTGCCGCCGCGATCGCCTCGCGCGCAGCAGCAGCGCTGTCCGCGGCCGTCACCTCGTAACCCTCTCTGCTCAGCCGCCGCACCAGCGCTTCGCGCACCTCGTCCTCGTCGTCAACCACCAGCACTCTCGCCATGTTCCCACCCTTTCACCTTCGACGACCTCGCCAGCCCGGCGCCGGACATGCCCCCATCAGCCACGAACTGGCAGAATGATGACGAAACGCGCCCCTTTGCCCGGTTCGCCGACCTCGCGGAGCAGGCCGTGATGGGCGTCAACGATGCCCTTGACGATGCTCAGACCGAGACCCATACCTTTGGTGCGCGACGTGAAGAACGGCAGGAAGATGCGGTTCTTCAGCTCCTCGGAGACGCCCGGTCCGGCATCGGCGAACTCAATCTCCACGTAGGAGCGGCCGGGCGCCAGCCGCGCGCCGACCTGCTCCTCGGGCGCCATCAGGCGCGTCGAGACTCGAAGGACCCCGCCCTCCGGCTGGAAGCTCACCGCATTCTCCACGAGCTCGGAGAAGGCCCGCTTGAGCTTGGCGGCGTCGCAGCGCACCGGCGGCAGATCGTCCGCTAGGTCGAGTTCCAGCTGGACCGATGACCGCCGCGGGAAGAACTCGCCGATCACCTCACGAAGGGTCTGGTTGATGTCCGCGTCGGCGAGCGTGATCTGCGTCGCCATCACGAAGTCGCGGAACTCGCGCAGGATCTCCTCCAGCCGCGCGATCCCCCGCTCCATGCTGTCGATCAGCGCCAGTTCACCCGACCGGTCGGCCGATCCCCCGGACTCCAGCAGAAACCGCAGCTCGTTCAGGTCTCCCTTGAGCGCGAACGTGCGATTGCCAATCATGTGCGCCGACTTTGCGGAGAGCTCTCCCCATGCTGCCATCCGCTCCGCGCGCACCAGGCGCTTGAAGGTGGCAGCGTTCTCGAGCGCGGAGCCAAGCTGGCTGGCGATCGTCGTCAGTACCCGCTCGTCCGCCTCCGTGAAGCGGTTGGAGAACCAGGGCGAATGGCTGCGCGAGCGCACGACCCGAAGAACGCCAATGACCCTGTCTCGGCTGATGATCGGTACCGCCAGCAAAGCGCCGATCTCGTCGGCGGGCATCTCCGTGTGAAGCCCCGCCCACCGTGGATCCTTCTGAGGGTCCTCCAGCCGCACGGGAGTGCCATGCTCGGCGACCCAGCCTGTGATGCCCTCCCCCAGCGCATACGAGGCGACGCCCACCTCTTCGGCCAGCGCCTTGTGGGATGCCCGAAGCACAAGGCGGTTGGTCTCCTGATCGAGCAGGAAGACGGAGCATCCCTCGTATTTCAACGCCTCGGCAGCCTCGTCGACCACCTTGCGCATGAGAGCATCGGTCTCGATCGTCGTGTTCAGGCTGGTGCCGATCTCGATGAGGGCCGTCTCGCGCGCGCGGAAACCGTCTAGACCGAGCGCCACGGACGCCGCCTGCGCGATGGCCACGAGGCGGGCGCAGTCGTCGGATGTGAACGCGTTCGGCGCGTCGCTCTCGACGTTGATGACACCCGCCGCATGACCGGTCATGCCAAGAACCGGCACGGCGATCTCACTCCGGGCGTCCTCGAAGAAGGCTAGGTAGTAGGGATCGGAGGCGGTGTCACCGGTCATGTAGGGCTTCGACGTCAGGGCGACGTGCCCCGTAATGCCCCGGTTGGTCTCCTGGGCAAGGTGCAGTCGAAGGCGTCTGCGCTCCTCCGTCCACCCTTCCCCGGCTGTGTAGGCCACCGACATCTCGGCGGTCTCGCGATGGACGAGGGCCAGGAACGCCCGCGTGCCGTTCACCGATCGCATGGCGGCATCGAGGACGCGCTGGAGGACGTCCGGCGTCGCGCCGCACCGCACGGCATCCGCGAACAGCTCATGCAGGGTTTCCACGAAGCCGGAGCAGCGCCCGCTGTCGGCGCCTTGTGCACCTGCGAGGTCCATGGCGCATTATAGCCGTCGGCGCCCGGCTCTCACAAGGAGCGCCCGCCCGAGCCCGAACATCGACCTACGGTATAATCGGGCTGGAAGGAGCACCCCGTCGCATGGCGGACCATCCCCTCGACGACCCTTCGCCCGTTGGGCGCGGCGCCTTCTCGGCGCTCCGCCACCGAGACTTCCGCCTCTACTGGGTCGGCGCTTGCGTCTCGTTCATCGGAAGCTGGGTCCAGATCGTAGCGATGGGCCTCTTTGTCTACGAGCGAACCGGCTCGAAGGAAGCGCTCGGTCTCGTGGGCCTCGTGGGCGGACTTCCGACGACTGCGTTGATGTTGTTTGGCGGCGTCATTGCCGACCGCGTAGACCGCCGGCGCACGGTACTTCTCACGCAGTCTCTCTTTGCCCTGAACGCCCTCGTCATCGCGGCGCTTACTGCGTCGGGACGGGTGCAGTTCTGGCACATACTTGCGGTATCGTTCGTGTCTGGCACCGTCTTCGCCGTCGACGGACCAGCCCGCCAGAGCATCATCTACGACATCGTGGGTCCAGACGACTTGGCGTCCGGTGTGGCTCTCCAGTCGGCGGCGTTCAACATGGCGCGCGTCCTCGGCCCAGCAATCGGAAGCGTGCTCTACACGCAGTTCGGCCCTGCGTGGTGTTTCCTGGCGAATGCCCTCAGCTTCGGAGCCATCATGATCGCGGTCCTGATGGTGCGAGCCAACATCTCAGCCCACCAGGAGCCGTCCGAGAATATGATGACCGGCTTTGCGCAGGGCCTTCGGAGCGTGGCCGCTAACCCGTTGCAGCGGACGGTGGTCATCCTCACCGCGATCACCAGCCTGTCCGCTTTCTCCGTCTACAGCACGCTCATGCCAGCAATCGCCAAGGATCGTCTGGGTATCGGAGAGGGCGACCGGCGCTATGGCTTCCTGTTTTCGGCCATCGGGGTAGGAGCGCTCATTGGCGCGTACTGCGTGGGACGTTTCTCCCAAGCGCGGAGGCGGGGCGTGCTGATGGTCGCGGGCGCCGTCGCCTTCTCGCTAACGTTGTTCGCGCTTGCGCAGGTCCGGCGCTTCGATGCGGCGCTCGCCCTGTTCGCTCTGATCGGCGTGTCCGCCATCGGGCAGCTCGCCACCGCCAACACGCTGACGCAGACACTGGCGCCAGCAGGCTTCCGAGGACGCGCGGTATCCCTGCACATGTTCGCGATGGGGGGTATGCAGCCGATCGGGGCGTTCCTGGCCGGTCTCGCCGCCCAGCGCATGGGGGTGTCCTTCGCCCTGACGACGGGCGCAACCATTCTGCTCGCCTCTTCCATCTTCATCGTCGCTCGCAGGCCCGCCATCGCGCGTCTGCCCTGACGCGCGCGGCCACTCGCCGAAGGGAGGTACGTCAGTGGCTCTCGATCGAGGAGTAAGTATCACCTGGTACGGCCACAGCACGTTCCGGATCGTGGCGGAGGACGGCTTCGTGCTGTTCATCGACCCGTGGATCGAGACGAACCCGGCGTGTCCGGAACCGCTCAAGAGGGTGGACCGGTGCGACGCCATCCTCCTGACCCACGGCCACTCGGACCACGCAGCCGATGCGGCGCCTCTCGCCCGCCGCACAGGCGCAACGGTCGTCGCGATCCATGAGCTCTCCCAACTCATCGCCAAGCAGGGCGTCGAGCGCTGTATCGGGATGAACAAGGGCGGTACCGTGCGCTTAGGCGCTCTGCTGGCCACGATGGTGCACGCTCACCACTCCAGCAGCTACCAGGACCAGGAGGGCGTTCACTACGCCGGCGAGGCTGCGGGGTACGTGGTTACGACGAGGGATGGCCTGCGCATCTACCATGCAGGCGACACCAATGTGTTCGGGGACATGGCGCTCATCGGAGAGCTCTACAAGCCCGAGGTGGCGCTGCTTCCGATCGGCGACCACTACACGATGTCTCCCCGCGAGGCCGCCAGGGCGATCGAGATGCTGAGACCTGCTCATGTCGTGCCCATGCACCGCGCCACGTTCCCGCTGCTCACGGGGACGGTGGCGGACCTCCGCCAGCTCACCTCGCATATCGCCG
>Ga0272446_1005364_pt1 | contig 14229 bp, 10 predicted proteins | sample YNPCB0061_FD_194587 | JGI IMG/M metagenome (GOLD analysis project Ga0272446, IMG submission 194587) | Hot spring microbial mat communities from Yellowstone National Park, WY, United States - YNP-CB-006-1 | ecosystem: Environmental > Aquatic > Thermal springs > Hot (42-90C) > Sediment | place...
ATTTAAGCGAAGGCGTACCCGTACAAGATATTTGGTTAGATTATTTAGATGCTTACAACCAAAATATTAAAGTAACAGGCTATCCAACCGAGAAAAATTTAAATTTGTTACACCGAATTATAGAAACATCATCAAACAAAGGAGACTTAGTTTTAGACTGTTTTTGTGGTTCAGGTACAACACTTTTAGCAAGCGATATGCTTTCAAGAGAATGGATAGGAATTGACAATAGCCCATTGGCAATAGATACAGTAATTCAGCGACTGCGAGAAGAATGGATATTTGATTTTGAGATAGAAATTCACGAGCAGAACGAAGAAAAAACCACGCCCAACATTGCATTTAGCTCCGCTGATTTTACAATTGTGGCAAGGCGGGCAGACGTGCTAAATTGAACTTTTGTACTATTTATATGCTTTTGTGCTTTTGGAAACGATAGTGCTACTAAGCCCGCCCTGCACAAATGCTTTTCCGAACAATGGACAATGGACAATAGACAATGAACAATAATAACAGAAATTGATAATTGATAACTGATAATTGATAATTGATAATTGATAATTGATAGGCTTATGTCAAAATTTAATTGGGAAACTATCAAAGAATTTCGGGACATCAAATTCGAGTATTTTGAGGGCATTGGCAAAATTACTATCAATCGTCCTCGCTATCGCAATGCTTTTCGTCCTGAAACCGTAATGGAAATGATTGAGGCAGTAGATTATTGCCGTTATAGCGAAAAAATCAATGTGGTAGTGCTTACAGGCGAAGGCGATAAGGCTTTTTGTAGTGGCGGCGACCAAAACGTAAAAGGTACAGGTGGCTATGTAGGCGAAGATGGCGTGCCTCGCCTCAATGTGTTGGATTTGCAGAAAAAAATCCGTTCCCTGCCCAAACCCGTGATTGCAATGGTCAATGGCTATGCTATTGGTGGCGGACACGTTTTGCACGTAGTTTGCGATTTGAGCATCGCCTCCGAAAACGCTATCTTCGGACAAACAGGACCGCGAGTTGGCAGTTTTGATGCAGGTTTTGGCTCATCTTATCTGGCTCGTATCGTGGGGCAAAAGAAAGCTCGCGAAATTTGGTTTCTATGCAGGCAATATTCTGCCAAAGAAGCCTTAGAAATGGGTTTGGTCAATACCGTTGTGCCTTTGGAACAATTAGAAGAAGAAACCGTGAAATGGTGTCGTGAAATTCAGCAGTTAAGTCCTTTGGCTTTGCGTATGATAAAAGTAGGACTGAACGCCGAACTCGACGGACAAGCAGGTATCCAAGAACTTGCAGGAAACGCCACCCTACTCTACTACCTCACCGAAGAAGCCCAAGAAGGCAAAAAGGCATTTTTGGAAAAAAGAAAACCCGATTTTCAGAAATATCCTAAATTCCCGTAAAATATACTCAAAAATAAGTGGTTTTACACTTTTCTGTACGTTTCGGCTACGCTCAACGTACAGAAAAGCAAGTTTTCTCAAAACTTTTTACAAAAACCACTTTTGAATGAGTATAATTTGGGCAAAAGAGGTGTGCCTAATGAGAGGAAGGAAATAGGACTTTCTGTTCGTTGAGCGTAGCTGAAACGAACAGAAAGGTATGTATTCTTAAAAAACACACTTGATTGAGTACAATATCAAAACTCTTGTGTCTAATGCCTTGTATCTAAAAAAATGAAAATTATCCTTAGCCGTACCGATAACCTCGGAGACGTGGTGCTTACACTGCCACTTGCTGGTTTTCTGAAAGAACAAAACCCTAAAAGTAAAATTTTTTTCATCGGAAAAAAATACACGCAGGCTATTATTGAGAACTGCACCTATGTAGATGCTTTTTTGGACAGAGAAGAAATTTTGGCTACAAATATTTTAGCCAATTTACAAGCCGATGCCATTGTGTTTGTTTTTCCTGATAAAGAAATTTCTCAAATAGCTAAAAAAGCAAACATACCTCTGCGAGTAGGTACGAGTCATAGGTGGTGGCATTGGTGGTATTGCAACAAAAGAGTAAATTTTTCACGTAAAAACTCAAATCTACACGAAGCACAACTCAATTTCAAACTCTTACAAGGTTTGGGCATTGAGTTTGAGCCAAATTTCGGACTTATCAGTGATTGGTACGGCTTACGCCCCCCTCAACCGCCCGAAGAATATCAAAAATTATTGCGTACCGATACGCTAAACATCATTCTACACCCCAAATCCAAAGGTTCGGCACGCGAGTGGCATTTAGATAATTACTTTTTTTTGGCAAAAACTAACCCCGACTTACATTTCTTTGTTACAGGCACAAAAGCCGAAGGCGAGGCAATTATCAAACAAAAACCCGATATTTTTGATTTGGAGAATGTAAAAAATCTTTGTGGCAAATTTTCACTTACCGAACTGATTGCTTTCATTGCAAATTGTGATGGTTTGGTAGCTTGTAGTACAGGACCTTTGCATATTGCCGCAGCCTTGGGCATTCAGGTGGTAGGGATTTACCCGCCTATCCGCCCAATGCACCCCCAGCGTTGGCAACCTATCGGCAAGCGTAGCGAAGTACTTTGCCTGAAAAAATCTTGCGAAAATTGCCGAAATAGTCGTTTTTGTGCTTGTGTCAATGCAATTTCAGTGGCAGAAGTAAGCCAAATTGTGAGAAAATGGGAAAAACTTCCACCAAATTTTGCTATACGTGAGCAAAGTTCGTAACTTGCTTGCATCACAAGTCTTTACATCTGATTATATTTAACAAATAGCACACAGATAACACCGATTTTACTGATAAAAACAGATTTTTTAAATCAGTGAAAAATCCGCATCATCTGCGTTATCAGTGTGCTAACAAAACCTTAAAATATGCCCCTAACCGAACAAGTAATATGAAAGCAAACTTTGTAAGACGCTCAAAAACCTGCAAGAACTAAAAAAAACAAACCTTCAATTTTTATGTCAATTCTTTTCAACAAAACAAAAATTATTGCTACGATTGGTCCTGCCAGCAATACCAAAGAGAAAATCTTAGAACTTGCTCGTGAAGGGGTTGATGTGTTCAGACTGAATTTTTCACACGGCACACACGAGCAACACCAAGAAGTGATAAACTATATCCGCGAAATCAACCAAGAACAACAATTACATTTGTGTTGTCTGCAAGATTTGCAAGGTCCGAAAATTCGTATCGGAATGGTAGAAAACAACGGTGTAGAATTGGTATCAGGGCAAGATTTTTGTATCACCACCGAAGAAATGATAGGCACAAACGAGAAAGTAAGCACGGTATATCAGTTTTTGCCCAAAGATGTAAAAATAGGCGAAACCATTTTGCTCGATGACGGCAAAATAGAACTCAAAGTAGTGCAAAAAGATGAAAAAAATGTTTTCACGAAGGTAATTCACGGAGGCACGCTCAAATCTAAAAAAGGAATGAACCTGCCCCAAACCGATGTTTCTTCGCCTTCGCTTACCGAAAAAGATACACAAGACTTGCTTTTTGGCTTGGAAAACGATTTAGAATGGGTGGCTCTTTCGTTTGTGCGTACAGCTACCGATATTCTTTTGCTTCGCCATATTGTACAACAAAAAGGCAAAAATCCGAAAATTATAGCTAAAATCGAACGCCCCGAAGCCATTGCAAATATTGACGAAATCATCAAAGTTTCTGACGGCATTATGGTTGCTCGTGGCGATTTGGGTGTGGAAATGGACGCAGAAGTAGTACCTTTACTCCAAAAAATGATTGTAGAAAAGTGTCAAAAAGCCGCCAAACCTGTCATCATTGCTACGCAAATGATGGAAAGTATGATTACTAATCCCCGCCCTACACGTGCCGAAACCAACGATATTGCCAATGCCGTGGTAGATAGTGCCGATGCCCTGATGCTTTCTGCCGAAACCGCAGCAGGTATGTACCCTTTGCAGGTAATTAGGAGTATGGCAAAAACTATCAAGTACGTTGAAGAAAGAGTAAAAAGCATATATCACCGAAACTTAGAACCTGACAAAAACTCAAAAACATTTTATAGCGACAGTCTCATAGCCGCCGCTTGTAACTTGGCTCGTCAGACAAACGCCAAAGCTATTATAGGTATGACTAATTCAGGCTATACTGCCTATCGCCTTTCGAGCCATCGCCCCGAAGCCGATATTTTTATTTTCACAAGCAATTCCCCTCTGATGAACACGCTTAATTTAGTTTGGGGGGTGCGTACTTTCTTTTACGATAAATTTATTTCTACCGATACCACTTTTAGAGATATTTTAGAAATTCTAAAAGATGAAGGCTACGTACAAACAGGTGATGTAGTCATTCAGCTTGCCAGTATGCCCATAGAAGAAAAACAGCGTACCAACGCCCTCAAAATCAGCATCGTGTAAAAATCAAAAATAATAAGCCCTTTCAAGAGGGGTGGCTCAAAAGAAAGCTATGTTTATCGTAACTATTCCCAACAAACAATTCAAAGAAAAAATCCAATTACCTGCTTCCAAAAGTGAAAGCAATCGTGTGCTAATCATCGAGGCTTTGGCAAAATATCAAGGGGATTTGCAAGACTACAAGATACAAAACCTCTCTACAGCTCGTGATACCAAAATACTACAAGCACATCTGCAAACTCCCGAAACAAAACTCAATGTATTTGATGCAGGAACTACTATGCGTTTCCTTACAGCTTTTTGCTGTATTACGCAAAGAAGTGTTGTGCTTTCGGGTACGCCTCGTATGCACGAACGCCCCATCGGAATTTTAGTCGATGCTCTAAGAGAATTAGGTGCAGACATCAACTATTTTGAAAAAACAGGGTTTCCCCCGATAGGAATTTTTGGTTTCGAGCAAAAAAATAATCGCCTAAGCATAGAAGGCAACGTGAGCAGTCAGTATATTTCGGCATTGCTGATGATTGCTCCCTTGCTAAAAGGTGGTTTGGAACTTACCCTGAAAAATAAAATTAGCTCCAAACCTTATATTCTGATGACTTTGGAACTGATGAAATATTTTGGCATTGAGTATGAGTGGAAGGAAAACCTAATCCGAGTGCGTGAAGGAAAATATCAAATGAAAAATTATGCAATTGAGGCAGATTGGTCGGCGGCAAGCTATTGGTATAGCGTGGTGGCTTTGGCAGAAATTGGAACAGAAATTTTTTTGCCTTTTCTAAAAAAAAACTCCCTGCAAGGTGATAGCATCATCAGCCAAATAATGGAATTTTTTGGTGTAGAAACCGATTTTCAAGTCGAAGGCATAAAAATTAAAAAAATACGTGAGCCTGAAAGTGATAGTTTTTCATATGATTTCACCGATTGCCCCGACTTAGCCCAAACGATTGTTGCTTTGTGCGTAGGAAAAAACATTCGCCTGCAAGCCACAGGACTTGAAAGCCTGCGTATCAAAGAAACCGACCGAACCCAAGCCTTAGCCAACGAAGTTGCTAAATTTGGCTTTGACTTTTACACAAAAGATGAAAAAAATTGGATTTTATCCCCAAAAAACCCTATAATTCCACATCAAACTGCTATCATCAGCACCTACGACGACCACCGAATGGCGATGGCTTTTGCACCGCTGGCAATGATACAGCCCCTTGGTATAGAAAACGAAAGCGTTGTAGAAAAGTCTTACCCAAACTTTTGGGACGAACTCCAAAAAATCGCTATCATTGTGAAAAAATGATTTTCAAAAACTTATCTCAATGAAAATAACTCGCCGAAAAGCTCTCAAAAATATTGCTCTTGGTTCGGCTTCGCTGATAGTTTCGCCAAGTTGTATTGCCGAAAGCTCTAAAAACGAAAAAAAACAACTGACAAAAGATACCTTTGCAGGCATTAAAATTACCGAAAATCCAAATGCACAAAGCGACTACAAAATAGTGATTAAAAATGGTGATTTCTTCATAGATAATCGGCTCAAAAAAAATGTGTTCTTAGGCATTAACTACGAAGGAAAAATCAAATTAAGCGATACGCCCTTGCAGGGTGAGCAAGAAATTGATGCCACAGGCAAAATCGTAAGCCCTGGTTTTATTGATATTCTTGCCGATAATGCCTCCAATCCCCAACAAACCTACACAATCTTTGAAAAATACAAAGTTACCGACGGATTGACCACCGTTTTTCAGATGCACGGCGGAGCAGAATTTCCCAAAAAATTTCACGATTATTTTGATAAATTGCCTCATCGTGTAAATTATGGTGTAAGTGTGTTTGTGATGCGATTACGCCTAATGTATGCTTCACTTGCCAAACGTTACGAACTTGCCGAACAAGGACTGAAAGAAGGTGCTTTGGCAATGGCTCACAGCCCCGAATACCAACCTGATACCACTTACGAAGAATTGAAACAATATGCGAAAATTGCTAAAAAATATGAACGCCCTTATTTTTTGCATTTGCGTTATTCTTCGCAAGAAAAAGAGTTGGAAGGGGTAAAAGAAGCCATCAGACTTGCCGAAGAAACAGGCGTACAAATTCATATAGACCACCTCAACTCCACAGGAGGCACATTCAATATGCCACAAGCTCTGGATTTGATACAAAATGCCAATGCCAAAGGTGCAAAAATTACCTGTTGTGTGTATCCGTATAGCTTTTGGGCAACTTATCTGATTTCGGAGCGTTTCAGTGGCGATTGGCAAAAACGCTACGGTATCACTTACGAAGATTTGCAAATAGTGGGCAGTGGCGAAAGAGTAACTGCCCAAACTTACCCTATTTATCGTAAAAAAGCGGGTTTATTGGTGGCTGTTCCCCCGGGTACGATGCCATTTGAAAAGACTATCAATTTGGCTCTGCAAACCGATTTTTGTATGTTTGGTTCTGACGGAGGCATAGAAAAAGAGCCACGAGCCAATTCGCACCCACGCGGGGCAGGCTTTGCGGCTACGGCTATCAGGCATTGCCTTAATATCGGTATGAGCATTGAGCAAGCGATTGAACGGCTTGTAGTGCGTCCTGCAAAACTTTTAGCACCTGTAATGAAAGAACGAGCTGCTTTGAAAGACGGAAATTGGGCAGATATTACGATTTTCAACCCCCAGACTATCAATGGGAAAGCTACCGTTGCCAATCCCAACCAATTTTCCGAAGGAATTGACTGCGTAATTGTAAATGGAGAAATAGCCTATCACAACGGCAAGCTACTCAAACAAAGTGGTAAAGCTATCAAATACGAAATCAGATGATTTGATACTTGAATAAAATCGGTTTTAAAATCTTTTGTAACTAAGTGCCTCAACAAAATTAAACGTACATTTATGTTTCTGTAAAAATTGGTTTTCTCGTCACCAGCGAGCCGAAGGCGAAGCAACTCTTTCATCGTCATTGCGAGCCGCAGGCGAAGCAATCCTTACTCATTCACCAACAGATTACTTCGGTTTGCTATCGCAAACCTCGTAATGACGTTGATTTTTTTGCCTTAGTATTACTTGTTATGCACTACCAAAATGTAAATATACGTTTAATTTTGTGGAACTACTTATTTGCTTGTCAAAGAAACAAAGATGTTTAATTTGGTGGCATAAATTTTTAGAACACGAAAATCCCCAATGGCATAGCCAACAAACATCTAAATTTTGTTGAACTCTTAAAAACCAAATTGTATGAGTATTTTTCATTTTAAAATCAAGTTGAAAGGCTCCAAGCCTGCCATTACAAGAGAAGTTTTAGTAGAGTCCGAAAAAACTTTTGAGCATCTTCATCAAGTAATCCAAGCAGTAATGCCTTGGGATAATGACCATAGTTATGGCTTTGAATACAAAAATAAATCACTTTTTGTTTGTGATAAAGGGTTTATGCTTGATGAAGATGAAAGACTTGTGTCAAAAGTAAAACTTTCAGATTATTTCAAGCAGGTTAAAGACACAATTACTTATGTGTACGATTATGGTGATAATTGGGAACATACCATTACACTTCATAAAATTTTAGAAAAAGATAGCAAAATAAAATATCCTTTCTGCTTAAAAGGCAAAAATGCTGCTCCTTTTGAGGATTGTGGAGGGATTTGGGGCTTTTACGACATTCTTGAAATTATCAAGAACCCCAAACACCCTGAATATAAAGATACACGAAAATGGATAGGGTTGGCAAAGAACGAAACCTTTGACCCTGAGTTTTTTGACATTGAAGAAGCAAATCGTTGTTTGTCTAAGATAAAGTAAAAAAATACAAGAAACTACTCGGAGGCATTTTCTTGATAAAAAAATGCGTCTGAAGAGGCTCTACCAGATGGTTTTTACACATCAATATTTGCATATTTAGCATTTTTCTCAATAAACTCTCTACGCGGGGCTACTTCGTCACCCATAAGCATCGAAAAGAGGTGGTCAGCTTCAGCCGCCGACTCGATAGTTACTTGTTTGAGCAAGCGATTTTCGGGGTTCATAGTAGTTTCCCAAAGTTGTTCGGGGTTCATTTCGCCCAAACCTTTGTAACGCTGTACGCCTACGCTATCGTCTTTGCCTTCGCCAAGCTCTGCAATGGCTTTTTTGCGTTGTTCTTCTGTCCAACAATAAACTTGTTTTTTTCCTTTCTTGACCAAATACAAGGGAGGTTGAGCAATGTAGAGATAACCTTTCTCTATGATTTCCTTCATATAACGGAAGAAGAGCGTCAGGATAAGGGTACGGATATGGCTACCATCTACATCGGCATCGGTCATAATCACAATTTTGTGGTAACGCAATTTGTCTATATTGAGGGCTTTTTCGTCAAACTCTCCGTTTTCGTCTTTTTTACCAAAACTAATTCCTAAGGCAGTGATAATATTTTTGATTTCGTCGTTATCGTAGATTTTATATTCTTGTGCTTTTTCAACGTTGAGGATTTTACCTTTCAGGGGCAAGATAGCCTGTGTAGCTCGGTTGCGACCTTGTTTCGCTGAACCGCCTGCGGAGTCGCCCTCGACAAGGAAAATTTCACAAATAGCAGGGTCCGATTCGGCACAATCGGCAAGTTTACCGGGCAGACCTGTTCCTGAAAGTACATTTTTACGTTGTACCATTTCGCGAGCCTTGCGGGCGGCGTGGCGGGCTTGTGCTGCCAAAATTACCTTATCAATAATGAGTTTGGCTACTTTTGGATTTTCTTCTAAGTAAGTTTCTAAGGCTTTGCCTACAACACTTTCTACCGAACTACGAGCCTCCGAATTACCTAATTTAGTTTTGGTTTGCCCCTCAAACAAAGGTTCGGCTACTTTTACAGAAATAACAGCCGTAAGCCCTTCTCTGAAATCATCGCCAGTAATATCAATTTTGAGTTTGTCGAGCATACCGTTTTTGTCGGCATAAGACTTGAGCGTACGCGTAAGAGCCGCCCTGAAACCTACTACGTGTGTGCCACCTTCAATGGTGTTGATATTATTGACATAAGAAAAGATATTTTCTGTATAAGAGGTATTGTATTGCATAGCCACTTGTACGGGTGTTTCGCCTTTTTCATCTTCAAAGTAGATAGGCTCAGGAATGAGCTTTTCGCGAGTATTGTCTAAGTATGCGACAAATTCTTTTAGCCCACCCTGAGAATAAAATTCTTCGTAGAGAGGGTTTCCATTTTCATCTTTTTCTCGTAAATCTGTGAGGGTGATAGTGATTCCTTTATTGAGAAAAGAAAGTTCGCGAAGGCGTGTGGCAACGGTTTCGTATTTGTATTCTAAGGTTTGGAAAATAGTATCATCAGGCTTGAAATGAACTTTCGTACCGCTTTTGTCGGTTGTTCCTATCTCTCGGACAGCATAAAGAGGTTTGCCAAGTGCATACTCTTGCTCGAAGATTTTGCCATCTCTTTGTACTACTACGTGCAAATGTGTTGAGAGGGCATTTACACACGAAACCCCTACGCCGTGCAAACCACCAGAAACCTTGTAACTGCCTTTGTCAAATTTGCCCCCTGCGTGTAGCACGGTCATCACAACTTCGAGTGCCGAACGTTTTTCTTTGGGGTGCAGGTCTGTCGGAATACCTCGTCCGTTATCAGCTACCGACACAGAATTATCTTCGTGAATAATTACTTCTATACGATTACAATACCCTGCCAAAGCCTCATCTATGGAGTTATCTACTACTTCCCAAATCAAATGATGCAACCCCCTCACGCCTACATCTCCGATATACATACCCGGGCGTTTTCTTACTGCTTCCAGACCTTCTAAAACTTGGATATTCTCGGCATTGTAGGTAGCTTGCTCGGCTTGGCTTAGGTTTTCCAAAGAACTATTCATCAGCGTAAATCAATTTAAATTGATGTGAAAGAAAAATATTTTAACAGACAAAATTACGAAAAAAACAATCAAATTGCAAATATTGCTCACAAACAATTCCTCTAATTTTTTTCACACAAAAAATTGGGCTGTCTTTATTTTTTTACTATTTTAGGATAATTTAGGCATAAACCTTATGAACATACGACTTCGCTTTCTGGGGGCTTCCCAAACCGTAACAGGTTCAAAATATCTTTTAGAACTTGACGACTACAAAGTTCTGATTGACTGCGGACTTTTTCAGGGAAAAAAAGAGCTAAGAATGCTCAACTGGGACAATTTCCCCATCAATCCTGCTGAAATTGATTGCGTGCTACTCACACACGCTCACATAGACCATACAGGCTACTTGCCACGCTTAGTAAAACAAGGTTTTACAGGCACAATTTACTGCACCCACCCTACCAAAGACTTGCTCGAAATCTTGCTCTTAGACGCTGCAAAGCTCCAAGAAGAAGAAGCCAGCTATGCTGCTAAAAAAGGCTACTCGAAACACGAAAAACCCGAGCCACTCTACAATACCGAAGATGCTGAAAAGGTCTTTCCGCTTGTAAAGAGTTATTCTTTCAGAGAGCCTATACAAATTACGCCCAATTTACGTATCCGATACCAAATAGCGGGGCATATCTTGGGTGCGGCTATCATTGAGGTATTCATCAAAGGAGATAATTCACACAAGAAAATAGTTTTTTCAGGCGATTTGGGCAGATACATTGACCCGCTGTTACCTCCACCTACGGCTATTACCGAAGCTGATGTTTTGCTCGTAGAATCGACCTACGGTAATAGAGATAACATTGATACCTCTCCCGAAAAAGAATTAGGCAGAATTGTACGCCATTCAGTAGAAACAGGGTGTCTGATTATTCCTGCTTTTAGCGTGGGCAGAACGCAAACGGTTCTCTATTATCTTACCCGTTTGCTCGATAAAAAAGAAATTCCGAATGTACCTATTTATATTGATAGCCCAATGGCAATAGATGTTACGGATTTATACCGCAAATATGAGGACTGCCACTCGCTCTCTCGGAATATGTTTCAGAATGGACTGAATTTCTTGGATAATCCAAATATTCATTACTATCAATCGCAAGATTTATCTATTTCGCTGAACCAAATTGACAAAAGAGCCATTATTATCTCGGCAAGCGGTATGGTAACAGGCGGTCGTATTCTGCACCACTTGTATAATCGTTTGCCACGCAGAGAAGATACGATATTATTTGTAGGGTATCAGCCCGAAGGAACAAGAGGCTACGATTTACTCAATGGAAGCCCAAGCATAAAAATTTTTGGTATTTCGGTAATGATAAATGCCCAAATCGAAAAAATAGATGGACTTTCAGCCCACGCCGACCAAGAAGAACTGCTACGTTGGCTTAGCAATTTTACCCAAGCACCTAAAATCACTTTCGTAGTACACGGCGAAAAAGAAGCCTCTACCACATTTGCCTCACTTGTGAGAGAAAAGCTAAACTGGCATAATGTGATTGTGCCTCAATACTTGGAGGCAATGGTGCTGTTTAAAGGCGTTTAGCTTGCCTTCCCTTAGCCGCAGAGCATTTGTAGTATTTGGGTGAGGGGTATTTGTAAGTGTTGCAATAATTTTCAAAAAAAACTTTTTTTTTAAAGCAACTTTCTAAGTTTTTACTATCTTTGCAAAGATTTATACTTAAAAGACTGCACTAAATCTATAAAGTATCGAAGAAAAATCTCTCTGAGTAACATGAAGCTTTATTTTGTAGATTGCTTTCAAATTTAGCATAAAAAAGCATCATCAATGACAAGTGAGCAAAAAAAGGTCTTGTTGCTTATTAAAGCTGTTATTTTCAATTATCACGGTTTAGATGATGAGGAAAAGCGAATATTGGAGCAGACAGCCAAAGAAATAGATGGATATGAGGAGCTAAATTGGGTAAATGACTTTATTGCCCAAGACCATTTTTCTTCTTTTGACCGCTCTCGTGGCTTCTTTAGTAGTGTTATACAAGGTTTGGATAACCCAACGAAACTATCTTTTTTGGTACAGGCTTGGGAAGCAAACTTGGCAAAAGGCTATGTCAGTGAGATAGAAGCCACCTCTCTGTTGAAATTGGCTAAAGACTGGAATATTCAGTCTGACTTCATCACCTTTGTACGTAGCCGCCGTCAATCTTAATTTTTTAATCGCTATTTTTTTGAGCCTTCAAAAATCTTGATGTGCCGATTTTTTGTGTGCTTGTAGATGCTGCTCACCAAAATAGCTCTGTATTGCACATACGGCACATCATTTCATATAACTCCGCATCTTTCTGATTGTTTTCATATTTTTCCAAAAAACAAGTAAATTTCGTAACTTTTTCCCCCTTTTTAGAGTTAAAGTAAAAAAATCCTTGCTTTTCTGGCAAAATATTTGTACTTTTCAGTGTAGAAAGTCAGAAGTGTTGGTTGTTGGCTATTTTTAGGTTTAAAAATTTATTATATGCTCGGAGTCTTTGTCTATCTTTCCTTTTTTGCGGCGATGTTTGGCATTATGGTGGTCATTATGCTAAAAGGTTTCAAAAGAAATTCCTTCCCTCCCGACTCAGACGACGAAGGAGGAATAGGCGGAGGTAATGACTTCCCCATCATAGACCTGCCCCCTGGTGGCAAAATAGAAGACCTGCTCGTAGATAGATGGCACGGAGATACCATCAAGAAGAAAACTCCTGTTCTTTAAAAATTGAGGATAGGTAATCTATTTTTACGAAAAACATTTATTTCTTCTCATCACATTGCTCTAAATTCTTTTTCAAAGGAGAAAATTTTTAAAATTATTTCTTATCTTGCTCCAAAATAACTTCTTCGGAGCGTAATGTATCTAAAAAACCGACTTTTTTTACTGCTCACGTTTAATGTTCTTCTGCTTGTAGCGGCATTTCCTGTGCCTGTGTTATTGCCTATCGCACAAGTAGCCGTATTTGTAAGCGGAGGTTTGGTTTTGTTAGATGCTCTTTTGTTGTATGCTACCAAAGGGAAAATAACTGCTAAGAGAAAAACCTCAGAGAAACTCTCAAATGGCGACGAAAATCCCATACATATCTACATCAGCAGTTCGTACCCGATTGCTCTGCAAGTGAGAATAATAGACGAATTGCCCTCGCAACTGCAAAATCGTAATTTCGTTTTGTACGAAACCCTCCAAGCCAAAGAAAACAAACAGATAACTTATCATATACGCCCCACCAAAAGAGGAGAATATAACTTCGGGGCTTTAAATATCTTTGCTTCTACGCCAATAGGTTTGGTAGAAAGGCGTTTCAAATTCCCTTTGGAAACGAAAATTCCTGTTTATCCTGCATTCTTAGCCTTGCGAAAGTACGAACTCTTGGCAATTTCTAATCGGCTTTCGGAAATGGGAGTCAAAAAAATTAGACGCTTAGGCAACAACCGCGAATTTGAGCAAATCAAAGAATATGTACAAGGCGATGATATTCGTACTATCAACTGGAAAGCAACAGCTCGACGTAATACACTGATGGTCAATCATTACCAAGACGAACGCTCTCAACAAGTTTATAGCATCATTGATAAAGGCAGAACTATGAAAATGCCTTTTGAAGGACTTAGCCTGCTCGACTACGCTATCAATGCTTCTTTGGTGATTTCTAAAATTGCTATTATGAAAGATGACAAAGCAGGTTTAATCACTTTCGGACATAAAATTGATAGTATTGTTTCACCTTCCAAAGATTTTATGCAAATGAATAAAATCTTAGAAACACTCTACAACCAAAAAACTGCCTATAAAGAAGCAAATTTTGAGAAACTTTATGCCACTATTAAGAACCAAGTGAAACAGCGAAGTCTGCTATTACTTTATACAAACTTCGAGTCACTCTCCTCGATGCAACGGCAACTGAAATTTTTACGCAAAATCGCCTCTTCTCATCTCTTGATAGTGATTATTTTCTACAATACCGAACTCGACGAACTTATCTATAAAGAACCCGAAAATTTAGAGGAAATCTATCATCAAACCATTGCCGA
>Ga0272446_1005365_pt1 | contig 14226 bp, 14 predicted proteins | sample YNPCB0061_FD_194587 | JGI IMG/M metagenome (GOLD analysis project Ga0272446, IMG submission 194587) | Hot spring microbial mat communities from Yellowstone National Park, WY, United States - YNP-CB-006-1 | ecosystem: Environmental > Aquatic > Thermal springs > Hot (42-90C) > Sediment | place...
CTGCCGCCGGGGGCGTTTGCACCGTATTCAGATGTGAAGACCGCCCTGCTCTTCTTCCGTCGCGCCGAGGGCAGTATCGTGCGCAACCCGCTGGCGCGTTATGAGACCTGGTATTACGAATTGCCCCTGCCCGCCGGGCTGAAGAAATTCAGCAAGGGCAGCCCGATCCTGGATAAGCACGTTGAAGAAGCCCGCCGTCTGTGGGCGCAGTGGAAGCGTTGGCTCGAGGGTGAGGGCGAGCGCCCCTTCCCACTGGCTGCCGATGTCCGCGCCGGCGGCAATGGGGTCGGCCAGCCATATTGGGTGGAAACGCTGGATGACCTGCGTGCCCGTGGCTACGACCTGAGCGCCCGCAACCCATATCCGGGCGAACGCGCCACCCTGCCGCGTCCTGCCGGGCTGACCGCCCGCCTGCTCGAACGCCAGCGTGAACTGCACGCCGCCATGGAACGCCTGCACGCTCTGGTGAGCAATGGGGAGGAGGAGGCATGATGGAACGCTGGGAGTTGCCGAAAGGGTGGGAGTGGAGGAGATTAGGCGATATTTGTAAAACGACCAGTGGTGGTACCCCAAAACGAAATGTTGCTGGTTACTACGGCGGTACAATACCCTGGCTCAAATCAGGAGAACTAGATGATGGACTAATTCTCCGAACAGAGGAAACCATCACAGAAAAAGGTTTGAATGAGTCAAATGCAAAAATTTTTCCCAAAGGCACTCTTCTCATTGCACTATACGGCGCAACAGTAGGAAAACTTGGAATTCTAGGAATTGATGCAGCAACAAATCAAGCTATTTGTGCAATCTTTCCATCTCATAATGTTGAGAATACATTTTTGTTTTGGTTTTTACGAGCAATTCGTCAAAAACTACTCAAAAGCAGTTTTGGAGGTGCACAGCCAAACATAAGTCAAGAGATTATTCGTAATCTCGAAGTCCCCATCCCCTCCCCCGACGACCCTGCCCGCTCGCTGGCAGAACAACGCCGCATTGTCGCACGGCTGGAACTGCTGCTGGGCGAGACCCGCGCTATGCGCGAAGACATCCAGGCCATGCGTCGCGACCTGGCACAGGTGATGGAGTCAGTACTCGCGGAGGTGTTCCCTCATCCGAATGGGGAGATGCCGAGGGGGTGGGGGTGGAGGAGATTGGGAGATATTGCCCCTGAAGACTCACAACAAATTTTTCCAACGGATTATCCAGAACATTTATTTAACTATTGGGGATTAGACGCTACAGAGAAAGGGCAGATTGATGAGCCGGCGCCAAACTTCGTCGCCGGATCATCTATTAAAAGCGCTTGTATCAAGTTCACTTCAGAACATGTTCTGTATTGCAAATTACGACCATATTTGAACAAAGTGATCGTCCCTTCATCGGAAGGAATTGGATCAACAGAATGGGTCCCATTGCGACCTAATCCTGAAATCATTGAGCGAAAGTTTTTGGCGTTTGTACTTCGCACTCCACAATTTGTTCAATATGCCACTTCCAATGTTGCCGGAGCGAGAATGCCGAGAATGTCAAAAAGGGCATTAGAAGAGACAAAGATTCCCATTCCCTCCCCCGACGACCCTGCCCGCTCGCTGGCAGAACAACGCCGCATTGTCGCCTACCTTGAACACATCGCCGAAGAAATCCGCGCCATGGATGATGGACCGGCGCAAGACCTGCGCGACGTGGAGGCGCTGGAGCAATCCATTCTGGCAGCAGCGTTTCGGGGGGAGGTGTGACCGATGGCAGGAGCGTCGATCGCATCGTTGTTGAACAACATCTGGGCAGCGTTTCGCAGCGTCGGCATCACCGACGACCTGCGGATCATTGAGCAGCTTGCCGCCCTGCTGCTCGAACAGAAAGGCGTTCAACCAGGTTCAGATCGATCCCTGCCCGCTCTTTCCGTACCAGAAGAGTTCAACCTGGATGATGTCCGTCAGCAGTTGAAGGATGCCAGCGCGCAGGCAGGCGGCGGCGGCGTCTTATTCGACCGCTCCATCCTGTTCCGCCTTGATCCCATGCTCGCCGGAGGGCAATACCCTCCACCGCGGCACATTGTCCGCTTGATGACGGCGCCGGTCGAGACTGCCGGAAAAACCGTCGCCGATATTGCCTGCGGTTCAGGCGGCTTGCTCATCCACAGTCAGGGCAGCAGTCTGGTCGGGATGGACATCTCGCCCGAATGGGCGCGCATCGCCCGGGCCAACTTGCGATTGCATGAGAAACAGGGCGACATCCGAGAAGGTAATGCGCTGCGCGGTATCAAGAGCGACGAGCGATTTGAGCGGATTGTGATGAATCCGCCCTTTGGGGAAAAATCGAGCGTGAATTCAGGACACGCAGCGAAACGGCGCTCATCAACCTGGCGCTCAATTCGCGAAGCGGTCCCGAATCAGTCGTACGGTCAAGGGGGAGCTGTTCGCCATTCGGCGACCAGACGATTAACCGTTTCGATGTAGTCTGAAACGTTGTTTTCACCCGCCGGTGCGTAGATCGGAACGATATCCTCGACGGTGTGGATGCCGCGCCCTTGTACATACTCGACCGCGATCAAGCGATACCAGTCTGCAATCCCTTCCTCCCAACTGGCATAGTCGCGGAATCGTCCGTAACATTGCTTATACCCAGCGCAGATGATATTGCCAATGTTATGCGTTGTGCCGCCTCCAGGCTTGCGCCCGGCCCATCCAGGGGCGGTTCCTGCCCCCGACTCGTGGATGAAGAACGCCAGTGCGTATGCTGGGTCGATGCCATACGCAATGCCGCGTTCAACCCATGTTGCGCCCGTACCGGTCGCAGGCGATTGCCATTCCGCGAGAATACGGTCGATCTGTTGTGCAGAAATACTGGGAGGACCGAGGACGGAATGCCCTCCTGGAGTCGTGGAGGGAGGGACAGGACGCTCGAACAGCGTTTCGAGCGCTGATTCGCTCCAGTGCGCCATTCGCCCCGATACTGGGAACAATGCTTGCCGCATGATCGGAAGAACGATGATGACTCCCAGGCAGAAAACAACAACAGCGACGTTCGTGCGTGCGGTCATGCGCCATGACGTCCTTCGTCTCTCATCACGCGATAAACACGGAACGAGAGAACCACGATCGACTCAATGTCCTCACTGAGAGTATAGGGAAATATCGCCACGTTACGTCATTTTTTGGACTGGAAACGTCGGATTGACGCGATTCCGCCAAAGGTGTAGGAGAACGACCCATCGCTGTTGTGGAAAGGAGTCGTGCATGAAACGCTTGAATCTCCCGACGATTGTGGGCAGCGCAGCACTCCAGCGCGTGCAGCCAATCAGTTCGCTCTGCGGTGGGACGACCTGGCGACAGGAGACTGGTCGCCGACAGGTGGTCATGCTGGAGCATGTCAGCGTCTCCGAAATCCGCCAACGACTCCAGTTCCGCCGCCTGCCAATCGGCGAGCGCTATGATAATCTCGCAGCGCAGCAGCGGAACAATCCAACCCAGATCAGGGCGGCGGCGCAGGCGGCTGGAGTGAAGTTGCCGGCGCTCGATGTCCTGCAACCGACGGCAGGGGCTGAAGTCCTCCAAATCGTGCACGACCGTCTGTTGGGTGCGTTCCTGCTAAAGCGCAACCTGCAATATGCCGCTGCTGACTGCGGTCAAGGAGCGCTTGCCCCGACAATCGCCGGGGCATCTCGGATGGTCAGCCGTCGGTGCGCAGTGCAATTGCACCGCCGCTGCCGGATGGTTCGCACAGCACTGCCAGGTTCACTTCCTGAAAGCGGCGGTCACGCTGGTGTACGAGGCAGATCGGCATGCGAAGAAGGGTCTGGCGCCACGCATGCACGGCGTGCGCCCAATTGACCGCGCTGTGGTGGAGCAGGACAACCCGGTGGCATCTCGAGCGGACGAGGATGCGGTCGCAAGCGGTCGCAATCTGAATTGCGCTCAACGACAACGGAATATCTTCGCTCGATGCGATTGGGTTGCGCTTGCAGGAGCGTCTCAGCCAGATCTTGCGCGGCATACAAGCGATGGCGCACAAAGGGATCGGGTCCGCTGCTAACCAAACTGCTTCGACCAGTCGAGCGAGCAATCGACGAGATCGCCGTGCAGCGGGTGCCAATCCAACGAACATCCCCACTGATCCAGCACGTGGCGACGTTGTTCGACAATGGGGGACACAACCAGCCGACCACGTGCAGAACGCCTCTGTGCGGGTGCGACGACGGAAGGAGACGGTGAAGCGACACGTTCGCACACTGGAAGGTTCGCTGACGCACATGCTGAAGATGATGCGCAGCTCTGCACCAGGGTTGTTCCACTGTTCTCCGCATCTGAACACCCCGGACACCCAGCATGGACTGAAGCAGCGCTTCGGGCAGCATCGTTCGCGCGAGCGCCGTACGATGGGGCAGAAACGGGGGATGCCCTCCACGGTGTTGTGGGGTCTGGCGTCTCAGATAACGCAAGTCGCCAACCAGCGGCGGCGCTTGTCCAGCGCTGCCGCTGGTTGGCGACTTGCAATGTCACGTCCTGGCGCGAGGTCCCCATGCAGTGCGGGACGCTTCGCCATCCATGCGCAGGAACCGCGTTTTCGCGGGACGCTTCGCCATCCATGCGCAGGAACCGCGTTTTCGCTGCGATCCAGGCGCCTCTTTGCGGATCCTGGAGCAGTAGTTTTTTATATCCGGGGCGCCAGTCTCGTTTTTATCCGCACGTTTATGGCGACCTTCTGATGCATCGCTGCCATCGCCGTTGAGCAGCGGGCGGCGTCCCTTTTGTGGGCGGCAGATCGGCGATGACAACGGCGATACGAGGATCGCGTTCCAGCAGCGTCTGCAGATCGGCGCGCAAGAGCGAAATGATCGCCACGACGGCGGCAGTCCGCTCCGCAAGAAATGCAACCCCCTGCGCTTGTCGAGTGGGGTCGACGTCGGTCAGCAGCCGCAGCGCCAGGAGGAACAAGGGGTCGTCTGCGTCCTGCTCCGCCAGCGTCTCCGCCAGTACGTTCGTACATCCTGACGCCGCCGCATCCATCGCCAGTGCACGGAGGTCGCCGAGGACCGTGCGACGAAAGGCATCTGGCAAACGATGCCAGATCGTCGCCACGACGGGCAACGGCGTCTGCACCAGCGTGTTGCGCGCAGCGATAAAGTCGTTCGTATGCATCGCATACCCCAGACGGCGCGCCAGGAGCGGATTGGACGCTGCCAGAACGCGCATGTCGACGGCGCCGGGAAGCGCCGCAGCAATCACGTCGTCCGTGCAGGATTCGATGAGGTCAAGAAAAAGACCGCCGTGTTCCTGCATCGCTATCGCCAATTCGTCGCAGGCTGCCTGTCGTTGCATGGGACGACGCTTCGCCGTCATCGCATTGAGCGCGTGGAGGGCAGGCAGCGCAGCGGAAGGCGGCAGGGCGACAAGGGCGTCCAACGTCTGACAGAAGGCGTCTCGCCGGTCGGGATGCGCCAGCGCATTCGCCAGCACATCGGTGTTGGGACGCAGCACGGCGAGGATGTTGTTCGGCAGCGTGGCAAGGAGCGCCGTCGTCTCCTCCGACGACCATCCGGCGAACGTCGCCGCCAGCGCCTGACAACAAGCGGCAACGGAGTCGGTGCGGGATCGCGATGCCACGCGGAGCACCGTCATCGCCGCGACGAACGCGTGCGGCGTCGGATGCGCTGTAATCCAATCGCGTAGCGCGAGCGGCATGTCTCGATGCCGCCCCACGATCTGGACGAACGCGATGGGATCGGGCGGCGGCGGCAGTGCAGCAATCAGCGCAAGAAACGTGTCTATCGGCAGATCGCGGATAACAACGGGAAGGAGCGCCCAACGCACGGCGTCATAGTCCAGGGTGTGGGCGTGGATGGCGGCGATCAGGGCGTCGTTAAGATCAGCGGGTATCAGGAACGAGGGATCGATCCCGAGCGAGCGTACGGCAAGATGTTTCCTCCACGCTCCGCCGGCCCATTTGTTGCGCCATGCACGTTTCATTTTCAGTGACAGCGACGCCCAGACCTCTGGCGTGGCGGCGGCAAAGAAGGCGCGGGCAATCTCTGGTGTGATCGCAGGGGGAGCAGCGCGATCTCCGCGAGCGAACGCAATGGCGGCGCACACCTCATTGTGGTCGGCGGCGGACAGGATGAACGTCTGTACGTCTGCGTGGAGGGCATCCCACGGCGCCGCTTCAACGACATGGATGGCGTTTCTGGGATTGGTGCGCAGGAGATGCACAATGGTGGTCCATGCCTCGTCCATGCAGGATGCGACCGCCAGGCGCGTCAACGCGGCGAGATCATCCCAGGTAGCGCGTTGGATCAGCGACGACAGGATGGAAGCATGGCAGGCGCGGGCGACAGGAGACGCAGCGGTGTAGGCGTCGAGCGCATCGATCACCTGATCCCATATCAAGACATCCACGCTCGCTCCCGCATGCGTCATCGGCAGCCAGGGCAGGCAGACGGCGGCGTCGGGAGTATGGTGCAGCGCATCCAGGAGCCGATTCCGTTCCGCCAGCGTCAGTTCGTCCATCCACGCGGTCGGGGCGTTGGGGGTCGCCTGTCCCCAGCGTCGGACGGCGCAGGCGATGTCATCCGACCATGTCAGCAGCACGGCGCTGTTATCGGACGGTCCGATGAGCGCCGCCGCCGCCCAGTGCGAGCAACGATCATGCTGGACGGCGTCGATCAGTGTGGCGGCATGGGATGCGCCCCAGCCGACGGGCGCGACCGTCGCCCACGTCGGCAAGATGCGTTCGCCCGTGTCCGTGCCGATCAGCGACGCAATGGCCGCGTGGAGCGCGGGCGAGTCGGTCATGCCAGGCGGCAGCAAGGACGGCAATCCGCATGCCAGTGCACCGAGCGCGCTGATAACGGGATCGACACCGGGCGCAAGCGCCAACACACAGGCGAACCAGGGGTCGCCGAGGGCGGGCGCAACGATGGGCACATCGCTCTCGCCGTGCAACGCGTGCAGCGTTGCAGTGAGCGCGGGAGATGGCGGATACATGGCGGACGCTCCGTTTCATTATTGCGTCGTTGTATTCATGATAGACGTTTTTTGTCGTGATCACGACGTCGATCGACCGCCTGGTTTCATTATTGCGTCGTTGTATTCATGATAGACGGAGCGGTGTAATCTCCATGCACTATGTGTCATTGTCAGCGCGTTGAGTTCAGCAAAACCATTACCGTTCCCGTTGCCCCCCTCCTTCCATAGAGACGGACGCTGGGGACCAACGATCGTCACCCACATCATAGCCCGCAGATTGCACGTTCGGCTGATGTTGGATCGTTGCCAGACGCGGCGTAATACAATGCGTCGTTCGATTGGCGCACGCGAAGGCGATGGCGGAGAGGAAGATCGGCGGGCACGAGAGGAAGATCGACGGGCACGATTCGTTGGCGCCCGTTCCGCGATACAAGCGGAACGGGAGGGGACGGCGATGTCGAGGGAGACGTCCATGCGATGTCATAGGCTGCTGACGCGTGCAAGCGGGACGCATCTCGTTTCTCAGCAATGCGCTCCATGGTGGGGACGTGATCATGCGGATTCATGATCGAGACGTGGGGTCGCAGGTTTCTTTATGACGACAGCGGCTTCATAAAGCGTTGCATGGCAGGGGTTCCCGTTGCGAACTGATGAGTTGATGATACTATTGCCAACCCGCTTCTCCCTCAATGGAAGGATACACTCGACCTCAAAGCCGCATAGCTCGCCTATCCTTCCGAGCAATTGGTCGGTTCGCACGTTGACGCCTTGAATGATCGAGTTTCCAACCACGAAAACCGCTCGTGATCCCGGCTTGAGGACATGATACAGATGTTGGGTCATGTGATAGCAGTCGTTGAAGTATTCTATAACGTAGTTCGCCCATCCCCTTCCGCCGTACACACCCTTTTCCTGATTCTTCGATGAGATTTCTTCAATCATTTGATTTAAATCAGAAAGATGGACGAGGAGCGTTGGAGACGCCTTATTGCGCACTGTTTGCCAGTATTTGCCGAAATTGGCTTCCTCAAAGCGCTTAAGATCCGATGGTTGCGAAACGAGGTTAAGCCAGAACAGATGTGGTCGTGTATTGCGAATATAGTGGTAGTTATTAAGATAGGGAGGTGATGTAACAACGATATCAATGCTCGAATCGGGTATCACGCGACGCATTCGCCGCGAGTCGTCGTTGATGACGTTGCTGTTGGGGATCGATCGAACATGCATCATGTCATCGCGATAGAGCATAATATCGCGTTCCATGTCGTACAACCGGGCGCAGAGCAGTCCGACCACATCTGCGTTCAGGACATCGGCTTTCCCAACGGCGGCCCGTGATCCAAGACTCGGCTCGTACGAGTAGTTGGAAATAGGCACCAGAATGGAGCCGAAGGCCAGCAGCATCAGATCGCGCACCCGCGGATCGGGGATGGCGTGCATGAGATCGAGACAATGGAGAACTTTGCGTTCGACTGCTGGACTGAAGAAGGGAACACGGGATCGAAAAGCGGCAGGCGGACGAGACGTAGGCGCGGGGAGAAGACGGGTGAGGTCATCGCCGCGGTCCCATGCCAGATCAATCGCATCGGTGATGCGCCGGGCACGATGTTCAAATGCCGTGACATGCAATCTTACCAACGCAGGATCGAGCAGGAACGCCGTGCATTTCACACGAGCGGCAAACGCTGCGAATGGATTAATCTCAAACCCAATCGTGTTGTATCCGTGACGGATGCTCTCGACGAGGGTTGTCCCGACGCCGGCGAATGGGTCAAGGACGCACGTAGTTCGTCCATCTCCATCTGGAAGATAGCGACGCAAGACATCAATGACGAAATCGGCGGAAAATCCGGCGATCCACGGAACCCAGCGATGAATGGCATGCCGTTTGTTTTGCTCGAATGTCGGATCAGGGAAGATCACACCATCCTCTTGGTCTTCAAAGGTGAACGGATGGAAGATCATATGCGCTGTATTCGTCGATCATGAACGGATAGCGCACAACGGCCCAAGGCAATCATAGTGCGAGTCGCCCAAATGGGCAATCCGCCTGGCATCGCACAACACTCCCGCGCCGCACACCATAACGTTGGCGGACATGGCGCCAGAATCACGATTCCTGTGCAAGGCGGCGGCGCGGGCGGTTCCATTGGCATCGCACAACACTCCCGCGCCGCACACCACAACGTTGGCGGACATGGCGCCAGGATCACGATTCCTGTGCAAGGTGGCGGCGCGGGCGATCCCAGCAGTGGCGAGCGCCCGCGCCATGCAGGAGGATTGGCGCTCCCTGCCAGACGATCGCCCACAGTCCAGCGAGTCAGAGCACGACGCCAGCATCACGACAAGCGTGGGAGGAGAGTCCGAGTCTGCTGTGGCCGCAACCGTTCTGTAGGTGTGCGGAACAGATCATCCTCTGTGGCGCGTAATCCTTCCATGATCAGAACCCCGGAGGATCGATCCGTGTGTTCGGCGGAACGGAAGCGGCTTCTGGATGCGCTGCACGGCGATCACCACAACGCTGCCTCCTGCTTGTCCTGTCGTCCACCCCCGCTTGCTGTCGACATTGTCCCCCACACCAGCACCCTGCGGGCGCGGCGGAACGCACGCGCCGCCTACACCGCCACATCGCCCATCGCCCGCGCCTGGCACGCCGACATCGTGTCCGCACTCGTGCAATGTGCTGAAGCGAACATGCTCACGCTGCTGGTGCGCCTGGCGGTCACATCCGACATGGACGCAGATCGGAAGGCTCCTGGGCGAGGTTTCCGCCCCAGTGGATCACGTTGTCGCGGCGGCGCCGTGGGCGGCGCTGCGCGCAGACGCACGGCGCCGCCGCCGATGACCATTCGTCCGCCATCTGCGCCGTCATCGCGTTCGCTTGCGGTGACGTTGTGATCCACTCATGATCACGAAGGAACTGGAGCCGCCGCACATCTCGCTTCTCCCGTCGAAGATTGTCCTGCGATCACGAAGAGGGCGCCCATGCCTTCTTTGCCGCCGTCACGTCGGAGATCCAAACCGTGCTCCCATCGGTGCACATGATGCGTGAACGGCGATGGGAGGACGAACGATCTGGCGCAGACGCTGCAGGTGTGGGAGGCGGGATCCCCGCCGCCCCCTGGCGCTGCGGATGCTGATCAGACACGACGAGGAATGGAGGATGCAGGGGGAGGGGGGGGTGGTGAGCCTGGCGCAGCATTCCAACGTGTTCACGATCGTGTCGCCGCTCCTGCGTGCGCTGCTGACGCACAACGCCGGCTTCGCGTTCGCCGCAGCTCATCGTTCGTCACTGCACACGTCCACCCCCACTCCCATCCCCGCGCCCATCTGCACTCGTTTGCGCTGCATTCCCGGCGATACCCCGAACGCGACATCGCTCACAAACGCAATCATGCAATAAGCGGTGACGCCTTCGTCTCTTGACGAATGACCGCCATGCTGATGCTCGCTGACAGCGTCGCGAATCATTGTCCTCTGGGAGGGACATGACATGCACTCCCCCCCAAGAGACACAAACGCGGTGCAGCGTACCGTGGAGGTCACCCCTTGACGCAGCACGAAACGTTCAAGGGTTCTGATTATGGCAAGCGCCAACGCGACAATCACTTCTATTTGTCGCCGATTGCGATGCCCTCCGCACACCCTTTTTCCCCACGAACACCATGCGTGCAATCCTTCCATGGCGCAATCCCCACGTGATCCGTGCTCCAAATGACAGCAGGAGAGCGCTCATTGTCGCAAGAAAAACCGCTGTGGTATACTCTTTTTGTGCGAACAACAGCTGTTCTATGACGGAACAAGCCGCGAACGTAGTCTTGAGTCACTCCTTTCTTCACAATACACGTATGATGCTCCACAAACTTGGGTTATCTTCCCACTTGACACACAAGGCAAACCTCAAGCAGACGCGTTACGGATGGTTGAGGTTGACCCCTGCGTACTCGGTTCATCTGGTTCAAGAACTCCTTTCTTCCATAGCGCCACAGGATGCCATTGTCCTCGATCCTTTTTGTGGAACAGGAACGACTGCTCTCGTTTGTGCAGAAAAAGGCATCGCTGTCGATACAACCGACATTAACCCCTTTCTGCTCTGGTTGACAAAAGTTAAGACGGCTCCATACAGTTCTGATGACGTTGCGGGTTTTCAATCCGCTGCCCAGGCTATTTCCGAATCCATAGAAGTCTCTCATTCTGATAATGTCTGGATTCCGCCAATTCACCAGATTGGGCGATGGTGGGATAGCGATGTTCTTCAAATACTCGGTAGAATGATGGGCATGATCCATAGAATGGGCGAGATTTACCCGGAAAAGGTTACAAATTTGCTCAAAGTAGCGTTTTGTAGAGTTATGATCGCACATTCAAATGCGAGTTTCGATCATCAATCGATGTCTTTCAAGCAAAAGACAAAAGCGTCGCTTTTTTATGATGTCGCGGATAATCTGAGGGCGACGTGGGAAGTTGTAGTCAGCGAGATCGCGTCGTCCGCCCGCAGCGACATACGTACAACTCCCGGCATTTTTCTTTGTGATGCCAGAAACCTTTCAGCATCATTGCCCCATCATTCCTATGCGTGTGTTATCACCTCGCCGCCATACCCAAATCGAATGAGCTATATTCGTGAGCTACGTCCATACATGTACTGGCTCGACTATCTCCGTGATGGGCGAGAAGCTGGCGAGCTTGACTGGAAAGCAATCGGCGGCGCCTGGGGAATTGCAACCAGCCGAGTCGGTAAGTGGTCTCCTTCAGAGCCGCACACCATTCCCTATGCCGGGTTTCCGGCAATCATCGCACGAATTGCTGCGAAAAGCGATATTCTTGCACGATACGTCCACAAGTACTTCTATGATATGGTTCTTCATATCGATGAAGTATTTGCCGTCACGAGATCAGAAGCATCGATTCACTATATCGTCGGGAATTCAAAGTTCTACGACGTTGTGGTGCCAGTCGAGGAAATATTCGCAGCGATGTTTGAGGATCGCGGTTTCGTGGATGTGACAGTTCGCCCTATCAGAAAGAGGACATCAAAGAAAGAGTTGTATGAGTTTATCGTGTCGGCGCGGAGACCATCGCACTTAATCAGATGAAATAACCGATGGAATGATCAGATCGCCTTGACAAGCAAAAATTGCGTGTTATAATAAGCGCGGCGGAAGGAACGCTCCGTCGCCGATTTTGTCCGACAACGGGCCCCTTGGATGACGGTTATCGTTCTCCTCTAAAAAAGGACCGAATGTTCCTTCCGCCTTTTTTTTTGTCCTCATATCAGGAGGGCCAACAATATGATGCTGCAAAACGCAAACCAGGCGCTTCATGCCTTCCGCGCCAATCTCGTTTCCAATCGCGCTGGCGGTCTTGTCCATCCTATGCCACCAGAGCACCTTCTCGATCGCGTCCTTCTTTTGGGAACGTTCGACAACACGTACTACGCCAGCGGCGCAACGCTAACACTTGAGGCGCTCCAGCGTCTGTCTGATTTCGTTGCCGCGAATGGGCGGTATGTTGTCGACCGCACCGTTGAGATCAGTCAGGCGGGGCGTGCACCGTCGAATGATCCAGCGCTGATGGTCATGGCATTTGCCATGTCGATCGGCGACGACGAAACAAAGGCGTATGCCGCACAACGGCTGCCACTGGTGGCGCGCACAGGAACGCACCTCATGACGTTCCTCGAATTTGCCACACAACTGCGCGGCTGGGGGCGTCTGTTGAAGAAAGCGGCCGCGAACTGGTTCTTGTCGTTTTCGGCGCGCAATTTGGCCTACCAGGCGATCAAGTGCCAGAATCGCGGAAACTGGTCGCTCAGGCGGGCACTGTGCAACGCTCACGTGGCTACCAAAGACCCGGTGCGGAACAATGTCTTCAACTGGATCGTCCGCGGGTGGAAGTGGGTCGGTCCCGAACCACACCCCGACGAGGCGCTCCAGCAGTTGTGGGCCTACGAACACATAAAGCGCCTGCCTGCATCAGATGTAGACGCAGCGATTCGTCTTATTGTCGATTATCGTCTACCTCGCGAAGCGGCGCCGACCCATTTCCTGTCCAACAAGAAGGTATGGGAGGCGCTGTTCTTTGATATGCCAATGAGCGCACTGCTGCGAAACCTGGCGACGTTAACGCGTCTGGGCGTCCTGGAGCCGTTGTCCGAAACGACAACTGAAGCCATCCGGCGTCTTACCGATCCGACGCGTGTGGAAAAAGCGCGCCTGCATCCCATTAAGATTGCCGTTGCACAAGCAACGTACACGTCGGGATGTAGCACGCGCAATCAGCACACGTGGACACCGATTCCGTCCATTGCTGCGGCGCTTGACGAGGCATTCGAATTGTCATTCCCCAATGTCGAACCGACAGGAAAGAAAATACTCATCGCCATCGACGTATCGGGGTCCATGAGTGCCCCCGCACTCGATTCGATGGGGCGCCTCGCTCCCCGCGACATTGCCGGGCTTATGGCTTATGTGATCGTCAGGACGGAACCTGACTACCACGTTGTTGCCTTCGATACCCAGGTGTACCTGGGGAAGAAGGCTATTCAACTGCGCCCGTCGATGAGCCGAAGCGACGTGATTCGATACATGTCGACCTTCAACGGCGGCGGAACCGACGTTAGCGCACCGGTGCGTTGGGCGTATGACAACAAGATTCACGCCGATGCTATCGTTGTCCTTACCGACAACGAAACATGGGCGAATACGAAGCCCGTTTCGTGGTACGTGGACAATTATCGACAACATATCAAACCCGATGCAGCATTCATTGCAAACGGGATGGTTGCCAATCACTATAGCGTGTTCGACGCGAACGACGTGCGCTCGCTCAACATCACCGGCGTCGACACGCATGTCCCGCTCCTTATCAACCAGTTCGTCCGCGGCTTCGATGCCATCGCCAAAGCCGGGAACGGAAGTGAAGAAGAGGAAGAAGAATAAGAACTTGTTCGACATGCCCCTCGTCGGTGTGACGAGGGGCATAGTGTTGGTTCTTCCTCTCAAACTCGTCTTCTCGATCATCCCTCACGTGTCTCTCGCATTTTCGCCTGAACTCCTCTCCTTAGATGATCCAGGAGCGCTGGATATGCGGCGCTTGTAGAGGGGCGCTAAGTCGTTCCTGAATCTCCCATCCTGGGAGGAATGCAGGCTGTCTGCCCCCCACTCCTGGTTTCCAGTCCGGCAATCCTCCGCATGCCCCTTTAAGGGCGGACAGACCAGCAGGAACGGCAACTGGAAGTGCTGCTATGAGAGCGAGATCGTCGCTC
>Ga0272446_1005366_pt1 | contig 14225 bp, 8 predicted proteins | sample YNPCB0061_FD_194587 | JGI IMG/M metagenome (GOLD analysis project Ga0272446, IMG submission 194587) | Hot spring microbial mat communities from Yellowstone National Park, WY, United States - YNP-CB-006-1 | ecosystem: Environmental > Aquatic > Thermal springs > Hot (42-90C) > Sediment | place...
TGGCCGCAGGCGGGGGGGGTAGCGGCGTCGCAGACCTGCACCGTCAGGGTGTAGCTGGGCGTGGTCTCGAAATCGAGGGCGCCGGCCACCGTGATCTGCCCCGAAGTGGCGTTGATGGCGAACGCGCTCCCGATATTCCCCCCGGTGATGCTGTAGCTCAGCGGCGTTGGCCCATCCTGGTCGGTAGCGACCACCGGCGTGCCCACGTTCGTCCCCACCGCGCTGTTCTCCGCGATGCTGAAGGTCGCGTTCTGCACCACCGGCGGGTCGTTCACGTCGGTGATATTGATCGTCACCGTGCCGGTCGCGCAGCGGCTGGGCGTGCCGTTGTCGCAGACCTGCACCGTCAGGGTGTAGATGTTGAGGGTCTCGAAATCGAGGGCGCCGGCCACCGTGATCTGCCCCGAAGTGGCGTTGATGGCGAACGCGCCTCCCGTGTTGCCCGCGGTGATGCTGTAGGTCAGCGTCTGCGGGGGCAGATCCGGGTCGGTGGCGACCACCGTGCCCACATTCGTCCCGTTCGGGCTGTTCTCATTCACACTGAACGTCTGCCCGGGAGGAATCGTCGGCGCCACGTTGGCATCCTGGATCGTGCCGGTAGCGGTGGTGTCCCCGAATGGGGTATTGACACTGAACGAGTTTGACGGATCGAGGGTGAGGGTCATTGTCTCAGCACCCTCTGCGAGCGCGTCGTCACAGACCGTGATGGAGATGGTGCCTGTCTGCTGGCCCGCGGGAATGGTCAGCGTACCGCTGGTGACGCCGATGTAGTCCTGGGCGATATTGCCAGGCAGGGCGGGACAGGTGGCTGTCGAGTCGGCGGTACCGCCTCCGGCGCCGGTGGAATAGGCAATCACAACATTCTCGATGGGCGCCGCGCTCAGGGTCACAACAAAGTCCAGGGTGGTGCCTTCCACCGCCGTCGGATCGGAGATGGACTGAACCGTGGGGTTATCATCATCAGGAATAATAGCGGTGAGTTCGGTGAATTGGCCCACGGGCGGCTGGACGGTGGGAACACCCGTCTGCGACTGAACGGTGACGCGCACAACGAAGGATTCGTTGAGTTCGTCTGTGGTATCGCCACAAATGGTTACCGGGAAGGTCTGCAAAATATCGCCGGGGTTGAAGGTCAGAGTGGCCGAGTTGCTCAGGTAATCAACCCCGCCGCCACAACTGGCCCCGGCGGTGGCCTGATTGGAGGGGCCGGGAAGGGTTTGCACAGCCAGAACGATCTGCTGTCCGGCGCCAAGAGCCTGCGAGAGGCTCACGGTGAAGGTGGCGGTCGAAGTCCCGGCGTTTCCCTCGGTGATACCCGGGGCCTGCAACTGCACCGTCACGATGGGGTTGGCGAGAAGGGCGCCGATCCCCGCGACCCCCAGGAGCAACCCCACGAGGGCCAGCAGGCCCCCAAACAGCGCCGGTCTTCGCGTCAAGACATGCGGGTGTTGTGATCGTCCGTGTGGATGGTCCATGCCCTACGCTCCTTGCATTGTGACTCTGCCTGACCGAAACCTCTGCGATCTGGCCGCGCAACGATGAGGATGAAAAAAGAGTGCTCTTCTGCATCATGCCTGCGTGTTCGAGCGGCACGCCGGGAAGGCCGCACCGGGCATCGGCGACCCTATATCCGATGCTGCGAAGTAGGATATACGATGAGCATTACCAGGATGTTTCTCAATGGTCTGAGGTGACCATCGTGCGCCGCGTTCAGCCCCCCTCCCAGCCTCCCCCCGCTGGGGGGAGGAGCCGGGTGCCCGCCCCCAGTGGGGAGGGTCAGGGAGGGGGCCAGCGCCGTGCCCGCGGCGCCGTGGCGCGGGCGGGACGCCCGCGCTCCCAGGGCATGTGCATCGCGGCGTTGTGCGGCGCAGCCGCATGGACGGCTAACGTGACCATGGGGGAACCAGGTTCCCCCATCCCCCCGCCCGCGGGAGGGCGCGGCCCTCAAGCAGGGGGATGGGGAAACCGGGTTTCCCCATCCCCCCCCCCACCCGGTGGGAGGGGTTGGGAGCAATACTTTTCAACTAAGGTGACGGCCCCCTCCCCAGCCCTCCCCCGCTGGGGGAGGGAGTCCGGCGCCTTCCCCCAGCGGGGGGAGGTTGGGAGGGGGGCAGAACGCGGCGAACAGCACCTACGAACCATGTCTAACGTGAACATGGAACCAGGTACCCTCACCTGGTGGGAGGGTTTGGGGGACTTTGCCCTGAAGCGGGGGAATGGGGAAACCGGGTTTCCCCATTCCCCCCACCCGCGGGAGGGTGTGCGAGGGCGCCGCCCTCCCAGGAAAACCCTTTTATGGTCTTTGAGACATTAATCCGCTATGCCGGGCTGGCCGTGGGGCTAAAGCCCTCGGCTATGGGATGCGAAGCCCGCCTGCGCGGGCTAGAGCGGATTATGTATTCAAAGACCATTTATCCCATTGCGAATGCGGGCCGGAGGCCCGCGCACCCAGGCCCGCGCCGATTGCCCGCCCGCGGGATAGGGGCGCGGCGCCGGTCAGAGCAACGCAAACACCCCCAGGATCACCGCCACGACTGCCAGAAACACGATGATCCAGATAAAGATGACCCGTTCCCAGTCGAGGAAGCGCCAGTCGGGGGGAATGCGGTTCTCGAAGCCGTAGATGGTCAGGCGGTACAGACCGGCATCACCGGGCTGGCCGAGGTCGAAGACCACATCGGTGACAGGCACGAAACTCACGGTGACCTCGGCGAGAACGATGCGCGTCTCATCGTTCTCGGCGGCGCGCGCTTCGGCGAGCAGGGCGGCGAGGGGCGGCACGAGCGACCATTCGGGGCGCGGGGCGCCGGCCTGCGTCTGGCAGTAGACCACCTCGGGGGCGCAGGCGCGCAGCAGCCACGCTATGTCAAGGGCGGGATGCTCGTCCTGGCCCTCGAGCGTTCGCGCCTGGCGGCTCCAATGGAAGGCCTGGCGCTGGAGGAGGCGCCCCGTGCCGGCGCAGCGGTCGCAGGCGCTGCCGCCGCGCCCGTCGCAGGCCGGGCAGGGCACGAGCAGCGCCCCCGCAGCGGCGCCAGCGGGCGACGAAGCGTCCGTGCGCCGGCCAGGCCCGAGCGGGTCCGGCGCGGCCGCGCCCCCGCTCGGGGCGCCAACGGCCACGGAGGTGGCGGGTCGCGGCGCGTACACCCGCCGCCGGCCCTGGCATTGCGCGCAGACAAGCACCCCGGCGCCCGCGCATGGGTCGCAGGTTACCACGCGCGCGGACCCGGGAATGAACACGCGCCCGCCGGCCTGGTCGGCGAACTCGCGCGCCGGCGGCAGCGACACGGCCCAGCGCTCCATCGGCGGCTTGAGGGGGTAATCAGCCGCCTGGCGATCGGGCGCCTCGTCGGTTTCGGGCTGGCTCCGGCGCTCGTAGAGCACGCGCAGCCGGTAAAAGAACACGTTGCGGCTGGCCGCCTTGTGGAAGCGGGCAAGCCGTCCGAGCCACTTGCGGCGCAGGCCGAAGCGCCCCGCGGCGGCATAGGCATCAAGAATGTCGCTGAGGATCGCCGGATCGCGCAACTCGGCGGCCCGGCGCGCGGCGCGCCGGAGCGGCTCGGGGGCCAGATCAGGCCCCAGGACCACCTCGACGGGGGCCGGCGCGGGGTCCCCAGGTTCCAGTTCGACCGGCCGGGCGGGGGCCGGGGCGCCGGCGCCAAGCGCCTGGGTGGGCTGGTCGTGGCGTTTGAAGAGCAGATCGAGGGCCTCGACCGCGGCCCCGGCGGAGGGAAAGCGATGCGCCGGGTCGAGGGCGAGCAGGCGGGCGAACACGCCATCAATCGCGGTGGGAACGCCGGACACCCCGTGGGCGCCAAGCGGCGCGGGCGGGCCGAAGGGCGGCCCATCGGGCAGGCCGGGCGGCGCGGGCCAGGGCAGCGCGCCGGCGAGCATGTGGTAGAATACCACCCCCAGGCAGTAGATATCGGACAGGTGGGTGACGGCGGCCGACGGGTCGGCGTGCTCCGGCGAGAGATAGCCGGGCGTGCCCATCGCCACCCGCGGCCCCTTGAGCGCCGCGTCGCCGTCGCGGGCGATGCCGAAATCGGTCAGCATCGCCCGGTTGCCCTGGCGTTCGATCAAAATGTTCGCCGGCGAAACGTCGCAGTGGACGATGTTGCGGTCATGGGCATAATCGAGGGCCTGCGCGATCTGCCGGAAGATCGCCAGCGCCTCGGGCAACGGCAGGCGCCCCTGGCGCGCCAGGCGCTCGCGCAGCGAGATACCGTCAATATGCTCCAGGATGGCATAGTGGAACGGGGGAATGGCCCCGTAATCGTAGATCTGGACGATATGGGGATGGCGCAGACGCGCGGCGATGGCCGCTTCGCGCTGAAACCGGCGCACTGCCTCGGGGTCCCGGTCCGTCAACACCTTGACGGCCACCACGTGATCGCGGAGCTGCTGATGGCGCGCCAGCCAGACCTGACTGGACGCGCCGCGACCGAGCGGATGCTCCAGCGCATAGTTGCCGATCTGGCGCGGAAGGTTCATAGGAGTTCGCGCGGCTGCGCCGCGCTTCAGCCGTCCATGCGGCTACGCCGCGCGCCAACAAGGTGAACAAAGGGTTGTTCCTGGGAGGGCTGTGCCCTCCCAACCCCTCCCGCGGGCGGGGATGCGGGGAAACCGGGGTTCCCCGCGCCCCCTCGGGATGCAAAACGGTTGTTCCTGGGAGAACTGTGCCCGCCCAATCCTTCCTGCGGGCGGGGGGGTGGGGAAACCCGGTTTACCCATCCCCCAGCGCGCGGGCCGCGCCCGCCCCACCCCCATCCGCGGGCGGGGGTGTGGGGAAACCCGGTTTCCCCACGCCCCCACGGGATGAAAAAAGATTGTACCAGACCCCTCACCTCCCCGCGCCCTTCTGGGGGTAGCCGCGGGGATAGTTGCGATGCCACTCCCAGGCGCTGGCAACGATGGTTTCGATGTCGGTGAAGCGCGGCTGCCAGCCCAGTTCGGCGCGGATGGCCTCGGAGGAGGCGATCAGCACCGCCGGGTCGCCGGGGCGACGGGGGCCGATGACGTGGGGAATAGGATGGCCGGTCACCTTGCGGGCGGCCGCGATCACTTCGAGCACACTGAAGCCATTGCCATTGCCCAGGTTGTACTTGCGGGAGCCGAGGCGGTCAAGGGCCTCCATCGCCAGAATATGGGCCTGGGCAAGATCAACCACGTGAATGTAATCGCGAATGCATGTGCCGTCGGGGGTGGGGTAATCATTGCCAAAGACGGTAATATAGGGGCGCTGGCCGAGGGCCACCTGGAGCACCAGGGGAATCAGATGGGTCTCGGGATCGTGATCCTCGCCGCGGTGGGGCGTGTCGCCGCTGGCGTTAAAGTAGCGCAGACAGGCGTACTTCAGGCCATAGATGCGCTCGAACCAGTGCAACATGCGCTCGATGAAAAACTTTGACTCGCCATAGGGCGAACCGGGCACAATCTTGTTATCGGCCTCGATGGGCATCTTCTCCGGCTCATCGAAGAGATTGGCGGTGGAGGAGAGAATAAAGCGCCGCACTCCGGCTTCGATCGCCACCTCGAGCAGGTTGCCGGCGGTCACGACATTGTCGCGCAGGTAGCGCAACGGCTTCTCCATACTCTCACCAACGAGGGTATAGGAAGCGAAATGCATGATGCCGTCGATATCCGGATGCGCGGCGAAGGCGGCGCGCACACTGGCGATATCGGACAGATCGCCCTGGATCAGCGTCGCCTCGGGCGGAACGGCGGCGGCGTGGCCCTGGTAGAAGTTGTCGAAGACGACGGCCTGGTGGCCGGCGGCGATCAGTTCGGCGGTGGTGATCGAGCCGATGTAGCCGGCGCCGCCGGTGACGAGGATTTTCATGGGAAACGCTCCTTGGAACAAACGACGGCCATGCGGGCGAGCCTCGCTCATCATACCGGACGCGGATGAAGATTGCCTGAACGGGCGCTTCGGCCGTCTATGCGGCTACGCCGCGCGCTAACGGGACGAAAAAAGATCGTTCCCGGGCGGGCTTTGCCCTCCCAAACCCTCCCACCGGGTGGGGGATGGGGAAACCCGGTTTCCCCATCCCCCTGCGCGCGGGCTACGCCCGCCCAACCCCTCCCGCGGGCAGGGGTGTGGGGAAACCCGGTTTCCCCACACCTCCACGGGACGAAAAAAGATCGTTCCCGGGCGGGCGCAGCCCTCCCAAACCCTCCCACCGGGGGGATGGGGAAACCCGGTTTCCCCATCCCCCTGCGCGCGGGCCGCGCCCGCCCAACCCCTCCCGCGGGCAGGGGTGTGGGGAAACCCGGTTTCCCCACACCCCCACGGGATGAAAAAAGGTCGTTCCTGGGAGGGCTTCGCCCTCCCAAATCCTCCCGTGAACGGCCTATGTTCACGTTAGGCACGTTTCCCAGCAGGAGCCTGGGGGGAGGGAGGAGCGTTCCCGCGCCCTGATGGTAACGCAGGGATGAAGCAGGTCTTCCAGCGTCAAGCGCGATCAGCATCGGGAGCGGGGGCACCGGTTTCGACGGCCGCGGGAGGGGGCTGGATTTCGGCAGGAGGAGGGGACGTTGGCATGGCGGGCGGCGCGAACGCCTCAGGGTTCGGCGCGGGCAGAGGGGGATGGGCGATCTCCGCGCCGATGGCGTAGAGCGCCTGCACCTGGCGCCGGCTGAGACAGACGAAGTCGCGGCCAAAGGGTGAGCCGCCCTGCAGGGGGTAGATCGTCACACTGCTGAGGGGCACGAACTCATCGGTCATTTCGCTGAGCATGACGATCAGTTCCATATCGGTGCGTTTGAAAAAATCCGCGCGCAGGGCGAACAGCGAGGTGAAGAACATCATCGGCTGGGTATCGCGCGGCGGGGCGGGAACGTGGAAATCAGGCGGCGGCGGCGGCTCGGCGATGGTCGCGACGAGCAGGGCGCCGCTCCAATCTACCAGGATCTGCGGGACGCGCTGGGCCTGCTGGGGCCGCCAGAGGGGGGCCACACTGGCGTCACGCAGGGTAATGAAGCGGTGCAAGCCGCTGTTGAGAGCGTCGCTCACCCGGCGGTAGAGGGGCAGATCGTAGCTCCCGGTGATCACCAGTGCGTCAGTATAGACTTCGACGGTAAAGGTGTAGTGTGCGCTCATTGCACCTCCGCGAGCGTCTCCCAGAACCCCGGATAGCTGACGGCGACCGCTTCGGGATCGTGGATGCGCGTTGTGCCGGAAGCGACGAGGGCGGCGATGGCCCAGGCCATGGCGAGCCGGTGGTCGCCGTGGCTGTGCACCTCGGCCCCGACGAGGGTGGGACCGCCGCGCCCCACGATGCCCATGCCATCGGCGGTTGGCTCGACGGCGACCCCCATAGCGGCGAGGCCCGCGGCGACGGTGGCGATGCGGTCGGTCTCTTTGGCGCGCAGTTCCTGCGCATCGCGGATGAGCGTATCGCCTGCGGCGCAGGCGGCGGCGACGGCCAGGACGGGGATCTCATCAATCAGGCGGGGGATGAGATCCCCGCCAATGGTGACGCCGCGCAAGGCCGAGGAGCGAACAGTGACATTGCCCACCGGCTCGCTCCCCTCGAGGTGTTCATCGGTAACCTCGACCGCCGCGCCCATGGCCCGCAGCACATCGAGCGCCCCGGTGCGGGTGGGATTGAGACAGACGCCGACCGTCGTCAGTTCGGCGTCGGGATGGATCGCGGCGGCGACCCACCAGAAGGCCGCGGAGGAGGGATCGCCCGGCACGCGCAGCGAGAGCGGATGGGGCAGGAGGGGATCGGTTGGCGGGCGCAGGATGATCTGCCCGGCGCTTACCTGGAGGTCCACCCCCATGGCCTGCAGCATGCGCTCGGTATGGTCGCGGCTGGCGATCTGGCCGGTGAGGGTCAACGGCCCTTCACCGGCGAGGGCGGCGAGGAGCAGGGCCGACTTGACCTGGGCCGAGGCGACGGGCAGGGCATACTGGCCGCCCTGGAGGCGCGCGCCGCGCACGGCGAGGGGGGCGCGATCGCCGTGATCGCGCCCATCGAGCCATGCGCCCAGGGCCCGCAGCGGGGCCACGATGCGGCGCTGGGGCCGGGAGCGCAGCGAGGCATCGCCGGTCAGCACGGCGAAGAGGGGGGCGCCGGCAAGCAGGCCGGCGAGCAGGCGCAGGGTCGTGCCGGAATTGCCGCAGTCAAGCACATCGGCGGGTTCACGCAGCCCGCGCAGGCCAGCCCCATGCACCTGCACCTCGGCGCCCTCGCGCTCCACCGCAACCCCCAGGGCGCGCACGCAGGCGATGGTGGAGAGACAATCGGCGCCGGGGAGGAAATTGGTGATGCGAGCCGGCCCCCCGGCGACAGCATTCAAGATCACCGCGCGGTGCGAGATCGACTTATCGCCCGGAACGCGCACAACGCCGCGCAGCCGCCGGGGAGCGCTGAGAGAGATGCTGGTCATGACTCGGCGCCTGTAGGATCGTGAACTGACACCTTGCTTCCGAACGGTTCGAGCGGGAGGAGCGCGAGGAAGGCGCGTCCTCGCCGTAGGGTATGGTTCAGGATTGGACGTTCTCGCCTCAATACCTTTCAGCCGTCCATGCGGCTCCGCCGCACAACGCCGTGATGAACATACGGTTGTTCCTGGGAGGGCGCAGCCGTCCCAGACCCTCCCGCGGGTGGAGGCATGGGGAAACCCGGTTTCCCCATGCCCCTGCGGGGCGGGGGCGTGGGGAAACCCGGTTTCCCCATGCCCCTCTTCGAGAGCCTATGTTCACGTTAGATAAGCGAACGCGACGCTTCAGCCCCCCTCCCAACCTCCCTCCGCTGGGGGGGGAGGAGCCGCGCGCTCGCTCCCGGCGGGGGAGGGCTGGAGAAAGGGGGTGGTCAGCTTATGAACCTGACCGTTGCTCCACACCTCCCCAGAACCGGTCCGGAGAACTGGAGCGCCGTGGATTTGAACCATGCCCGAGCAGCCACGACCGGCGCCGAACTGGCGGGATCAGCTTTCCGGCGTGGTCACCAGTTTGTACCCAAAGCCCCGCTGGGTGATCAGGTAGCGCGGATTGCTGTGATCCGGCTCGATGCGCTGGCGCAGGCGGTAGACCAGCGCGTCAATGGCGTTATAGTCAAACACCTCGTAGTCCCACACCTGGCGGGCGATCTCATCTTTGCTCACCACCTGCCCCCGGCGCTCGTAGAGCAACTCCAACAGTTGAAACTCCTTGACCGTCAGGGGCGGCCTGAGCAACTGCCCTTTGATATAGACTTCCTTGGCGCGGCTATCCACGCGCAACTCTTCACGCGCGGCGCGCAGCACCTCGGGCGGCAAGGCGCCCTTGACCGTGGCTTCGGGATCGTGAAACACAATGATCGTATCGGCGATGATGATCTGGTCCTGATTGTGGAGCAGGCACAGCCCCGCGATGCGCTCCTGGTTCACAAAGGTGCCGTTGGTGCTCTCGAGATCACGCACGGCGAAGCCATCCTCGGTGCGTTCGAGCCGGGCGTGGCGCCGGGAGGCCAGGGGGTGGTCAATAATGACATCGTTGGACCCGTCGCGCCCGATGGTGATCACATCGGTGGTCCACTCCAGCTCGCGGAACTGACCGCCCTGGCGCTTGATGACAAGTTTGGGAGCGGGCACAGCGTGCATGCCGCGTTCCTCCGGACAAGGTTCTTCCTGGGAGGGCAAAGCCCTCCAAAACCCTCCCACCGGGTAGGGGGATGGGGAAACCGGGTTTCCCCATCCCCCTGCGCAAGGGCAAAGCCCTCCCAAACCCTCCCGGGGGCGGGGGTATGGGGGAACCTGGTTCCCCCATGGTCACGTTAACCATCAGCCGCCGGGCGTGGGGAAGCACGCGAAACGTTGCGTCACGCCCCTCTGAGTCTGCCTGCCTCGCGGCGTAGTTTTGCTGATTATACCATCAGCATCGCGCAAACTCAATCCACGCGGAAGCGAGGCAGGGCTACGTCAACGTCGTCCGCCCGGCGACTGAAGCCGCGGGCGAGCCGATGCGAAGCCCGCCTGGGCGGGATCGACAGGCCACGCAAGTGGCCTTCGCACCAGCCCTCCATGCGGCTGCGCCGGACACGAACAGGATGAACATAGGTTCTTCCTGGGAGGGCTGTGCCCTCCCAAACCCTCCCACCGGGTGGGGGGATGGGGAAACCAGGTTTCCCCTATCCCCCTGCTTGAGGGCGAGGCCCTCCCACGGGCAGGGGCGTGGGGAAACCCGGTTGCCCCACACCCCTGCTTGAGGGCGTAGCCCTCCCAAACCCTCCCGCGGGCGGGGGGATGGGGGAACCAGGTTCGCCCATGGTCACGAGAGACGGTCATGCGGATGGCGCACAACACCGCGATGCACATGACCTGGGAGCGCGGGCGTCCCGCCCGCGCCACGGCGCCGCGGGCACGGCGCCGGCCCCCGCCCTGACCCACCCCCCCCTGGGGGCGGGAACCCGGCTCCTCCCCCCAGCGGGGGGAGGCTGGGAGGGGGGCTGAACGCGGCGAACGATGTTCACGTTAGCCCTCGGCTAGGGGATGCGAAGGCCGACGGCGCGGCCTATACCCGGTTTCATTCTTATTCTGCAACAACCCTCCGCGGTTCCTGATCGTGTATACTGTATTGCAACGGTAAAAACACCACCGCGCCTGCTGCCGCAAGGAGAGCGCCGCGTGACCAGCCTGATCGGACGCCGCCTGGGGCGCTATGAGATCCGCGCCGAGCTTGGACGCGGGGGCATGGCCCGCGTGTACCGCGCGGTAGACACGCAACTCCAGCGGCCCGTGGCGATCAAGATCCTGGCGGCGCAACTCAGCCTCGACCCCGAATACATCCGGCGCTTTGAGCGCGAAGCGACCACCGCGGCCAACCTGCGCCATCCCGCCATCGTAACCATCTACGATGTGGGTGAGGAAGACGGGCTCCACTACATCGCCATGGAGTGCGTCGCCGGGCGCAGCCTGAACGCTGTGCTCGAGGAGCGGACCATCCTGGGCCTGGGGTACGCGGTAAGCCTCCTCGACCCGGTGGCCCGCGCCCTGGATTACGCCCACGCTCTGGGCGCGGTGCACCGCGATGTCAAGCCCCACAACATACTGATCGACCACGATGGCCGGGTGCTGTTGACAGATTTCGGCATCGCCCAGACGCCCGACTCCGACGGCGAGCGGCTGACGCGCACGGGGCTCTTCATGGGCACGCCGGAGTACATTTCGCCCGAGCAGGCCGAGGCCCGCCGGGTAGACGGTCGCAGCGACCTCTACGCCCTGGGGGTGGTGGCCTACGAGCTTATCACCGGGCGGGTGCCGTTTAGCGGCACGGCGCCGCAACTGATCGTCGCCCACGCCCAGCTCCCCCCACCACCGCCATCGAGCGTGCTGCCGCACCTGCCGCAAGAACTCGACGCCGTTCTGGCAAGAGCTCTGGCGAAGCGACCGGAAGAGCGCTTCGCGAGCGGCCTGGAGCTAGTAGAGGCCCTGCGCGCCGTCGCGGCGCGCTACGGCACGCCCCTGGCCACCCGCGAGCAACTGGCGGCCCTGGCCGATCCCCTGGGCATGACACCCAGGCCTCCCATACCGCAGGCCATCCCCGCGCCGCCGCCACGCTCACGGCCCTCCGACGCGCCGTTGCCATCGGCCGTCGCCGCGCCACAAGCCGCGCCCGTCGCGGTCGGCAGCGCGCCCACCACCCCCGCGCCGCGCCCCCCTGCGGTTCCGCTGGCGCCACGCCCGCCAACGACCGATGGGCTGTCGCGCGCCGGCGAGTTCGGCCGCGCCCGGCAAGCCGGTGACGGGAGCGCCCTGCCCCTGTTGTTGCTCGGAGCGTTGCTGGTGATGGTGACAGCGGCATTTATCTTCATTGTGGCGCGTGGCATGGCCGGCGTTCCCGCGCCCCCGCCCCAACCAGATGTTCCAACGCCCAGCCTGGGCGCGCCCAGCCCGATGCCGGCGACGGGAGCGCCGGCCACACCGGGCGTCCCCGACGGCACGGCGCTTCCACCACCGGCAGCGTCGCCAACGCTGGCGCCGACCGCTGGCCCGCCAACCTTGCCACCACCGGTTACCGCGCCCCCTCCGCCGCCGCCTACCGCGGCGCCGCCGGCAACCATACCGCCTACCGCGGCGCCTGAGCCAACCTCTACGCCGGAAGACGCAACGGCCACGGCAACCAGCACACCCGAGCCGACGCCGACGCCCACGCTGGCAACGAGCACGCCTACGGCCAGCGCAACGGCGCCGCCAACGCCTTCGCCGACCGATGAGCCGACCATTCTCGGTTCGCCCACGGTGGTGACGCCGGTGCTCCCATCGCCGTAGAGCGGTGGGAGATGGCAGCTTTGCGGTTGCCGAGAGTGAACACGCGCTTCAAAACTTATGCATGTCGCATTTCTGATGCTGGCCCATCTACCGTACCTGCGCCGCGCAGGGCGGCGCCCGCGGGGTGAAGAGGGACTGCACACGCTGGTGGCCCAGGGGTTGCTGCCCCTGCTCGAACTGCTGGGCGACCTGCACAGCAGCGGTCTGCACCCGCGGATCGGCCTGGCCTGTTCTCCCCTGCTGGTCGATCAACTGGCCGACCCGGTGGTGCAGAAACACTTCGTCCTCTGGATGCACAACGTGCTGGCCCGGCGCGAAGCGGAACTGGCCATCGCCGAGCGGGACGGCGACCCCCACGGCGCGTATCTGGGGCGGTTCTACCTGGAATGGGGCCGGCAGCGGCTGCGGAGCTTCGAGGAGCGTTTCCGGCGCAACCTGCCGCGCGCCATTCGCGAACTGGCCGCGGCGCGGGTGATCGAGCCGCTGGCCGTCCCGGCCACCTATGCCTATCTTCCCCTGCTGGGGCGGGAGGAGTCGGTGCGGGCGCAGATCGAGCAGGGGGTGCTGCAGATCACCCGGCACCTGTGGCGACCCGAGGGCCTCTGGCTGCCCGGGGCCGGCTGGCGCCCCGGCGTTGAGGGCGCGGCCGCCGACGCCGGGCTGCGTTACCTGGTGGCCGACCCGAGTTGTCTGCCGTCCACACCGGCGCCGCCGGCCGTCTGGCTGGCCGGACGCCGCATTGCCGCCGTTTTCCCCGACGAGGATCTGGCACGGCACATCTGGTCGGTGGAACTGGGCTACGCCGGCGATCCGTTGTACCGCGATCCCGCCGATGCCCGCGGCGCGCTGGCCCGCAGCGGCGCCCCCTACGATCCCTATCACGCCTTGCGGCGCGCGCAGGAGCATGCCAATCACTTCGCCACCGCGCTGGTCACCGAGGCGCGCCGGCGTGGGGCGCACGACCTGGCGCTAGTGTTGCTCGATGCCGCTCAGATCGGCCCCACGTGGGTGGAGGGGAGCACCTGGCTCCAGGCCGCGCTCATCCACTGCGCCACGCACAGCGAAGTGACGCTGACAACCCCGGGCGCCTATGTGCGCGCTCATCGCCCGCGCGTGGAGGTCGTCTTGCGGGAAGGCTCGTGGTCAGTGGGTGGGCACGCTGGCTGGCGGGGGGGGGCCGCCGAAGAGTACTGGCAGATGCTCCACGCCGCGGAGGAGCGCATGGTGCAACTGGCCAGCGCCTACCCCGGCGCCGAGGCCGAGCGCGAGCGCGTCCTCAACCAGGCCGCCCGTGAGATCATGCTCGCCCAGACCGGCGACTGGCCGGCGCGGCTGAGCGCAGGGGCGACGGACGAAGCGACCGGACGCTGGCGCGTGTACCTCGACCGCTTTGAGCACCTTGCCGAGATGGCGTGCTATGAGCGCCTGGGTCCCAGTGATCTGTTTTTGTTGGAACAATTGGAGGAAATTGATGGGGTCTTCTCGAATCTGAATTACCGTATTTTTGCGCCATAGCAGGGAGGGCGCGCACCCGGGCGTGGGGAAACCCACTTGCCCTGCGCGCACCCTGGCAGGTGGCGCCGCGCACCCTTCCAGGGTGCGCCACATCCTCCCGCGGGCGGGGGTATGGGGAAACCCGGTTTCCCCATATCCCTGCGGGGCAGGGGCGTGGGGAAACCCGGTTGCCCCACCCCCCGCTCCGAGGGGCTATGTTCACCTCAGCCGTCCATGCGATTCGCGCACAACGCCGCGATGAAAACGGCCCGGGAGCGCGGGCGTCCCGCCCGCGGCGCGTCTCCGCGGGCACGGTGACGGCCCCCCTCCCCAGCCCTCCCCCCGCTGGGGGGTTTAGGGGCGGACAGAACGGATGAGCGACACCCGCAACGGTCAGGTCGGGGATGACAAGGAGTCTGGAACCTTCTATGATAGGTGTATCACCAACCATCGCAGAAGGAGCCAGACTCATGACC
>Ga0272446_1005368_pt1 | contig 14219 bp, 13 predicted proteins | sample YNPCB0061_FD_194587 | JGI IMG/M metagenome (GOLD analysis project Ga0272446, IMG submission 194587) | Hot spring microbial mat communities from Yellowstone National Park, WY, United States - YNP-CB-006-1 | ecosystem: Environmental > Aquatic > Thermal springs > Hot (42-90C) > Sediment | place...
TCCCAGCGCGTCCGGTACACGCTGCCTGGCTTGATGCGCCCGGCAAGTGTGAATGGCCCGGCACACGGCATCTTGATCGGGCGCGTGGTGCGGGTTCGAACATACTCATACTCGGCAAGCAGACCGAGGCCCTGCGGCGCGGTGATTGGTGCAACAGCCTCATAGCTCTCGCGCTGATCATGCCCGGCAACACCAACGCGGCGCTGCGGCGGTAACTCGCGCAGACCGCTGAGAAACCCATAGAAGGCGGCAGTAAAGAAACCGACACGGCGCATCTCGCCATCGCTGACGATGTCAACGCCAGCATCCTCCTGATCTCGCAGCGCGATGTCAACTGCGTCATCCTGCGCTTCCCGCATATCGTCCGGCCCGAACTCACCGCGCTGCGCCGCACCGAGCGCGACATGCAGCCAGGCTGGCCAGGCATACGATCCGATGACGCTGGTTGGAAGAAGTGGTAGTGCCATAGATATCCTTTGTCAGCTATTGCGCCGTCCAACCGCCGTCAACCGGGAGTACGACGCCGGTGACGAAGCGCGCCTCATCCGACGCGAGGTACGCCGCGGCGGCGGCAATGTCTTCTGGCCGGCCCATGGCGCCGGTGAGCGGTTGCAGGCCGGCCAGGCGGCGCTGGATATGTGTACTCTCCTGAGCGCGCTGGCTCATCGGCGTTGCAATCAGGCCGGGCGCGATCACATTCACGCGAATGCCGCGCGGCGCATAATAGACCGCCATGGCGCGCGAGAGGCCGATGATCCCCGCTTTTGCCGCTGCGTATGCGTGAGTGGCAAAGTCGGCGTCACCACCGACCATTCCAAGCACTGAGCCGAGGTTGATGATTGACCCGGCACCGCTGGCCGTCAACCGGGGCACAACCGCCCTGCACACCAGGAAGATGCTGGTCAGGTTGGCATCCAGTGTGCGCTGCCATCCCGTGACGGAACATGCGTCAACCGGGCCGTCTCCCCAGCGGCGACCGCTGGCGCCTGCGCCATTGAACACGATGTCCAGGCGTCCCGGTGCGGCAACAGCATCGGCAACCGCGCGCATCACCTGCGCCTCACTGGTGAGATCGCACGGCAGCGCGACAAACGCCATGCGCAATTCGCCGGCAAGTGCACCGGTCTCCTCAAGGCCGGCGGCATTGAGATCGAAGCCTGCGACACGCGCGCCTTCGGCGAGGAAACGTAACGCAACGGCGCGGCCAATCCCGCTGGCCGCGCCCGTCACGATGGCGGTTTTCTCAATCAGGCGCATAGGATCATATCTCGTGTGGCTCGTATCACGCCGCGCGCAACGCCTGGATGGGCGATCACGGAACTCGTGTCACTGCAGCACATCAAGCGCCAGGCGCAACAACACGCGCACGGTTCCGCCGATGCTCGGCACACTGACCCACTCATCGCACTGGTGCGCGCCGTCGCCGTCCGGCCCGAAGACAACTGTCGGAATGCCGAGGTCGGCAGCAAAATAGTTGCTATCGGCGACGCCTGCGGCATAGCTGAATTCCGGTGCGTGCCCGAGCTCGGCCTGATACGCCGCTGCAAAGCGCTGCACAAACGGATGATCCGGCGCAATCTCCCACGACGGGTAATAGGGTGGATCGATCGTAAACGCAAAGCGTGCCGGTGAGTTGAGCCCTTCGGCAAGTGCGCGCATCTCAGCCAGCACCGTTTCACCCGTCTCACCCGGAACGATGTGCCGGTTGATGGTGAAGGTTGCGCGCTCCGGGACCGTGATGACATACTGCTCGTTGCCGCCATGCAGCGCAAGCAGGCATTGTGTGGCAGTCATACGTGGATGCGTGGCGGGACGTAGTTCGTCGAGCCGCGCCACGAGCCGCGCCGCTTCGACGGCGGCATTGATCCCGGCCGACGGCCACGATCCGTGTGCCGCTTTGCCGTACACTTCACCGCGCACCAGCACCTTGCCGACCGCGCCAAGCCACGGTGCGCGCCATGCCGGCTCGGTCACCACGCAGTAGTCGGCGCTGATACGCGACTCGACCAGGGCGCGCGCGCCGATTGAGTACGCCTCTTCATCAACCACTGTGGTGAACAGCAGCGTACCGCGCCACAAACCGGGCCGTTGCGCGAGCGCGCGCGCCGCAAGCATCGCCGCCGCCACGCCGCCCTTCATGTCATACGCACCCAGGCCGTACAATCGGTCGCCGTCACGGTGCGCCTGCCACGGATCGGACGACCAGCCGCTAGCGGCGAGCACCGTATCAACATGGCCGTTGAGCAACAGGGTTGGCCCGGCGCCGTTCTCAACCGCGGCGATCACATTGGGCCGATCGCCTTCGGTCGGCTGGAACGCCGGTTTCAGGCCGGCGTCTTCGAGCCAGGCAGCAATGGTGCGCTGCACCTCGCTCTCTTCGCCTGGATAGCTGCGGAACGACACCAGGCGGGCGGTGAGATCAGCAGCCTCTTCCGCATCCGAGACGGCGGTGAGCCAGTCGGAACTTGACATACGGCGCTCCTCACGAATTGAGCAGCGTGCATCGTGAATGCAGCCAGGCCCCCCAATGCGTGCGTATCAATGCTTCATTCCTCGCCCATAGACCTGCGCCACGCGATCACGGTAATCGTCATACGTGCGATCGAACAACGCGGCGGACGCCTGGCTGCCGATCAGGACGCCACTGGTCAACACCAGTGGCGGCTGGCCGCGCCGGGTCAACTCAGCGGCGACCAGGCACTTTAGCGTATTGACCACGACCGCGTAGCCAACGGTCGAGCCCGGACCGACGGGATACTGCAGCCCATCCACATGCACCAGCGCATCGCCGGCCGGCGAGCAATTGTCGATCGTCACGTCGGCGATATCAATCAGGCGTTTGCCGGAACTATGGCGCGGCGCCGATGCCAGGCAATGCTCCAGTGAGACGACGGCTATCACCGGCATCCCCCTGGCTCTGGCCTCCAGTGCCACATCAATAACCACCTGGTTGACGCCGCTGTTCGAAAAGATCATGAAACTGTCGTGCGCACCAAAGATGAAATTGCGCAGAATCACCTGGCCCAGCCCTTCGATCTTTTCGAGGAACATCGCCTGGCGTTGCCCGTTGGCGCCGACGACTTCGGTATGGTAGGTCAGCGACAACTCGACGATCGGGTGGAAGCCGGGGAAGCTGCCATGGCGCGGGAACATCTCCTCCACCGGAATACGCGAATGACCGGTGCCGAAGAGATGCACCAGCCCGTGTGCCGCGATTGAGTCGGCGCACATCCGCGCGGCGGAAGCAATCGCATCAATCTGCGTCTCGCGTACCCGGCGCACGATCGACTCAGCACGGTCAAGATAGTCAAGGGCAGAGGTCAGGTCCATGGTCATTCTGTATGCCGGGAACTATCAATCACACGCTCGATGATGCGCCCGGTGGCTTTGTCGGAGAGAATCTGCTTCAGTTTGTTCCCGTGCATGCGCTCCTCTTTCACCACTGCGTAGCCGTCCACTTCCTGCGCCTCACGGCGCAACGGCTTCATCGGTTCGGTCGCGCGCCACTCCATTTCCACCGGCTCCCACTGGCGCGACTTCGCCGAACGGTACGCAGCGTCAAGAATCGCGTTGACGACATACCCGTCATAGAAGGTTTCGAGCGGCGTACCACCATTGTCCATCGCATCGAACATATCGGTGAACATATGGTTGTACCCCAGTTCGTGCACCTCGTCGCCCACCGGGAAGAGCCACCCGGTCTCGGTTTCCGCCTTCTCGGCCACATAGCCGCCGCCCGCTGCGGTGAACATCTCGAAGCCGGTACGCAGGAAATGATTCAACCAGATCGTCCCGTTCGTTCCGGCCACCTCGTCGCGCAGGTCCATGCCGCCGCGGAACGTCCAGCTGACCTCAAACTGGCCCATGGCGCCGTTCTCGAACCGGATCAATGCAATGGCGTTATCTTCGGCAACAATCGGGTGGACCAGCGTATCGGCCCAGCACATGACCTCAACCGGCCGATTATTCTTGCCGGCAAAATTACGGATGATTTCAGCGCAGTGACAGCCGAGATCGATAATTGCGCCGCCGCCGGCCTGCTCAGCGTCCCAGAACCAGGCGCTATGTGGCCCGGGGTGCGTTTCACGCGAACGTACCCACAGGATATCGCCCAGCGCGCCGCCTTTGACCGAGTCAAGCGCCTTGAGCGTCTTCGGGGTGTAGACGAGATCCTCCAGATAGCCGGCAAAGACACCCGCCCGTTCAACGATCTCGAGCATCTGCCGCGCCTCGGCAGCCGTGCGCCCGAGCGGTTTGGTGCACAGGATGGCCTTGCCGGCGGCTGCCGCAAGTTCAACCGCCTGCGCGTGCTGGTTGTTCGGCAGGCCAATGACCACGGTATCGGTATCGGGGTCCTCAATCGCCTGTTTCAGATCGGTGACCGCTTTCGGGATGCCCCACTGCGCAGCAAAAGCATCAGCGTGTTCGCGTGTACGCGAATAGACGGTCGTCACCCGGTCACGACCACGCTGACCGTGCAGTGTCATGGTATAGAACATGCCGATCAGGCCGGTGCCCAGCATCGTGATCCTGTGCGCTTTCATCGGTGCCTCCTGGCATGAATTGAGCATGCAGAACTCACGCACCTGCACGTTCAATTCTGCATGCTCAATGCCACGTTCCAGAAGTCTGCGCCGCCCAGACTGCGGCGCCAATCACGCCGGCTTCGCCACCCAGTTGCGCCGGCACCACCTGCACCCGGTTGAGCGGCGTCACGTGGCAACGCTTGAGGATCTCAGCGTGCACCGGGCCAAGAATCCACTCGCCAAGACGCGACACGCCCCCGCCGATTACGACGCGATCCGGGCTGAGAATGGTGATCAGGTTGGCCACTCCGACACCCAGATAACTCCCGGCGCGTTGTAGAATCTCGCGCGCGACCCCGTCGCCGTTGTCAGCCGCTCGCATGATGATCTCGGGCGTGATTTTGTTGAGATCGTACTCAACCAGTTCGCCGATCTGCGTCGTCATGCCCTGAGCGACCGCGCGCAGTCCCATTGCCGTAATCGAAGGCCCGCTGGCGAAGGTTTCGAGGCAACCACGGTTGCCGCAGCCGCAGGGCGCGCCATTCGGATCGATCGTCATGTGGCCGATCTCGCCGGCCGTACCGTCGAGGCCAAGGTACAGTCGTCCATCAATGGCAATGCCGCCGCCGATCCCCGTCCCGAGCGTCATCCCGACCACACTGTGCATGCCGCGACCGGCACCGAAGACAGCCTCGGCCAGGGTGAAGGCACGCGCATCATTAATGATCGCCGTGGGGCGGCCGGTCAGGCGCTGCATCTCTGCCACAAGCGGAACGCCACGCCAGCCAGACGGCAGATTCGGCAGGAGCAGCGTCGTGCCGCTCGATGGATCGATCACACCGGGGACGCCGACACCGATCGCTGGCACGTGCTCACGCCGAAGATTCGCCTGGTCGCACACACGATCAACCAGGGACGCGATACGTGTGATTACTGCCGGCGGCCCTTCGTGTGCCTCGGTTGGTACGACAAGCTGCACCTGTCGCTCGCCGGTACGCACATCAACAGCGGCAGCGGCAATCTTGGTGCCTCCCAGGTCAATGCCAAGGTAGACGTTGATTGTCTCAGGCAATTGCGTGTTTCATTATTTTGAATATTTCTGGTCGTGCCTGATCCTAGCGCAGGATGGTGTGCCTGTCAAGAACCAATACCTTTCAAATAAGGCGTTCTGCACCGCACAGCCCCACCCAATCTCCCCCTGCCGGGGGGAGGAATCGGACTCCCTCCCCCGGCGGGGTAGGGCCGGGGTGGGGGTGACGGGCGTATGTGAAAGGTATTGTGTCAAGAACAGGGCGAGGCGTAACCGTTCACCCTTCCCTCAAGCTTTCAGGATGAGCGTGCGGCCCCGGGCCCCACACGCGTCATGGGTGAGGGATGCCCTGCAAGCTCCTCTCGCGCCGCTCGATCGCGTCGCTTCACTCGCAATGGCATCCAACCGTTTTTCGGATAGCTGCACCGTGGCACAGGCAGCCTGGCTTCTCGTGTAGAATACGCACCCATGGAGCATATCCTTCGTCTGCATGCCAACCTGCTGTTCACGATCCTGCTGGTCTTCGGCGTGTTAACGGTATGGGCGCTCGGTCATGCGTTGTTGCGCCGCCCAGCCGGGCAATGGTTGCACGGCGGCATGGCGGTTGGCGTCCTGCTGGTGCTGGCAGAATGCATTCTTGGCGCAATCATGCTGCTGCGTGGATTGCTGCCGCTGCGCCCGGAGATGCATGTTCTCTACGGTATCATTGCACTGCTCACCGTCCCGATCGCACATGCATCGGCACGTCATCGGGCGCCGCGCCCGCAAGGGCTGGTCTATGCGCTGGCGTGCCTGTTTGTCTGTGTCATTGTGTTGCGGGCAGTGGCAATGGCGCGACCGTAGCCGGCACATCGTCTGGCGTTCCACATTCTACGCTACGACGTGCTTACGCGCTGCAGGGCCGAGGTTGCGGGGGCATTTTCCTGGAGGGTCACAGGCCTTCCAATCCACTCGCTATCCTATGCGCAGTCGATGAACCCCTGCCGCTGTGAGGCGATCAGGCGGGCATAGACGCCCTCGTGGGCCAGCAGCTCGGCGTGGGTGCCCACCTCGGCAACCCGCCCGCCCTCCAGCACTACGATGCGGTCGGCGCTGCGGATGGTCGAGAGCCGGTGGGCGATCACCAGCATCGTGCGACCGGCCCGCAGCTGGCCCAGCGCCGCCTGGAGCAGCCGCTCGTTCTCGGTGTCGAGGTTGGAGACCGCCTCATCCATGATCAGGATCGGCGCGTCCTTCAGGAAGGCGCGGGCGATGGCGATGCGCTGGCGCTGCCCGCCGGAGAGCTGTGCGCCCCGTTCACCGGCGTTGGTGGCGTAGCCCTGCGGTAGCGCGGCGATGAAGTCATGGGCCAGGGCCAGGCGCGCAGCCCGTTCCACCTCGGCATCGCTGGCCTCCGGTCGCCCCAGCCGAATGTTGTCGGCGATGCTCATATTGAACAGGTAGATCTCCTGCGGCACCAGGGTGATCAGGTCGTGCAGCGTGGCAAGCGGGAAACTCCGCAGGTCGTGGCCGCCGATGGTGATTCGACCGGAACTCACGTCCCAGAAGCGCATCAGCAAATGGGTGCAGGTGCTCTTGCCCGCCCCCGAGTGGCCGACCAGGGCGACGGTTTCGCCCGGATGGACGGTAAAGCTTACGTCGCTCAGGGCCGGCGAGAGGATGGGCTGGTAGCGGAAGCTCACGCCCTCGAAGCGCACCACCGGCTCGACCGGGCCGGCGGGCGCTGTCATGGCCGTGTCACGCACCGCGGGCGGCGCTTCCAGCAGGTCGAAGACCCGGCGGGCGGCCGCCTTCAGCTCGCCGAACATCGCCGCGACACCCGTCACCTCGAGCACCGGGGCGAAGATCACGCCGGCCAGGGCCACCGCCGCCGGGTAGCGCACATACTCAAGTTGCGCACTCGCCACCAGCCAGGCGCCCAGTGCGAGCACGACCACCATCCCCAGCCCGACCAGCGCTGTGGTCGCCGCCTGTTCGAGCCCGCGCCGCGTGTCGTAGGCCAGGTAGGCCCGCAGCAAGCCATTGTTGCGGCGGGCAAGTTTCGCGAGCTGGTTGCGGCCCTGGCCGAAGGCCACCACCTCGCGCAGCCCCTGCACCCCATCGACCACATCGGCGTTCACCTCGCTCAGCCGCTCGCGCAGCAGCTGCCCCTGCCGGTCAGCCCGCCGGCTCAGCCAGAGCGGCACGCTCAGCGCCAGGAACAGGATCGGCAGCAACGCCAGGGCCAGCAGAGGGTGGAAGAAGATCGCCAGAGCGATGAAGCTGCCCACCGTCACCACGAGTGCCATGAGCGTATTACCGATCGTGTGGGCGAAGAACCACTCCAGCCGCTCGACATCGGCCATCGCCGCCATGGCCACATCGCCCGAATGCCGCTCCAGCAGGTAGGCCGGCGCCAGGCGCTCCAGCGCCCGGTAGACCGTGGCGCGAATCTCGGCCAGCACGCGGTAGGCCAGGTCATGGGCCAGCCACATATCGGCCCATGTCGCTACGGCCTGCCCGAGCACGCATGCGCCCAGGGCCCATGCCCATGGCGTTAGCTCAACAAGCGGCCGACCGACAACGGCCATGCCGACCAGAGTCGCGCTGACCACGGCGCTGGCGATTGTCAGGCCGTGCTTAAACAGTTCAGCCAGCATGACCAGTAAGGCCAGCCAGAAGTGACGGCGCCAGAGGCCGAGTAGCTTCACGAATGGGTGGCGCGGGTCGGCCTGCTCGGGCAGCGAAATGCCGCCGAAGGTTGTGTCAGGCAGGGTGGTCTGCATCGCCGATGTCCCTTTCACGTTTGCGCCACCACCAGACCGGCGTAGGCGCCGGAGCGAGCCAGCAACTCACTGTGGCGCCCCGCCTCCACCGCCACGCCGGCATCGAGCACGACGATCTGATCGGCGTTAACCACGGTGGAGAGGCGATGGGCGATCACCAGAGTCGTCCGGTTGAGCATCAGCCGCTCCAGGGCCTGCTGGATGGCGTGCTCGTTCGCGGCATCGATACTCGAAGTCGCCTCGTCGAGGATGAGGATCGGTGCGTCCTTGAGCAGGGCACGAGCGATGGCGATGCGCTGACGCTCGCCGCCGGAAAGCTTCAGGCCGCGCTCGCCGACCACAGTGTCGTAGCCCTGAGGGAGTGCTGCGATGAAGCTGTGGGCGTTGGCTGCCCGGGCCGCCGCCTCCAGCTCGGCCCGGGTTACCTCGGGCCTGGCCAGACGCAGGTTCTCGGCCACCGTCCCGTGGAAGAGGTAGGTCTCCTGGGCGACCACGGCGAACTGGGCCCGCAGCTGCTCAAGCGAGTAGTCGCGCAGGTCCCGCCCGCCGAGGGTGATACGGCCCTGCTGCGGGTCGAAGTAGCGCAGCAGCAGCGAGACCACCGTGGTCTTGCCCGCGCCGCTGCGCCCGACGAGGGCGACGGTCTGGCCGGGGGGCGACCTGGAACGAGAGCCCGCGCAAGGCCGGGCGTTCACCTGCCCCATAGCCGAACACTACAGCTTCGAAGGCGAGGGCCGGAGCCGGCAGCGTGGTCTGCATGCCCTTGTCGCGCACCTCGGGCGCGCTATCGAGCAGAGCGAAGACGCCGCGGGCACCGGCGAGGCCGAAGAAGCCCTCGTGCCAGTAGGCGTTGAGCTGGCCGAGGGGGCGTAGACACTCGTAGGACAGAAAGAGGATTGTGAAGAGTTCAGGCACCGTGATTGCCCCCTGAGCCAGGCGCAGGGCGCTGACGCCGACCACCAGGGCGCTGCCGGCGGTCATCCCCAGCCCGGTGATGCCCGTACCGATGAGTGAGATCGCCATATGGGCCATCGTCGCGCGGTAAAGGGTGACTGCGTCGTGGTGCAACTGTACCCCGCGCCGCGCGGCGACGTTGAAGGCCTTCAGCGTGCTCATGCCCTGCATACTGTCGAGGAACTGGGCGTTCAGGTCGCGGTAGGCGTCCCAGTGGGCGTTGGCGTTCTTGCCGAGGGCGCGCTCGAAAAGTTTGGGGCCGACCAGCACCAGCAGCACCGCGGCGAGGACGAGCAGGGCCGCCACCCGGTCAATGCTCGCCAGCACCAGGACGATCAGTGCGGGGACGATCAGCACAATGAAGATCTGCGGGATGTAGAAGCCGATGTAGCGCTCCAGCCCCTCGACACCGTCCACCAGCGTGGACTGCACATTCCCCGTGCGGGTGCGCTCCAGATGGCCCGGCCCGAGCTCGAGCAGATGGGCGTAGAGCCTGGTCCGCAGCGTGTGCTTGACGGTGGCGGCCGTGTGCGCGGCGAGCCACTGCTGGAGCCACTGGAGGCCGGCGCGCAGCAGCATGAGGGCGAGGATGGCACTGATGGGGGGTAGCGCGGCGGTGGGTTGGGCGCCCTCGAAGAGCAGCGTGAGCACGCGGGCCATCAGCAGGCCCTGGCCGATGTACGTCGCCGCCACCGCCAGGCCGACGAGCGTCACCCCCGCCACGCCTACGCGGACGGGTGCGGTCAGGCCGAAAACACGTGGGTTGAGCATCATGGCGGTACCTCAGACAAGGTTTCAGGGTTCAGCGATCAGGGTTCAGGCCAGGCACATCAGGAAGCGGCGCGCAACCTCAAACGGGAACGTGGCTTGAAACCTTATCTCAGGTGTATAGTTTGCGGTCGTGCTCGGCGATCTCGATCTCGCGGCCATCCGGGTCGCGCACACTCATCGTGCGGCCATAGGCCACATCAGTAATCGGCTGTTCCAGTGGGATGCCGCCGGCCTCCAGATTGGCAGCGACCTGCTCCAGCGACGCCGGACTGTCGAAGCTAAGCGCAATCGAGGGCTCCACATTGCCCTCAGTGACGGCGTGCACTGCGAGCAGGTTGTTGCCCAGACGCAATTCGACCTGTGCAGAGAGTTTGCTGCTGCTCGGCCTTGAGCCAGTGGCGATCGGGCCTGCTGATTCAGCGGTTGAGGTCGTGGCATCGCCTGAGTATTATGGCGAGCGGGCGAAAGCCTTCGCCGTGATCGGTGGCCCATACGAAGCATTGAATCTTGAGGATATTGTGGCGGTGCAGCCCGATCTGGTCATCGCCTTTGAACTTCAGACCACCCTCCGCGAAGGGCTGGGCGATATTCCAGTCTTCTACATGCGACTAAACACTGTCGAAGATGGTGTCGCGCTGCTGCGCTCGGTTGGTGCCCTGACGGGCCGCAGCAACGAAGCCGAGGCCGCAATCAGTGCCTTTAATGAACGAGTGGCGAAATACATCGCCCAGATCCCCGAACGCCGCAGCGTGGGTGTGATCATGGGCAGCAACGTGAACTTTGAGGTCTTCACCGACCAGTCCCCGGGCGGTGATCTGCTGAACCGTGTGGCGATCAATCCCTTCCCGTTGCCAGAGGGAGCGGTGAACTACGGCGGGAGCATGCCATACTCCATGGAGCAACTCCTCGCAAAAGACCCCGAGGTACTCTTCACGATCACACCTCTGTGGGCCGGCAGCGACAAGCCCCTCGCTGAGGTGCTGGCTGAGACGCCGCTCTGGCGCGAGCTGCGGGCGGTGCGCGAGCAGCGAGTTTACACTGCCCCGGATGAATGGGGCAACGTGGGTGGCCTGCATAGCCTGCGAATCATGCTCGACCAGGCCATGCCGCTGATTTACCCTGAAACCTTCTCGCAGCCGCTGCCGTGACCACCACCCTGATCGATACGGTACGTGTACGGGTACATCGGCCACTGCTGTTGGCGTTGGGCCTGCTGGCAACGTTGCTAGCCGTGGCTATGCTCAGTCTGATGGTCGGCACGCCACGCCTATCACCCACCGGCCTGTTGGAGGTACTGGGCGGTGGAGGCGAACGACTGGCGCGCCTGACCGTGCTGCAACTGCGCTTGCCGCGTGTTTGCCTGGGTGCAATGACCGGTGCCATGCTGGCATTGAGCGGAGCGCTGCTGCAAGGCGCGCTCCGTAATCCATTGGCCGGGCCGGAACTCCTGGGGGTCTCAGCAGGCGCGTCGGTGGTGATGGCGGCAATCATTGTACTCGGGGTGCCGGTCGCGTTTGTGTGGCATCCGTGGCTTGCGTTGGCAGGTGGGTTGTTTGGTGGTGTGGTGGTGCTGGCAACGGCACAACGGAGCCGCGACTCGCTCCACATGGTGCTGATTGGCGTTGCCGTCACAGCCCTGCTTGACGCCCTCGTCATCACCATTATCAGCCTTGGCACCCCCAACGCTATCGCTCTGCTGTTTTTGTATCTACTCGGGAGCCTCGCAAACCGCACATGGGACCACGTACAGATCGTGGGGCCATGGGCCGCCGTAGGGATACCACTGGCACTGCTGTGTGCTCGGCCACTCAATTTGCTGCAACTGGGCGACGAAATGGCCGCAGGACTGGGGTTGCGGGTCGTGGCCACACGCGGGGTGCTGGGAGTGATTGCAGCGGGGTTGGTTGCGGCGGTAGTGGCGGTTTGCGGGCCAATTGGCTGGATCGCATTACTCGCTCCTCACCTGACGCGACAGGCACTGGGCACGAGCGATGCCCGGCGGGTGCTGCCGCTGGCCGCACTGATTGGCGCGGTGCTCCTTTTAGCAGCCGACCTGCTGGGGCGCGTGCTGTTTGCCCCGGTGGAACTTCCCGTGGGTGTCTGGACCACACTGGTGGGCGGGCCAGTGCTGCTGTTCTTGCTCCGGCATACGCTGCGGGGAAAAAGACAAATGGCGCGACACACATACTCTCCCAGACCGATGGCTGTTTTTCCTTTGTACCTTTTCGCTTGCACCTTCCTGGTGGCAGTGTTGTTTGTGCTGCACATTGGGCTGGGTAGCGTTGTATTAACACCTGCTGAGGTTCTGGGGGCGCTGCGTAATGAGGCGGTCGAACCCTTCCACCGCCAGATCGTCTGGGATTTGCGCCTGCCACGGGCCTTGATTGCCATCCTTGCCGGGGCAATGCTGGGATTGGCAGGTGCCATACTCCAGGCAGTCTTACACAACCCGCTGGCTGAGCCAGGGTTGACCGGAGTGAGTGCGGGTTGTGCCCTGGCAGCAGTGCTCTGGCTGTCTACCGGTCAGGCTCTGGCTATCCCGGGGCACACCCTGCCACTCGTGGCATTGGTAGGAGGGCTGGCAGCCGGACTGCTGGTGTACGCGCTGAGTTGGGGTGGGCAGATTGATCCGTTGCGGCTGGCCCTGACGGGCATTCTGGTCAGTGCAGTGTTGCAGGCCGGCGTGTCATTGGTCATCCTGCTGGGCACCGAAGCATTGGGCGGTGCGCTGGTCTGGCTGATTGGTTCGCTCAGCGGACGTGTGTGGACGCACTGGGCGATCATGTGGCCGTGGGCATGCATAGCCCTGCCTCTAGGCTTAGCGAGTGCCGGGCCTGTCAACGTGCTCCAACTTGGCGACGACATTGCAAGTGGCCTGGGGCTACGGCGCGAATGGGCGCGCGGCGGACTACTGGCGGTCGCTGCCCTTCTGACGGCAGGAGCAGTTGCGGTGGTGGGCGCATTGGGGTTTATTGGCTTGATCGGCCCCCACATCGTGCGGCGGCTCGTCGGTACTGATGCTCGACGGGTGTTTCCGCTCAGCACGATCCTGACAGCAGCATTCTTGGTAGGGGCAGATATGCTGGCTCAAACGGTGACGTTTGGCACCAGTGTGGGCGGCGTTGACACGCGCAACGAGCTTCCCGTTGGCGCCGTCACGGCCCTGCTGGGCGCACCATTTTTCCTCTGGCTCGTCTGGAAGGGACAGCACGGTAAGTTCTAGTTTACAAGCTTCAAGGATTTGACAAAATTTTTGATAGATACTATCATTCGTGTGCTTTTGCAAGAGCATATCAACAGCTTCGCTGCGGTCAAGCCCATCCTGTGAGGAGAAAACACCATTCTACATTATGCTCCCGAGCACCCCGGCCGACTCGGTCGCGTACCTCCGGAGCATCGGCGCGCTCACCGGCCGCACCGCTGAAGCGGAGGCCGCCGCCGAGCGCTTTCTTACCCGGCTGGAGGCGTATAAAGCACAATCACCGAAGGACAAGATCGTCGCGATCGTCTTCGCCGGCGCCTACGGCTTCAACGTCGACACGACCGACTCGGTGTATGGCGCGATGCTCGCCGAGGTGACCAGCTACCCCTGGCCGTCACTGTCCAGTGACTCGTTTGTGGCCTACTCGGTTGAGCAGGTGCTCGCCGAAGATCCCGACGTGATCTTTGGCGTGACCATGAACGACAAGGGCCTGATGGGCGACTCGCTGAACACGATGATGGCGAACGACCCGCTCTGGGCGGAGTTCAGTGCGGTGCAGAACGGACAGGTCTTCGACAAAGATCCTCTGGTCTGGACCTACGGTCGGGGCACGCGCTCACTCGGCATCGTGCTCGACGAGGTGATGACGACCGCCTATCCCGAGGTCTTCCCGCAGCCGCTTCCATGACCGCGTACCAGGCGGGCAGGTTGGCCGCCTTCGCCAGCCCCAGACGCAGACGAGCGGCAGCAACCTGCAGGAAGGATCACGATGAACGAAGCCCCGATGACTCAGCCCTGGCTCGCGTCAAGATCCGGGCTGCACTCGCGCGTTGTCGGCTGGGTTGTCGGGTTGATAGCGTACGTGTTGGTGTGCAGCGCGGCAACGCTGCTGTTCGGCACGCCGCGCCTGGCGCCCGGCGAGCTTTGGGCCATGCTGTTCGAGGGCGGCGGCGAGCGGGTGCAACGAATCG
>Ga0272446_1005369_pt1 | contig 14218 bp, 13 predicted proteins | sample YNPCB0061_FD_194587 | JGI IMG/M metagenome (GOLD analysis project Ga0272446, IMG submission 194587) | Hot spring microbial mat communities from Yellowstone National Park, WY, United States - YNP-CB-006-1 | ecosystem: Environmental > Aquatic > Thermal springs > Hot (42-90C) > Sediment | place...
CGCCACGGCTTTTGTAGGTGCGGCTCGTAGCCGCACACGCCACGGCTTTTGTAGGTGCGCTCGTAGCCGCACACGCCACGGCTTTTGTAGGTGCGGCTCGTAGCCGCACACGCCACGGCTTTTGTAGGTGCGCTCGTAGCCGCACACGCCACGGTTTTTGTAGGTGCGGCTCGTAGCCGCACACGCCACGGCTTTTGTAGGTGCGGCTCGTAGCCGCACACGCCACGGCTTTTGTAGGTGCGGCTCGTAGCGAGGTACAGCGGCTGCGAGCCGCTGCTACGGGGGAGGAAACAATGGGCAACTACACCTTCGACTTCACCGATCAGACCGTCTTCATCACTGGCGCGTCGCGCGGGATCGGCGCGGCGACGGCGAGTCTCTTTGCGCAGAGCGGGGCGCGCGTCGTCGTGAATTACCGCGAGGATCGCAGCGGCGCGGAGCAGGTAAGCGGCGAGATCGCAGCGGCGGGCGGGCAGGCGCTGCCGTTGCAGGGCGACGCCGGCCGTGAGGACGACGTGCGCCGCATGATGGAGACCGTCAGCGCGCAGTGGGGTCCGGTGCGCGTGCTCGTCCACAACGCGTCGGCGATCAACCGCTCCTATTTTCTCGACGCCACGCTCAATGATTTTGATTTGATGTTCGGCGCCAACGTGCGTGGGCCATACCTGATGAGCCAGCTCGCCGCGCAGCAGATGATCGCCGCGGGCGTCGGCGGCAGCATCATCCACATCAGCACCATCCTGGCGCGGCAGACAATCACCAATCGCACGCTCTACGCCGCCACCAAAGGCGCGCTGGAGTCGCTGACGCGGGCGATGGCGCTCGACCTGGCGCGGCATCATATCCGCGTCAACGCCGTGGCGCCCGGCCTCATCTACACGCAGGCGCTGCGCGACGGCATCTCCGCGCTGGGCGAGGAGAACTTCACGAAGTACATCCCGTTCAACCGCTTTGGCAAGGCCGAGGAGATCGCCAGCGTCGTGGCCTTCCTGGCTTCGGATGCAGCCAGCTACATCACCGGTGCGTTGATTCCGGTGGATGGCGGGTTGGGTGTGGTGGAGGCGGGGCCGAAATAGACCGCGGATTGAGCGGATGCGGCGGATTCGCGCGGATTTTTCCGCGTGCACAAGATGTACGCAGGGATTCGTGAAAATTCGTCTGGATTCGTGTAATTCGTGACCAGAACTGAAACGCTACCAGAAAAAAAATCCGCGGAAATCCGCCTAATCCGCCACATCCGCGGTCTATCAGGAGGAGTCATGATCAGCATCAACCGTGAAGCGATGAAAATTGTGCGCCGGATTTTGGAAGCGCCGGACGCACTGGGCGTGGCCGCCAGCCGGCTGGCGTGCGGCGCCACGGTGCTCGACATGGGGCAGCAGGCGCCGGGCGGCTGGCGGGCGGGCAAGTACTACACGCTGATCACGCTGGGCGGGCTGGCGGAGGTGAGCTACGAGCCGTTCCCCGTCGGCGACCGCGTGCTGTCGGCGGTGCGCGTGATGATCGACCATCCGCTGGAGGCGTGCATCGCCTCGCAGATCGCGGGCTGGCGGCTGGAAGGGGCGCGGGCAGGTGCGCCGATCCTGGCGGGTCCGGCGCGGGCGCTCAACCACGCCAACCTCGACCACTATTTCGAGCTGATCGACTACCGCGACCACGCCGACGAGGGCGTCATCGCCATCCAGACCGCCGAGCCGGTGACCGACGACTGGGCGACGACGATCGCAGCGGCGTGCAAGCTCAAGCCGGAGAATCTCTACATCCTCGTGGCGCCCAACTCCAGCCTGGTCTGTGCGATTCAGGTGGCGGCGCGCATCGTCGAGCAGTCGCTGCATCGCCTGGCGGAGGAGGGCTTCGCCGTCAACACGGTGCGCTCCGCTCACGGCTTCGGCGTCATCCCGCCGCTGATCCGCGACGAGATTGTGGCGATGGGGCGCATCAACGACTCGCTGCTCTACGGCGGCGTCGCCACGCTCTATGTGGATGCGACCGACGAAGCAATTGCAGCCGTCATCGACAAAGTTGTCTCCGTAGCCTCGCGCGCGTACGGTCGCCCCTTTGTCGAGATTTACGAGGAGGCGGGCCGCGACTTCTACCAGATTCCGCTCGATCTGCATTCGCCGGCGGTGCTGCACATTAACAACCTCAACAGCGGACGCACCTTCAGCGCGGGGGAGATCAACTACGGCGTGCTTCGAGAGTCGTTCTTTGGGGAGAGGGAATAGACCGCGGATTTGACAGATTTGGCGGATTGACGCGGATCGGAATCAATCCGCCAAATCCGCGTCATCCGCGTTCTGTCTCGTAATTTCCGGATGAAGGTTGTTCACGATGACGCAACTGGGCATTCAGATCATTCCAACCATGCCGGTCGATGAGGTGATCGAGACGGCGGTGATGGCGGAGGAGCTCGGCTACGACTTTTGCCTGCTCGCCGACGAAGGCTTCATGCCCGATGTCTACGTGGCGCTCGGCGCAATTGCACAGCGCACGCAGCGCATGCGGCTGGGTCCGGTCACCAACGGCTACACGCGCCACCCGGCGGTGACGGCGACCGCCATCGCCACGCTGGACGATCTCTCCGGCGGGCGCGCGCTGGCGACGTTGGTGGCGGGCGGCTCGATGGTGCTCAACCCGATGGGCATTGCGCGCGAGGCGCCGCTGACGGTGATGCGCGAAACCGTCGCCATTTTGAGGGCGCTTTGGAGCGGTGAGGAAGTGATCTGGCAGGGCAAACGTTATGCCTTGCAGCGCGCCCGTCTGCACAGCCAGCGCCGTCACTCTATCCCGCTCTGGCTGGCGGTGCGCGGGGAGAAGATGCTCGAACTGGCTGGCCAGGAGGCGGACGGCGTGGTGCTGGTGGCGAAGTCCGACGTTGGCCCTGCGTTGGCGCTTGTGGAGCAGGCGGCGGCGGGTCGCAACACGCGCTGCCAGCGCATCTACATGGATCGCATCGCCTACACGCCGGAACTGCTGGCGGAGGCGTCGGCGCTCTATGCCTACGTGCTGATGGATTCACCGCCGCGGATGCTCGACGGGCTGGGCATCAGCGCCGCTGAGATCGAGCAAATTCGCCAGGCGATGGCGACCGGCGGGCCTAAAGCCGCAATGCCCTACGTGCGCCCGGAGATGATCCAGCGCTACCAACTGGCAGGGACGCCGGAGGAGTGTCGGCAGGCGCTCCAGGCGCTGGTCGCCGCGTACGCACTCGACGCATTTGTGATGAACGTCACGACGCCAGGCATCGACGCCAACCGGCGGTTGTTGACGGATATTCGTTCGCTTGTGCAAGGATAGCGGGGTCTCCCACACGCTTCGTCTGGTGGTTCGTTGTTGACTTTGTGTTCGGTAATTGGAGGAGAAACATGTCAAAGCTAAGCAATCGAGTGGTTGTGGTGATGATGGTGCTTGTGCTGCTCTTGAGCGGCTGTGCTGGCGTGAGCGCGCCGGCGGCGGCGCCAGCCGAAAGCAGCGCGGCCGCAACATTCAAGGTCGGTCTGGTGCATCCCAGCCCGGTGACCGATGCGTGGAGCGGGCAGGCGTATGCCGCCATCGAGCGGATGCGCGACGAACTGGGCGCCGAGATCGCCAACGTCGAGGTGGGCGACCCGGCTGGCTACGAGAAGGCGTTCAGCGACTTTGCCAGCCAGGGCTACACACTGGTGATCGGTCACGGCTTCCAGTATCAGGACGCCGCTGAAAAAGTGTCGCCAGACTTCCCGAACACCTACTTCACCACGGTGGGTGGCTTCAAGACGACCGCCAATTATGCGCCGATCGACCTGGTGCCAGGCTATATGCAGGCGCTGTACGCCATGGGCGTGATGGCGGCTCAAGTTTCCAAGACCGGGCAGGCTGCTGGTTTCACACTGGAAAACCCCGCCACCAAGCTGCCGCTGGAAGGCTTCCGCCAGGGTTTCGAGAGCGTCCCCGGCCACACCTTCAGCATGATCGTGCTGCGTGACGGCAACGACGTGGGCGCGGGCAAGGAAGCGGCGTTGCAGGCCATCGCCAACGGCGCCGACATTTTGATCGCCAACGCCAATCTGGCGGGCGACGGCGTGTTGCAGGCCGTCGCGGAACAGGGCGGCGACAGCGTCTTCGCCATTGGCACGATCGGCAACCAGAACAGCAAAGCGCCGAAGAATGTGCTCGCCAGCGCGCCGCTCAACATTCCGCAGGCGCTCTTTGCCGTCGCCAAATCTGCCAAAGAAGGCGCCTTCGAAGGCGGTCACGTGCGCGCCTTCACCGTCAACGACGAGGGCGTCTACCAGTTCGTCTACAACGAGGAACTGGCCGACATCGTCACGCCGGAGTTGCAGGCGCTGGTCGATGAGACAATCGCCAAGATTAAGGCCGGCGAGATCACGGTCGAGATGCCGCAGTAGGCATAATCTCTGATCTCCAATCTCCAATCCCTTTGTCAGAGGTTGGAGATTGGAGATTGAACGCACCGTGCCCATGACTACCGCAACTCTTTCACGCCAAACCGGCGCTGCACTCTGGCGCAACGTGGCGCTGCCGATCCTGGCGATCCTGGCGGCGCTGCTCGTCGGTGCGCTGATGTTGGCGCTCTCTGGCTTCAACGTTGCCGCAGCGTACAGTGCGCTGTGGGGCGGCGTCTTTGGCAACGCGCGCAATCTTGGCGAAGCGATGCTGCGCGCCACGCCGCTGATCTTGATCGGCTCAGGCATCGCCATCGCCTTTCGCTGCGGCATCTGGAACATCGGCGCCGAGGGTCAGTTTTACATGGGTGCAGCCGCAGGCGCGTGGATCGGGTTGACGGCGGGCGATCTTCCGGTCTGGCTGTCGATTCCGACGGCCTTGCTGGCAGGCGCCTTGCTGGGCGGGCTGTGGGCGGAGATCGCTGGCTGGCTCAAGGTGCGGCTGGGGCTGAACGAAGTTGTGACGACGATCATGCTCAACTACATCGCCATCGGCATCGTGGGCTATCTGGTGACGGGGCCCATGCAGGAAGCCAGTCGCTACAACCCCCAGACCGACGAAATCGCCGCCGGCATGGTGTTGCCGCGTCTCTTTGTGGGAATGCGTGTGCACGCTGGCTTTGTGTTGGCGCTCGTCCTGCCGGTGCTGGCGGCGATCTTGCTCTTCCGCACGCCGCTTGGGTTTGCGTTGCGAGCGGTGGGCTTCAACCCGGAGGCGGCGCGGCACGCTGGCATCAACGTCAACCGCCAGTACGTGTTGGCGATCAGCCTGAGCGGCGCGGCGGCGGGCATTGCGGGTGCGGTGGAGGTGCTCGGCGTGATCGGGCGGCTTTACGAGAACATTTCGCCGGGCTACGGTTTCACCGGCATTGCGGTCTCGTTGCTGGCGGCTAACCATCCAGTGGGGACGATCTTCTCCGGTCTGCTCTTTGGCGCGTTGACCACCGGCGCCGAGTTGATGCAGTTGACGGCGAAGATTCCTTCGGCGATGACCTTCATTTTGCAGGGTCTGATCATTGCGTTTCTGGTATCGTTCCGCGCCATGCAGGGGCGGGTCTGGCGGCGAGGGTGACGCATGGAATGGATGATTGGGTTGCAGGCGCTGCTTCAAGCCACCGTGCGCATGGCCGCACCGCTCACCTTCACTGCGGTGGGCGAGACCTACGGCGAGCGCGCTGGCGTGATCAACATCGGGCTGGAAGGGCTGATGCTGATCGGCGCGGTGGCAGCCTATGCCGTCGCTTTTGCCAGCGGCAGCATCTGGCTGGGCGTACTGGCGGCAGGGCTGGCGGCGATGGTTTTCGGCATGCTCTTCGGCGTGGTGACGATCACGCTGGGCGCCAATCAGATTGTGGCTGGCGCGGCGCTCAACCTGGTTGGGTTGGGGCTGTCGAGTTTCATTTACCGCGCCTTTTTCGGCACGGTCACCGGCCGCGCAATTCAGCCGCTGGAGTCGGTGAAAATCCCGCTGCTTAGCCAGATTCCGGTGTTGGGGCCCGTGCTGTTCGAGCAGAATATGCTGGTCTACCTGGCGCTGCTGCTGGCGCCGGCGGCTGCGCTGGTGCTCAACCGCACGATGCTGGGGCTGGCGATTCGCTCCGTGGGCGAGCACCCAAAGGCGACGGCGACGGCCGGTCTCTCCGTGATCGGGCTGCGCTATGGTGCGGTGGCCTTTGGCGCGCTGCTGGCGGGCGTCGGCGGCGCGTATCTTTCGGTGGCATACGCCAATCAGTTTGTCGAGAACATGGTGGCCGGGCGCGGCTTCATTGCGCTGGCGATCGTTGTCTTTGGGCGTTGGTCGCCGATGGGTGCGCTGTGGGCGAGCCTGCTCTTTGGTTTCACCTTTGCGCTGCAGTTGCGTCTCCAGGCTGCGAATGTCCAGATCGCATACCAGTTCTTGCAGATTCTGCCCTATGTCGCCACGATCGTCGCCATGATCCTGCTGCGTGGACAGTCGGCGCAACCGAAGGCGCTGGGCGCACCCTACACGGAGCGGGCATGAGCGAGCAAGCGCCGCGCCTGCGGCTGGCAGGCATCTCCAAACATTTCGGGCCCGTACAGGCGAACAACGACATCTCGCTGGAAGTGGCGGCGGGGGAGATTCACTGTCTGCTCGGCGAGAACGGCGCGGGCAAATCGACGCTCATGAACATTCTCTACGGGCTGGTGCGGCCCGACGCCGGTGGGATTTTCCTGGACGGGCGGTCCGTTGCGATCCATTCGCCGCATCAGGCGATTGAGCTTGGCATCGGCATGGTGCACCAACATTTTATGCTCGTGCCGACGCTCACCGTCGCCGAAAATGTGATCCTGGCGACGCGTCCGCTCCTGTCGCTGCGCCGCCTGCGCGAGTCCGTGATGTGGGATCGCCGCGCCATTGAGCGGCAAGTTGGCGACGTGGTGCAGCGCTACGGGCTGAAGATCGATCCGCGCGCGAGAGTCGCGTCGCTGAGCGTGGGCGAGCAGCAGCGCGTTGAGATCGTCAAGGCGCTTTATCGCGGCGTCAACCTGCTGATCCTCGACGAACCGACCGCCGTGCTCACCCCGCAGGAGACGACCGACCTCTTCAAGACGCTGCGCAGCTTCGCCGCCAGCGGTCTGTCGATTATCCTGATCACCCACAAATTGCACGAAGTGATGGCGATCAGCGACCGCGTCACCGTGCTGCGCGATGGCAGGGTCGTCGGGCGTCGCGCCACGCGGGAGACTGACATGCACGAGTTAGCCGGGCTGATGGTTGGCCGCGATGTGCATCTCACGGTCGAAAAGACCCGCGCTCGCCCTGGCGCGCCAGCACTGGTGATTGACAGGCTCACCGTTGTCGGTGACGATGATCGACGGCTGCTCGACAACCTGTCGTTGCAAGTGGCCGCTGGCGAGATTTTGGGGGTGGCGGGCGTCGACGGCAACGGTCAGCGCGAGCTGGCGCTGGCGATCACCGGCGTTTTGCGGCCCACAAGCGGCGACATCGTCGCCAACGAGCAATCGCTGATCGGGCGCACGCCGCGGCAGATCGCCGACGCTGGCGTGCGTCACATTCCCGAAGATCGCCAGCAGATGGGGTTGATCCTGGAGTTTCCGGTGGCTGACAACTTTGTGCTCAAGACGTTTGATCGCGCACCATACACGGTGCGCGGGCTGTTGCAGCCCTCTGCGATCACAGCTTACGCCCAAACCCTGATTGAACGCTTCGATGTGCGCACGCCGTCGCCAGCGCTGCCGGTGGCGAATCTCTCCGGTGGCAACCAGCAGAAGGTGGTGCTGGGCCGCGAGCTGGATAGCCAGCCGCGCGTGTTGGTGGCCGCACAGCCGACGCGCGGCCTCGATGTCGGCGCGACTGAGTATGTGCACAAGGCATTGCTGGCGCAGCGCGACGCCGGCGGCGCCATCCTGCTCATCTCGACCGAGTTGGAGGAAGTGCTGGCGCTGAGCGACCGCATTGTCGTGCTCTACGAAGGGCGCATCGTCGGCGAGGTTTCCGGCGACCGCGCCAACGCGCAGCAGATCGGGTTGATGATGGCGGGAGTACAGATAGCAGCGCAAGCGGCAGAGCACGGGGCGGGGGTGCACCAATGAAGCCTGATCCGCGTCATCTATCCTTCGCTAACAGCAAAATCGCGAAGCGCGCGCTTCAGCAGCTCCGACTCGAATCGCTCTGCGAGAAAAGCCAGTTGCTCAAGGAACCCCTCATCCTCCAGCACAACGATGTTGCGCGACTCGATCTCGTGAAGGAACCGGTTATAGGAGATTCCCGCCATCTGCGCCCCGCTGCGCAGATCGACTCGGCGATCCATGTACGCTTGAAGGGCAAGATTCAGCTTGTATGCCTGCAATCCCTCGATCACCCATTTCTTCATCAGGGCCGCCTCAGAAATCGCACTTTGCGCGCTCACAACTGCGATTTCTTCAGATTCAGTGGGTGTCAATCGAATCGACTTTGTTACAGTATTCATGAAAAACCCTCTTATGCATTATCTAAAGTGTCGATCAATCGCTCCGCTTGTTCGATCAAACGTGGGCTTGTGATTGGGCGTAAGCGTCGCAAAAACCCTCTCGCTGCATTCAGAGAGATGCGACCTTCTGCCGACAACAACACACAAAATGCTGGAACGCTGATACAATTAACTCCCAGAGAGGTTGCAAATAATAATGGTCGAACATCGTTGATTAGCAGCACCCATCCGCGCTCCCTGGCCAATGCAAGTGCGTGGGCCTCGCCTTTACCAAAACTTGTCAACGGCTCAATAGGTTCAGTCTGATGCAGCCGGCCATCTTCGAGTAACACCTTGAACAGCATGGCTTGAGGATAGACAAGAGCTGTTTCCTGCGTATCAGTAGTGATGATTTCATCATACACAGCTTGGCAATAGTACACATGGAAAAAGTCAAACAGATAGGGTGCGATCCCAATTCGAGACGCAACGTTCCAAAAGGATGTGTCTAGCGATGCATTAAGAATCATCTTGATGCAATTGTATGCAAAAAGATTCTTTGTGTCAATACGTTGGGAAGTGTTCAGTAGTACAAATGACTTGAACAGGTAGAGACTTAATGATTTCGACACTACAAAGCGAATTGATCACGACCGTGTCTCAACTGGCGGAAGCCCTTGCCCCGCAACAGCAGCGCTTCCTGGCGGACCTGATCCGCATCCGTAGCTACACGGGCGACGAGGGCGCGGCGGTGCAGCGCACGTTGCAGGAGCTGCGCTCCATCGGCTGCGACGAGGTGTGGATGGACAGCGCCGGCAACGCGCTGGGGCGCATCGGCAATGGACGCCGCGTGATCCTCTACGACGCGCACCTGGACACCAACGAGGTCGCCGACGCCAGCGAGTGGCCCCACCCGCCGCTGGAGCCGGTGATCGAACGCGGCGCGATGTGGGGACTGGGCGCGTCCGACTGCAAGGGCGGCGTGGCGGCGATTGTCTACGGCGCGGCGATCCTCAAGCAACTGGCGCTGAGCGGCGACTTCACGCTGCTGGTAATGGGCGCCACGCTGGAGGAGGACGCTGAGGGCTTTGCGCTGCGTTCGCTGGTGGAACGCGACGGCGTGCGGCCAGATACGGTGTTGCTGGCGGAAGCGACCGACCTGACGCTGCGCCGCGGCCAGCGCGGACGCTGTGAGATTCGCGTGCGCACCATCGGCAAAGCCGTCCACGCCAGCACGCCGCATCTGGGCGAGAACGCCATCCTCAAGATGGTGCCGGTGATCGCCGCGCTGGAGGCGATGAACGCTGACCTGCCCACGCACCCGATCTTTGGCAAGGGCACGCAGGTTGTCTCACTGATCGAGGGACCGCACACGCCCAACTCCGTGCCGAGCTGGTGCGAGGTCACCGTCGATCGGCGCATGATGCCGGGCGAGACGATGGATTCCGTGCTGGCAGGCATCCGCGCCGTGGTCGAGCCGTTGGGCGCCACCGCCACGATCCCCGACCAGCCAGTGCGCACGCACACTGGACTGCGGCTAGATGGGCCGAGCTTCTATCCGGGCTGGCTGCTGGAGGAGACGCACCCGCTGCTGGCGGCGGGGCAAGCCACCGGGCAGGCGCTGTGGGGCGCGCCGCTGCCGGTCGATGTCTGGCGTTTCAGCACCGACGGGACATATTCGGCGGGCGCGGCGGGCATCCCCACGCTTGGCTTTGGACCGCAGGAAGAGCGCTACGTCCACGCCGCCGACGACCAGGTCGATCTGGCGAAGTTGACCAAAGCCGCCGCGTTCTACGCGCTCTTTCCGCTGATGTTTGTGAATAATGAAGAAGGGCTAATGGAACGCGGATGACGCGGATTGAGCGGATTTGCGCGGATCGAGAGAAATCCGCGCAAATCCGCCAAATCCGCGTTATCCGCGGTCTATCCCGACTCGCTTTTTAGCAAGACTATCTTTTTTCAATCTGGAGTCAGGAAGATGAATACGCAACTGTTTGGCAAGGACTTTATCACCACGGAAGATTGGTCGCGCACGGAACTGGAGACGGCGCTGGAAGTCGCCGCCGATCTCAAGCGCCGCTTTGCGATGGGCGAGCTGCATGACCACATCCTGCGCGCCAAGACGCTCTACATGCTCTTCTTCGAGGAGTCGACGCGCACGCGCAACTCCTTCGAGACGGGCATGACGCAGCTCGGCGGCCACGCCATCTGGTTGACGCCGGCGGCGACGCAGATCGGTCACGGCGAGAACGCCAAGGACACCGGCATGGTGCTCGGCAGCTACGGCCACGGCATCGCCGTGCGCGACTGTCGCACCGGCATCGGCCAGAAATATCAGTACGACATCGCCCAATACGCCAACGTGCCGGTCTTCTCGATGCAGGACGATGTCGATCACCCCTGTCAGGCGATGGCGGACCTGATGACGATCCGCGAGCGCTTTGGCAATGACCTGCGCGGGCGCAAGTTCACGATCGCCTGGACCTACGCGCCCAAGTATGTGCGCCCGCTCTCGGTGCCGCAGTCGCTGATCATGCTGATGACGCGCTTCGGCATGGATGTAACGCTGGCGCACCCCAAGGGCTTCGAGCTGATGCCGCACACGCTGGAGGCGGCGCGCGCTCACGCCGAGGAGAGCGGCACGAAGTTCGAGGTGATCGACGACATGGATGCCGCTTTCGAGAACGCCGACATCTGCTACGCCAAGAGCTGGGGCCCGATCATGGTCACCGAGGAGCCGGTCGCGGTGCAGAAGATGGTGGACGAGCACAAGGATTGGATCTGCGACGAGCGGCGCATGGCGCTGGCGAAGAAGACGGCGATCTACATGCACTGCATGCCCATCGACCGCGGCTACGAGGCCACCGACGGCGTGATCGACGGTCCTCAGTCGGTCATCTATCAGGAGGCGGAGAACCGCCTGCACATCCAGAAAGCGTTGATGGCGTTGACGATGGGCGGGAGAATCTGAGATGGAGATCAAAGATAGTGTCGTCCTGATCACGGGCGGCGCAATCCGGCTGGGCAAGGCGCACGCGCTGCATCTGGCGCGCAAGGGCGCGCACATCGCCTTTAGCTATCTGCCCAACGAGCCGGGGCTGGAGACGAAGGCGGAGATCGAGGCGCTGGGTGTGCGCTGCACGGCGACCGTGCTCGACGTGCGCAATCTCGATGCACTGCGGCGCTGGGTGGCGGAAACAGCGGAGACATTCGGGCGCATCGACGTGCTGATCAACAACGCGTCGCCGTGGCTGATGAAGCCCTTCCTCGAAGTGACCGAAGCCGAGTACGATCTGTGCAACGACGTGACGATCAAAGCGGCATTCTTCTGCACACAGGCGGTGGCGCCCTTCATGCTCCAACAGGGGCGCGGGGTGATCATCAACATCGCCGACCTGACCGCGTATGAAGTCTGGCCGGGGATCGCCCATCACGCCATCGCCAAAGCTGGCGTCGTGCAGTTGACCCGCTACGCCGCCTTCGAGCTGAGTCCGACGGTGCGCGTCAACGCGGTGGCGCCGGGGCCCGTGCTGCTGCCGCCGGAGTTCACCGCCGAGGAGATCGAGATGTCGCGTCAACGCACGCTCGTCAAGCGCCTCGGTCAGCCGGAGGATGTCTCGCGCATGATCGCAATGCTAATCGAGCATGAGTATCTGACCGGGCACGTCTACTTTATCGACGGCGGACAGATGTTTTCGCATTGAGGGATTGAGAGATTGGAGATTGGAGATTGATCGTCGAATGGGAGATGCGCTTGTTTCAAGCAATAATCCCTCAATCGCACAATCTCCTAATCTCCAGAACGGAGAGGCAACTATGGCTGTTATCGAAATGTTACGCGCCAAATGTGCACCGGGACGCCGGGATGAATTTCTGAAACTCGACGCCGAAATCTGGACGCCGGCGCTGGCGGCGCACGATGGCTTCATCTCCAAAGAGGTGTGGCCCAGCATCGACAACCCAGACGACGTGGTGATCATCGTGCGCTGGGAGTCGTTGGCGCAGTGGAAGAGTTTCCCCGATGAGTTGAACCAGGCGCTGGACGCCAAGATGGCTGGCGTGCAGCTTGCGATTACCAGTGAGGCGCTGGCGATTCATGGCGAATGAGCCGCTGGCGGGCAAGGTGGCCGTCGTCACCGGCGCGGCGCAGGGGATCGGCGCGGCGTGCGCGCTGGCATTGGCGCACGCCGGCGCAACGGTGATCGTTGCCGATCTCAACGACGCTGCTGCGCAACAAACCGCCGCCGCCATCGCCGCCACAACGGGATTGCCCGCCTTTGCCGCCACGGTCGATGTCGCCGATGCCACGCAGTGCCAGACGCTGATCGACAGCGCAGCGGCGCAGCACGGCGGCGTCGACATTCTGGTCAACTGCGCGGCGGTGGTGGCGATGAAACCGGCGCTGGAACTGACGTTGGACGACTGGCGGCGCATCTTCAGCGTCGGCGTCTACGGCGCGTTTGCCTGCGCACAGGCCTTTGCCCGCCAGGTCATCGCCCGCAGCGGGGAAGGCGCCATCGTCAACATCAGCAGTATCACTGCGCAGCACAGCGCGCACGGACGCGCCGCCTACGCCGCCTCGAAAGCCGCGCTCGACAGCATGACCCGCTCGCTGGCGCTGGAATGGGCGGAGCACCGCATCCGCGTCAACGCCGTCGCGCCCAGCCACACCGCCACCGACCGCCTCAAACAGGCGATCCAGGCGGGCCGGCTGGAGTACGACACGATCGTGCAGCGCATTCCGCTGGGACGTTTCGCCGAGCCGGCAGAGGTCGCCGATGCGGTGGTCTTTCTGGCGTCCGACCAGGCGCGCTTCATCACCGGTCAGGTGCTGGCGGTCGACGGCGGCTACACGGCGAATGGCGGCTGGATTGCATTGCAGAAACCATAGACCACGGATTTGGCGGATGAGGCGGATTTTCGCGGAGGAATTCAGAAATCCGCGGGAATCCGTCTAATCCGCCAAATCCGCGGTCTATCCCAAACTTGCGTTTACCCTGTACTTTGATTGGAGAGATACCATGCCGACCAAACCACGCTTTGCCCTGTATATGCAAGACAAACACCCGCTCGGCTATGAACTGGAGATCGCCGGGTACGCCGAGGCGCGCGGCTTCAGCGAAATCTGGCAGGCGGATACGCGGCTGGCGCGCGATTGCGTCGTGATGATGTCGGCCTTCCTGACGCGCACGAAGCGGCTGCGCCTCGGCTCCGGCGTATTGCCGATCTGGACGCGCAACGCCGCCGTGATCGCCGCCACCTGGAGCACGATGTGGGAGCTGGGCAAGCAGACCAGCGGCGACCCGGACGCAGCGTCGCGCGTGATGCTCGGCCTGGGCGCGTGGTGGGAGCCGATCTCCAGCCGCGTCGGCGTCAACCGCACGAAGCCGCTCAAGGCGATGCGCGAGTACGTCGAAGCCTGCCGCCAGCTCTTCACGATGGAGGAAGTCACCTACGCAGGCGAGTTCGTCAAACTGGATCGGGTCAAGCTCGATGTGGTCTTTGGCGACCTGCGCCCGCGCGACATCCCGATTTACATCGGCGCTACCGGTGACAAGATGCTGGAACTGAGCGGCGAAATCTGCGACGGCGTGGTGCTCAACTACGTGGTGTCGGTCGATTACATCCGCCGCGCCGTGGAATTGGTGGCGCAGGGCGCGGCAAAAGCCGGCAAAACCATCGACCAGATCGACCGCCCCGAACTGCTGGTCTGCTCGTTGAGCGACAAGGACCCGGCGGCGGCGATGTTCGAGGGCAAGAAGCTCGTCGCCTACTATCTCGCCACCGAGCCGCACATCATGAAAGCCAGCGGCGTGCCCGACGACCTGATTGCGCGCGTGC
>Ga0272446_1005370_pt1 | contig 14217 bp, 15 predicted proteins | sample YNPCB0061_FD_194587 | JGI IMG/M metagenome (GOLD analysis project Ga0272446, IMG submission 194587) | Hot spring microbial mat communities from Yellowstone National Park, WY, United States - YNP-CB-006-1 | ecosystem: Environmental > Aquatic > Thermal springs > Hot (42-90C) > Sediment | place...
CTGGGCGAGGATCCCTGGGTAGGCTTGTCCCGCCGCTATCCCGCCGGCACCCGCATGTTCGGCAAGGTGGCCAACCTCACCGACTACGGCGCCTTCGTGGAGATCGAACCCGGCATCGAAGGCTTGGTGCACGTGTCCGAGATGGACTGGACCAACAAGAACGTCAACCCCTCCAAGATGGTTTCCCTGGGGGACGAAGTGGAAGTCATGGTGCTGGAGATCGACGAGGATCGCCGTCGTATCTCGCTGGGCATGAAGCAGTGCAAGCCCAATCCCTGGGACGAGTTCGCCATGAATTACAAGAAGGGCGACAAGGTTTCCGGCCAGATCAAGTCCATCACCGATTTCGGCGTATTCATCGGTCTGCCCGGCGGCATCGATGGTTTGGTGCATTTGTCCGACCTGTCCTGGACCCTGCCCGGCGAGGAAGCCATCCGCAATTACCGCAAGGGTGAGGAAGTGGACGCCGTGGTGCTGGCCATCGACGTGGAGAAGGAGCGTATCTCCCTGGGCATCAAACAGCTGGAGAACGACCCGTTCAACGCCTATGTGGCTACCCATGACAAGGGCAGCATCGTGTCGGGCACGGTGAAGTCCATGGATGCCAAGGGCGCTGTGATCCAGCTGGGCGACGAGGTGGAAGGTTATCTGCGGGCCTCCGAGGTGTCCCGGGAGCGCGTCGAGGACATCCGCACCCACTTGAACGAAGGTGACACGGTGGAGGCGGTGATCATCAACATCGACCGCAAGAACCGCCAGATCAACCTGTCCATCAAGTCCAAGGACGCGGCGGAACAGGCTGACGCCCTGCGCAAACTGGCCGCCGAGCAGTCCACGGGCACCACCAATCTGGGTGCGTTGCTGAAGGCCAAGCTCGACAACAAGAGCGCCGAGTGATGGAGGCAGGCGCCATGACCAAGTCGGAGCTCATAGCCCGGCTGGCGGAGCGCCATCCCCATTTGGTGGTGACGGATGCCGAACTGGCGGTGAAGACCATTCTGGACGCCATGATTTCCAGTCTGGTGAGCGGAGAACGGATCGAGATCCGCGGGTTCGGCAGTTTCAGCCTGAATTTCAGGCCGCCGCGGGTGGGGCGCAATCCCAAGACCGGTGAGAAAGTCCATGTGGCCGGCAAGTACGTGCCCCATTTCAAGGCGGGCAAGGAATTGCGGGATCGGGTGGACTACGACTGACAGTTTGACCTACCCCTGAAAAGGCGCCGCCTTGGTTTGGGGTGGCGCCTTTTTCATTTGTGCGGCCCTTTCATGACCGTGAAGGATGTTCGCCGCTACAATTCGCCCTTTCGGGCAACCTCCATTGAGCCAATAACCGTGCGTGTGCTGCTCCTGGTCGTCAAGCTGGTCCTCTTCCTGCTCCTGTTGGGCCTGGCCGTACGTAACAGCGACGTGGTCACGGTGCGTTATTTCCTTGGCCTGGAATGGCAGGCGCCCCTGGTGCTGGTCATCTTCGTGGCTTTCGCCATCGGCTTGGTCATGGGGCTGATGCTGTGCAGCATCAGGCTGTTGCGTAACCACCGGGAACTGCGCAGCCTGCGCAAGTTGGCCAGGCAGGAGTAATGGCATGGAGCTGGAAGCCTGGCACCTCCTGGTCATTCCCCTGTTTTTCGCCTTGGGCTGGGGGGCGGCCCGGGTGGATATCCGCCATGTGATGCATGAATCCAGGGCGGTGCCCCGTTCCTACTTCAAGGGGCTGAATTACCTGCTCAACGAGCAGCCGGACAAGGCCATCGAGGCCTTCCTGGAGGTGGCCAGGATGGACCCGGACACTTTGGAGCTGCATTTCGCCCTGGGCGCCCTGTTCCGCCGCCGGGGTGAACTGGACCGGGCCATCCGCATCCACCAGAATCTGGTGGATCGCGCCGATCTGGGCCAGGAGCCCCGCACCAAGGCCTTGTATGAACTGGGCCAGGATTTTTTCAAGGCGGGTTTGCTGGATCGTGCCGAGGAAGTGTTCCGCCGACTGGAAACCGGCGTCCATGCCCGTGATGCCTTGCGCCACATCCTGGATATCCAGATCCTCACCAAGGAATGGGCGCAGGCCATTCAGACCGCCGCCCGCCTGGAAAAGATGGGCTGCCCCGCCCTCGATGCCGATGTGGCCCATTTCCATTGTGAGCTGGCCGGTGCCGCATCCCTCAAGGGGGACCAGGAAGGTGCAAGACGCCATCTGGAGGCTGCCCTGGCCCAGAACCGTCGTTCCGCGCGGGCCTGGATAATGTTGGGAGATCTGGCTGCCCAGGCCGGCAGTGACGAGGAGGCCATCGCCCGGTGGCGCCGCATCGAGGAGGTCAATCCCGCCTATCTGACTTTGGTGGCCGAGCGCCTCATACAGGCTTACTCCCGGCTGGGGCGAGGGCAGGAAGGGCTGGACTTGCTGAGGGCCTATCTGGAGCGGCGTCCCAGCGCCGACCTGCTCCACCTGCTGTTCCAGCACGTGGCGGACAGTCAAGGCTGGCAGGCGGCCCGCCAGGTGGCGGCGGAAGCGCTCAAGCGCAACCCCAGCCTGCGGGCCCTGGATGACTTCCTCCAGGCCAGTAATGCCGTCCACCCCGAGGAGACGCGGGTGGAAAACCAGATCGCCCGGGACTTGGTGCATCGTCAGGTGAGCAAGGATGCCAATTACACCTGCGGAAACTGCGGCTTCAAGGCGCGCCAGTTCTTCTGGCAATGTCCCGCCTGCGCCCGCTGGGAAAGCATTACGCCGGAACGGGGGGAGCATGGCTGAGCGGCCCATCATCGTCGCCCTGGATTACCCGGATGCTCCATCGGCGCGGACCTTCGTCGCCCGGATCAGGCCGGAGTCCTGCCGGCTCAAGGTGGGCAAGGAACTGTTCGTGGCCGCCGGCCCCGGCTTTGTGTCGGAACTGGTGGAACAAGGGTTTTCGGTCTTCCTGGACCTGAAGTTCCACGACATCCCCAACACCGTGGCCCAGGCTTGCAAGGCCGCCGCCCGGCTGGGGGTGTGGATGATGAACGTGCACGCCTCCGGTGGGCCGCGCATGTTGGCCGCCGCCCGGGAGGCCCTGGAAGGGGAGGGGGCCGCCCGCCCCCTGCTCATCGCGGTCACGGTGCTCACCAGCATGGGGGAGGCGGAACTCGCCGCCATCGGTATCCCGGCCTCGCCGGAGGACCAGGTGCTGCGCCTGGCCCGACTCGCCCAGGAGGCCGGCCTGGATGGTGTGGTCTGCTCGGCCCGGGAAGCCCCGAGCCTGCGCCGCGAAATGGGGCCGGACTTCGCCCTGGTGACGCCGGGCATTCGTCCGACGGGGAGCGAGTCTGGCGACCAGACCCGCATCCTCACCCCCAGCCAGGCCCTGGCCGCCGGCGCGGATTATCTGGTCATCGGACGCCCCATCACCCAGGCGGCCGATCCATTGGCCGCCCTGGCGTCCATTCACGCTGAAATCGCAACAGTGGGAGTCATGCAATGAAGATCGCCATCGCCGGCACCGGTTACGTGGGCCTGTCCAACGCCATCCTCTTGGCCCAGCACAATGAAGTGGTGGCCCTGGACATCGTCCCCGAGAAGGTGGAGATGCTCAACCGCAGGGAGTCGCCCATCGTCGACACCGAGATCGAGGACTACCTGAAGCACAAGCCCCTCAACTTCCGTGCCACCCTGGACAAGCAGGACGCCTATGCCGGGGCCGAGTACGTGGTCATTGCCACCCCTACGGATTACGACCCGGAGACCAACTACTTCAACACCCGCTCCGTGGAGGCGGTCATCCAGGACGTGATGGCCATCAATCCGCAGGCGACGATGGTCATCAAGTCCACCGTCCCCGTGGGCTACACGGCCAAGGTGAAGGCAGAGCTCGGCTGCAAGAACATCCTCTTCTCGCCGGAATTCCTGCGTGAGGGCAAGGCCCTGTATGACAACCTGCATCCCTCCCGCATCATCGTCGGCGAGCGTTCTCCCCGGGCCGAGACCTTCGCCGGCCTCCTCAAGCAGGGGGCGGTCAAGCAGGACATCCCCGTGCTGTTCACGGACTCCACCGAGGCCGAGGCCATCAAGCTCTTCGCCAACACTTACCTCGCCATGCGGGTGGCCTATTTCAACGAGCTGGACACCTATGCCTCCATCCATGGCCTGGATACCCGCCAGATCATCGAGGGCGTGTGCCTGGACCCCCGCATCGGCGCCCACTACAACAACCCCTCCTTCGGCTACGGCGGCTACTGCCTGCCCAAGGACACCAAGCAGCTGCTGGCCAACTACTCCGAGGTACCCCAGAACCTGATCCGCGCCATCGTGGACGCCAACACCACGCGCAAGGATTTCGTGGCGGACAGCATCCTCAAGCGTCAGCCCAAGGTGGTCGGGGTCTATCGCCTGATCATGAAGGCGGGCTCGGACAATTTCCGCGCCTCCAGCATCCAGGGCATCATGAAGCGCATCAAGGCCAAGGGCATCCCGGTCATCGTCTATGAGCCGGTACTGAAGACGCCCGAGTTCTTCCACTCCGAGGTGATCAACGACCTGGCGGAGTTCAAGCGCCGGGCTGATGTGATCGTCGCCAACCGCATCACCGACGATATCCGGGACGTGGTGGACAAGGTCTACAGCCGGGATCTGTTCGGTCAGGATTGAGGACGGCGATGTACAAATCCATCGAGGATTTCGTCGGCAATACCCCCTTGGTGCGCCTGAAGCACCTGCCGGGAGAGACTTCCAACATCGTGCTGGTCAAGCTGGAGGGCAATAACCCCGCCGGTTCCGTAAAGGACCGGCCGGCCCTGTCCATGATCGCCAAGGCCGAGGCCCGGGGCGAGATCAAACCCGGCGACACCCTCATCGAGGCCACCAGCGGCAACACCGGCATCGCCCTGGCCATGGCCGCCGCCATGAAGGGCTACAAAATGGTGCTGGTCATGCCGGAGCACCTGTCCATCGAGCGCAGACAGACCATGCGGGCCTTCGGCGCCGAGCTGCTGCTGACCCCCCAGGCCAGCGGCATGGAAGGGGCCCGGGACCTGGCGGATAGGCTGGTAGCGGAGGGCAGGGGCACCATGCTGGATCAGTTCTCCAACCCGGACAACCCCGCCGCCCACTACGAGGCCACGGGCCCGGAAATCTGGCGGGATACCCAGGGCAAGGTCACCCACTTCGTCTCCAGCATGGGTACCACGGGCACCATCATGGGGTGCTCGAAATACCTCAAGGAAATGAATCCGTCCATCCAGATCGTGGGGGTACAGCCCACGGAAGGGGCCCAGATACCCGGCATCCGCAAGTGGCCGGAGGCCTACCTGCCGAAAATCTGCGACTTCTCCCGCATCGACCGCATGATCTATGTGAGCCAGGCCGACGCGGAGGAAACCACCCGGCGTCTGGCCCGGGAGGAAGGCATTTTCGCCGGCATCTCTTCCGGAGGCGCCCTGTGGGCCGCGCTTCAGCTGGCCAAGGAAGTGGAGCACGCCACCATCGTATCCATCGTCTGTGATCGGGGTGACCGGTATCTGTCCACCGGGGTATTCCCCGCCTGATCGGGGCTCAGCGGCCTGGCGCGTAGAGCAGGAATACACAGGGTCGCTTGTCGAGCGCCACCGGCTTGCCACGCCAGCCGGATACCGGCTGGCTGAGGATGGATTCCGTATCCAGGGTGAGGTCGCAGGCCACGGTCAGCAAGGTGTCCTCCCGGCAGGTGCTCAGAATGGTCTCCAGCAGGGCCCGGTTGCGATAAGGCGTCTCGATGAAGACCTGGGTGGCCTCCTCTTTCTGCGCCCGTTTTTCCAGTTCCCGCAAGGATTGAGCCCGTTCCTCCGGCTTGGCCGGCAGGTAGCCGTGGAAAGCGAAGCGTTGGCCCACCAGGCCAGAGCCCATCAGGGCCAGGAGGATGGCAGAGGGGCCCACCAGGGGTTTGACACGGATGCCGCTGCGGTGGGCCAGGTGCACCAGGTCCGCGCCGGGATCTGCCACGGCGGGACATCCGGCCTCGGAGAGAAGACCCACGTCACGGCCCGCCAGCAAGGGGGCCAGCAGGGCGTCCAGTGCAGCGGGCCGGGTGTGCTCGTTCAGTTCCAGCAGCTCGAGCCGCTGCAGGGGCAGGGCGGTGCCCACCTTTTTGAGAAAGGCCCGGGCGGTCTTGGGGTGCTCGACGATGAAGGTGTCCAGGCCGGCGGTGATGCGCCGGGCCGCTTCGGGCAGCACCTGTTCCAGCGGGCCGTCCCCCAGGGGGGTGGGGATCAGGTAGAGGGTGCCGGGCACTTCAGGCGGGATAGGTCAGCACGTCCAACCCCTCGTTGGCCAGCATTTCCGTGAGCTTGATGAGGGGTAGGCCCACCAGGGCATTGGGGTCTTCCGTTTCATAGCGGGCGATGAGGGCGATGCCCAGAGATTCGCTCCTGGCGCTGCCGCAACAGTTGTAAGGCTGGTCCTTCCTCAGGTAAGCCTGGATCTGGGCATCGGTGTAGTCCCGCATCACCAGGCGCACGGGCACCACGGTGGTCTGAACGTGGCCGGTACGGGCGTTGAGCAGGGTCAGGGCGGTGTGGAATTCCAGGGTCTTGCCGCGCATGGCCTTCAGCTGGGCCATGGCCTTCTCGAAGCTACCCGGCTTGCCCAACTGCCGGCCCTCCAGCAAGGCCACCTGGTCGGAGCCGATGATGAGGGCACCCGGGTATTTTTCCGCCACGGCCCGGGCCTTGAGCAGGGACAGACGCCGGGCGGTGGCGTCCGGGGACTCGCCGGACAGGGGGGTTTCGTCCACGTCCGGCGCGGCAGTCTCGAAGGGTACACCCAAGCGCGCCAGGAGGTCGCGGCGGTAGGGGGAGGTGGAGGCGAGGACGAGTTGCATGGGGGTGGAAGGTGAGGGGAGAAAGGTGGGGGTTATTCCGGCTGAATTTCCACCAACACCTGGTCCGGCGTGACTGCGTCACCCTTGGCCACATGGACATTGACCACGGTACCGCCTACCGGCGCCTGGATCTCGTTTTCCATCTTCATGGCCTCGATGACCAGCACGCCGTCACCGGCCTTCACCTTGTCGCCGGCCTTCACCTTCACGTCCACGATGGTGCCGGGCATGGCGGTGGTGACGCAGCCCGCGTGGGTGGGGCGGGGGCGGTCTTTGGGCTGGCCGCCGGTCTTGCCGCCCTTTTTTCGTGGCTTGCCTGGGGCGCCAGGGGTGACCTCCACTTCGTCCAGGGTCTCCAGCACCACTTCCTCCGCCACGCCGTCCACGTGGACATAAAAGGGGCGGTGGGTATCGCCGCCGTGGCCCATGCCCTTGATGCGGATGTGGTAGGTCTCGCCGTGGAGGGTGACGTTGAATTCCGTGGGGGCATACACGGCGGGGCAGGACTGGGCTTCTTTGGCCTCCCGGGGCAACAGGGGCTCGGGCGTGAGGGTGCCGGCGGTCCGCTCCTGCAGGAAGGTGCGGCCGATGTCCGGGAACATGGCGTAGGTCAGCACGTCCTCGTCGGACTTGGCCAGCCCTTCGGCTTCGGTGCGCAGTTTGTCCAGTTCATCGCTGATCAAGTCGGCGGGGCGGCAGGTGATGACTTCCTGGTTGCCCACGGCCAATTTGCGCACTTCCTCGTTCACGGGGCCCGGGGCCTTGCCATAGCGGCCCAGCAGGTAGTTTTTCACTTCGTTGGTGACGGACTTGTAGCGACCGCCGGTAAGGACGTTGAGCACCGCCTGGGTACCCACGATCTGGGAGGTGGGGGTCACCAGGGGCGGATAGCCCAGGTCTTCCCGCACCCGGGGGATTTCCGCCATCACGTCGTTGATGCGGTCCAGGGCGCCCTGTTCCTTCAACTGGTTGTTCAGGTTGGAGATCATGCCCCCCGGCACCTGGGAAATCAGGATGCGGGTGTCCACCAGCTGGCCCGTGGTGTCCATCTCGAACTGCCAGTACTTCTTGCGTACTTCCCGGAAGTAGGCGGCGATTTCCTGCAGCAGGGGCAGGGAGAGGCCCGTGTCGTATTCCGTGCCCTGGAGGGCGGCCACCAGGCTTTCGGTGGTGGCATGGCTGGCCCCCTCGGAGAAGGCGGAATTGCAGCAGTCGATGATCTCCGCGCCCGCCTCCACGGCCTTCAGGTGCACCAGGGAAGACAGGCCCGCCGTGGCGTGACTGTGGGTGTTGACCGGCAGGTTGGTGGCCTGCCGGATGGCCTTTACCAGGTCATGGGCCACGTAGGGGGTGAGCAGCCCCGCCATGTCCTTGATGGCGATGGAATCCACCCCCATGTCCGCCAGTTCCTTGGCCATGGCCACGAAATAGGGGATGTCGTGGACCGGGCTGACGGTGTAGGAGATGGCCCCTTGGGCGTGCTTGCCCGCAGTCTTCACGGCCTCGATGGTGACCCGCATGTTACGGGTGTCGTTCATGGCGTCGAAGATGCGGAACACGTCGACACCGTTGTCGGCGGCCTTCCGCACGAAGGCCCGGGCCACGTCGTCGGCATAGTGCCGGTAACCCAGCAGGTTCTGACCCCGCAGCAGCATGTTGATACGGGTATTGGGCAGGGCCCGGCGCAATTTCTTCAGACGCTCCCAGGGGTCTTCCTTGAGAAAGCGCACGCAGGCGTCGAAGGTGGCCCCACCCCAGGCTTCCAGGGACCAGAATCCCACCTGATCCAGTTTGCCGCAGATGGGCAGCATGTCCTCGGTGCGCATGCGGGTGGCGATGAGGGACTGGTGGCCGTCCCGCAGGACCAGATCGGTGACGTGTACTTTGGCCATGATGGGAGTTCTCTCGGTTTGCTAGAGCCCAAGGTGAGCGGCGATGGCGGCGGAAAGGGCGGCGGCTACGTGCTCCCGGGGGTGTTTGACGGGGTAATCCAGGAGTTCCGGATGGGCCTCGACGAAGCCGGTGTTGAAGCGGCCGGAACGGAATTCAGGGTTCTTCAGGATCTCGTGGTAATAGGGGATGGTGGTTTTCACGCCATAGACCGCCATGTCGTCCAAGGCACGGCGGCCCCGCTCGATGACCCCTTCCCATGTGAGGGCCCAGACATTGAGCTTGGCGCACATGGAGTCGAAGTAGGGCGGGATGGTGTAGCCGGAATAGATGGCGCCATCGATGCGCACGCCGGGCCCCCCCGGAGCGTAATAACGGGTGATGCGGCCGAAGCTGGGCAAAAAGCCGTTCTTGGGGTCTTCCGCGTTGATGCGGAACTCCATGGCGAAACCCCGATGGCGGATGTCTTCCTGCTTGTATTGCAGGGGCTGGCCGTCGGCGATGCGGATCTGTTCCTGCACGATGTCGATACCGGTGACCTGCTCGGTGACGCAGTGTTCCACCTGCAGGCGGGTGTTCATTTCCATGAAGTAGAACTGGTTGTCCTGGTCCAGGAGGAATTCCACGGTGCCCGCATTGACGTAGCCCACGGCCTTGGCGGCCCGCACCGCCAGCCTGCCGATGTATTCCCGCTGCGCTTCGGTGAGCTGGGGGGAGGGGGCGATCTCGATGAGTTTCTGGTTGCGGCGCTGGATGGAACAGTCCCGTTCGTACAGATGCACGCAGTGGCCATGACTGTCGCCGATGACCTGCACCTCGATGTGCTTGGGGTTTACCACGCACTTTTCCACGAATACCTCCGGCTTGCCGAAGGCCTTGGTGGCTTCGGACACCACCCGCTCGTAGTTCTTGATCAGATCCTCTTCCGAATCGCAGCGGCGGATGCCCCGACCGCCGCCTCCGTTGGTGGCCTTGAGCATGACCGGAAAGCCGATGTCCCGGGCCAGCTTCAGGGCCTCTGCCTCGTTTTCCAGATTGTGGTCGGAACCGGGTGTCACCGGGATTCCGGCCTTGATCATGGCCTGGCGGGCCGCAATCTTGTCCCCCATCTGGGCGATGACCTTGGGGGAGGGCCCGATGAACTTGATGCCCCGGCGGGCGCAGACTTCCGCCAGCACCGGGTTTTCCGAGAGGAAACCGTAGCCGGGATGCAGGGCGTCGCAGCCCGAGGCCACGGCCAGGTTCACGATATTGTGCGCGTTGAGGTAGCCCAGCATGGGGTCGGAGCCGATGTTGTAGGCCTCGTCCGCCTTCTTGACATGCAGTGCATGTCGGTCCGCGTCGGTGTAGATGGCCACTGACTTGATGCCCATTTCCCGGCACGCACGCACGATGCGCACGGCGATTTCCCCACGGTTGGCGATAAGTATCTTTTTGATCACGCTCCGGCCTTCGGAAATATCATCTGCAAGGGCATTTTTTGACAAAACAAGCTTCAAAGCATAGCATTGCTAGCTTATGTCTGCACGGCAAACCATTGATAGCATGCAGTTCGCCCGGTCTGGCGGGCAGTTATCTGGTGAGCTTTGCGCGGAAGGGTTTCAAGACAGCTTGTCCCGCCTGGTGGACATAGTGTCCCGTGATTCCCCCCGCGTGCAATACCAGTTGAATGGGGGAATGCGGTCGGGTCGTCCGGTCCTCCGACTGAAGGTGCGTGCCACGGTGGAACTGGTCTGTCAGCGTTGTCTCGGCGTGTATGCCGAGGAGTTGGCCCTTGAGCGGGTGTATCCCATCGCCAGGGATGAGGCGGAACTGGCCCGCTGGGAGCGGGACGAACCTCTGATGGAAGCATTGGTGGCCGATCCCCGAATGATCGTGTCGGAGTTGATCGAAGACGAGATTTTATTGAGTCTGCCCACCGTGCCGCGCCACCCGGAAGGCATGTGCGACAAGGTTTTGGTGCAGCAAGGGCATGAAAGCTTGAGTTAAAAAGGTTTCCAAGGAGAACGAAATGGCTGTACAGCAGAATAAAAAGTCCCCGTCCAAGCGCGGCATGCATCGCGCCCACGACTTTCTGAGCAATCCTCCCACCGCCGTGGAATCCACCACTGGTGAGGTGCATCTGCGCCACCACATCAGCCCCAACGGTTACTACCGTGGCCGCAAAGTCGTGAGCAGCAAGTCCGACAACGGCTGATTTCGTCTCGATGCTTGAGCGCCAGCCTGACGGGCCGCTTGGGTTTGCCGCGCGCCACGCGCTGCGCTAAGGTGCCCGGCATGCCGGGATTCGAACCAAGACACGCCGTCGGGCCTGGTTGTTCCACAGGTCATCGCGGTTTATGGCCGACGTGCATGCCACGCCGGCCTGCTTGTCCTCCCTTGGGCCGGTGACCTTCTCCTAGCACTCCCACTTCATGCGCGAACTCACCATCGCCGTCGATGCCATGGGGGGCGACCATGGTCCCCACGTCACCGTCAAGGCCGCAATGAACATCTTGCGGCGCCATGAAGACGTCAACATCGTGCTCGTGGGGCTGGAAGACGCCATCCGGGCAGAACTCAAGGCCCACCATGCCCATACCAGTCCACGCCTGCGTATCCATCACGCCAGCGAGGTGGTGAAGATGGATGACCCCATCAACGTGGCCCTGAGGGTCAAGAAGGATTCGTCCCTGCGGTTGACGGCGGAGTTGGTCAAACGGGGCGAGGCCGATGCCGGGGTGTCCGCCGGCAACACCGGCGCCCTCATGGCCGTCTCCCGTTTCGTGCTCAAGACCCTGCCGGGAATCGACCGGCCCGCCATCGCCACGGCGCTGCCCTCCCGGCGGGACCGCACCTACATGCTGGACCTGGGCGCCAACGTGGATTGCGCCCCGGAACACCTACTTCAGTTCAGCATCATGGGCGCCGCCCTGGTGGGGGCCGTCGAACGCAAGGAACGCCCCAGCATCGGCCTGCTCAACATCGGCGAGGAAGACATCAAGGGCAACGAGGTGGTGAAGCAGGCCGGCGAGTTGATCAAGGCCAGCGGCCTCAATTTCCATGGCAACGTGGAAGGCGACGACATCTATAAGGGCACGGTGGACGTGGTGGTGTGCGATGGATTCGTGGGCAACGTGGCCCTGAAGTCTTCGGAAGGCCTGGCCAAGCTCATCTCCGCGCAACTGCGCGCCACTTTCAAGAAGAATGTTTTTACCCGCCTGGCGGGACTTGTGGCCCTGCCGGCCCTGCACGCCTTCAAGCACAAGCTGGATCCCAGGCGCTACAACGGCGCCAGCCTGCTGGGCCTCAATGGCATCATCATCAAGAGCCATGGCTCCGCCGATGTGTTCGCCTTCGAGCAGGCCATCACCAAGGCGGTTGAGGAGGTGCGCGGGGGCTTGCTGCGGCGCATCGCCGACCAGGTGAGCAACCATCGCAACCCGGGCAAGGAAGAAGGAGAAGCGGCATGAGTGCTGGCAAAGACGAGGTTTCCCGCTCCCGGGCACCCTACTCCCGCATCGTCGGTACGGGCAGTTACCTGCCGGCCCGGGTGCTGACCAACCAGGATCTGGAAAACATGGTCGAGACTACCAGCGAGTGGATCCTGGAACGTACCGGTATCCGCGAACGCCATATGGCCGCGGACGGCGAGCTGACCAGCGACCTGGCCATGAAGGCGGCGGAGCGGGCCATGGAGGCCGCCGGCATCGACGCGGCGGAGATCGATCTCGTCATCGTGGCCACGACCACCGCGGATCGGGTTTTTCCCAGTACCGCCTGCATCCTCCAGGCCAAGCTGGGCATCGGCAACGGCTGTCCCGCCTTCGATGTCCAGGCCGTATGCAGCGGCTTTGTCTATGCGGTTTCCGTGGCGGACAACTTCATCCGTGCCGGCCAGGCCAGGCATGCCCTGGTGGTGGGCGCGGAAACCCTGTCCCGCATCACCGACTGGACCGACCGGGGCAATTGCATCCTCTGGGGGGACGGCGCCGGCGCGGTGGTGCTGAAGGCATCAGACGAACCGGGCATCATCGCCACCCACCTGCATGCCGACGGTCGATACCAGGACCTGCTGTTCGTGGATGGGGGCGTCTCCCTGAAGACGGAGGGGGCGTGCCACATGCGCATGTCGGGCAACGCGGTGTTCAAGATGGCCGTGAACACCCTGGACGCCATCGTGGACGAGACCCTGGAGGCCAATGGCCTGGCCAAGTCCGATATCGACTGGCTGGTGCCCCACCAGGCCAACATCCGCATCATCCAGGCCACGGCAAAAAAGCTGGGCATGGGCATGGAGCGGGTCATCGTCACGGTGGATCGCCATGGCAACACCTCGGCGGCTTCGATCCCCCTGGCCCTGGATACGGGGGTGCGGGAAGGCAGGATCCAGCCTGGTGAAACGGTCCTCATGGAAGCCTTCGGTGGCGGTTTCACCTGGGGTTCGGTGCTGGTCAAGATGTGAGGATAGGGCTATGAAATTTGCGTTTGTGTTTCCGGGTCAGGGCTCCCAGTCGGTAGGCATGATGGCCGCTTATGGCGACAGTGTCCGCCAGACCTTCGCCGAGGCCGCCGAAGCCCTGGGTATGGACTTGTGGGACTTGGTGGCCAACGGCCCCGCCGAGGCCCTGAACCAGACCGTCAACACCCAGCCGGCCATGCTGACCGCCGGGGTGGCCGTGTGGCGCCTGTGGCAACAGCAAGGGGGCAGCATGCCAGCCATGATGGCCGGCCACAGCCTGGGGGAATACACCGCCCTGACTTGTGCGGGCGCCATCGGCTTCGCTGACGCAGTGCGCCTGGTGCGCCTGCGGGCGGAGGCCATGCAGTCCGCCGTGCCGGAAGGGGTGGGAGCCATGGCCGCCATCCTGGGCCTGGACGATGACGCGGTGCGCGCCCTGTGCGCCGAGGCCGCCCAGGGCGAGGTCCTGGAGGCAGTGAACTTCAATGCCCCCGGCCAGGTGGTGATCGCCGGCCACAAGGCGGCGGTGGACCGGGGCTGCGCCCTGGCCAAGGAAAAGGGGGCCAAGCGGGCCTTGCCCTTGCCCGTGTCCGTGCCCTCCCACTGCACCCTCATGGGGCCCGCCGCGGAAATGTTGGCCGCCGCCCTGGCAAAGATCGAGATCAAAGCCCCGGCCATTCCCGTACTGCACAATGCGGACGTGGCGGCCTACACCGACCCGGATGCCATCCGCGACGCCCTGACGCGCCAGCTTTACAAGCCTGTGCGCTGGGTGGAGACCGTCCAGGCCATGGGCCGGGAGGGTATGCGGATCATCGCCGAGTGCGGCCCGGGCAAGGTGTTGGCGGGTCTCAACAAGCGCATCCTGGACACTGTGCCCACCCTGGCCATCACGGACTCGGTCGCTTTGCAGGATGCCCTGGCCAAGAGCCGGGGTCATTGAACCCAGATTGTCCATTAGGACGCACGAAGATGGCGCGGCGGTTTGCGAGTGGATTCGCGCACGGGGGAGGAGCCAATAGCCGAGTCTATTGGCGACGAGCACGGGCGCGAAGACGCCGCAAAG
>Ga0272446_1005371_pt1 | contig 14216 bp, 9 predicted proteins | sample YNPCB0061_FD_194587 | JGI IMG/M metagenome (GOLD analysis project Ga0272446, IMG submission 194587) | Hot spring microbial mat communities from Yellowstone National Park, WY, United States - YNP-CB-006-1 | ecosystem: Environmental > Aquatic > Thermal springs > Hot (42-90C) > Sediment | place...
GATCAGCCAGCGCGCGCGCCGCCTCCGCATGGCGCGCAACCCAACGTTGGGCCGCCAGCACAATCGCCTCCAGGCCGTCGTAGAAGTCGGCTTTCTCCGGCGCGCCGGCATTCACCTGGCGATAGCGGCGAATCTTGTCCAGCAACCCGCCCCACCCCAGATCGAGGCCGATTTGCAGATCCTGGCAAAAGTGCTGGCTGCCAAAGATGGGGGCCGGGCTTTTGTACAGGTCGTACACCTTGCGCAACGCCTCGACCTCGCTCATGTTGAGATGGCTGGGCGCGCCACCCTTGCGATAGCCAAAGAAGTTGGCCATATAGGCGCCGGCCAGCGACGACATGGGATCGATATAGACTGGATGGGCATCGATGAGCGCCGCATAGTTTTCCCCGCAGGCCCGGGGGCCATAGAAGCCGCCGTTGGGGTCGTTGCTGCGAATAGCAACGCCGTCCAGCAGCACGTCGATCATCTTCACGCCCGATCCGCTGACGGTCTCGACCAGCTTGCGCCGGTCTGGCGGTGGCAGGATCACCGCCCAGTCGTCAAAGTTCATCGCGCCCTGGATCTCTTGTTTCTCGCGCGTGTGGCGCATCTTCGTCTCGCGCAACGCGCGCAGCCGTTCGTCATAGGTTAGTGTCTGTGTCATTTGCACTGTCGGCATCATGGCGCTTTCCTCCGCGCAACCCCGGCCTTAGTCCATCGCCGGAGATACACCGTCAATCGTCAATCGTCAATCGTCAATCGCTCACCGGCTCACCACTACGATCCCGCGCGCGCGGCCGGCCTCGGCCAGCGCGGCCATGTGATTCTTCTTCGGCGGCTCCAGGTCGCGGGCCTTATATTCCAACCCCAGACTGCGATATTTGTCGCCGGCCAACCGATGAAAAGCAAGCAGCTCCAGGCTGAACGGCGCGCCGCTGCGCAACGCGTTCAGCTCAGCCACAAAATCCGCAATGGCGGCAATATCCTCTGGCGCGTCATTGACGGTGGGAATGACGGGCGTGCGGAAGAGGATGGGCTTATCCGTCTGGGCAAGACGGCGCGCATTGGCGAGGATGCGTTCGTTCGGGGCGCCGGTGGCCGCGCGATGGCGCTCCGAATCCATCTGTTTGAGGTCCATCATCACCAGGTCGGTGTAGGGCAACAGCGCCGCAAGATGCTCCCACGGCACATGCGCGCAGGTCTCGATGGCGGTGTGGACGCCGGCCTCCTTCAACTGCTTCAGCACTTCGCGGCTGAATTCGTGTTGCAGCGACGGCTCGCCGCCTGACAGGGTCACCCCACCCTGCGAGGTCTCGTAGAAGGCGCGGTCGCGCAGCGATTCCTCCACCACCTGCTCGACGGTCATCTCGCTGCCGGTGAGCACGCGGGCGCCGGCATAGCAGGTGTCGACGCACTTGCCACACACCACACACAACGACCGATCATAACGCCGGACGCCGTCCTCGATTGTGTTTGCGCCATGCTCACAGGCGCTGATGCAGGCATCGCAGCCAATGCACCGATCGGGGAAGAACTGGATTTCCTGCCGGGGCCGGATGCCTTCCGGGTTGTGGCACCAGAAACACCGCAGCGTGCAGCCTTTCAGAAAGACGGTGGTGCGGATGCCCGGGCCGTCATGGATCGAGAAGCGCTGAATGTTGAAAACGGTGCCAAGCATGATCTGCTCCACCGGCCCGCCTGGGGCCGTTTGAGCGCCACACCATCACGGCGGGCCGGGGGCATCTTAGCACCACTTGACCGGAAGGCAAGTAACAAGCAGCACTCCGCCGGTATGATTTTTGTCAAAAAAGTTACAGACCAATCGCTTCTGCCGTGCGCCGCAGCACATCGGCTGATGCGCGCAGCCGGGCAGCCTCTTCGTCGCTCAACTGCAATCGCAGGACGCGCTCGGCGCCGCCGCGATCGACCACGGTCGGCAGGCTCAAGCAGATGTCGCTGACGCCATAGTAATCCGTGATCAGGCTCGACACAGAGAGCACGGTGTTCTGATCGCGCGCAATCGCTTCGACAATGCGCAGCAGGCCGCTGGCGATAGCGTAATACGTCGCACCTTTGCGGTCAATGATTTCATAGGCGGCGTTGCGCGTGCGTTCAAAGATATCGTCCAGCGCAGCCTGGTCGCACACCATGTTGTTCAGCCGGCAGAAATCGGCCAGTTGCATGCCGGCGATATGCGCCAGCGACCAGACCGGCACTTCGCTGTCGCCATGCTCGCCGATGATATAGGCGTGCACGCTGCGCGGATCAACGCCATAGTGCTGCCCCAGCAACGCGCGGAAGCGGGCCGTGTCCAGAATCGTGCCCGAGCCAATGACCTGTTGCGGCGGCAGCCCCGACCGTTTCAAAGTAGCGTAGGTCAACACGTCCACCGGGTTGGTGGCGACCAGCAGAATCGCCTCGCGGGTGTAACGGACAATCTGCGGAATGATTTGATCGAAGATAGCGGCGTTCTTCCTGACCAGGTCGAGGCGCGTCTCACCGGGTTTCTGATTCGCGCCGGCGCAGATCACCACGGCCGTGGCGCCGGCGCAATCCGCATAGTCGCCGGCCCAGATGCGCGTCGGCGCGCCGAAGGGCACGCTGTGCATCAGATCCATCGCTTCGCCTTCGGCCTTGGCCTGATTCGCGTCGATAAGAACGATCTCGCCGGCCAGGCCGCTCAATTGCAGGGCATAGGCAAAGGTGGAGCCGACCAGGCCGGCGCCAACAATAACAATGCGCGTGGGTTTGAGATGCAGACTCATCAGGACGTATTATCCACTTATCTACTGCGCCGGGCGGCGCACGCTGCTGCGGGCAGCAAGCTTGCGCGTCTGCCCGGCTAGCTCCGCCGCTGGCTGACGCTCCTCGGCATAGGCATAGTAGTAACCTGTGCCGCGCCCGGGCAGGTTGTTCAAGCACACTCCGGCAATGTGCGCGCCGAGGCTGGTCAGCGTCTCCTTGACCTGTCGGGCGATGGTGCGACGCGTGCGGCCCGACCGAACAACCAGCAACGTGCCATCCAGACGCGGCGCCAGCACCGCAGGATCAGTCACCGCCGTGACGGGCGGGGAATCGAACACCACAATATCTGCTTCACGACGCAGCATTTCGATCACGTCGCCCATGCGCTTCGACCCCAGCAACTCCGACGGGTTCGGCGGCAGCGGGCCAGAGGCCAGCAGATACAAGTGCTCGACTCTGGTGGGCAACAGCGCGCGGCTGAGCGTCATGCCGGGGTCGAGCAGCAACGAGGTCAGACCGACGTGATTATCCAACTCGAAGATCTGATGCTGAGCGGGCCGGCGCAGATCGGCGTCCACCAGAATGACGCGCTGGCCAGCGTGCGCCAGCACCACAGCCAGATTGGCGGCAGTCAGGCTCTTGCCGTCCAGGGGTTCGGCGCCGGTGACCATCAGCGTCCGGAGCGGGTGATCCACGGCGCTGTATTGGAGATTCGTGCGCAGCATGCGATATGCTTCGGTGATCGTGGAGCGCGGGTGTTTGGCGGCCACGAGCATGCCGGGGTAGTCCTTGCCCTCGATCTGGGCGATGCTGCCAAGCGGAGTCAGATTGAGCGTGTGTTGAAGGTCTTCTCCTGTCTTGATCGTGTCGTCCAGGTATTCCAACAGAAACGCGACAAGCGCCGAGACAACCAGACCAATTGCGGCGGCCAGCAGCACATTGTTCGCCACGCGCGGGCCGACCGCCTGGGACGGCAATTGGGCCGGCTCGACAACGCTTAGAAAGTTGGAGGCGCCGCGTTGCAGATTGCTCCACAGTTGGGCATAGGTGGATTGCCAGGTGGTGATCTGCGCCTGCAAAGAAGCCTGCCGGCTGCGCAGTTCCTGGATCTCCCGGGCGCTGGTTGCATTGGCAATGGCCGTATTCAGTTGCGTCAGTTCCTCCATGCCCTTCCTCAGGCTGGCTCTCAACTGATTGACCTGAGATTGCATGAATTCGCGCTCGGCTTCCTTTTCGGGGTCGCTTGCGGCGGGACTGATCTGGATCAACTGGCGCGCCAACTCGTCGGCAAGCACCCTGGCGCGGCGGGGGTTCGAATCGGTGACCGAAATCTCCAGCAGTTGCGTGCCCGGCACAATCCGGCTGGACACCATGCCCTTGAGAACACCCCACCCCCAGTTCAACCCGAGCGATTCGAGCGTGGCTTTGAGCACCGGCTCGCGCGTGACCAGATCGGCGTAGCTTTGGGCGAGTTGCTGACCCATGTAGAGCTGGGCGGCATTCGGGTTCGGGTCCTGCAGCACCTGGCCGACCATCAGCGTAGTGCGCGACTGATACATCGGCGCCATAGCCTGTGTGGCAAGAAAGCTGGAACCAGAAGCAACCACGACGCTGATGAGGACCAGCCACCACCACTTCGTGAACACGCTGAGATACTGCCTTATCTCCATTTCAGAACCCCCTCCAGGGGCGCCGCTTCCAGCCCAAATCCTGAGGCCTCACCATACCCCTGTCGGATTAAGACTGCGTGGCAAGAAGACTGACATTTCGCTGCTGCTTTAGTCCCATGCCGGGCGACTCGCTGTCAGCAACACAAATGGCCAAAGCGCGGGCCTACCCACACTCCGCCCGCGCTGAGCTTCCCCGCCTGGATGCTCTCGCCAGGGTCAGACGACCCGCTGCGCGCCAAACGGCGCCGGCATCTTCTGGATGGCTGCCTGAGCCGGCTCAACCTGGGCCCCGGTCGCGCGCGACCCGGCAATGCGCGCTGGCGGCTGAGCCTGCCCTTTGCGCGATGCAGCAATCTGGTCGACGACCCAGTCTGCTCCTTCGGCGAGGCCAGCTGCAACATGCTGAATGTCGAGCAGATGGGTTCGCAACCGGGCCGCCTGCTCGACCCAGCGGCCTGAGCGCACCAGGACAGGCTTGCACCCGGCTGCGCAGGCAGCCTCAACATCGCACGCCGCGTCGCCAATCATGTAACTGCGCGAAAGATCAATATTGTGGCGCTCTGCCGCCTGATGGAAAAGCCCCGGCTGCGGCTTGCGGCAATTGCAGTGCTCCTCCGGCGCATGTGGGCAATACAGCACGTCATCCACTCGGCCGCCAGCGCGCCGGATGGCGGCCGCCATTCGCGCATGGATATCTTCCACCACCTGCGGCTCGACGACGCCACGGCCGACCGCCGACTGATTGCTGACGACGATGATCGGCCAACCCGTCTGGCTCAGCCGGCGCAACGCCTCGATCGCGCCGGGAAGGAACTCGAACTCGGCCCATGACTTGACGTAGTCCTGCCGGTTGCGATTGATGACGCCATCGCGGTCCACGAAAATCGCCGGGCGGGGTTGCGCCTGGCGGGCGCGCACATGCGCCGGCCAATCCTGCTGGGCGCGGTCGTACGCAGCGTGCGAGCCGATGTCCATGACGAACGTGTCATCGGGCGCGGCCCAGCCGTACATCGACACCCCTTTTTCCAACAGCATTGGGAACAGATCGCGCCCGAAGTCGAAGAAAACGCCCGGCGGGATCATGTCGATCACCCACGGCTCGACGACCAGAATGCCGGCGTTAGCCAGATCAGTGAACACCTCCTCCGGCTTCGGCTTCTCCACAAAGCGCAGAATCCGCCCGTCAGAAGCCATGTCCACCAGCCCTACTTCGGTCGGGTTGTTGACATGGCACAGGCTCAATGTCACCCCGGCGGCGCTGTCGCGGGTCGTGGCCTCTCGGTGGAATGCCAGCAAGTCGTGCAGGCTCATGTCAGTCAGCACATCGCCGTACACGATCACGAGAGGGCTGTCGCCGATGAAATCGCGCATCTTGCGCACGCCGCCGGCGGTGCCAAGCACGGCGTCTTCATAGGAGTAGACCAGCTCGACATCCAGCGGCTCGCCAGAGCCGAAGTAGTTGACGATGACATCCGGGCAGTGGTGCAGATTGATCGCGATGTCCTTGATGCCATACCAGCGCAACCATCGCACGGTGTGATCGAGCAGAGGCTTGCCGTCGATGGGCAGCATCGGCTTGGGCATGTTCAACGTGAGCGGGCGCAGACGAGAGCCTTCGCCCGCAGCAAGCACGAACGCCTTTGCCGGCTGCGAGGCGCGTCGGGCGGCAGCCGTCAGCTTCTTCACCAGAACGCTGGCGATCATGTGATTGAGAATGACGTGAATGTCCTCTTGCATGCCGATCAAGCTCACCGGGGCCAATACTGACACGTCGGACAACTCGTGGAGCCGGCATGCCTTATCGCCGGTGAGGGCGACCACGCGAGCGCCCAGGTCGCGCGCCACGCGAGCTGCTTTGACCACATTCGGGCTGTTCCCGCTGCAAGAGATGGCAACCAGCAAGTCGCCAAGCTGGCACGCATTGATCAACTGCTCGGAGAAGATGTTCTCGTAAGCGGTGTCATTACCCCAGGCTGTCATGAGCGACTGGTTGTCCGTGAGCGCCTGGACGCGAAACCGGCGCTGGCCGGGCACGGTGATCTTGCTCAGGTCGGTTGCCATGTGCGACGCCAGCGCGGCGCTGCCGCCGTTGCCTGCAATGAAGATCGTGCGGCCATCGCGCCGGGCGCGCATGATTTCATGCACGACAGCTTCGATGGCGGCGATATCAAGCTCGCCAACGCCACGACGCAAGTCCGCCAGGTATTCTTCAATGTGCTCACGAATCACGGCTGCCTCCCTGCGCAACGCAACACAACAATGAAACCAACTCAACTCGGATCACAAACTGCGCGCGTTCTGCGTCAGCCAGCATGGCCGGCGGCGCGACGCGCGCCGAACAACGACAACACAGCTTGAACCAGCAACTGGATGTCCAGTTCGATGGTCCAGTTCCGCACGTAATACAACTCGTCGTGGCTTTCGTCATCCGACGACCAGCCGGGCGACGCCATCCACGGGCCGATGAGGCCAGGCTTGACAGACTGCAAATAGTGGGTGCGGACTCCATCCGCGTGATGCGCCTCCGCCGGCTCTGCGGCGATAACGCGCGGGCGAGGGCCGACCAGACTCATCTCTCCCAGAACCACATTCAGCGTCTGTGGCAACTTGTCCGCGCCCCAGCGGATCAGAAGCCGGTCCACCCAACTCCGCCCGGCGTCGGTGTTGAACTTGAACATGGTGAACATGCGGCCGCCTTGCCCGATGGTTCGATGCCGGGCCAGAACCTGGGTGACGCCGGACAGTCTGAGGCCCAGCGCGATGAGCGCCATGGGCGGCAAGCTGATCAAGAAGAGCGGGAGACCCACGCCGTAATCGAGCAGCGCCTTCAAAATGGCGTCTACGCCGACGATGCGCGCCTCGTGCAGCGTGAACAACGGCACAAATGTCTTGTTGGTCACCGCCACGCCGGAGGTGGACAGGGCGTAGAAGCCGGGAGACACTCTCAACGTGAAACGCTTGTCGTTGCTCGCCTGTGTAATGATCTCCTCAAAGGTTTCCCAGGCCACCGCGTTCGGCACCATGACCACTTCATGGACGCACAGCCGGCCGGCCACCTGGCTCAGCGCGCTCGCCTGGCCGATCACCTTGATGCCATCCACCACAGGCGTGCCAATGGGCTTGAAGTCGTCGAGAAAGCCGATGATCTCCATGCCGGAGCTAGGCGACTGCCGCCATTGATGGGCCATGGCCACCCCCTGGTCGTTCGCGCCGACGATCAGCACGCGCGCATTGAACAGACCGTTGCGGCGCAGGCGATACACCACCCGCCGCAGGACAAACCGGCTGAGCACGATCAGCCCGATGGAGATCACCCAGGTGAAGAGCAGCCATCCACGAGACACCATCACGACATCACGCCACAGAAAAGACATGACCATCAGGGTGATGATGCCGGTTGTGACGGCCTTGGACACCTGCTGATATTCCACCAGTCCGCCCAGCAGATTGTCGCGGCGATACAGGCCGTGGAACAGAAAGATCACCAGCCACCCCGGCAGGCTGAATATGGCAATCCCGCTGTAGGTCGCGTCCTGATATGGCGCTTCATAGGCCAGCAAGCCGGACGTGATGCGCAATGAATACGCCAAAGTCATGCCGGCAAACACCATCAGGGCATCGAAAACCGCCAACGCGACCAGATACCCTTTCCATTCCCGGTCATAGGTGGACGGGTAGCAAGCCTCGAAGCTTTCTTGCTTCGACGAGGCGAGGTTCACGAGTTGTGGAGCAGACTTAGCAATCATGCCAACTCTCCCATTCATTTCGTCCCTAAGATGCGCGCTCAACAATGATTGCTCAGCGATCATGCGACAGCGCTCAAGCGCACGGCCGACTGCATCCGGTAGTGCGCATGGTCAGTTGCTCATTCGTCGGACTATTGCATCGATTGCCATGTGATCCATCTTTGCCAGCCAGAATGAGGCCCTCAGCCACAAGCATAGACAATGGCATGGCGCTTGACAATGTGCGCACGCCCAGTCATTTCCGAGGAAAAGCTACAGCGCCGAAAGTCACTTGCTCACTACCCCTTCAAGACAAGCAGGAGCAATCAAACCAATGACCGGAGCGTATTAGCAGCGCAAAAGTAATTTACATTGCGAAAGACATCCTGTCATCCTGTGGAAAAGTACAGGCCTGCAAGCCCTGCTCCTTCGCCTTGATGACAACAATAAACAGCCATGATTGGCGACGCCGGAAACCAACATGTGCGCAGGGCATTGGAATGCGCTCGGTTTGTCTACACTGTTGCGCAATACAGGTGTGAAATGCTTCACGGATCGACCCAGAAAAAGAAACGCGGCAGGGCATTCGTGCCCTGCCGCGTTGCAGCCAGATTAGAGTTTGATCACAGCCGGTCAGCTTGAACCGTTAGCCGGCGGCTGCGCCGGCCGCGACATTGCTGTCGCCGTCGAAACATCCACCAGGCGCAGGCCGGCGTTGAACAACACGCGCGCGCCATCTCGCTCGAAGTGCACATCCATACGCCGCAGCCCTTCACGGGCCAGCGCCGCATCAACACGATCCCTGGCCCCCTCTTCACAATACAGGATCAGGAAACCACCCCCGCCGGCCCCCGCGATCTTGCCCCCCAACGCGCCATGGCGCCGGGCGATTTCATAGCAGTGATCGATGCGCTCATTCGTGACGCCGCTCGCAAACTGCTTTTTCAGTTGCCAGGCCTGGTCGAGCATCCTTCCAAAGCGGTCCACTTGTCCCGACATCAGATATCGCCGGGCCTCCAGCGCCAGTTCGTGCACCCCTTTCAATGATTCGATCACGCGCGGGTTTTGCTCGCGGCTGGCTTTGGTTTGCCGGCCCAGAATCTGCGCCGAATCGTGCGTCGCCCCCGTAAACATGAGCAACAGATTCGATTCGAGCCGGGCGATGGTCTCCTGGGGAATATCCAGCGGCTCGACGCGAATGCCGTTGGCGTCGAACGTCACCCAGTTCAGGCCGCCATACGCCGCCGCATACTGGTCCTGCGCGCCAATCGGTTTGCCCAGCTTCTCGATTTCGATGTAGCAGGCCAGTTCGGCCACCTGCTGCTTGGTCAGCTTCAACCCGCAGGCAGTGCTCACCGCCTTGATCAGCGCGACCGTAACGGCGCTCGATGACCCCAGCCCCGTGCCGGGGGGCACCTCCGAAGCCAGAAACATCGATACTCCATGCGCAACACCGAAGTGCTGCAACACCGCTCTGGGCAGGCTCAGGTCGCCATCCCACAACAACGGCTCGCCCGGCGGGTGGCGGTAGAACGTGTGGTAATCGGACGAGGTGATCTGCAAGCCATTGCGCTCGCTGACGTTCATCACCACGTACACATACTTGTCCAGCGTGGTGCTCAACACCGCTCCACCGTAGCGCGTGTAGTAAGCGGCCAGATCGGTGCCGCCGCCAAAAAAGCTCAGCCGGACTGGCGCGCGCGCAATCAACATCAGTACGCTCCCTGCCCCTTGATCACTGCCGGTATGGTCAGCAGGAGCAACTTCAGATCCATGCCCAAAGTGCGAGTGCGCACATACTGCAAATCCAGTTTCACCCGGTCGCCGCGATCGAGATCCGACCGGCCGGACACCTGCCACAGGCCGGTGATGCCGGGCCGCACCGTCAGCAACTCATCCGCGTCATCTCCATAGCGGACCAGCTCGGGCGGCGAGATCATGCGCGGCCCCACCAGGCTCATCTGGCCGCGCAACACGTTGAAGAGTTGGGGCAATTCATCCAGGCTCAGCTTGCGCATCCAACGCCCGCTGCGCGTGACGCGTGGATCGTTGCGCAACTTGTGGTCGCGGGCAAGCTGCGCTTTCAACTCAGGATACTGGTCGAGCAGCGCATCACCGTTGACGTGCATGGTGCGAAACTTGAGCGCGTCGAACTGGGTGCGGCCCAGGCCCATCACCCGCCGTCGATACAGCGCCGGGCCGGGGCTGTCCAGCTTGACGATCAGCGCCAGGGCGACCAGCAGCGGGCTGAGGATCAGCACAGCGATGGCGCTGAGCAACACTTCCAGAATCAGCTTGGCTGCGCGATCGAATTGCCCCCTTCGACGACGCCCGGCCGAGGACTTCGCCGAACCTGTCCCTTCCGGCGGCAGATGGCTCGCTGTGTTCCAGTGCATGTCCAATAGTCCTCAATTCTGTTTCAACCGGTGATACACCGCTGCCAGATCGCGCGCGATCACCAACCAGTTGTGATACGTCTCCACATAGCGCCGGCCTCCCTCGCCGGCGCGGCGCCGCTGGTCTGCGTCACTCATCAGCGCCACGATCGCCTCTGCGAAGGTCTGGGGCGTGTCGGCGATGGCGCAATGGCGCAATCCTTCCGGCCGCAGACCCATGACCGCCCGCGTGGTTGTCACCACCGGCGTGGCGCAGGCCATCGCTTCCAGCACCTTGTTCTGCACACCCGCCCCGTATAACAGCGGCGCCACCGCCACAGATGCTCGCGTCAGGTAAGGTCGCAGGTCCGACACCCTGCCCGTCACTTCCACATGGCCGGCGCGCTCAGCAGCCAGGCGTCTCAGGCGGTCAGGCGGGCTGCTGCCCGCAATGACCAGCTTCGCGTCGGGGCGACGCTGCCACACCAGCGGCATGACTTGCTCGATGAGATAGAGCGCGGCAGTCAGATTGGCGTGGTAGCTCATCTTGCCGGTGAAGACAATGGTTGCCGGTTCGCGCCCGGCTGCCACAGGCGTGAAGTAATCGAGATCCACGCCGTTCGACAGCACCATGACTCGCTCGCTGTAATCCTCGCCGTCAAGCGCGGCCGCCAGATCTGTCAGCGCCTGCCGATCCACGGTCGAGGTCACCAGCACGCGGTTGAACCGGCTGACCAGCCAACCCTCGTACCGGCGGGTGCGGCCCAACTCCAGGCGCGTCATCAGCCGGCCAAACAGGCTGCGACTGCTGCGCGCGGCCTGCTCGAACAAATGCGAGATGCAGTCCACGCTGTCCCACACCACCGGCGGCCTGCGGCCGTTCGCGGCTGACCACTCCGCCGCGTCCAGCGCATAGCGCGCGCCGCGCAGATGCTCGACATGAACCACGTCGAAGCCGGCGCCGGCTGTTGCTGCCTCGCCCAGAGCCGTTCGAATCGCCCCGGCCAACCGTGGCTGCCAGCTGTACACCGCCTGCAATGGCGTGCGCGTCGGCGCGGCCCGCAAAGCGTTGGCCAGCTTGCGCTGGCGCGTGATCGGCTCGGCCATGAGGCGCACCCCTTCGCCGGCCAGCGCCGCAAGCGACTCGCGCTCGGCGTCAGCCTCGACCAGCGTCGCCAGCGTCACCCGATGCCCCGCACGTTGCAGGAAGCGGATCAGGTTATACGGGCGGACGCGGATCAACGTCGGCGCATAGGGCACGACATAGAGAATGTTCAAGGGTTTCATGTGTCGGCGCCGCTCAGCGCCGGTTGCGCTTTGCCCGCCGCTCCCCTCAGCCTGCGCCCCGCATCCACGACGCCATAGGCGGCGAAAATGAGAAACACAGCATCCACTGGCAGTCGATAGCGCACCAACGCCCAGGACAACAGATGGATCGCTGTGTAAACCCCCACGAACAAATACAGCAACACCCACTTGCGCCAGCAACGCGCAGCCACAATCAGGCCATACACGATGAACGGCAGCGCAACGGCAAACGACAACACGCGGGCCACATTGCTGAACAGCGTGGAGTCGCTGGAAGGCCAGAACATGAAATAGGTGGCGATGCGACTGATGGACAACTGAATGTAACGGCCCGGGTCCTGAAGCACAAAGTTCAAGCCCTCGCGCATCAGCGCGGAATCCATCTCGGCTTCGGAAAGGGAGCGCAGTTCGCGCGGGATCAGGGATTCGTAGGGTGTGTCAGCGGGCAGGATGCCGACGAAGGTCACCCCATGCACCGGATGGTTGGCCCAAAAGAAAGCAAAGCCGGCGTTCGTGTTCAGCAGCACGAACCGGTTGAACGCGGCGGCATTGCGCGCCGTCCACGGCGCGATCATCAGCGCGATGACCCCCACGGCGATCGCCGGATAGACCAGGCCCTGGGTGGCGCGGCGGGTGATGCGGCGCAGCAGGCTGCCGGCCCCCGTCTCAACGCTGTTGCGGAGTTGCACGATCCAGACATAGGCAACCAGAAATGGAACGAACGCCAGAAATAACTGGCGCAGCAACACCGCGACGCCAAGCAGCAAACCGAGCAGCGCCCACCGGCCGGCCATCCGGCCGCGCGCCGCCGGCTCAACAGACTGGCCGGCCATCGCCAGCGCCAGATCGAGCGAGGCCAGAATTGCCGCGATATAGAACGGCTCCGTCATCAATGCGGCCCCGTAGTACACGAAATAGGGATAGGCAGCCGACCAGCCCGCCGCGACCAGCCCGGTCGTCTCGCCGCCAAGACGCCGCCCGAGGCGATACGCCAGCACAGGCCACACCACGCCGACGATCACCGCCTGCAACAGGCGGGCGGCCAGCGGTTGAACACCGAACACAGCGTACACCGCGACGAGGTAGAGGGTGTACAGATAGGACCAATGGGCAGTCGGTTCGCCGGCGCGAGTCAGCGGCCACCAGTCTTCAGCCACGGTGAAGCCATGACCCTGGAGCACGCGCTGGGCCAGCATGTGATACGACTCCTGGTCCTGGATGCCGGGCAGAGGCTCGATGCGGTTGCCCATCACAAAGGCGACGCCGGCGCGCAAGAGCACCGACACTGCAACAATAGCAATCAGAATTCTCGTCGGCTTCATGGCGCGTAGATGGCATCCAGCGCGGCATACGCTGAGCGCCAGTCGTATTTTTGAGCAACAAGCTGCCGGCCATTGGCGGACAGACGATCTGCAAACGCCCGATCGCGCAGCAGGCGGATGACCGATTGCGCAAAGGCGGGCGCGTCGTCGGCGATCAACACGTCGTGGCCGTCGGCTACAGCGATGCCTTCGCAGCCAATGCGTGTCGTCACAATGGGCAACCCCCACTGCAAGGCTTCCACAATCTTCACCCGCATGCCGCCGCCCGAGCGCAAAGCAACAATCAACATGGCGCTTTGCTCCAGGAACGGCGTCGCGTCGTCCACATAGCCGGTCACGACGATCGGCGAGTCGCCGGCCTGATCGGGATGCCGGATGCCCACACAATCGCCCAGCGCACGGATATCATCCGGCGGTCGCGCGCCCACGATAAACAGCCGCGCATCCGGGGCTTGCGCGCGAACGAGAGGCCAGATCTCAGCGGCAAACCAGCGTGTCGCATCTGCGTTTGGCGGCCAGTGCAGACCGCCCAGCATGAGCAATCCGCGCGCGCCGGGGCGGCGCGCCACCGGCGGCAATGAGGCATCGACGCAGATGGGCACTGTCGTGAAGCGCGGCGCGCGGCCATTCAAGCCGGGCAGCCGGCGAATGCTGGCCAGATCTTCGTCTGTGACGGTCAACACGTCGTCGAACTGACGATATACCCGCGACTCATACCGCGCGGTCAGGCCTGCCTCGCGCCGCAGAAAGAGCTTCATCAGCGGGTTGCGCGCCACATCGGCCATGCGCTGCGGGATGAGGTAATAGGCGTTGTGCGCGTCGAGCGTCATTTTTACGGAGCGCGCAACCGGCGTCTGCCGGCGCGCCCAAAGGCCGTATTGCGCCATGGACAACTGATCGGCGTGAATCACATCGAACGCCTGCCGCTGAACCAGCTCGCTCAGAAGCAGTTTCATCGCGCGCCGGTCATCGCGCACGATGTTGAACGGCTGCGATGTGATCAGGCTGCGCGCCAGGCTGATTGCTTCCACAGCCGGCGCCCGGCTCATGGGCGCGGTGCGCACATCCCGGCACAGTGTTCTCAAGTGT
>Ga0272446_1005372_pt1 | contig 14216 bp, 11 predicted proteins | sample YNPCB0061_FD_194587 | JGI IMG/M metagenome (GOLD analysis project Ga0272446, IMG submission 194587) | Hot spring microbial mat communities from Yellowstone National Park, WY, United States - YNP-CB-006-1 | ecosystem: Environmental > Aquatic > Thermal springs > Hot (42-90C) > Sediment | place...
CGCAGGTCGCGCCTTGCTCCGCCAGCGTGTCGAATCGGGCACCCAGTATCAGCACCGCATCTCTGTCGGAAAGGCCCGCCCGTGAGCCATCGCTATCCGATCACTGATGGGTTGGTGACTTGGTTACTTGGTTACCAAGTTGGGGATCGGGCGGCGTTGCTGATTCGCGATCGGTCAACTAGTGTGCGCGGCGCATGAGCGCCCGACGAACCCTGATCGCGACGGCAGCCCTCGGGCTCGAGGAGGCTGTGGCGGGTGAGCTGCGTGCGCTGCTCGGCGCGGACGAGGCGGCGACGGTGGCCCCGCGCGCGGGGCGGGGCGCGGTCGCGTGGGAGGGATCGGTCGAGTCGGCGCTGCGGGCGGTCATCTGGCTGCGGGCGGCGAGCCGGGTGCTGGTGCCGATCCACACCTGCGCGGCGGCGACGCCGGAGGAGCTGTACGAGGGCGCGCGGGCCGTCCCGTGGGGCGAGCACCTCCCGCGCGGCGCCACCTTCGCCGTCGAGGTCACGCAGTCGGCCGGCGGGCCGCTCCCGCACACGCGCTTCGCTGCGCTCAAGGTGAAGGACGCCATCGTCGACCGCCTGCGCGACGAGCGCGGGGGCCAGCGTCCCGACGTCGATACCGCGCGCCCCGGCCTCCGCGTGCACGTCCACGTCGAGGGCACCGAGGCCACCATCGCCGTCGACCTCGCCGGGCCGCTCCACCGCCGCGGCTACCGCGACGCGGGCCGCGGCCGCCCGGGCCGCGATCGCGCGCCCGGCCACGAGGCGCCGCTCCGCGAGACGCTCGCCGCCGGCGCCCTCCTCCTCGCCGACTGGCCCGCACGCGCCGACGGCGGCGCTCCGCTCGTCGATCCGATGTGCGGCTCCGGAACGCTCCTCATCGAGGCGGCGCTGATCGCCGCGCGCATCGCCCCCGGCACGCTCCGCGGCCCGCGCCCCCCGTCCGAGTGGGCGGCCGTCGACCTGCGCACCTGGACCCGCCTCCTCGACGACGCACGCGCCGCCGCGCGGCCGCTGCCCGTCGACCTCCGCGGCTTCGACGCCGACCCGCGCGCGATCGCGCTCACCCGCGCCGGCCTCGAGCGCGCGCTCGGCGCCCGCGCCGCCGGCCGTGCCACCGTCGAGGCGCGCCCGCTCGCCGACCTCGCGGCGCCCGGCGACAGGCCCGGCGTCGTCGTCACCAACCCGCCGTGGGGCGAGCGCCTCGGCGACCCCAGCGAGCTCGGCCCGCTCTACGAGGAGTTCGGCGATGTCCTTCGCCGCCGCTTCCCCGGCTGGACCGCCTTCGTCCTCGTCGGCAACCCCGCCCTCGCCAAGCGCCTCGGCCTCCGCCCCGCGCGCCGCCACGCGCTCTTCAACGGCCCCATCGAGTGCCGCCTCCTCGAGGTCCCGATCGCCGAGACGCCCCCCGTCGGTGACGCCGGCCCCGCGTGGCGCCGCGCCAGCCCCGCCTCCGAGGCGTTCGCCAATCGTCTAGCAAAAAATCTGAAGCACATCCGCAAGTGGGCGCGCCGCGAGCAGACCAGCGCCTTCCGCGTCTACGACGCCGACCTCCCCGAGTACGCCGTCGCCGTCGACCTCTACGGCGACGCCGCGCAGATCCAGGAGTACGCCCCGCCGTCGACGGTCGACCCCGCCGCCGCCGAGCGCCGCCTCCGCGACATCGTGCTGCGCGCCCCCGAGGCGCTGGGGCTCCCGCCCGAGAGCTGCTTCCTGAAGACGCGCCGCCGCCAGCGCCCCGAGACGCAGTACGGCCGCATGGACGAGCGCGGCGTCGAGCGCGTCGTCGAGGAGGGGCGCGCCAAGTTCGTCGTCAACCTGACCGACTTCCTCGACACCGGGCTCTACCTCGACGAGCGCCCGGTCCGAGCGCGCCTCGCCGAGCTCGCCAACGGCAAGTCGCTGCTCAACCTTTTCTGCTATACAGGAACGGCGACGGTGCAGGCCGCGCTCGGCGGCGCGCGCTCGTCGCTCAGCGTCGATCTGTCGAACACCTACCTCGCCTGGGCCGAGCGCAACTTCACGCTGAACGGCCTCGACCGCCGCGCCCACCGCCTCGAGCGCGCCGACGTCCCCTCCTGGGTCCGCGACGCCCGCGGCGCGCGCTTCGACGTGGCGTTCGTCGCGCCGCCGACCTTCTCGAACTCGAAGTCGAAGTCGGCCGACGACTTCGACGTGCAGCGCGATCACGCCGCGCTGCTGACCGCCCTCGCGCCGCGCCTCACCGACGGTGGCGTCGTCCTCTTCTCGGTGCACGCGCGTCGCTTCGCCCTCGACGAGGCCGCGCTCGCCGACCTCTACACCGTCGAGGACTGGAGCGCGCGCACCATCCCCGAAGACTTCCGGCGCGATCCGCGCGTCCACCGCTGCGCGCTCCTGCGCAAGCGGTGACGACGACGCGCGAACCGCGCCGGCGCCTCGTCCAGGTCCGCTACTCGCGATCGGTGTCGCTCGGCGTGCTCGAGCGGTCGTGCACGTTCGACGTGTCGTCGCTCGTGGACTTGTGCGTCGTGGTCGACTTCGAGTGAGTGCTCTTCGAGCGACGCCCGCTGGTCTCCGACTTGCTCTTCGACGACGAGCCGGTGTCGCCGCTGGTGTCATGCTCCGTCGACGAGCCCGACCGTCCCGACGAGGTGTCGGTGTCCATCGCCCCCGATCCGCCGTACGAGCCACCCGAGCCGCCCGTCGAGCCCGCGCCCGTGGTGTCGGGCGACCCCGCGCCCGACGACCCCGTCCCTGTCGTGCCGGTCGACCCAGTCGACCCCGCGCCGCCCATCTGCCCAGCGCTCGAGCCGCCCCCCGCGCCGCCACTGCCGGCACCACCAGCCCCGGCGCCCTGCGCGAGCGCGACCCCAGGAACGACCAGAGGCGCCGCGAACAGCGCCGCGCGGATGAGCTTGCCGATACGTCGATTCATTTTCCCTCCTTGCGAGTGAATTCGAGCTTCCCTCGCAGGACCGACTGCACGACGGCGGCCAAGCCGACCTCTGGTACGGTCGCGCCATGCCAGCCCTCTTCTCGCCGCTCACGCTGCGCGGTCTCACCCTCCCCAACCGCATCGGCATGTCCCCGATGTGCCAATACTCTGCCGTCGACGGCTTCGCCGACGATTGGCACCTCGTCCACCTCGGCGCGCGCGCGCAGGGCGGCGTGGGGCTCATCCTCGTCGAGGCGACCGCGGTCACGCCCGAGGGGCGCATCAGCCCGAGCGACCTCGGCCTCTGGCGCGACGAGCACATCGCGCCGCTCGAACGCATCGTCCGCTTCGTCGAGTCCCAGGGGACCGTCGCCGGCATCCAGCTCGCGCACGCCGGCCGCAAGGCCTCGACCGCGCGCCCGTGGGACGGCGGCGCGCCGGTCGCACCGCCACAGGGCGGCTGGCTCCCCGTCGGTGCGAGCGCCCTCCCCTTCGCCCCCGGTCACCCCACGCCGCGCGCGCTCGCCGACGACGAGGTCGCCGCCATCCCGTCGCTGTTCGTCGCCGCCGCCCACCGCGCGCGCGCCGCCGGCTTCCGCGTCGTCGAGCTCCACGCCGCGCACGGCTACCTCCTCCACTCGTTCTGCTCGCCGATCTCGAACCAGCGCACCGATCGCTGGGGCGGCGACTTCGACGGGCGCACGCGCCTCGTGCGCGAGGTGGCGCGCGCCGTCCGCGCCGCGTGGCCCGCCGATCTGCCTCTCTTCGTGCGCCTCTCGTCGACGGACTACGCCCCGCCCGGCGTCGCCGCGTGGGACCTCGACCAGACGGTGCGCCTCGCCGCGCTCCTCCGCGACGACGGCGCGGACCTCGTCGACTGCAGCGCGGGCGGCACGCTCCCGGCCGGCGCCGCCGCCCTCCCCGCGCTCACGCCCGGGTACCAGGTGCCGTTCGCCGCGCGCGTGCGTCGCGAGGCGGGCATCGCCACCGCCGCCGTCGGCCTGATCAGCGACGCCGCGCACGCCGAGGCCATCGTCGCCGCCGGCGAGGCCGACCTCGTCCTCCTCGGGCGCGAGCTCCTCCGCGACCCGAGCTGGCCGCAGCACGCGGCCGCGCAGCTCGGCGCACCCGACGCCGCCCGCTGGCCGCCGCAGTACGCCCGCGCGCGCGCCCGCTCACGCTGATGACCGATCGCGATCCTGCAATGGTTCAAGGCCGCGAAGCGGCCGTCGTGCCGACGGGGCGGGGCGGCACGCCCCGGGATGATTAGACACCAAGCATCCGCCGGATCTCCCCGAATAGCTGCTGCCACCGCGCCCGCTGCCCCTGCGCGCCGTCGAGCTGCCAGACCTCGCGCGCGGTCACCTCGACGCCGTTGTGGAAGCCGCGCGGCGACACCACGATCTCCATCTCCTTCGCCCCGTCGCCGGCCGGCCGCACCGTCACGTCGTACTGGATGGTGTCCTCGTTCACGCTCGCCACGTACCGCCCGCGCGTCGCGTAGGCGGCGAGCGTGAAGCGCTTCGACACCACGAGGCCGATCTCCGGCTTCGACAGCGCCACCCCGATGTTGAGCGCGTCGAGCGCCTCCTCGACGGCCTTCAGCGCGCGCTCGCGCTCGACCGCCACGACGATCCGCCCCTCCTGCCGCACCACGTCGGGCGTCATCGCCACCATGTGGCCACACCCCGCCGTCGCCAGCACCGCGCACAGCACGACCCCTCTCATTTGCACGAACGACATCGCGTCCCTCCTTGCCCGCTTGAGGAACGCGACCCGGCCGAGGTCGCAGAAAATCGACTACGCGGGCGGCTGCCAGAGCTCGATCTTGTTGCCCTCGGGATCGACCACCCAGCCGAAGCGCCCGAACTCGCCATCCTCGACGTGCTCGTCGACCTGCGCGCCCGCGCGCCGCAGCTGCGCCAGCATGGCGTCGAGATCATCGACGCGGAAATTGATCATGAAGGGCGCCTCGCTCGGCGCGAAGTACTTCGTGTCTATCGGAAACAGCGACCAGGCGGTGCTGGCGTCGCCGCGCGCGTCGTGTTCGCGCCACACGAACTTCGCCCCGCCCCACTCCGCGACGGGAACGCCGAGGTGATCGCGATACCAGGCGGCGAGCGCCTTGGGATCGCGCGCCTTGAAGAAGATCCCACCAATTCCGCGGACGCGCTCGGCCATCAGTATTTGAAGACCTTAACCGAATTGCGGCCGCTGAGCTCGAAGATGAACGCGAAGTTGAAGTGGATCTGCCCGTCGGTCTCGACGAGATCGCGCGGCGGATTGGGGAACGGCGCCGCGCGGCGGAAGGCGTCCACCGCCTCGTCGTCGAGGAAGTCGACGCCCGACGACTGCATCACCGTCCACGACGCCAGCTTCCCGTCGGGCTGCAGGTGCACGCGCAGCACCGTCACGCGATCCTTCACGCCGTAGACGTTGCCGTTCGGGTCGTGCCGCACGTAGACCACGTCGGGGTGCCACGCCGCCGCCACCGCGCGCTTCACGCGGTTGAAGAAGGGGGCGTGCTTCCACTTCTTCGCGTTGAGCGCCGTCGACTCGCCGTCGTCGACGTCCTTCAGGTAGTCCATCGAGCCGGTCCCCTTGCCGATGGCGCGGTCGAGCATCTCGCGCGTCGCCGCGAGGTTCGGCTTCGTCGTCGGCAGCCCCGGCGGCGCCGTCTCCGTCGACGGGCGCTTCGCCGACGACGCCTCGCCCTGGGTCCCCAGCTGCCCCATCTCGCCCGGCGCGACCGGCGACGGCTCGAGGTGCGGTCGACGCAGCGGCTGCGACCCCGCGCGCTCGAGCTCCCCGTCGGGCGTCGGCGCCGGCCCCTCCTCGCGCTTCTCCGGCTTCGGCGCGAGCTCGCGCATCGCCAGCGGCCCCGGCCGACCCGGGCGCGCCGCGCGCCGATCGGGCTGCGCCGGCGCGGCCTGCTGCGGCGGCGTCTGCGTCGGCAGCCCCGGCGGCGGCTCGGCCTGCGTCGGCGCGCCCGCCTGATCGCGCCCCGCCGGCCCCTTGGTCTCGCGATCGACCTTCGAGTCGTGCTCGGCGACGAAGTTGGCCTTGTCGGGGCGCTCCTCGACGATCGGCTTGGCGATGTCGACGACCTGCCCAGGAGGCTTCTTGTCCTCCTCCTCTTTTTTGGCCTGCTCCTCGCGCCTCTTTTCCTCTTCGCTGCGCTCGTCGGGCTTCTGCAGCTCGTCGACGAGCGACTCGATCTGCATCGGCCGATCGTCCTCGGCCTGCGCCACCTGATCCGGCCCAGACGACGACGGCGGCGGCACCGAGGCCCGCTGGAGCGACGACAGGGGTTCGAACAGACCCAGCAGCGCCGCGAGCCCGAGCACGACGCCGTGGAGCGCCAGCGCGACGATCGCGGCCCCTACCGTCCGCGCGACCCATCTGTTCCGGCGCGAGGGCATGGCCACCTCGAAGTATAGATCCGCGCGCGCCGCCCAGCTACCGAGCCGCTGTCCGAGTGGCGTGCATATCCCACCTCGCGGCCGTCACGAGCCCTGGGGCGGGCCCTTGCATCGGCTGCACGCATGACGCGCATCCTCGCGACCGCCACGGCGCTGCCGCCGCATTTGCTCCCGCGCGCGCTCTACCGCGAGCTCGTCGCGCAGGTCTTCCCGCGCCGCGAGGCGCGCACCGCCATCACCATCGCCGACAACGGCCGCGTCGAGCAGCGCCACCTGGCCATCACGCCCGAGGAGGCGATGACCCCGCGCCCGCTCGGCGAGACCTCGCGCCGCTACGCCGCGCTCGCCACCGCGCTCTCCGAGGCGGCGGCGCAGCAGGCGCTCGACCGCGCGGGCGTCGCGCCGACCGACGTCGATCTCTTCGTCACCACCTCCTGCACCGGCCTCATGATCCCGTCGGTCGACGCCTTCCTCGTCGAGCGCATGGGGATGCGGCGCGACTGCGTGCGCCTGCCGATCACCGAGCTCGGCTGCGCCGCGGGGGCGGCGGCGCTCGGGCGCGCGCGCGAGCACCTCCTCGCCCACCCCGGCCACGTCGTCCTCGTCGTCGCCTGCGAGCTCGCGTCGCTCACCTTCCAGCCCGGCGACCCGTCCGCCACCAACGCCGTCGCCACCTCGCTGTTCGGCGACGGCGCCGCCGCCTGCGTCCTCGGCCCGCCGACGCGCGCGCGCCGCCCCAGCCCGTCGGTCGTCGCCCACCGCACGCATCTCTTCCCGCGCTCGCACCACCTGATGGGCTTCCGCCTCGAGGAGAGCGGGCTGCACATCATCCTCGATCGCGAGGTCCCGACGGCGCTCGCCGGCAAGGTCCGCCCCCTCGTCGACGAGGTGCTGGCGCGCGAGGGGCTCACCGTCAACGAGCTGCGCTTCGCCGTCGTCCACCCCGGCGGCCGCCGCATCCTCGAGGACGTCGGGCGCGACCTCGAGATCGCCCCGCTCCTCGCGCCGAGCTGGTCCACGCTGGCGCGCGTCGGCAACCTCTCGTCGGCGACGGTGATCTTCGTCCTCGACGAGCTGATGCACTCCGCCGCGCCGCCCCCGCCGGGCGCGCCCGGCCTGCTCCTCGCGTTCGGCCCCGGCTTCTCGGCGGAGGTGGGCGTCCTCCGGTGGGAGGGCGACCATCGGGTGTAGAATGGAGCGATGCGGCGTCGGAGCCGATTCGCTTCGCTTCTTTCCGTCATCGCCCTCACCTCTCTGGTCGCGTGCGGAAACAACCGCGCCCCCGAGATCCAGCCGATCGGCGATCAGATCGCCGTCGTCGGGATCGAGCTCAGCTTCGAGGTGCGCGCCAGTGACGCCGACGGCGACTCGCTGCGCTTCGACTTCGACGCGCCGGGGCTGCCGGACATCAAGACCAAGGCCTCGCTGACCGCGTTCGCCGACGGCGTGGCCATCTTCCGCTGGACGCCGACGGCGGCCGATCGGAACACCCAGCCGTGGGCCTTCGACTTCCGCGTCACCGACGGGAAGACGACCTCGACCGAGACCGTGCAGATCACCGTCTCCGACGCGGCCGGCTCGGCGCCCGTGTTCCGCAAGCCGCTCGGCACCGGCACCACGCTCGATCTCGCCACCGCGAGCTGCATCGACGTCGACGTCCTCGTCGAGGATCTCGACTCGACGGACGTCACGCTCGCCGAGGAGGATCCCAAGATCGACGGTGCGATGCTGACGCAGAACGGCCCCTTCGACGGCACCTGGCGCTGGTGCCCGACGACGGCGCAGAAGAGCGCGCAGGATCGCTTCATGCTGACGCTCTCGGCCACCGACGGCTCGGGGCTGGCGACGCGCAAGAACTACCTCATCGTCCTGCGCTCGCCGCCGATGACCGGCTGCCCGGGCGCCGCGCCGATGATCATGCACACCGTCCCCGGCGCGCAGTCGACGGCGTCGGCGACCATCCCCATCACGGCGACGGTCAGCGACGACAAGGGCATCAAGCAGGTGCTGCTCTATTCGTCGGACACGATGCCGTCGACGCCGCCCAACCTGGCGGCGATGGCGGTGACCACGATGAACCGCACCGCCGGGACGGCGACCTCCGGCACCTACAGCGCCGGGCTGCCGAGCCCGGTGGCGACGGCGGCCGCGGGGACCACCAAGACCGTCTACTACTTCATCGTCGCGGACGACGACGACGACCCCAACGGCAAGTGCGATCACTCGACGACGGCGCCGACCAACGGCACCTACTCGGTCGCGGTGACCAACCCCGGCGTCGAGATGGGCGCGGGGGTCTGCGTCCAGTGCCAGACCGACACCGACTGCGGCACCGTCGACGACAACTGCATCAACATCGGCGGCGGGTCGCTCTGGTTCTGCTCGCGCGCCTGCGGCGGGTCGTTCCCGCGCTGCCCCAACGGATATAACTGCTCGACAAATAATGTGACCTCGATCGACGGCAAGAGCGCACGGCAGTGCGTCCCGACGACCAACTCCTGCCTGCCCCCCTGCGTCGACGACACGCTCGAGGAGAACGACTCGCGCACGATGATCACCAACGCCACCTCGGCCTCCTTCCCGACGACGGAGCAGCAGAACCTAATGCTCTGCTACACGAAGGGGGGCGACAGCGACGACGACTGGTACGCGGTCAACGCCGCCGCCGGCGCCGGCGCCGGCGTCTACGCGCACGCGTCGTTCATCGCCGGCAGCGGCTTCGCCGACGTCGACCTCCAGGTGACCGACTCGACCGGGACGATCCTCGGGCGCAGCTACGGCACCGGCGACACCGAGATCATCGCGCTGTGCGGCAACACCGGCACGCACTACCTGCGCGTCTTCACGTTCGACTCGCCGCCGATCAACGACAACCTCTACGACCTCGTCTTCGTCGGTAAGGACGACCCGCAGGAGCCGAACGACACCTACGCCACCGGCACCTCGGTGGGCCTCTTCAGCGCCGGGACGAAGACGTTCCTCGGGAACCTCTGCCCGAACACCCAGGACTGGTATCGCTCGGTGCGGACCATCAACGAGACGATTACTGTCAATCTTTATTTCGACCCGCTCGAGGGGGACCTCGATCTGGTGCTCTTCAACGATGGCGGGGCGACGGTGCTGAAGACCGGCATGCCGCTCCTCAAGATGGGCACCTCGACGGTGCTCGGCGAAACGCTGTCGTACAAGGTCCCCTCGGGTGCCCCCGTCCTCGGCATCCAGGTGAAGGGCAAGACGACGACCTCCACGGCGAAGTACACGCTCGAGATCGTCGTCACCGGGCCGTGATGCGGGTCGCGCTGGCAGCGATGTTGGCGGTCGCCGGCTGCGGCGGCAGGGTGACCGGGCCGCGCGACACCGGCCTCGATCTCCTCGCGCTCACCAAGCTCGAGCCGGCGCTGATCCTCCCGGGGACGCGCGTGGTGGCGACGGGGCGCAGCTTCGTCGACGACACGCTGGGCGAGTCGCGGCTGCGCCTGCGCGGCACGCTCGACGGCGCGCCCATCGACGTGACCGAGCCGCTGCGCTACGAGACGGGCTCGGTGATGGGCCTCGAGCACGACGGCACGCTGGTGGCGAGCGGCACCTTCACCGGCGAGGCGCTCGTCGAGGTGACCTCCTCCGTCGACGGGCGCACCTACCCGAGCGCGCCGCTCGGGGTCACGCTCACCTTCGCCACCGAGGTCACCCCGCGCGTCGACTCCGTCGGGGACGGCCTCTCGTTCGTCAACCAGCCCATCGAGGCCTTCGGCGGGCCGTTCCTCCTCGGCGACGGCGAGGGGCGCACCGTCGCCATCCTCTCCGGCTGCTGGAAGCCCGAGGGGATGAATACGTGTGGCCCGCAGAAGCGCGTCGAGATCGACGCCGCGCCCTTCGGCCCCTTCGACCGCACCCACGTGGTCTTCCCCTACGTGACGGCCATCTCGGGGATCGGCCCCGGCACCTTCCAGGGGCAGCTCCAGTTCGAGAACCGCCCGTCGGGCGGCGGGGCCGCGCGCGCGTCGGTGTCGCGCACGGTGCGCTTCGACATCCAGCGCCCGGTCATCCTCAGCGCCTCGACGACGGCCGCGTCGCTCGGTCAGTACGTGATCATCCGCGGCGGCGGCTTCGTGGGCGTGCCCGCGGGCGGCGTCGCCACCGACGAGTCGACGACGCTCGAGCTCCAGGGGCAGTTCGCGCCCGCCGCCGGCGGCGCGCCGCGCCCCATCGACGTCGCGCTGATCCCCGAGTTCCGCAGCGGCCCCGAGGTGCGATATGTGCTTGACGATAAAGACCCGCTGGGGATGCTGATCGACCTGCGGCGCGAGGCGGGGACCATCACCGCGATGGTTCGCCCCGTCGTCGAGAAGGGCGCCACGCGCGTCGACGGGACGCCCATCCCGGTCCGCCTGACCATCCTTCCTGTCAAGCAGGTGGTCCACGTGAAGTTCCTGCCGTCGTTCGTCTCGTCGCTGCGCCGCTTCGGCCTGCGCGCCGCCGACGCGCTCATCCGCGCGCGCGTGCTGGAGGTCGCCTCGCGCGACTACGCCGGGGCCAACGTCGAGTTCCGCGACACCGCCCCCGACGACTTCGCGCTCTACGCCACCGTCGAGATCTCCGGCCCCGACCCGAACGGCCTCGGCCTGCTCGGCTACGACAACACGCCCGGCAAGGACGTGAACAACGACCGGCTCTACGACCGCATCGGCGGCGTGAACGCGCGCACGCAGCAGGACGGCTACCCCGGGTTCGGCGGCGTCTTCACCGAGAGCTTCTTCGGCTTCTCGCAGCACCCGAACGGCCTGGCGACGAAGCTCGATCAGAATTCGAAGCTGTTCGACGCCATCTTCGATCCCTTCCGCCCCGACGCGGGCGGCAGCGAGCTCACCGCCACCGAGCTCGCCAACCAGGCGCCCGAGCGCCTCACCGACGGGCGGCGCTGCCCCGCGGGGGCGAGCGATCGCGCGACGCAGATCGCCTGCGCGGTGTTCGTGCTCGGCAACCTCATCGGCACCACGATGACCCACGAGGTCGGCCACAGCCTCGGGCTCGCCAACCCCTACGGCGAGGGCTTCCACGATCCCGGCGACGGCCCGGCGCGCCTGATGGACGCGGGCGGCGATCGGCCGTTCAACGAGCGGGCCGAGCTCGAGGGCGAGGGGCCAGCGGTCTTCTGCGACGACGAGTTCACCTACCTACGCGACATTCTCCCGTCGCCGCTCGACCCGCCGGCCGTTACGCGGCCGACATGCAATTAGCGTTAGATTCCCGCGCAGATGCATCACGATCCCATCGCCCAGGTCGTCGTCTGGTTCGCGCTCGTCCTCGTCGGCGCGAAGCTGATGGGGGCGCTCGCCCAGGCGCTCAAGCAGCCGCCGGTCCTCGGCGAGCTGCTCTTCGGCGTGCTCCTCGGGAACCTCGATCTCGTCGGGGTGACCGGCTTCGAGCCGATCCGCCACGACCCGACGATGCAGATGCTGGCGCGGCTCGGCATCATCATCCTGCTCTTCGAGGTCGGCCTCGAGTCGACGGTGAGCCAGATGCTCCGCGTCGGCGTCGCCAGCTTCCTGGTGGCGGCGATCGGCGTGGTGACGCCCTTCGCGCTCGGCTGGGCGGTGAGCGCGCTGGTGCTGCCGGGCGCGTCGGTGTACGTGCACGCGTTCATCGGCGCGACGCTGACGGCGACGAGCGTGGGGATCACCGCGCGCGTCCTGCAGGACCTCGGCCGATCGCAGTCGCGCGAGGCGCGCATCATCCTCGGCGCGGCGGTGATCGACGACGTGCTCGGCCTGGTGGTGCTGGCGGTCATGGGCGGCATCGTCGCCGCGGCCAACGCCGGGACGACGCTGTCGCCGCTCGCCATCGCCGCCGTCGTCGGCAAGGCGACCGGCTTCCTCGTCGGCGCGCTCGTCGTCGGCGTCCTCATCTCGCGGCGGCTGTTCAAGCTGGCGTCGCGGCTGCAGACGAGCGGCGTGCTCCTTTCGGTGGCGCTGGCCTTCTGCTTCCTCCTGTCGTACCTCGCCGACCTCGTCGGGCTGGCGCCGATCGTCGGGGCGTTCGCCACGGGGCTGATCCTCGAGGACGTGCACTACCAGGATTTCGTCAAGCGCGGCGAGCACGAGCTCGAGGAGCTGGTGAAGCCGCTCTCGACGGCGCTGGCGCCGCTCTTCTTCGTGATGATGGGGATGAACACCGACCTCACGGTGTTCGCGTCGGTGAAGGTGCTGAAGCTGGCGGGGCTGCTCGTCGCGGCGGCGGTCGTCGGCAAGCTGGCCTGCGCGCTGCCGGCGGGGCGCGGGACGAACCGCATCGCCGTCGCCGTGGGGATGATCCCGCGCGGCGAGGTGGGCCTGGTGTTCGCCAACCAGGGGCTGCAGCTGACCGTGGCCGGGGCGCGGCTCATCGATCAGGACACCTTCGCGGCGGTGGTCCTGATGGTGATCGTGACGACGTTCGTGACGCCGCCGCTCCTGCGCGTGGTGCTCGGGAAGGCGACGCCGTCCAGCGACGAGGCGGCGACGGCGCTGAGCGCGTCGTGAAATCCGTCTAGCAGTTAATGCCAGCCGAGGAGGCGGTCGGCGTCGCGCACGGCGGCGCGGAGGTCGTCGAGGAGGCCGGTCGACGACGGCGGAGGCGCCGCGGCGGGCGCGTCGAGCGCGGTGAGCCAGGCGGCGTCGGCCGACGGGAGGTCGTCGACGACGAGGTCCTCGATGCCTGCGCCGCGCGCGGCGGCGACGTCGGTGGCGAGCGCGCCCGGGCTGTCGTCGCCGAGCGCGAGCCCCACCCGCGCCGCGCCCGTCGGCGCCACCGCGCGCGCGAGCGCAGCCACCGCCGCGGCCAACGCGCCGGGCGCGGGCTCGACGACGGCGCCGCCCCACAGCGCGCGCGTGGCGACGAGCCGCACGACGTCGACGCCATCGGCGAGCGTCGGCAGCGCGGCGTCGACGGAGGCGCGCGCCACCACCGGGACATCGAGCGCGTCGCACAGCGCCGAGTCGCCGTCGCGCCCGTCGTCGACGAGGATCGGCCACAGCCGCGCCTCGACGGAGACCCCGCCCGCGCGCGCGCCGGCGACGATCGCGCCGAGCATCGCCGCGTCGGCGAGGTGGCCGCGCTCGTCGAGCCGCGTCGCCAGGAGCTCGTAGAGGCGGCCGCCGCGCCCCGGCCCGCTCGTCACGTCGAGGCGCGCGAGCACCTCCGCGGCCAGCGCGCGCGGCGGCGCGAGCTCGAGCACCAGCGTCGCGCGCGACCCCGGCGCGGCGACGACGATCGCCACCAGCCGCTCGACGTCTCTCGCCAGCCGCGGCAGCGCCGCCGACGAGATCGCCGGCCCGCCGACCGCGTCGTCGGCGACCGGCCGCAGCGCCACCGGGACGCCACGCGCCGCCGCCTCGTCGAGCAGCATCGCGACCGCGCCCCCGTCGAGATCCGCGCGCGCGACCGGCGCCTCGAGCGCGACGCCCGCCTGCGCGCAGGCCGCCACCAGCGCCCGCGCCCCCGCGATCCCCGCCGCCGCCGACACCGCCACCCGAAGCTGCACCGACGGCGCAGACGGTGGCGCGCTACACGCCACCGCCGCGATCAGCACGGCCCCGAGCCCGAGCCCGTGCCCGAGCCCGTGCCCGATCCGCCCGCTCACTTCCCGCGCGCGGCGATCCCCAGCCAATCGGTGTGCAGCGCCCCGCGCTCGGGGTGATCGGCCCGCTCGTAGGTGTGCGCGCCGAACGCGTCCCGCTGCGCCTGCGTGAGGTTCTGCGGCAGCGACGCCGTCCGATAGCTGTCGTAGTAGGCGAGGCTCGCCGTCATCGCCGGCACCGCCACGCCGTTCTCGACGGCGAGTGCCACCGCGCGCCGCCACCCCGCCTGCGCCGCGACGATCGCGTCCTTGAACTGCGG
>Ga0272446_1005373_pt1 | contig 14215 bp, 15 predicted proteins | sample YNPCB0061_FD_194587 | JGI IMG/M metagenome (GOLD analysis project Ga0272446, IMG submission 194587) | Hot spring microbial mat communities from Yellowstone National Park, WY, United States - YNP-CB-006-1 | ecosystem: Environmental > Aquatic > Thermal springs > Hot (42-90C) > Sediment | place...
TGATTCTAAAACCATTTAATGGTATCAAAAAACAAGCCTTATGTAAGATTTTAACCTAAACTTCCAATAATTTATTATCTTTAATGCTCAAAAAATTCCATTTTAGAAACATTAACATATTTGTGAATAACTTTTCTTTTAGCAAATAACATTTTGTTTTTAATTTAGCACCTTGAATTGAATATTTATGGCGAAAATAAAACATGATGCTTTTGCAGATGCATTGCAAACATTAAATAAATCAAGAGAAATATTAGCAAGAGAGCATACTCACGAGGAGCTAATAGAATCTTTTAAGTTTCTTTGTGATGAGTACGAGAAATTAATTGGTGAAGCTCAATTCCTAACGAAAGTTAGTGATAAATTAGAAGCGAAACTTAATAAAACCAATGAGCAATTAAAGCTTTACAATCAGGAGTTAGCTCATGAAGCTGAAGATGCTAAAATGCTAAGTGAAAAAATTAGTAAGCAAAACAAATCTTTATCGGAAGAAAAGAAAAACCTTGATAGCAAGGTAAATACCTTCCAACAATTTTTAATTGTATTGGTTGCTTTTCTATTAGCCTTGGTATTGCTGCTCTTCTACTATGTAGTTTTCAAAACTTCATAGTTTAAAAATAGAGATTATAATTATAAGTCCGAATAATCAATAAATAAGAATCCAGAGAAAAATTTTTCTCATGGATTTTTCTTTTTTTTATTAAACAGAGACATTTTTCTGAATTATTTTCATCATTTGTTCGTGAATAAAAGGAGTTGAAGCGAGAATAGAGTTACCGAAGGTGCAGTCAGTGGAACCAAAGAAATCTGTAACGATTCCACCGGCTTCTTCAACAATTAGAATTCCCGCAGCAATATCCCAAGGTTTTAAATTGGCTTCAAAGAAACCGCCAAAACGTCCTGAAGCAGTAAAAGCCAAATCCACGGCTGCAGAACCCAATCTTCTTAAACCTCGTGTAGTGTATAAAAACTCTCTAAACATTACCATGTAGAGGTCTAAATTATAAAAATTGGAATAAGGAAAACCCGTAGCAACTACTACATTAGAAAGTTTCTTTTCATTAGTGACGTGAATAGGTTTTTCATTTAAAAAAGCACCTTTTCCTTTAATGGCAGTAAAGGTTTCATAACGGTTAATTTCATGAACAATACCTAAAACGGTTTTACCATGATGTTGTAAAGCAATTGAAATAGCAAAAACAGGTATTTTTTGCATAAAATTGGTGGTTCCGTCTAATGGGTCTATTATCCATACAAATTCTGAATCGGGAGCGTGAACGCCAGTTTCTTCATTGATAAATCCTGAATTCGGTATAATTTTTATACAGGATTCCATAAGCATTTCTTCAGCCGTTTTATCTACATAAGAAACTAAGTCGTTATGTCCTTTAATTTCAATATTGGCAGGGTCAAAGCTAATAAATTCCTTAGAAATAAATTCAGCAGTTTTTTTTATCGAAGGTAAAATTTGATGAACAATATCTTGATACATGTTAAGCGTTTAATTTTACGCAAATATACAAATTTAATTTATATTTTTAGATGAATTGATAGGTAAATTTTTTATCCATTCTTCTATTAATTGTAAACTTTCTTTGTGTACGATGGTTCTTCCTAATTCTGGCATTCTTTCACCGGGTTCATTGGTTTTAAGACGGTAAAATAAAATGGATTGTTCTGGTTTACCGGGCAAAATATCAAAATCCAAACCGCCTGTACCTTTTCCTGCTGCAACAGGACTTTTTAAAATTCCTAAATGTACAGGATTGGTTTCCTCACTATGCAAATATAAACCCGAGGTTGCGGCAGGTCCTAAAGGATTATGACAATGTGCACAATTGATATCCAACCATGCCCTTGCCCTTTCATTAATGCTTTTGCTACTATCCATAAAATTGGCTATTTGAGGTATGCTAACATGATTAGGTAATCCTACTAAAAATTCATTCTTTGACCAATAAGTTAGTTGGTTCTCTTCACCATGAGAATAGATAAAATTTTTATTCAAATGTTTGGCTTTTATACCAATGGGTTGTAATATATTTTGGTTTTCATGACAACTTTTGCATTGGTTTAAATTCGGTATTCTGTATTGAATATTTTGAAAATCTCCTTGTTGGTTTTTCCATTTTATAGGTATGTAATTTCCAGAGAAAACAATTTCTGCATCTGTTTGTTGTTCATTCCATTGATACGTCAGAGGTATCCATTTTCCTTGTTTTTTTACTAATAAACGAGTTTCAATCAATTTTTTTCCTTTACCAGGGTTGTTAACATCTTCATAATAAAAAAAATTTTTAATAATTACCGAATGATCATCAAAATGAAAATAACTACTATCATTATAATGAATTTTTGAACCTTCGGGTAGATAAATAAACCGCAATTTTTCTGCGTAATCACTAAATAAGGGCGTTTGAATATCGTAAGCAAAAACCTTTTCATTGGGTATCAAATTGGGTAAATCTTTAAAAAAATTCCACTCCGATAACTTTGTTGGAAAGGCGCTTTCTTTATTGTTTGATTTACAACTCCATAATGATAAATTTATCAATCCAATCAAAAAAAAATATTTATAAATCATAAAATCTACCAATGAACCAATGAAATAGGCGAAATTAATAATTTTATGGAAGAATCCAAAGCATTCGGTTTATTTTTTTTATGAAACAAATAAGGTAAACCATAACCAATCAGTGCACCTACTGCATATCCAACGGCAACATCCGAAAGATAATGTTTCCCTGCTAATACTCTATTAGTGGCAGTTATAAGAGGTAATGCTATCGATGTAGCTAAAACATATGGTTTTAATTCTGACTTAGGAAAAAAATCAGAATAGATTTTGTAAGTTAAAAAAGAATAGGTTGCTGTTAGCGAAGTATGACCAGAAAAAAAAGAGTTTTTTGCATCGGAATGGATTTTTTTTTCAAGAGGTGCATCAGGATTATATAAAAATGGTCTTAGTCGGTTGTTAAGCCCCTTAGTAGTTTGGGTGATACCATAAGACCAAATAGTAGCTTCAAAATACATAAAACCAATTGTAAACCATTCTTTACGAATTTTTTTTTCTAAAAACAGTAACGGTGCACTTGTAGCACTTATCACCAAAGTTATATCAGAAAAGGTTGAAAAAGTTGGAGACCATCTATAGGTAGCAAATCGGTCAATAGAATTAACAGAACTTCTACTTAGCAGCAAAATATCTTGCTCTTGCAAGGGTGTTTTTTTTCTTACCAAATTATTTCCAAAGGAATAAAGTAAGCTACTAACTACTATAAGAGGAATATGACTACTTTTGAGTTCATAAATGATGGTATTTTTTTTTTGCTGTTTAGGTTGATTTTTATACAGTGTAGGGTTTTGTGCTTTTAAAAAGAAAGTCAATAAAATGAAATTAAGAAAGTAGGTAAGGAATTTCATAATACAAAAATAAAGGGATTTCTTTGAATTCTGTAAAAATTAGGAAATTTTTCAATAATCCTGTAATTTTCGATGTCTTAATGGTTAATTTTATTTAAAACCATAAACAAGTTAAGGGTCTCATTAAGATTGTTTTGATGATTAGGTAGTTAGGTTAATCATTCATAAATTTTGCTAAACATCGATGAAAGTGATGGGTACCTTGTTCACGTTTGGGTGAGTATCTACCTCCTTTGTAAAGCCTCGAGGATATGCCTTTTTGAACTTGCATAACAATCGCTTCATCTTCTCTTTCTACACGGTCTAAATCTCCGCCTGCACCATGAGTTAATTTACTTTCATTCCATACATATGGCAGAAAAACAACTTTAGTAAGGGTAGGGTTGATGGGTTTTACTACATTGATAGATAAACCCCAAGGATAAAAATTAAACATCAAATTCGGAAATATCCAATAATAATAAGCAGCAATTTTTTTTCCGTAATCTACGGATTCTTTGGGTAAATCAAAATAATCTTCACCATCTTTTGCAATACCTAGCTGCAAATTACTATACTGATAGATTTCTGTTGTATAACTGCTGTAATCAATGGTTTGGTTGAGGGAAGGATGAACATAAGGAATATGAAAACCTTCCAAATAATTTTCACAATATAATGCCCAATGAGCTTTTACCAAATATTCACATTTCCTCGAAGGTTCGTAATAAAATTGATTCAATGGTAACCAAAAAAGCCTTTTTTTCATTTCTCCTATAAATTCTTCGATGGGTGCAATCGGGTTAAGACTCACAAACATCCATTGAAACCATTGATAAAAACTTAGTTTTGATAAATGGTCATTTTCCGAAGGAAAATTTTCTACTCCTTCAAATTCAGGCATAAATAGCATTTTTCCTGATAAATCAAACCTCCTACCATGGTATTTACATCGAATTTGTTTCAAAGGACCACATCCTTCTACCAATTTATTACCTCTATGAGTGCAAACGTTGGATAAACAATGTAATTGGTCGTTTGAGTCTCTTGAAAGTAGTAACGGTTCATCAAAAAAACCTTCTAATAAAGTGAATGGCATCACATATTCTGCCGTTTTTATTGATTCTGTATCTTCAATAATGTGCCATGTCCTTTCAAAAATATTTTTTTTTGACCGTTCAAATTCTTCTTTGCTAAGGTAAAAATGTGTATCAATCGTGCAAGCTTTGGTAATATCTTCGTGAACAAAATATTTCATATTTCCGTATTTGAAATTACAATTTTAAAAAAATTTTTTGATAGAATAGACAAAAATTTCTATTTTCATATTGAAGAAATCGAACGGAATTTTTGTTTATGGTTTTGATTTATGTCTATTTTTCAAAACTTCTTCAATATCTTCCAAGGTTAAATTTTGAGATTTAAGGAGTAATAAAAAATGATAGAGCAGGTCAGCGGCTTCGTTTTTAAAAAGTTCAAGATTAAAGTCTTTAGCTTCTATGATGAGTTCTACGGCTTCCTCACCTACTTTTTGAGCAATTTTATTGATTCCTTTTTGGAATAATTGATAAGTGTAGGAATGGGGATTTTTTTCATGAATTCTTTGATGAATAATGTTTTGTAGTTCATAAAGAAAACCATTTGAATAGTTTTCATCAAAACAACTTACCGTACCTCTATGGCAGGTAGGACCATTTGGTAGGGCTTTAATTAATAAAGTATCATTATCACAATCTAAAAAAATCTCTTTTACCCATAAATAATTACCGGAGGTTTCTCCTTTTGTCCAAAGGCGATTTTTGGTTCTACTAAAAAATGTTACTTTTTTTTCATGGATAGTTTTGAGGTAAGCCTCTTCGTTCATGAAACCTAACATCAAAACTTGTTGATTATGAAAATGTTGTATAATAACAGGAACTAAGCCATCAAATTTTTGAAAATTAATTTGCATATCTTACAGGAATTGAATGTTCAAATAAAAAAGATTTGAGTTCAGGAATAGTAATAGATTGATAATGAAAAATGCTGGCTGCTAAGGCAGCAGTTACTTTAGTTTTTTGAAAAACTTCTAAAAAATGATTAAGGTTACCGGCACCACCTGATGCAATCACGGGAATAGAAACTTCATCAGTAATTTTTTTTAATAGTTTCCAATCATAACCATTTTTTTCACCGTCATGGTCAATGGAGGTTAAAAGGATTTCACCGGCACCTAAATTTTGTATTTCTTTGCACCAAAGTTCAGTTTCCCAGTTTGTTTCAATAGAACCTGCCGAGATAAAAACTTTGTTCAAAGAACCTATTTTTTTGTTATCCACTGCTACTACTACACATTGGCTTCCAAATTTTTTAGCAATTTCTTCAATAATTTTGGGATTTTTTACTGCCATAGAGTTGATACTAATTTTGTCTGCTCCTGCATGAATTAATTTTTCAACATCTTTTAAATCACGAATACCACCACCGACTGTAAAAGGAATTTGTATTACTTGGGATACTTTTTGCACCCATTCTATTAAAGTTTGCCTTTGATTTTGCGTTGCAGTTATATCTAAAAAAACTAATTCATCTGCACCTTCTTGCATATATCGATAGGCTAATTCCACGGGGTCACCGCTATCCCTTAAATTTTGGAATTTAATTCCTTTAACTACTCTTCCTTCTTTAACATCTAAGCAAGGTATGATTCTTTTTTTAAGCATATTGAGCCAATTGAGATATGGAAATTTTTCCTTCGTAAATAGCTTTTCCTATAATAACCCCTTCGCAACCCAAGTTTTTGAGTTTTATTAAATCCTCTTCATGATGAACACCACCACTTGCAATCAAATGATATTCCGGAAATTGCGAAATGATTTCTTCATATAATTTTAGCGAGGGTCCTGTTAAAGTACCGTCTTTTGAGACATCCGTACAAATAACGTATTGTAATTTTTTGTCTTGAAAAAATTTTAAAAATTCAAATAGATTCCAATCAGATTTTTCCATCCAACCCTGAATTACAATAGAAAATTGATTGGCATCTGCACTCAAAACGATTTTATCGCTTCCATATTCGGCAATCCATTTGCAAAAAAGTTCAGGATTTTTTGCTGCCAAAGAACCAATACAAACTTGATGAGCTCCTGAATTCAAAACTTTTTTTAAATCTTCTTCTGTTTTTACGCCACCACTAAAATCTACTTTTAAATGAGTATTTTTACAAATCGATTCCAAAACATTATATTGTATAACTTTTTGAGCCTTAGCTCCTTCTAAATCTACAAGATGCAGGTATTCTATACCATTGTCCTCAAAAATTTTTGCCATTTCTAATGGATTTTCATGATAAACGGTTTTTTGGTGATAATCCCCATGGGTTAATCTTACACATTTGCCTTCGATAAGGTCAATTGCCGGTATGATTCTCATAAATTTAAAAAATTTTGTATAATTATTTTACCAAATTTTGATGATTTTTCAGGGTGAAATTGAACGCCATAAAAATTGTCTTTATGAACAGCACAACAAAAATCTACTATGTAATTGCATTGAGCAACGCAAAAAGGATTATTTTCCACGTAATAACTATGAACAAAATAAAAATCTGGGTTAGTTGGTAAACCTGCAAATAATGGGTGTTTTTTGTATTGAACGTTGTTCCAACCCATGTGAGGAATAATATCTTTTGGAGGGAATTTTTTTACTATGGCGGGAATAATTCCTAAGCCATGAGTGTTTCCTTCTTCGGAATGTGAACACATTAATTGTAAACCTAAACAAATGCCTAGAAAAGGTTTTTGATAAGATTGAATAAAAGGAATTAAGTTTAGTTCATTGAGTTGATTCATAGCAAATTCTGCATGCCCTACGCCTGGAAAAATTATTTTATCAGCATCATTTAATTCTAATAAATTAGAACTTACGACTGTGTCAATATTCAAATTTAATAACAAATTTTTGACTGAAGTGATGTTTCCGGCACCGTAATCTAAAATTGCAATCATAGGAGACCTTTGGTTGTGGGTAATTCTTGATTAGGTTGAATTTGAATAGCCATATAAATCGATTTAGCAAAAGCCTTAAAAATACTTTCAATTTTATGATGTTCATTTTTACCTTTTGCTTTGATGTATAAATTACATTTTGCATGTTCAGCAAAGGATTTAAAAAAATGTTGAAACATTTCTGTAGGCATATCGCCAATTTTTTCTCTTTTGAAACGAGTTTTCCAAACTAAATCGGCTCTTCCACCAAAATCTACTGCACAATAAGCAATGCAATCGTCCATAGGCAACATAAATCCGTATCGATGAATTCCTTTTTTATTTCCTAATGCTTGATTAACTGCTTGCCCCAAGGTAATGGCAACATCTTCAATGGTGTGATGTTCATCAATATGGAGGTCTCCATGAGCTTCTATTGTTAAATCGATTAAACCATGTTTGGCTATTTGTTCTAACATATGGTCAAAAAAACCTAATCCCGTAGAAATATGATTTTTTCCTGAACCATCAAGAGAAATTTCTACGAGTACATCCGTTTCTTTTGTTTTTCTATGCACAACAGCAGACCTGTTCAGTGCCCTCAAAAAAAGATAAATTTCTTTCCATGAAGTAGTTACTAAATCAGCGTCATTGCATTCTAATTGATTGAGTAATATTCCTTTTGCTCCAAGGTTTTTTGCCAATTGAATATCTGTAATTCTGTCCCCAATTACAACCGATTGCTTTAAATCGTATTCCTTTGAAAAATAATGGGTTAACATTCCAATGCCAGGCTTTCGAGTGGGTAAATTTTCATGTTCAAAGGATTTATCAATATGAACAGCAGAAAAAGTAATTCCTTCATTTTCAAATGCTTTTAACATTTTGTTATGAGCAGCCCAAAAAGTTTCTTCAGGGAAACTATCCGTTCCGAGACCATCTTGGTTCGTTACTATCACCAATTCATAATGGAATTCATTAGCAATTTTGGAAAGATATTGAAAAACACCCGGATAAAACTCCAGTTTTTCTAAACTATCCACTTGTCTATCGGGAAGTGGCTCTATAATCAAAGTTCCATCTCTGTCAATAAATAAAACCTTTTTTTTCATAAATTTTTTCTATTTCTTTAAGTTTTTTTAGCAAAATTTTAATTTCTTTTTTCTTACCAACGGTTATTCTGAGCGTATTCGGTATTTGTGAATGTCGATTTCTAACTACAACAGGAAATTCTAAAAGTTTTTGATAAATATTGTTGGCATCTACAACTTCTATTAAAACAAAATTAGCGTCAGTAGGAAAAATTTTTTTTACTAATTTTAAATTTTTTAATCCTTGAATTAATAAATCACGATTTTCAAATATTTTTTTTAAGTTGTCTTGAAATTTTTCAAAATGTTTTAGTTTTTTTTCTACAATTTTTTGATTGGGCGAACTAATATTATAAGGATATTTTACAGCATTCATAAAATGAATGATTTTAGGGTCAGCAAAAGCCATACCCACCCTTACACCCGCAAGCCCCCATGCTTTACTAAATGTTTGGCTAATAATAACTTGTGGGTAGCTTGATAAATTCTTTAAAAAAGAATGGTCATGAGCAAAATCTATGTAAGCTTCGTCAATTACTACTATACCATGAAAAATTTCCAAAAACTCTTTAATGTTAATTAGTAGGTTACCGGTGGGGTTATTAGGGCTGCATAAAATTGCCATTTTGGGTTGATTTTCTGATAAAAAGTTTTTTATTTTAGTTATATCTAACTGAAATTCATCATTTAATGGTATTTTATGAATCGTTATTTGATTAATATTTGCTAATACTTCATACATTCCATAGGTGGGTGGAAAAATTAAAATAGAATCTTGATTAGGCTCAAGGAATATTCTCATGAGAACATCTAAAACCTCATCGCTACCATTTCCTAAAAAAATTTGTTCCGGTGAAATTTTTTTGATAAATGCTAATTGATTTTTTAGTGAATTTTGGTAAGGATCGGGGTATCTATTCCAGTTGCCATACGGATTTTCGTTAGCGTCTAAAAAAATACCGTCAGTTCCCTTGAATTCACTTCTTGCACTGGTGTAGGGAGAAAAATTAATTAAATTTTTTTTGATAAAATCAAGAATTTCCATAATTATTGAAGTTTGTTTAGTCGAATGGAAACTGCGTTTTTGTGACCTATAAGTTCTTCATTTTCTGCCATAATTTCTATTATCGGACCTAACTTTTTTATACCGGATTTATTGATTTTTTGAAAAGTAATTTTTTTAACAAAACTATCTAATGAAACACCGCTAAAAGATTTCGCAAAACCAGCGGTTGGTAACGTGTGGTTCGTACCACTTGCATAATCACCTGCACTTTCACAAGCATATTTTCCTAAAAATACTGAACCTGCATTTTGAATAAATTTTATATATTTTTTAGGTTTTTTTAATGATAAGATTAAATGTTCTGGTGCATATTCATTAGAAAATTCAAAACAAGTTTCTAATTCAGAGAAATAAATGCAATGGCTATTTTCAAGAGCTTTGATAGCAATTTCTTTTCTAGGTAATTGTTCTAATTGAACTTGAATAGAATGAATAGTTTTTTCAATGATTGTATAATCATTAGAGAGTAAAATTACTTGACTATCGGTTCCATGTTCTGCTTGCGATAGCAAATCAGCAGCAATAAAATCGGGGTCAGAGTATTTATCTGCAATAATAAGTACCTCACTAGGACCTGCGGGCATATCGATAGCAATACCTAAATTTTGGGCAAATTCTTTTGCAGCGGTAACAAATTGATTACCCGGACCAAAAATTTTAAATACTTTGGAGATAGTTTCTGTACCTAATGCCATTGCAGCAATTGCTTGAATACCACCTAATTTAAATATTTTCGTAACTCCTGTTAAAGAAGCAGCAAACAAAATGGCAGGGTGAATTTTTCCATCTTTGTTTGGAGGCGTACATAAAACAATTTCTTTACAGCCGGCAATTTGGGCAGGTATGGCTAACATCAAAACGGTTGAAAATAATGGCGCCGTGCCACCCGGTACATAAATCCCTACTTTTTCAATAGGTCTTGTTTCTCTCCAACAAAATACCCCTTTTTCAGTTTCGATAATTTGTTTCTTTTCCGTCTGTAATGAATGAAAAAGCTTGATATTCGACGCCGCTTGTACAAGGGCTTTTGAAAGCTCATTACTTATTTTTTTACTTGCCTCTAAAACTTCTTCATGGCTAACTTCCAAACTCTCCAATTTAACACCATCGAATTTTTCTGTAAAATGATATAAAGCAGCGTCCTTTTCTAATTTCACTTTTTCAAAAACCTCTTTTACTAATTCATTGAGTGTAAAAGTTTCTAAATGAGGTCTTTGGGAAAATTGATACCAGGTATTTTTTTCAGGATTTTGATGAATTTTTATCATAATTTGCAAAATTTAAATAACCATTTTTTCAATAGAACAAACGAGAATTCCTTGTGCACCTAATGCTTTTAATTGGTCTATAATGTCCCAAAATTGGTCTTCTTTTACAACAGAATGTAAACTGCTCCAACCCTCTTGTGCCAAAGGTAAAATCGTCGGGCTTTTCATGCCAGGTAAAATTTTTATAATTTCAGGTATCACGGAATTCGGAGCATTCAATAAAATATATTTGTTTTCCGCAGCATTTTTTACTGCTTCCAAACGAAATAACAATTTATTTAAAATAAAATTTTTTTCTTCAGAAAATTGTTCATTTCGTATTAGAACCGCTTCGCTATTCATTACGGTATATACTTCCTTTAATCCATTCATAATCAAAGTACTACCTGTACTTACAATATCAAAAATCGCATGTGATAAACCAATACCTGGAGCAATTTCTACGCTGCCACCTATGGTTTCTATTTCTACGGGAATTTCCTTTTCTTCAAAAAATTTTTTTAAAATATTAGGATAGCTTGTAGCAATTTTCTTGTTCCTGAAATATTCAAGACTTTGAAAAGGTTCATCTTTTGGAATAGCTAACGAAATTCTACATTGAGCAAAACCCAATTCTTTCACTACAATAACCTTTTTTTGTTGTTCTGCTACTTCATTGAAACCCACTATACCAACATCTGCTACACCTTGTTCAACATATTGAGGAATATCGTCATCTCTAAGAAACAAAATTTCTAATGGAAAATTTTTTGCAACAGACCTAAGCTTGCGGTCTTCATTCGATAATTTTATTCCACATTCTTTTAACAGCTGAATAGATTTTTCACTTAATCTACCGCTTTTTTGAATAGCTAATTTGAGTATATTCATTTTTATAAACCATTTTAAAAAAAAACACCGCTCTTAAAAAGCGGTGTTTATGAAATTATGAAAAAAACAATAAATAATATTCCTCACCGCTTGGTAACGTTGAAATGCACGCCATGATGATGAGTTAGGTATTTATTCATTGTTTTTTATTTTCGCTGCAAAATTAGAAATAATTTTTTAAATGCAAAATTTATTTTTTTATTTTTATCAATGGGAGTGTTTTCTTTGATAGACAGCAGGTGAAGGTGACCCTTTTAGTCACCGTTTAAAGATTTTTGGAGAGGACAAAGGAATAAAGGGGGAATATCGCAAGCAATCATGCTTCTTGTTTTATTCCTTAACTAACTTAAAAGTCATGATATTACTCCGCCAAAATTTGGTCAATTCCTATTGCTTTAAGAGTAAAAGCCAATAAAAATAAGCAAAAAAAAGCCCACAAGAAAGCGGGATAAATATCTTTGGTTTTGTTTTTAACGGGCTGTTGAAAAAGAGATTTATATTCACCTTGTAATTTCTCAAATATCGATTGAAGTTTTTGTAAATCAGAGGCTTCATAAGCGTTGCCGTTGGTAATTTGAGCAATTTTTTGCAAAGTAGGAAAATCATATTCGGTGTCATCACCTTCTTTGGAACCAATTCCGATAGCAAAAATTTTGATATTTTTTTTTGCAGCCAATTCAGCTGCTGTAATTGGATTGATTCTTCCTTTGTTGGAAACACCATCCGTTACTAAAAGAATAATTTTGGAATGGGAATCTTTGACATTCTGAAAACGGTTAATAGTAGTAACTAATGCTGTACCAATTGCAGTACCGCTACTCGGCAAAGTTTCTGTTGTAATTTCTTTTATAATAGATTTGAGTAATTCGGTATCTAAGGTTAAAGGGCAAGCAGATAAAGCGTCTTCTGCAAAAATCACTAATCCCATTCTATCACCTTTTCTTTGGTCTATAAATTCGATGAGCTGATTTTTAGCAACTTCCAAACGATTAGGAACAAAGTCAGATTCTTCCATAGATTTTGAGGCATCAATCACCAACATAATATCTATACCTTCTGAAGTTTTTTGAGTATAAGACAAAATTTTTTGTGGACGCATTAATGCAATAATGAGCATAACCAAAGAAATCCAACCTAAAACCTCTGGTATAAAAACAACCCAAAAAGGAAATTTTTGAATGGGATTGGGTGTTTTACTAACTGTTAAGACTAATTGTTTTTTATAATTTTTTATACGAATAATCAAGAAAAACATTAATAAAAACATCAATAAACCCCAGTAAGGATTAGCCCAGTACCACATATTTATCTAAAATACAGAAATTACTTTGAATTCATTACATTTTCTTGAAGAAATAAAGCAGCGGTTTCTTTTAAAATAATATCCAGAGGGGTGTAAACCAACCCCAGTTCTTTGGTTACTAAAGAACCATCATATTGAAAATCAAGACTAGAAGTTAGAGCAGTTTCTTTAGTTACTAAGGAAGGTTTATTCAAAATTTCACCAAAAAATTCAGTAATTGAACCATAAGTTAAAGAAAGCGTTTTCGGGATTTTCCATTTAGGAGCTGGTTTATTGAGTGCAAACGCAATGGTATCAAATAATTGTTTATATGTCCAATTAGTTTGTGAAAGTATATATTTTTTGCCAATGACATTAGGAGCATCTAAAAAAATACGAATAGCTTCTGCTACATCAACAGCACCCACAAAACCATTTTTTCCTACTGGGTAAAACGGAAAACCAGAGTAAATCATTGAAAACATTTTAGGAGTTCCTAAATTCCAATCACCGTAACCCATTATCATAGACGGACTACAAATGACTGCATTTAAACCTTCTTCAATACCTCTATAAACTTGTTTTTCCGCTAAATATTTGGTTTTTGCATAAAAAGTATTTAAAGGAGAATCCTGCCATTTTGTATTTTCGTTCATGATTTCATTTTTATCAGTTCTTCCTAATGCAGATACAGAACTTACATGTACCAACCTTTGAACTCCTTTTTCTAAGCATAAATTAACAACATTGGCAGTGCCTGTTTCATTTACTAGTTTCATTAACTGATGTTCTTTTTTATGAAAGCTTACGGTAGCAGCAGAATGAATAACATGAGTTATGCCTTCCATAGCACTATCAAGCGAAGGAATATCTAAAATATCCCCTTTAACCACTTCAACATGATTCCCCCAATCCTTAATTGCGTGATGGTTGGGATTTCTTACCAAAGCTCTAATACGAAATTTCTCTCGTATCAATCTATCGATGATAAACCTACCTAAAAAACCGGTTCCACCTGTAACAAGAATTTTACTCATTCACTTTTACAGTTATTTTAATTTCCTTTGCAGGAACGTCATTCTCTAAGGTTTCTACTTGACTGATTTTCTCAACCACATCCATTCCTTCTACCACTTCACCAAAAACCGTATATTGACTATCTAAAAATGGAGACCCACCAATTTCCATGTAATATTTGCGTTGTTCTTGAGTAAATTTAAATTCTTTTGCTTCTTTTTTGTAGCTTTCTTCCAAAATTTCTTGAATTTTTT
>Ga0272446_1005374_pt1 | contig 14215 bp, 13 predicted proteins | sample YNPCB0061_FD_194587 | JGI IMG/M metagenome (GOLD analysis project Ga0272446, IMG submission 194587) | Hot spring microbial mat communities from Yellowstone National Park, WY, United States - YNP-CB-006-1 | ecosystem: Environmental > Aquatic > Thermal springs > Hot (42-90C) > Sediment | place...
ACTCCGCCGTCGGCCCCAACATCAGCGACATGACCATCCAGGTCGGCTTTGAAGCCCCCACCACCAGACAGTTTCAAGTCACATGCATGCCGGTCATCCGCTACCCCAACTTCCGGGACCTCACCTGCGACCTCGACCCCAGCGACTTCACCCTGCTCGTGGGCAATCACCACGGGCAACCCCTGCGGCGCATCTCGCTGTATGACTTTCTTGCCCATCCGCGTTCGTATCTGACCAACCCGGCTTCGTGGCGCGGCGAAAAGCACAGCCTGCTGGCTCCGCGCGACACCCGGGTACTCGTCAGCGCCCAGGCGTGTTTTCTGCCAATTCCCAAAAGCGGCAAGGCGACGTTCAACCCTGTGCTGTTCAACTACCAGTCCCGGAAAGGCGACCCGGCGGTGCTGACGATTCTGGCCACACGGGAAGGGACGAGCGTCACCATCATTGACAATGAACGGGATGCGTTTCGCAACGGCAGCATCTGGGGGCAGCGGTTGTTTTTCAATGCCAATGGGCAGCGGGCAAGTCTGACAGGCGAACGGGAAAGTGACTTTGTGGCGAAGGGGGGTGATCGGACATCGCCGACGCCGGGCGCACCGGGTCAGTCGCGGGAGAATTCAGGACTCAACATGGTGCTGCTCATTCAGGTGCCCCTCAAACAGCGGCCACTTCCCCGAAGCAAGCCTCTAATGGTTCCGGGCATCGCCTACGAGTCAAAGGCAGCAGGCGCGCCTGCCCCCCGCGCCAGCGACATCGAAAATGCCGTCATCGGACACGGCGACATGGAAGGGCCCTTCACCGAGATTGACAACCTCGCCATCGAACGCGATGAGCGCTTCCCGGTGCGCGTCACGGTTCAGTTTTACAAGGCGACCTCGAACGGCGTTGCCACGGAAGCCGACATTGCGGCTATCAAGGCCAACATCGAGCGCATCTACGCCCAGAGCACCGATGTGGGCAGCCTCGTCACCGGCGGCGAAACCGGACGGGTGACGGAATACGATGGTGTCAAGGTACAGCCGACGGACTGGTGGGAAGACTTCTGGGAACGCTACGAAGCGAGCACCGGCATTTCACGCTACGAAGCCATCCGGCGGCTGCGCGAGCTGTTGGGAACGAACTTCCGGCAGCAACCGGTCTGTGAACTCTACCTGCGCGATCTGCTGCGCTCAGCAGGCAGGAAGCACCCACACCGCAAGCCAGCCAGCTAAGGCCAAACCGGCCATTGCCCGACGTGGCCACCACGTCGGGCGTTTTTGTGCCCTCAAGTGTTTGCGGTTTTTCCAAGCTGACGCCAGATAATGACACCGACCACGATGGCCCCGCCAATGAGCGCCATGGCGGACGGCCGTTCACCGGTGGCCAAGGCGACCCAGATAGGATTCAGGATTGGCTCCAGCATCGCCAGCAGGGTGCTTTCCAGCGCCGAGACGCGGCTGACCCCGACGGCGAACAGGACGTAAGCCACGCCGATCTGGAGCATTCCCAAACCGGCGAGCAGCCAGAGGGTTGTGCCTGGCAACGGAAGCGAAGCCACAATAGCCGGAGCACAGCACAGGGCCGTCAGGGCATTGCCCAGGGCAATCAGGACGAGACTTGAGGGCGGCGTGCCGCCGGTCGGCGGCTGGGTGCGGGCATCAGCCCGCAGGCAGACGGCAATCCCGGCAAAGCCGATCCCGGAGACAATGGCCAGCAGGTTGCCGAACATCCCGGACGGACTGAGCCGGTCCAGGAAAAACCACGCCATGCCAAAGAAACAGCCGCCGATGGACCAGCGGTCGCGGCGATGGATGGGTTCACCGAGCAGCGGCCGCGCCAGTACGGCAACAAAAATGGGCGCGGTGTATTGCAGCAAAATGGCATTGGCCGCCGTGGTGAGCTTGTTGGCCCAGGTAAAGGCAATCATGGTCAGCGCATAGCTGGCCGCACCCCACCACACGTAGCGCCGCGCGAGCGTCGTCTGGAGCAGATTGCCTTGGTGGGATGCCTGCTGCCAGAGCAGCGCCGCGGCCAGCACGAAGAGGGCAAAGAAACTCCGCACACCGGCGATGGCAAACGCATCGGCCTGGGCCGACTTGATGCCGACACCGCCAAGGCTCCAAAGCGCCGCAGCCGCGATGACGCACATGATGCCGAGCCACTGTCGTTGCTGCATAAAAGGCAAAGTAAGGCTGAACTCCACTTCTTCAGGGATTGACACGGTCACGTATCATGTTCGCGTGTCACGGTTATGCGCGTTGTGCTGCGTTTTATGACGCATTGTAAGAGACGCCAGCAGTAAGCCTCTTTCGGTCAGGCCATAGCTCCGTGGGCGTCCATCTCTAGCGGTTGGCCTGACCTGACGCGCGTTTTTTGCCCAAACCAACCGGTGACGGAATTCATCCGCCGCCATGTGCCCCACACGCAACCTGCCTGGAGGACAATGTCATGCCCAAAAGCAAGCCATCCAAAAATCCAGCAACATCGGCCCCGGCACCGAAACTTTCCCCGAAGGAAGCGGCGGAGTACCAGCGCGCCATTGCCGCCACAGCCGGCATGGTGCAAGACGCCCAAGCCATTGCCCTGGCCCAAAAATACGGCCTCGACATCGTCAACCTCACCTGGGAAGACACCGGACGCTACAAAAACTCCGCCGTCGGCCCCAACATCAGCGACATGACCATCCAGGTCGGCCTCGAAGACCCGGCTACAGGGAGCCTTGAAGTCACCTGCATGCCGGTCATCCGCTACCCCAACTTCCGCGACCTCACCTGCGACCTCGACCCGCGCGACTTCACCCTGCTCGTGGGCAACCACCAGGGGCAATCCCTGCGGCGCGTCTCGCTGTATGACTTTCTTGCCGATCCGCTTCCTTACCTGACCAATCCGGACTCTTGGCGTGACTCGTGGCTTGACTTTTCGGAGTGCAGCAAAAAGCGCAGCCTGCTGGCTCCGCGCGACACCCGGGTACTCGTCAGCGCCCAGGCGTGTTTCCTGCCGATTCCCAAGAGCGGCAAGGCGACGTTCAACCCCGTGTTGTTCAACCACCAGTCCAAGAAAGGCGACCCGGCGGTGCTGACGATTCTGGCGACGCGGGAGGGGACGAGCGTCACGGTGATTGATAATGAACGGGATGCGTTTCGCAGCGGCAGTGTGTGGGGGCAGCGGTTGTTTTTCAATGCCAACGGGCAGCGGGCAAGTCTGACGGGCGAACGGGAGAGTGACTTTGTGGCGAAGGGGGGCGACCAGACTTCGCCGACGCCGGGCGCGCCCGGTCAGACTTCGGGACTCAACCTGGTGCTGCTCATCCAGGTGCCCCTCAAACAACAGCCTCCTCCGGCACCCAGGGCTAAGATCGGTTTTGAGGAGATGATTCCCCCTTGCCAGGCAGCCTATCCCCTCCCCAGTTTTGGGAGCGATATTGAAGATGCCGTGATCGGACACGGCAAGCTGGAAGGGCGCTTCACCGAGATTGACAACCTCGCCATCGAACGCGATGAACGCTTCCCGGTGCGCGTCACGGTTCAGTTTTACAAGGCGACCTCGAACGGCGTTGCCACGGAAGCCGACATTGCGGCTATCAAGGCCAACATCGAGCGCATCTACGTCCAGAGCGAAGATGCCGGCAGCCTCGTCACCGGCGGCAAGACCGGACGGGTCACGGAGTACGAGGGCGCCAAGGTGCAGCCAACAGACTGGTGGGAAGACTTCTGGGAACGCTACGAAGCGAGCACCGGCATCGGACGCTACGAAGCCATCCAGCGGCTGCGCCAGCTTCTGGGTTCGCATTTCCGGCAGGAACCGGTCTGCGAGCTGTACCTGCGCGATCTGTTGCGATCATCGGGACTCAGGAAACCAGATTCCAAGCCCGCCACCCTCTGACCAGAGCCACAGTTGATGGGCCGGAGGTGACAGGCCGGATGTCGCCCGACGTGGCACAGCCACGTCGGGCTTTTTTCCTGCGCGCAGCTTTCCTGAGCGCAGCCCGGAGCTGGGAGCTTTGCGTCCGGCCGGACACGCTTTCAGGCGCAGGTCTTACGGCTCGATGAGGCCGAAATTACCATCCGGGCGACGGTAGAGCACACCAACGCGATCGGTGACCATGTTGCGGAAAACAACGAACTGGTCCTTCGGCGACAGACTGGCCGCTGCGTCATCCGGCGTCATGGGTTTGATGGCATAGCGGCGCGTCGGAATGATGCGTGGTTTTTTCGTGGCCTCTGGCGCAGCTTCGTCTGCCGTGACCTCGGCTTCCGAACGGGCCGCTTCAGCGGCTGCCGTGACTTCCTTGACGCTGGCACGGGTCTTCCGTTTGGTCTCGACCTTTTCCTTGAGCTTGTTGACCTGGCGGGCCAGCTTTTCCGTCGCCTGGGTGATGGATTGGTACATGTCGTCGGTCGTGGCCTTGCCGGTCAGGACCTGCTCACCCATGGTCAGCACGAGTTCCGCCAGGTTACGGTGTTTCTCGATGGCCATCGTGAGATGCAGGCGGATATGGTCCCGGTCATCGAGCAGTTTGGCAACTTTCTTGGTTTGCTCGCGGGCAAACTTCTTGATGGCAGGTGTCAGGGTGAAGTGCCGTACAGTAAAGTCAAGTTTCATTGTTGACGAAAAAACTCCTGAGTTGACATCCGTTCCGCTTAGGGACTGGAAATTCCCGGCCGTGCAGGCGTTGTGTTCCGTGTCCCCTCCGATGGGCTGTCTTGAACCTGGTAACGCCTCCATTATAGGACGGCAAAGCCGGCCACGCTATTTTTTCCCTGGCTGGCAGACGCTGCCACCTTCGGACTCAGGGCAAGAATAGACGGCGTGTTGTGGGCTGACTCAGCAGCAGGCATCAGCGGGAGGGCGGTTTGCGCCCGGCGCGCCGTTCTGCAGGCGAAGCCGGCGCGGCCAGACCTTCCAGCAGCAGGTCAACGATGTCGGCAATGAGCAGGTGGCCTTCGGCTTCGCTGCAATAGTCCACGACCGGGATGTCCTCAACCGTAATGGCCATGGCAATGCGTCCGTGTTTCGTATAGACGATGCCGATGTCGCTGCGCAGATGGTCCAGCGCGCCCGGCTTATTGGCGACTTCGACACCGCGCAGGCGCCGGCCGATGCCATCCCGATACTGCTGGCGTTTCATAATGGCCAGCATTTCCCGTGACGCCTCCGGGCTGACCATCGTCCCGCGCTCCAGACCTTCCAGCAGCCGGACCATCTCGCGCGAGGTGGCGACGCCGATGCCGTACTTTTTGTTTTCTTCGAGGTTGCTCTCGCGGAAGGTGCTTTCACCGCCACCGGCGATCTTGCGCAGGGAACGGATGTGCTCGAAACCCATCTTTGCCAGGCGGTCATTGACCGCATCCGTGGTGATCCGGTCAAGCAGGATGTTGGTGGCGATGTTGTCACTGACGACAATCATCAGCCGCACGGCATCACGGACGGTGATCTGGGTGCCCGGCGTCAGCTCAAACAGCACGCCGCCGTCTTCATACTCATGCCGCCGGACGACGGTCAGCTTGTCATCCCAACGCAGCCTGCCTTCGGCCACCTGGGCGAAGACTTCCACCATGATGGGCACCTTGATGGTGCTTGCCGTCCGCACCCTGGCATCCGGGTTGTAGCCGAAGGTTTCACCGGTATCGAGATTTTTGGCGAAGCAGAAGACCTTGCCTTTGAAAGCCGCCAGCCGACGCTGCAGGCGGCGCATCATGGCAGCCGTCTGGCGTGCCGGACGCTCCTCCGCCGGCGTTTCCGCCCCGGCTGTGGCCGCACCGGACTGCGCCAGCGCCGATACCGGCAGTCCGCCCCACAGCCCGCCGGTTACACTCCACAGGCTGAAACAGACCAAGCCGAGACTTGCCCGCCATATCAGACGGGAACCGGTGCGTACCAACACGTTGAACCCTCACCAACGAATGGGCAAAAACGAAACAGCGCGCATCGGATACGTCCGACGCGCGCTGTCAGGCAGCCGCCGCATCGTCAAGATAGAGATACTTACGCCACTCCGGACGGGAGGCCGCGGCGTGATGCAGCGCCGTCAGGTCAAGGTCATGCCACAGGGCGGCCGGATTCGACAGCAGTGGCATGCGGGCCTCATCCGGGGTCCGGTCGCCCTTGCGCTGGTTGCAGTCGTGGCAGCAGGCGCAAAGGTTTTCAGCCACTGACTGTCCACCCCGTGACCGGGGTACGATGTGGTCCAGCGTCAGGTCAGCGGCCGTGCCCCGCTTGTTGCAGTATTGGCACCGGTACCGGTCACGGATGAGAATCTTCGTCCGCAACCCACCCGATGAGCGCCGCCGCTTGCGGACGTTGACGTACTCGTGTAACCGCACCACCGAGGGACAGGCGAACGTAAACCGCACCGTTCGCAAAACCCGGTCGCCATCCTTTTCGAGGACCTCGGCCGTCCGCTGCCAGACCATACGCAGAGCGCGTGGCACCGAGACCAGACCGAGCGGTTCATACGAGGCATTGAGCAGGAGGACTTTCCGTTGCGCAATGATCAAGCTCGCACTCTCCTTCCGTACAAGCCCAGACGGCGCGACCCCGCCAGGAAACCAGGGCCATGCACACCTGGAGCATGGGGGTTGCCCTATGATGCGCGAAACCGGCGCGGACTGACAACCCCTTGTATCGGCGACGAGCGGCCTTTTCCAGCCATGTCCAACGCTTCCGCTCAGGAAGGCGTTGAGCCGTCCGCTTCATCCCGGCGGCGGATGACTTCGACCGTACATGGCGCATGGGCGACGATGGCCGACGACACACTCCCGATGAAAAACCGCTCTGCCCCGGAAAGGTCGCGCGTGCCGAGGACCACCGCATCGGCGGGCCACTTCTCGGCGATGTCCAGTAAAACACTCTTGGGATCGCCCTCGATGACTTCCCGCGACAGGGTCACTTTCCAATCGGGATAGGCTGCCAGCAGTTTTTCCTGTACCGCAGTGGCCGCCTCGGCCGCCGTGCGACGCAACTCATCAATTGTGTCGGACGGCACCAAGGCCACGCTGCTCCCCAGAATATCGCTGCTGAAATACTCAAAGACGCCGGTCGCCGTCACCAGCTTGACCTGGGTCTGGGGTGGAAAATGGCGCGCGGACAGCGCCGCCACGACCACTTCGGAAGCCGGAGTTTCATCCACCCCCACCAGAATGCGCAGCGGCTCACTGTCAGGACGTTCCAGCCGGCGGCCAATCCGTACGGCCGAGCGTGCCTCCAGCATGACCTTGCGCGACACACTTCCGAAAAACAGCCGCCCCAGGGTCGAGCGTCCGTGGGAACCCAGCACAATCAAATCCGGCGACCATTCATCGGCAAAGTTGAGAATCTCCCGCGCCGGCGCGCCGGCGCGGGTTTCCTCGCGCACGACCCACTGCGGAAAGCGGCGGCGGAGAATGTCCGCGGCGCTGCGCGCCCAGTGGCGCGGCACGGACAGACGGGCGTCTTCGAGATACAGGATTTCCTCCGGGTTCCGTGGTGGAAACAGCGGCACCCGGTCGGCAATGGAAAGGACAACGGCCTCGCCCTCCGGCGGCAATCCGGCGTGAACCAGGTCGGAAATGGCGGCAAAACTCGCCGGGGAGCCATCCGTGGCAACCAAAACCTTACGAACCGTGTAATCAGCAGGCATGAGGGCATCTCCTTTGAAGACAGTCCACCCGGACGGGGCCGCAGAGGGCAGCGCCGTAACGGATCGGGTTTCTGTCATGAGTCTATAACGTAACGCCCCTTTGGCCAGGCCGTTTTTCAGCGAAAGGTCATTTCATGCCTGCCCGGTTTGGTCTATGAAGCAGGGACGGCACGCCCGGCGTCCACGGTCGGGCGCGGCCGATGTCTCTGAACTGAGGAAAAGCCCATGATGCGATACAAACTGCTTGGCGCCAGCGGACTGCGGGTTTCCGAACTCTGCCTGGGGGCGATGACCTTCGGCGAAGCCTGGGGAACCGGAGCCTCGAAGGACGAAAGCCGCGCGATGCTTGAAGCCTATGCGGAAGCCGGTGGAAACTTCATTGACACAGCAAACTTCTACACCAAAGGCGAAAGTGAGACGTTCATCGGAGAGTTCATCCGGGGCGAACGCGAACGGTGGGTCATTGCGACCAAGTACAGCCTTGACACGAGCGGCTGTGGTGAAGTCAATGCCTCCGGCAACCACCGCAAGAATATGATGCAGGCGGTCGAAGCCAGCCTGCGCCGTCTCCAGACGGAGTACATTGACCTGCTCTGGCTGCACGTCTGGGACTTCACCACGCCCATTGAAGAAGTCATGCGGGGCTTTGACGACCTCGTACGCCAGGGCAAGGTGCTCTATGCCGGAATCTCCGACACACCCGCCTGGATTGTGGCTTCCGCCAACACCCTCGCTCAGCTTCGGGGCTGGACGCCCTTTGTCGGCCTTCAGATCGAATACTCCCTGCGCGAACGAACCCCCGAACGCGAACTGCTGCCAATGGCCGCGCACTTCAACATTGGCATCACGGCCTGGAGTCCGCTCGGCGGCGGGGTCCTGACGGGCAAATACAACAACCTCAAGGAAGGTGATGCCCTCCCCGGACGCCTCAAAACCACCAAGGAGCGCGACCGGGAACTGGCGCAACTCGTCATGACGATTGCCGAGGACATCGGGCGCTCACCGGCGCAGGTGGCCCTGAACTGGTTGCGTCAGCGTCCCCAGCCCATCATTCCGATTCTGGGCGCGCGGACGCTTCCCCAGCTCAAGGACAACCTTGCCTGTCTGGATTTCAGCCTCAGCGAAGAACACCTGGCGCGGCTGACTGAAGCCAGTGCCATCGAGCTGGGCTTCCCGCACCGGTTTTTCCAGGGAGAAACCGTCCGGCAGTTCGCATTTGGCGGCGCGCTCGACAAGATCGACCATCCCCGCCGCTGAGACGATGGCCGCCGTTCGATGACGTGGTCAGGCGGCCTTGCGGGCCGCCTCGAAGCGGAGACCGGCGGCCGTCCAGTCGAGGGCATCCCACACAGCAGCAACATACTCGGCGCGGCGGCTCTGATATTTCAGATAGTAGGCGTGCTCCCAGACATCAATGACCAGCAACGGAACCGCACCCCACACGGTCAGGTCCTGGTGTTTCTCGACCTGCAGCACCATCAGCCGCCGGTCGAGCACGTTGTAGGCCAGCACACCCCAGCCTGATGCCTCAACGGCCACCGTCGCCTTGGTCAGATGGGCTTTGAGCTTGGCCAGGTCGCCAAAATCCCGGTCGATGGCGCGGCTCAGGTCGCCTTTGGGTTCGCTGCTCCTGGCAGGCGTCAGGCTCGTCCAGTAGAGCGTGTGCAGGACGTGCCCCGAACCGTGAAAGGCCAGTTCGCGCGACCAGTGCTTGACGAGATCGAAGTTCCCTTCGGCACGGGCGGCGGCAAGCTGCTTCAGCGCCTTGTTCGCGCCATCAACATACGCCTTGTGATGTACGTCGTGGTGCAGGCGTACCGTCGCTTCATCAATGACCGGCTCCAGGGCCTTGTACTCGTACGGAAGCGGCGGCAGCACAAACTGCCCTTCAGCATCGGTCAGACGGCTGGCGGCAGCCAGCTTGTCGTCGTCCACCGCAGAAGCCAGTGCCTCAAAGGTGCTTCCCAGGGCAAAGCCAGCGGTCGTCAGGGCGGTTGCCTTCAGAAATGTGCGTCGGGATTCAGTCATCGAAAGAGTGCTCCTCACAGTGACACAGGCTTGTTCAGCCAGGACATCCAGGGGGGCAGGAATAAGTAGGTTAGTGCAGTCCGCAGTTCAGGTGGTAGCGCCGCGTTGCCAGCGTTGGGCAGCCTTGGCCACGCGCGCACCAAATCGTTCTGCCGTAGCCAGGTCGCCTTCGGACGGCCCCGTGCTGCCGTGATCGGATTGGGCGGCCGCGCCAAGCATGCTTCCAATCCGGTTGATGGCATCGTCAGCGCGGCCGGCCGGCAGTTCTGCCTGTCCGACCCACAGCATGCCGTGCTGGGCGGCAAAAATGGCCAACTGCACGAGCGTATTGAGCTTGTCGCCACTCAGGCTGCCGGAGTTGGTAAACCCGGCGGCAATTTTGTCTTTCCACGCCTGCTGAAGCCAGCGGCGCGACGTGGCATCCATAAAGGTTTTGAACGGCCCCGACACGCTCCCCATATAGGTTGGCGAACCAAACACAATGGCATCCGACCTATCCAGGGTTTCCCAGTGGTTTTCAACGTCCTCGACACGGATAAGCTGCGCCGAAACCCCCGGCACACTTTGGACGCCTTCGAGAACAGCGGCCGCCTGCGCAGCCGTGTGGCCGTAGCCACTGTGGTAAACAATCGTTACGCTCGTCATGGTTTTTTGCATCACTCCAAGGGGCTTCCCTCGCATCCGGTGGCGTGAAGAGACAGGCTATGCACCGCCGGCACAGAGGTTTCGGCCCGTTTCGGAACGTGCGTCAGGCAATCCGAGGCACTGCACTCTGGAAACATCACATGGAAGTCCCGGAGCAGGCGCAGACAGCTTTCAAGTTCCTGACTCAGCCTGCTGTGCAGGACGGGATCGGTGACAGGGACGTGCAGCAGCAGCTCGGATATGGTCTCGAACCGTACCTGCACCTGGGTGTAAAAGTGCTCGCACCCCATATCGAAGCACTTTTCGGGCGGAAAATCGAAGCGACAATGGTGAGCCATAAGCATCGGGCGGGGACGTTTATCGTCGCGCCGGAACAGGTGTGAGGGCAAGTGCTCCGGCTGGCTATACATAAAGGATGCATGCCGGAAGGGTCAACGTTTCTGCGTCCGGGGCAGCCAGCACGGGCGGATGCCCGGAATGCACTTGCGAGACCGGCTTCAGTCGTATAAGGCTACGCAACCTTAACCAACGCCTCTGCAAACTGTTCAAGCCCTATGAACCACATCTGGTCACGCCGTGCGTTTTTGTCCACGGCCCTTACCGCAACGGCGGCGGCAATGGTCCGTGGCGTCCCATCACCACCCATTGCTTTTGCCATTCACGGCGGAGCCGGCGTCATTGAGAAAGGTTCCATGACGCCGGAGCGCGAGGCGCAGTACCGGCTGAAACTGACCGAAGCCGTCACGGCCGGCCACCAGGTCCTGAAGCGTGGCGGTACGGCGCTGGATGCCGTGGTGACGGCCATCGTCCTGCTCGAAGATTCGGGCATCTTCAATGCTGGCAAGGGGGCTGTGTTCACCAGCGCCGGCACGTGTGAACTCGACGCCTCGATTATGAACGGGGCCAACCGGGCGGCCGGGGCCGTGGCCGGCGTCAAACGCATCAAAAACCCCATTCGTGCGGCGCGGGCCGTGATGGAGCATTCCCCGCACGTGCTGATGGTCGGGAGTGGTGCCGAAGCCTTTGCCGCCGAGCGCGGACTGACACTCGTTTCGCCAAAGTACTTCGGGACGGAAGAAGGTCGGCGCGAACTTGAAAAAATCAAGGCCGAGGAAGCCAGGCGCAAGAAAGTCGCCCGGCAGTTTCCATCTGAACCGGCGGCAGCAGCCAAGTTCGGGACAGTCGGCGCCGTGGCGCTCGATGCTCAGGGCAACCTCGCGGCCGGAACTTCAACCGGCGGGATGAGCAACAAGCGCTTTGGGCGGGTCGGGGACGCGCCCATCATCGGCGCCGGCACCTATGCCGACAACGCGACCTGCGCCGTTTCCTGCACCGGGCATGGCGAGTATTTCATCCGGTCGGTTGTCGCCTACGACATTGCCGCCCTGATGGCCTACAAGGGTTTGCCCCTGAAAGAAGCCGCGGAAGAAGTCATCCTGCGCAAGCTCGTCACCATGGGCGGCATTGGCGGTGCGATTGCCCTTGACCGGCAGGGCAACATCGCCCTGCCCTTCAATTCACCGGGCATGCATCGCGCCAGCATTGACCCGGACGGACGGCTTTTTGTCGGTATCTACCGCGATGATGGGTAAAGGGCCGGTGACGGCAGGCGGCATTTCCTGCGGGCCGGGAAACCGCTAGGCTTCCGGCCACGGGGCTTTGCCGCCGGATTACCACCCTATGACCTACGCCCATCCCCGGACTTTCCACCTGCACCCACTGCTCCGCGATGCCCACGGGCGCGTCATCCGCGACCTGCGCATTTCAATCACGGACCGGTGCAACTTTCGCTGTACCTACTGCATGCCGGACGAAGGCGTGACGTGGAAAGCCGCCGGAGAACTGCTCACCCTGGATGAAATTCTGGCGCTGGCGCGGGTGTTCGTCGGATTGGGGATCGAGAAAATCCGTCTCACCGGAGGCGAGGCGCTGCTGCGTGACGACGTTGTGGCGCTGACGCGCGCCCTGCGCCAGTTACCGGGGGTGAAAGACCTGGCGCTGACGACCAACGGCTACCGGTTCGAGCAGTATGCGGCCGCCTTGGCCGAAGCCGGACTGCAACGCATCACCATCAGCCTGGATTCGCTGCGCGAAGAAACCTTTCACCGCCTGACGCGCGTCAGGGCGCTGGACCGTGTGCTGCGCGCCATCGAGCTGGCGCATCGCTACCGGCTCACACCGGTGCGCGTCAACTGCGTGCTCATGCGTGGCGTCAACGATGGCGAAATCGAAGACTTTGCCGACTTTGCCCGCGCCTGGGATGTGAGCCTGCGGTTCATCGAGTACATGCCGCTCGATGGGCCGGGCGAGTGGCAACCGACGCTGGTCGTGCCCGGCCGGGAAGTCCGCGACCGCATTCAGGCGCGCTATCCGCTCATCCCCATCGCCGGACAGTCACCCAGCGAAACGGCCCGGCGGTACCGTTTCGCCGATGGTGCGCCGGGTGAAATCGGCATCATTGCCCCTGTCACCGAGCCGTTCTGTGGCGCGTGCAGTCGCCTGCGGCTGACCGCCGACGGCAAACTTCGGACATGCCTTTTTTCGGTCGTTGAGTATGATTTACGCGATGCGTTGCGGGCCGGGGCCGGGCAGCAGGAACTGGCCGCGCGCATCCTGACGGCGGTTGCCCAAAAAGAAGCCGGGCACCGCATCAACGAACCCGATTTCATCCCGCCGAGCCGCACGATGTCCTGCATTGGCGGGTGATGCATGCCAAGGGAGGGCGTCATGCCGGACAAACCCAGCTCGCCGATTGCAGCCATTTTCAGCAACCTTGAGAAGAAATACCGCCCCGGGGCCTACACCAAACCGACGACGTTTTACTTCTCGCTGGATGACGAGAAATGGACGGTGACGCTGGATGCCAAGGCTTGCCGCGTGACCAAGGGCAAGGTGACGGATCAGGCCGATGTGGTGTTGAAAACATCATCTGACCTGTTCCTGCAGATGTGGCGCGGCGAATACCAGCCCGGCGCCGGCGATTTTTTCACCGGACGCATCAAGTCCAATGACCCACAGGCGCTCAAAACCTTCATGGCGGCTTTCTCGTGACACCGGGGGCCAGGAGGCGATGTCGGCGGTGATGTCCCGGCACGGTTCCAGTTCCATGTTGTGTTTTATGGCCCTGACGCTGGCTGGCTGGCTGACGCTGGCCGGCGCATCCGTCCAGGGGCAGTCCCCGCCGGGGAACACGGCGGGCAACCGGCTGACGGTGCCGCAACTGGCGGCACAGCTTTCGGATGCCGATGTGGAAACCCGGCTGCGTGCCGCGCTCACCCTGCGGAAGCTGGGGCCGGCCGCCGCGCCAGCGGCAGCCGAACTCGTCAAGGCGCTGCGGGACGAGGACCCGCGTGTGGCGGAACAGGCGATGTGGACGCTGGCTTTCATCGGTTCGCCGGGGCTGGCCGCCGTTCCGACCCTGACGGCCATGGTTCGGGATGTGGATGAACCCAACCGCGTCACGGCAGCAGCCGTTCTGGGTTTGCTGAAACCGTCGCAGGCCGAACCGGTCGCAGCCCTCATCGAAGCCACGCGCAGCAGCGACGCCGAACTGCGGCGGGCGGCGGCGCTGGCCCTTGGTGCGCTTGGAGCATCCGCACTTTCCGGCGTGACGCCCCTGGTACGCCTGACGACTGACCAGAGCCGTGATGTCCGCCAGGCGGCCGTCACCGCGCTGGGACGACTGGGCGGCTATGCAGCTCCGGCGCTGCCGGCGCTACGCGCGCTGACGACAGGTGACGACCCCGACCTGCGGCCGCTGGCGGCGGCGGCCGTCCAGCGGATTGAAAGTGATCTGGCGCGTCCGGTACGGACGGAGCCGACGCCACCGGCCACGACGCCGCCTTCTGCGCCTGCGGATGGACCGCCGCCGGTTCAGGCGGCCAACGGGTCACAGGCCGACGTTCCGCAAACCCGATCCCGGCCGGCGGCGTCACGGATGGAACC
>Ga0272446_1005375_pt1 | contig 14212 bp, 12 predicted proteins | sample YNPCB0061_FD_194587 | JGI IMG/M metagenome (GOLD analysis project Ga0272446, IMG submission 194587) | Hot spring microbial mat communities from Yellowstone National Park, WY, United States - YNP-CB-006-1 | ecosystem: Environmental > Aquatic > Thermal springs > Hot (42-90C) > Sediment | place...
AAGGTGGAGTTCGTGCAGTGGAGATTGGAAGTGTTATGTTTGGTAAATATGACAAAAATGGAAAACTGATTCCTGCAATGATGGAGCTAGTCAGACTTGCAATTCCAAGAAGGGTTTATACTCAAAGTCATGTTGATTATCTGATAGAAGTAATTTCGGAAGTTTATAATCGAAGGAAAGATTTGAAAGGATATAAAATAATTTATGAAGCACCAATACTCAGACATTTTACTGCTAAGTTTGAACCAATAACATAGAGGGAAATAGCACACAGATGACGCTGATTAAACAGATAATCACAGATTTAAATCAGTGTAAATCAGTCAAATCTGTGTCATCAGCGTGCTATTGGGATTTAATTTATGCAAATTAAAAAATTATATAAATACGACAACGGCAGACAACTCTTCAGATTATTGCCGACTGATACAGGAAAGCTTATAATTGAAGAGCGCGATAGAACAATTAAAGAAGCATTCTTTACTTGTCTTGACATACGCTCAGGCAGAAAAATATTTTCTGATTTACAGTTTGATGAAAAATATTGGATTGGAATCGAGAAAATTTATAAGGATGTAATTCTCTTTCATCGTTTTGAAAGACCTGATTTGCCACAACACAAAGGCATAATTGCTTACGATATAAAATCTCAAACCGTGCTTTGGGAAAATCAAAATACATTTCTTTATGCTGCTGATGACAAACTTATTTTTATGACTTTTGATTTCGGCATTAAAAATCTAATCGTAGTTGATTATCTGAGCGGTGAACAGGAAAATGCTGAACAGAGCATCTTAAACTTAGAACCGAAGAAAGAAGATTACAGTTCTTACATCCATTCAAAAAAAATTTCCAGAAATAATTTTGAAGAAATGCTTGGGTCTGATTTAAAGACAAAGTTTTCAGAAATTATTATCAAAGATGAAATTAATTTTGCTTCTAAATCGGGAATAAATTTCTTCAGCTTTCATAAGATTACAGAAAATGGGAAGTATGATAACATATTTTTTGCCATTGAAAATGAGGGAACAATTCTTTTGGAAGAGACACTAAATAAAGGGCTTGAAAAGCTGGAGCCGGAATCTTTTTTTATCAAAGACGATTTATTGTTTTTACTTTTTGGTCGGTCTGGTTTTGGAGTTTATCAAATTATTTGAGAGGTGATTATGAACATCTCTAAAGAAGCAAAAATCATTTTGCTTAAAGCTGCTCGTCAATCAATCGGCTCTTTGTTCGGAGGCAAAGAACCTGAAAAACCTGATTATGAAAAATATCCCGAACTTAAATCTGAATCAGGAGCTTTTGTTACTCTTACAATTAACAAACAACTTCGCGGCTGTATTGGCTACATAATCGGACATGCACCATTGTTTGAAACTGTTTGTGATGCAGCAATTCAGGCAGCAATAAATGATCCCCGATTTCCGCCTTTGAAAGAAAAAGAATTTGATAAAATTAAAATTGAAATTTCTGTTCTTGGTAATTTTACACCGATTAAAAGTTATGATGATATCATTATTGGAAAACACGGTCTCTTACTCGAAGAAGGCGGTAGAGGATTATTACTTCCTCAGGTTGCAACAGAACACAACATGAACAAAGAAGAATTTCTCACTGCACTTTGTCACAAAGCAGGATTGTATGGAAGCTATTGGAAGGAAAGAGTTTTGAAGATAAAAACTTTTACTGCAGAAGTTTTTTCTGAAGATGAATTTAAGGAGGAGTTATGAAAAAAGTAAGACCACCACAGGTTGCAGGTTATTTCTATCCTGCAGAACCGGATTCTTTGCATAATGAAATACAGAAAATGCTGAGTGAAGCTAAGCTGAATAAAACTTTTAAAAAAATTATTGGAATAGTATCTCCACATGCTGGTTATATGTATTCGGGTAAGACGGCAGCTTTTGCTTACAATGCGATTAAAAACAAAGATTACAAAACAGCAATTGTAATTTCGCCAAGTCACTCAGAATATTTTCCGGGTATTTCCATTTATGATGGTGAAGCATACCAAACTCCGTTGGGAATAGTTGAAATAGACGAGGATAAAGCACAGAAGCTTGTAGAAGGCAGCAAACTTATTTTCAGAGGCGTGCAAGGACACAGACGTGAACATGCTTTGGAAGTTCAGATTCCTTTTCTGCAAACGGTACTTAATGATTTTAAGATTGTTCCAGTTGTAATGGGAGATCAGAGCAAAGTTTTTGTGGATGAACTTGCTCGTAAATTAGCTGAAGTTATGGATGATAAAACAATCATAGTAGCCAGTTCTGATTTATCTCATTTTTATAATGCGAACGAAGCCAATTTACTTGATTCATTAGTTGAAAGAAGAATTAACGATTTTGATTATGAAAAACTTCAGCAGGATCTTGATGCACATCGTTGCGAAGCTTGTGGTGGAGGTCCAATAGTTGCAATGATGAAAGCAGCTGCGTTAAATAATTATCATAAAGCTGAAGTCCTTAAAAGAACAGATTCCGGAGATGTTACTGGCGACAAATCTGAAGTCGTTGGTTATCTTTCTGCTGTAGTTTATGAATAAGCAATGAGATTATTTATTTTTCGGGAAGGGCAAGCCCTTCCCCTACAGAAATTTTATAAATGTAGGGGAGAGGCTTGCCTCTCCCGGATTGAAATCGCTAAAAAAAATAATATGGTATAACTCTTCCAATGTTCAGATGGGGCAAGATTACGCGGTTAGAGTAAACCTTCCTCTACATTTAAGATTTTTTTTGAAATGTTACAATAAATTTTTCTTGCCAAAAAATATAAATCATTTCAAATGGATTTATTCAACAACCCTATTTAGTAACTTCGCCTCTTCATAATTATATTCACAATCAAAAATTTGGAGTATTTAGTGAGCGATAAGAAAAATAAGCCCGCTGATGCGGTGGCAAATATTGTTTCTTTGGCAAAACGCAGAGGTTTTGTATTTCAATCAAGTGAAATTTATGGTGGACTTAACGGATGCTGGGATTACGGTCCGCTTGGTGTTGAGCTTCTCCGGAATATTAAAGAAGAATGGTGGAAGGCAATGACTTATCGTGAGGATGTTGAAGGAATTGATGCTGCAATTCTTATGCATCCACGAGTTTGGGAAGCTTCTGGACATGTTGAGAACTTTACAGATCCAATGATTGATTGTAAAGTTTGTAAAGCCCGCTTTCGTCTGGATGTTTTAGGTGATTCGATAAATGAAAAGAAAAAAGAAAAAGCTTTAAACGACTTAAGATTTGAACTGAAAGAAAACACAAATCTTTTGGATAAGCTTGAAAATAAAATTGCAAATCCTGGTGATGAAGATCCATTCAATCTTATTCTTGAAGATAATGATTTGGGTAAATTGCTTCTTGCAAAACTAAATTGTCCGCAATGCGGAAATCTCAACTCGTTTACAGATGCAAGAAAATTCAATTTGATGTTCAAAACATTTATCGGACCTGTTGAAGACAGCAGCGCAGTTGTTTATCTGAGACCTGAAACAGCTCAGGGAATTTTTGTAAACTTTCTTAATGTTCAAAACTCTGCCCGGCAGAAACTTCCATTTGGAATTGCACAAATCGGAAAAGCATTTCGCAATGAAATAAACACAAAAAATTTTCTTTTCAGAACTAGAGAATTTGAACAGATGGAAATGCAGTTTTTTGTTAATCCTAAAAATGATAAGCAATGGTACGATTACTGGAAAGCTGAGAGACTTCAATGGTATAAATCTCTGGGAATGAATCCGAATAAACTCCGATATCACGATCATCCAGCAAATAAATTAGCACACTATGCAAAAGAAGCAACAGATATTGAATACGAGTTTCCTTTCGGTTGGGGAGAAATTGAAGGTATTCACAACAGGACTGATTTTGATTTAAGCAGACACGAAGAATATTCCGGCAAGTCTCTTAAATATTTTGATGATGAAACAAAAGAGAAGTATGTTCCTTACATTATTGAAACATCTGCCGGCGCAAGCAGAGGATTTATGGCATTTCTTATTGATGCATATTATGAAGAAGAAGTTAACGGTGAAATAAGATCAGTATTAAAATTTCATCCTAAGCTTGCACCAATTAAAGCAGCAATCTTTCCTTTAGTAAACAAAGACGGAATGCCAGAAATTGCGCGGGAGATTGAAAAGGATTTGCGAAGTAACTTTAAAGTTTTTTATGACGAGAAAGGTGCAATCGGAAGAAGATACAGAAGACAAGATGAAGCCGGAACACCTTATTGCATAACCGTAGATACTCAAACTCTTGAAGATAGAACAGTAACTGTTCGTGACAGAGATTCAATGCAGCAGGAAAGAATTAGCATTGATAAGCTTTCAAAATATTTAAATGATAAGCTGATGAAATATTGAAAGATAAATCAATAAATCACTGTAAAGATTTTTGAAGGAGAAGCTTCGTAATTAAGAGGATGTTCCTAAAAGTAATTTTTTATCACACTTAAATAGCAATTCCACCTAAGTGTGAGATTGATTCAAATTCTGGAATTACAAATTGAAGTATTACCTTCTGAAGTAAACCTGTGACACAACAACTTAGATGCAGACCGACATTTTTGAGAAAACCTATTACTATTTTTATCTTGTTTTATTATTAAATCATTCAGAGATTTGAACTGAATAAATTGATTACTGTTCTAATGTATAAACTCATAATTCTCATTTTCATTTTTTCTTTTAATACCTTCGCTCAATCTGATTTTGAAGCTCGTGTTCAAAAAGGCATAAAAGAAATTTATAACATAAAATTTGAAGATGCAGAAAAAACTTTCAGAAATTTAATCGCTGATTATCCGAATCATCCTGCAGGAAGATTTTTTCTTGCAATGATAGATTGGTGGAAAATACTTCTTGATATCGATAACGAAACTTACGACGACATCTTCTTTCAGAAACTTGAAGATGTAATTTTTCAATGCGATCAGATATTGAAAAATGATCCGGAAAATGTTGATGCACTTTTCTTTAAAGGTGGTGCAATTGGATTTCGCGGAAGATTAAGATCTGTGCGGGATAGTTGGCTTAAAGCCGCTGATGATGGCAGAGAAGCTTTGCCAATTGTTGAAAGAGCAGCGAAACTCGATCCTGATAATCTTGATGTTCAGCTTGGATTCGGAATTTATAACTACTATGCAGCTGTGATACCTGAAGAATATCCGATGATAAAGCCCTTGATGATTTTTTTCCCGAGCGGAAATAAAGAAGAGGGAATTCGTCAGCTAAGAAATACAGCTTTTAATGGTAAGTATGCTAAGTATGAAGCAAGATATTTTCTGATGACAATCTACTACAGATATGAATCCAATCCTTACCTTGCTGAAGAATTTGCCAGAATGCTTGTTGAAGATTTTCCCGATAATCCTTCTTTCCAGAGATGGCTTGGAAGAATTTATGTAAGACAAGGCAAAATGCAATTAGCTGATTCTTTATTCAAAGATGTTCTGAGAAAAGCGAACGAAAACTTTTACGGATATAACTTTCCAGCATCACTTCGCGAAGCCAATTATTATGTTGGTTACAATTACAAGTTAAACAATGAACCGGACTCTGCAAGAATCTATCTTCAAAGATGTGTTGAAATTTCAGAACAAATTGATAAAGATGAGGAATCAGGATTTCTGATTAACTCAATTCTTTATCTCGCACAGATTAGTGAATCAAAAAATCTTTTTGAAGAGGCAATTAACTATTACGAACGTTTGTTGAAAATGAGAGATTGGGGAAATTCACATTCAATAGCTCAATATAGTTTGAAAAGATTGAAGGGTTAATAAACAAAATAAATTTTTAATTGCATGATACTGAGCTAAAAATAATTTTAGATAACTTTGTTCAGTCATCCGTTTCTGTCAGTGATGAAGAGATGTTAATATCTGAAACTTATTCTTTCTCTCTCATTTAATCATTCTATCCTTGAAATTTCCAATTGCAAGTCCCAGAGAAAAAATCACAATGATGTTGAAATGCTGATTCTGTGCAATTCACCGACTAATCCTAATGAAGAATAACCATAATTAAAATTGTACTCGGAAATTTTTGCTCCAAGTCCTATGTTAAATCCTGCAATGCCTGCTGTCGTTCCGATTTTAAGATCAGATCTTCTCTCGTTATCATATCCTAAACGAAGAGTAAGAACTTTACTAAGATTAATTTCAGTACCAATGGTAAAAGCTTTAAATCTTTGTGTGAAATTTTCTCTATCCTGATTAAGTCTATGGAAATCGAGTGAGACTCTCACAGGAATTTTCTCAAGTTTTTTTGAAACGCCGATTACAATATCGAGTGGTAATTCCTCTTTAAGACTGTAATAACTTGAGATTTGAGTTCCGAGGTTTAACACTGAGAAGCCAATATTAATAAACTGTTCCGGAATTGAATAATGTAATCCAATGTCGGCTGCAATAGCATTTGAAGAACGATCAGCAATACCTGAGTAGATAAATTTAGCATTTACTCCATAATAAAAATTTGCATCGAGTAAGTTTGCATAACCAACAATTAAGGCAAGTTCACCAGCACCAAATTCACCGGTTCTGTTTCCGAATTCATCAGCTTCATCAAAAGTACCGTAATTGATATATCTGACTGCAGCACCAAATCTTCCCAGCTCTTCAATTTCAGTTGAGAAAGAAACACTTGCAAGATTAATATCCATCAAATGTTTTACGAATGAAAAAGAAACCGGATTCTTTTCAAGCATACTTATTCCGGCTGGATTATAAAAAATTACATCGGGATCATCATTGTTTGCAACAAAACTTCCACCAAGTGAAGCAGCTCTCGCACTCATATCAAGTTTAAGAAATTCATAAGTGTTCTGTGCAATACTGCTTGTTGTAATTACTGAAATAATTATTGCTGATAAAATGATTATTCTTTTCATTATTTCTCCAAATTTTCTGGTTCTATTTAACTATATACAAATATAAAGACAAGGGAATTCTTTGGGAAAAATTTATTCATACAAATCTTTTTAATTTTATTTACAGGCTAAACTAACTTTATTCAACAAACTTCAATGAAGTTTTTTATTAAAAGCTAACTTGATTTTATATTTAATTAGTTAAATCAAAGGAATATTTATGAAAAGACAATATCTGAACAGAAGTTTATTCTTCATCTTTCTTTCAATCACATTGATAATTTCATTAGCCTTCATTCCTCCTAAACCTGATGAAGGAATGTTCCCGTTGAGTGATATCAGAAAATTAAATCTCAATGAAAAAGGATTAAAGATTTCAGTTGATGAACTTTATAATCCAAACGGTGTAAGTCTGGTTGATGCACTTGTAAGAATTGGAGGATGTTCCGGCTCGTTTGTTTCAGAAGAAGGTTTAATTATTACAAATCATCACTGTGTTTTCGGAGCTGTTCAGAAAGTAAGTACTGTAGAGAATAATTATCTTGAAAACGGATTTGTTGCTTATTCCCGTGAGCAGGAAATTCCCGCTGAGGGATTAACTGCACGAATAACAGTTTCTTATGAAGATGTTAGTAAAGAAATTTTGGATGCTGCAAATAAAGTTTCAGACATTTCTGATAGAGCAAAAGCAATCTCGAATAAAATTAATGAGATTGTTAAAAGAGAAGAAGCAAAAGACAGTTCCATTAAAGCTGAAGTTTCAGAGATGTTTGTTGGAGAGCAATATGTTTTGTTCAGATATAAAACAATAAATGATATCCGGCTTGTTTATGTTCCTCCAAGAACTATTGGTGAATTTGGCGGCGAATCTGATAACTGGGTTTGGCCAAGGCATACAGGTGATTTTTCTTTCGTGCGTGCTTATGTTGCAGCAGATGGCTCTCCTGCAAAGTATTCTAAAGATAATGTTCCTTTTAAACCTAAAAAGTTTTTAAAAGTAAATCCAAAAGGAATTGATGAAGAAGATTTTGTTTTTATTCTTGGTTATCCGGGCAGAACCTTCAAAAATATGCCGGCAAGATTTGTTGAGTATCATTACAAATATCAACTGCCTTATGTGCAAAGCTTCTTTGCATGGTTAATTAATCTTTACACGAAACGCGGAGAAAATGATCCTGAGTTTGCACTTAATATCTCATCAACCATAAAAAGTCTCGCTAATACGGAAAAAAATTACCGCGGCAAACTTCAGGGAATAAGAAATCTTGATTTAATCAACAAAAAATTTCAGGAAGAAAGACAACTTCAGAATTTCATTCAATCAAATCCTGAGCTGAGAACAAAATATGGAAATCTTTTAAGCGAAATAGATGAATTGTACAAAGACACATTTGAAAGTGGAAGACGAATATTTGTTCTAAACTTTCTGAGAAATTTTGTTTCATATTACAGATTAGCTGATTTGTTTGTTGATTATAAAAATGAAATGATGAAAGATGAAAAAGACAGAAAATCGAATTATAAGAATGAAAATAAAGATAAACTCATCAGTGAAGTAACAAGCATTTATAATAACATCAAACTTGATCTCGAGCCTCAGATAATGAAGAAAATTTTTAGTGATGCTGCTTCTTTTGAAGAGCTAAGTAACATTGAACCTTTTGCATCTTTTCGGACTGCAGAAAATAAAGATGAGTACATAAAAAATCTTATTGATAATACATTCATTTCCGATAAAGATAAATTTTTAGACAATCTCTTCAATGAGAACCTGACGCTTGATAAATTAAATGATGAATTGATAACCATTGCAAAAGAACTTTCTGATTTGCGTTCACAGGAACAAACTAAACAGCAAGTTCGTGACAGCAAAGCCAATTTAATTCTTGCAAAGTTCAACGAAGTAAAACGACTTTGGTTAAATAAAAATTTTATTCCTGACGCAAATAGTACATTAAGACTTACTTACGGATATGTAAGAGGTTATTCGCCTAAAGATGCAACTTATTATTCACCAATTAGTTCACTGAAAGGAATGATTGAAAAATCTTTTGAAGGCGGTGATTATAGAATTTATGAAAAAATAAAAGAGCTTTATGATAACAAAGATTTTGGTTCATTCGTTCATCCGAAATTGAAAGAAGTACCTGTTGCATTCATCTACAATACTGATACAAGTGGTGGAAATTCCGGAAGTCCGATTATGGACGCATACGGAAGATTAGTTGGAGTGAACTTCGACAGATGTTTTGAAGCAACAATAAATGATTATGCCTGGAGTGAATCATACAGCCGTTCAATTGGTGTTGATATAAGATTTGTGCTTTGGGTTGTTCAGAAAATTGGTAATGCAAATTTCCTATTGAAAGAAATGGATATAAATCTTTAAAAATATTGTTAAAATGTTCTATAAATCCGTTTAATAAAACTTTTCAATGTCACACTTATCTATCAGCTAAAGGAGATAACAGTGGAAGTGTGACATTTTTTATTAAATTGGTTTTGAATCTGCTGCTTCTGCTATGTTTAACTCATTTCAGTGAACTCAAAATAAATTGTTGAACTATTTAAACTGTTTTGTCTTTGTTGAGATATTTATTTCAGAACCTTTCTTAACAAGCATAACTCCTGCGATAATCAAAAGTGCAGCAAGTATCATATAAAGATTAAGCTTTTCATCTAAAACCAGCCAACCAAGTAACACAGCAATAATCGGATTGATATAAGCATAAGTAGAAACAAGCGACAATGGTAAATGTTCAATAGCGTAGATGTAAGAACCATATCCGAGGATTGAACCAAATATAATCAGATAACTGAGTGATAAAATTCCTTCCTGACTAAATTTCACTTCCGACAATTCGCCGAGTAAAATTCCAAGTAAAGTCTGAGCAATTCCTGCAACTAACATTTGAACTGCTGCACTCATAAGCGGGTGAATGCTGATTTTTTTATGTTTCGAATAAACCGAGCCAAGCGACCAGGCAACAACTGCTCCAAGGATGCTAAGCACTCCAATGAAATAATCTTTGTTCAACAAATCTCTCCAATTATCTCCGAAGATTGCAGTAACACCAAGCAAACCAAGTAAAAGACCTATTGCAATAAATTTATTCAGTACAGATTTTTTTGAAGCAAGCGAATCAAATCCAACTATCCAGAAAGGTACGGTTGTAATCAGAAGTGCAGCTAAACCACTGCTGATATATTGCTCGCCAGTTACAACCAACCCATTTCCAAATCCAAGCATAAGCAAACCCATTACAGCAATGTGTTTGAGATCGCTTAACTTTGGAAATTTTTTATTCGAAAGCCGAAGCACGGAGACAAAAATTATTCCTGCAACAATCCACCTTATACCAGCGAAGAGCATTGGAGGGATGTGTGCAACTCCGATTCTTATTGCAAGATAAGTTGTACCCCAAACGATGCATACAGAAATCCAGGCAGCATATCCTTTAAATTTATTTTCAGGCATTTGATTTAATGGTTATAATATTCATATTGAAAATACAATTATATATGATTGTAAGTTTTAAGATAAAATCCGATTTTTAAGCAGCAATTCTCAAACAATTAATTTTTATGTCAGAGAACCTAAGAAAAAAAGTATTAAGTTTTATCAGAGCATTTAAGATTCCGTTAATCTATTTGATACTTAGCACAATCTGGATTTTTACTTCTGATACTTTTGTAGAAAACTTAACAACAGATCCCAGAGAACTTACTAAGTTGCAAACAATAAAAGGTTGGATTTTTGTTTTTGCATCTACTTTGGTTTTATATTTTTTAATTAAAAGGGATAGGGATAAAATTGAGCAATCTTTGTTGATCGAAAAATCAGCAAGAGAACAAGCAGAATTAATGAAAAAGAAAATTGCCGAAGAACAGGAAAAAACTAAAATGATAATTGAACATGCTTCTGAAGGAATTTTTATTGCTGATGAAAATGGGCAATATGTGGATGTTAATCCAGTCGGCTGCAGAATGCTTGGATATTCAAAGGAAGAATTACTGCAGAAGAATTTAAGAGAATTAATTTTCTATGATGAAACTGCGAAGCCGCTGGCACTCGATAAATTGATAGAAGGCGAAACAGTAACAGTTGAAAGAAAACTTATAAGAAAAGATGGAAGTATTCTGCACGCAGAAATTGTTGCTAAGATGCTTCCTGATAAAAGATTTCAGGGATTAGTCAGAGACATTTCCGAAAGAAAGCACGCAGAAGATATTCTTAAACAGAGTGAAGAAAGATTTAGAGCATTTTTCTCATCCGATGTAATTGGTACATTCTATGGCGATATATTCGGAAATGTTTTTTCAGCTAACGATGAATTTCTTAGAATTCTTGATCTTACAAAAGAAGATTTTGAAAGAGAAAAAGTAAGAATTCAGGATTTCACTCCCGAAGAATTTCACAATCAGGATGAAGAGAATATTCTTCTTGCAAAAAATCATGGTTCATGTCAACCTTATGAAAAACAGTTTATAAGCAAAAGTGGAAAAAGAGTTTGGGTGTTGGTCGGATTTGTAATTGTCGGAAAAGGAAAAGAAGAAATTCTCGGTTATGTTCTTGACCTCACCAAACTTAAGGAAGCAGAAGAAAATTATAAAAGACTTTATATCGAAAATGAAGAATTACTTCAAAGGCTTCAACTTCATCTTGAAAGAATTCCATTAGCTTACCTTATTCTTGATTCTGATTTTAAGATAAAATTTTTTAATCCCGAAGCAGAAAAAATATTTGGTTATAAGAATGCTGAAGTTCGCGGAAAAGATCCTTATGAATTTCTCATTCCTGAATCATCTAAACCTTTGGTTGATGAAAAGAAAAAAAGATGGCGATTAGGTGATATGAATGCTAATGGAATAAATGAAAATGTTACTAAAGATGGAAGAACAATTTTATGTGAGTGGTATAACACTCCGATTCTGGATGAAGATGGGAATCTGATTGAAGTAATCTCAATGGGAATTGATGTAACTGAAAGAGAAAAATCAAAAGAAGAACTTCTTAAGTCAGAACAAAAATTACGTGCACTCGCATCTCATCTTCAATCAGTAAGAGAAGAAGAAAGAGCTACAATTGCCAGAGAACTTCACGATGAACTTGGTCAGATTTTAACTTCTATCAAAATGAATTTGATGATGATGACAAAACAAGTACTTCAGGATGATGAGTCATTTGATAAGATGATTTTTGAAAATGAAATTAATTCAATGAATGAAATGATTGAACATTCAGTAAGAAGATTAAAAAAACTTATCTCAGAATTAAGACCTGAAGTGCTTGATAATCTCGGTTTAATTCCTGCAGTCGAATGGCTGATTGAACAATTCATTACACGTTCAGGAGTAAAAGTAAATTTCAAAGTTGAAGCTCAAAATTTAATTCTACCTAAGGATAAACAGCTTAATGTTTATCGAATTATTCAGGAATCTCTTACAAATGCTTTAAGACATTCTAAAGCAACTGAGATTAATTTGAGTATATTTGAAACAGGAAATATTCTTAAAATAACAATTCAGGATAACGGCAAAGGTTTCAATCCAGACTTACTGGATCCACTTCATTCAATTGGTATTACCGGAATGAAGGAACGTGCTTTAAGTTTTGGAGCTGAATTAAGTATTCAATCATCATCCGGTAAAGGTACTTCTGTTCTGCTGAGCGTTCCTTTAAACAATAATTAAAGAAGGAACTTATCATGAAGCGGTTAAAAGTTTTCATAGCAGACGATCATCTTCTGATTCGCGAAGGATTAAAAAAAATTCTTTCAGGAGAAAAAGAATTTATCGTCGTTGGTGAATCGGGCGATCCTGATGAAGTTCTGGATTTTATAAATGAGAACGAGGTTGATATTCTCATCCTCGATCTGAATATGCCCGGCAGAAGCGGATTAGATGTGTTGAAGCATATAAAAAAAATAAAACCTGAAACTAAAGTTCTGATTTTAAGTATGTATCCTGAAGATCAATTTGGAGAAAGAACAATTAAAGCTGGTGCATCCGGTTATATAACTAAAGAGTCTGCATCAGATGAATTACTAAATGCTTTAAAGAAAATAGCAAAAGGCGGTAATTATATTAGTCCGGCCTTTGCAGAAAAATTATTATATAAAATAAAAAGTGTTAATGAACACAAACCACACGAATTACTTTCAGATCGCGAACTTCAGATTATGATTCTTATGGCAAAAGGTAAAACACAAGTTGAAATATCAAATGAACTGGCGCTCAGCACAAGTACTGTTAACACCTACCGTTCAAGAATTCTTGAGAAGTTGAAACTCAAATCAAATGCTGAAATTATCCGCTATGCACTACAAAACAATTTACTGTAAAAATTTTTTGTCGTAAAAATACTACAAGCAAATCAGATTTTGTCCAGAGGCATTCATCAAAAAAAATTGTTAAATAACATCAGAAAAATTTGATGTTATGAAAAAGTTAAAACTATATCTGGTTGATGATTCTCCTTATGTTAGAAGAAGTTTGGTTAGGGTATTAAATGAAATTAAAAATGTTGAGTTAATTGGTGAGGGGGAGAATCTAAAAAACGCAATTGAGTTTCTTACGAAACACAAACCTGATGTTTGCATTTTCGATTATAACCTTCCTGATGGAACTGCCATTGATTTAATAAAATATTCCAGGAATGCTAATGATAAAGTGGTAAATGTAGTAATCTCAAACATTGCTGATGAAAAGCTGAAAAAGATTATTCTAAAATCCGGAGCCGATTATTTTTTTGATAAATCTGAAGAGATAGATGAATTAACCTCACTTATTGAGAAACTTGCCTCACAAGCCTGAATTTGCATAACATATTTCTGAAAATTAGCTTGACAAAGAAGAGGTGCAGCATTATTTTTGAACGCAATTTTTGAAGAAATTCCGCGATAGCTCAATGGTGGAGCATCCGGCTGTTAACCGGAGGGTTGCAGGTTCGAGTCCTGCTCGCGGAGCCAAGGTTCTCAGAGTTTTGCAGGTTCGATCCGTTAGCTAACGGACTGCTCGCGGAGCCAAAACCCCAGTAAAAAACACTGGGGTTTTTTATTATGTACACAGTATATGCAATTTATTCAGAACAGTTCAACAAAATTTACATTGGACAAACAGAAAACCTTGAAAGAAGGATGTTTGAGCATAATAATGGACTGTTATCATTCTATTCAAAAAGATATAAACCCTGGAAGGTTGTTTACACGGAAGAATACCCAACAAGAGCAGAAGCGATGAAGCGGGAGAGACAATTAAAATCACAAAAGGGGAGAGAATTTATTTGGAAGATAATTAGAGAAAAGTATCAGATATAAATTCATCAGGTTGCAGGTTCGATC
>Ga0272446_1005376_pt1 | contig 14210 bp, 11 predicted proteins | sample YNPCB0061_FD_194587 | JGI IMG/M metagenome (GOLD analysis project Ga0272446, IMG submission 194587) | Hot spring microbial mat communities from Yellowstone National Park, WY, United States - YNP-CB-006-1 | ecosystem: Environmental > Aquatic > Thermal springs > Hot (42-90C) > Sediment | place...
CCTTGCACGGCAAGACAGTCTTCCGCTTGGGCTACGGCATCTTTTACGGCCCGGGTCAGATCGATGACGTGAATGCGGCCATCGACAGCATCCCCGAAACCTACACCTTGTCCAGTTCCGACCAGCCCCTGCTGTCCTTTCCCGCGGCCCAATATCTTGGGCAGGCGAAATCCACCGGCGTCTCGGCGCGGGCGCTCCAACGGGACCGCCGCGAGGGATACAGCCAGCAGTGGACCTTCGCCATCCAGCAGGAGCTCCCCATGCGGTTCGTGCTGCAAACCGCCTACGTCGGCGGCAACGGGCACCACTTGTTCGGCCGCTCCTTCATCAACACCATTAACCCGGCCACCGGCGTGCGGCCCTATCCCAACTTCAGCAACGTCGACATCAAGACCAACGACGGCAACAGCAGCATGAATGCGCTCCAAGTTTCGCTCACCCGGCCCATGCACCGCGGCTTCCTCTGGCAGACTCAATACATGTGGTCGCACAACATCAACGACAACGCCGGAGCCGGCGACGGCGGCAACCGCATGATCTCCGCCTGCCGCCGTTGCGACCGCGGCGACGCGCCCTGGGATATCCGGCATACGGTCACGATCAACTCGATCTACGAGCTGCCCTTCGGCAAAGGCCGCCGCTATGCGCTGCCGGGCAGGATGGCCGATGCAGTCCTGGGCGGCTGGAGCCTGAGCGGCTTCTTCACCGCGCGCACCGCTCTGCCCTTCGACGCGACCGTCAGCCGCAGCGCCTCGTCGCTCCCCGACGGCGTCGTCAGCACGCCCGGCCGCAGCGCCCCGGCGCAAAGACCCAATTTTGTTCCGGGCCAGAGCCTGTATGCCCCGGTCAAGTCTCCGCTGGGATGGCTGAACCCCGCCGCCTTTGCGGTCCCGCCTTCCAGGACTTGGGGCACGCTGCCCCGCAGCGCCCTGCGCGGACCCGGCCTGTGGCAAATGGACGTGGCTGTCGGCAAGCAGGCAAAGCTGGCCGAACGGCACGCCCTGGAATTCCGCGCCGAGATGTTCAACCTCTTCAACCGCGCGCAATACGGCAACCCCAACGCCAATTTCTCGAATCTCGGAACCTTTGGGACCATCACCTCGGTGGTGAACAACAACCCCACCGGCTCCGGCGGTCCCCGCCAGATTCAGCTCATGCTCCGCTACAGGTTCTAACGCTCATGAAAAAGTTCTGGTTGATGTGGATCACGGCCGCTGCCCTCGCGGCGGCGGCCGTGACAGTGGTCGAGATTCAACCGGCGGTGGAAACGGAGCCGGTGGCTCAGGACGTCGACGATCCGTCCATCTGGATTCACCCCAAAGACCCGGCGCGCAGCCTCATTGTCGCCACGGTTAAGCGTCCGCGGCCGGATGGCGCGCTCGCCGTCTACACCCTGGACGGAAAGTTGGTCGAAACCGTGGGCAATCTGGACCGGCCCAATAACGTCGACATTCTCGGCGATATCTGCGTCGCCACCGAGCGGCTCCAGCGCCGCCTTCTGGTCTATCGGGTCTCCGAGGAAAAGCCGCATCTGCGGCCCATCGGCGCCGTGCCGGTCTTCGAGGGCGAACAGGGCGAGACGGGCGCGCCCATGGGCATCGCCCTGTATCAGCGGAAGCGGGACAAGGCGCTGTTCGCCATCGTCAGCCGCAAGACGGGCCCCGCCGACGGATACCTCTGGCAGTACCAATTGCAGATCCGCGGCAACCGGGTGGACGGCCGGAAGGTGCGGGCCTTCGGCGCCTTCTCGGGCCAGGGCGAGATCGAAGCGGTGGCCGTCGACCCGGAGCGCGAGCTCATCTACTACGCCGACGAAGACTGCTGCGTCCTGGCCTACCCCGCCGACCCGGACCATCCCCAAGCCGCCCGCCCCACAGCCCGCTTTGCCGAGCAGGGCTTCGCAGGCAATCGCGAGGGCATTGCCGTAGCCGGGCCGTATGTAATTGTGACCGATCAACTCGATCCTCGCAGCGAGTATCACGTCTACCGCCGCTCCGACTGGCAGCCGGTGGCCGTCTGGCGGGGCACGGCGCAATCGACCGACGGGATCGACGCGGTCGCCCGCCCGATGGGACCCCGGTTCCCCCGGGGTTTCCTGGTGGCCATGAACAACGCCGCGCATAACTTCCACCTGTACGCCTGGCCGGAGTAGACCGGTTGAAATTTGGACTATACTGGTTTTGGGCGCCCGTAGCTCAGTCTGGATAGAGCGCTTGCCTCCGGAGCAAGAGGTCAGAGGTTCGAATCCTCTCGGGCGTACCAGCCCCCCGCGCGATCGCCTGCCCACCTCCGCTCCGCCCTTCGCTAGAATGATCCCCGGTGACCACGACCCACATCCCCCGCCCCATCCTCCGCCGAATCCGTGAGATCCGGAACGATCACCGCAGCGGGTCCATCGCGCTTGCGCGCCGCGCGGGAGAGACTCTGGCCCAATTGACCCCCCCGCCGGCGCACCGCGCCGATTTCCACCGGCAGCTTGTTCTGGTCTGCCGTGCCTTAGTCTCCGCTCAGCCGCAAATGGCCGCGATTTTGAACCTTTGCAACGCGGCCCTGCGGGCAGCCGGGGACTCTTCGGACGCAGCCGCCGCCCGCGCCTCCGTCCGCGCCGCCGTCGACGAGTTCTTGCGAGCCGCACAAGAGGCTGCAAAACAGATTGCTCAGTCGGCCGCAGCTTTGATCTCAGACGGGATGACGGTCGCGACCCACTCCTACAGCTCGGCCGTCCGCGATGCGCTTCTCAATGCCGCCGCCGGCGGCCGCAAGTTCCGGGTGGTGGTCACCGAGTCGCGACCGTTGCTGGAGGGAGTCGCTCTGGCCAAAGAACTGGCCTCCGCCGGAATTCCAGTAACGCTGGGCGTGGACGCCGCCATGGCGCTCCTGCTAGGAGACGCGGACCTGGTCTTGGTTGGCGCGGATGCGGTCACGGAAACGTTTCTCCTCAACAAGGCCGGAACCTTTCCGGCAGCGCTTCTTGCGCGCCGGCAAGGCATCCGTTTCTTTGCACTGGCCGGATCGGAGAAGTTTGCGCCTCGAAGCTGCCGCCTGCCTTCAGAGATTGCAAAACCGCCCTCGGAAGTCCTCCCAAGGGCGCCCCGCGGCGTCGAAATCCGGAACCTGTACTTCGACCAAACCCCGCTCAAGCTGGTAACCGCCCTCGTCACGGAGAAGGGCCCCCTGGATCCAAAGCAGGCAGTCCGCCTCCCCCGGAAGCTTTCTCTGCATCCCGCCTTGATGAGCGCCGATCAGGCACGACAAATCCCTGAAGAGTGAGTGCCGGAGGCCGCGCTGCTGGGCAATGTAAACTGTTTACAATGATGTCAGTTCAAGAGCTTGCGCGCTTTGAGCATGTTCAGGATATCTTGGCCCAGCCGGAGGCAGTCGAGCGGACCGTAGCTGCTCTTCAAAACGCCCGCCCGCCGGAACCCTTCCCCGCGGATCTCGCCTCCGGCAGATTCCGCCGGCTGGTGCTGACCGGCATGGGCGCGTCGTTTCATGCCCTCTACCCGCTCCATCTCAGCCTGACCGCCCACGGCGCCCCGTCTCTGGTGGTGGAAACCTCGGAGCTGATCCACTATCAGACCAGATTGTTGTCTCCGGATTCGCTCGTGATCGCCGTGTCGCAATCGGGCCGCAGCGCGGAGATCCTGCGACTGATCGAAGCCGCTGCCGGCAAGCTCCCCCTCATCGCGGTGAGCAACTCCTCGGACTCCCCGCTGGCCAAAAACTCCGCCTTCGCAGTCCTGACCCAGGCGGGCAGGGAATCCTCGGTTTCCACCAAGACCTACGTGGCCACTCTGGCCGCGCTGGAATGGCTGGGAGCGGCCCTGTGCGGCCTCGAGCCCGGCCCCAAGCTGGCAGCCGTCGCCAGTGCGCTTCCCGCCATGCGGGAATACCTCGCGCGGTGGGAAGATAACGTCCAGTTTCTCGTGGACTGGCTCGCGCCCGTGCGGCACATCTACCTGGCCGGCCGCGGGCCGTCTCTCGCATCGGCTTGCGAGGGCGGCCTCGTGCTCAAAGAAGCGGCGCACTTCCCCGCCGAGGGCATGGGCTGCGCCGAGTTTCGCCACGGACCGCTGGACATGGCCGGCGAGGGAATCCTCGTCTGCGTGTTCGCGGGCGAACCGCGCACGGCCGCGCTGAACCGCCGCCTTGGGCAAGACGTGGAGGCCGCCGGAGGCATGTCCGCCTGGATCGGACCGGACAGCGCGCCGGCTCCCTTCCGTATCCCCGAGGTCGCTCCGGAGGCGCGGCCTTTGCTGGAAATCCTCCCGGTCCAGATGATCTCACTGGCGCTGTCCGCCCGAGCCGGCCGCGAGCCGGGCCGCTTCGCCCGCTTGGGCAAGGTCACCGCGGAGGAATAGCCCGCGCGGCCTCAGGGAAGCATCGGAAACAGACGGCGGATTTCCTTCTCATCCGGCTGGCGGCCGTATTCGCAGATCTCAAACGCCTCCGCGTGGCGAATGGAGCGCGCTCTTTCCGGCCCATACCATTTCTCCAGCGCCGCGCGTACGGCGGGGCGGATCTCCTGAGTGTAGCGCTTGGATAGCCACCCCAGCCGCGCCGCGGGGTCCTTCGGAACCTGAGGAAGTATCCCATCCACCCAGGGAAGCCATTCGTACACCTGAGAGACATGCGCGTCAAGCGCCGAAATCTTCTTTTCGAAAACTCCGTCGATGGCGACGGCCACATCCGGCCGGAATGGATTGGGCCGCTGGAAGGAGTCCTCGAAATACAGAAACACGGGATTCCGGCGCAGCGGCGGCGTGTCCGGACAGAGGTTCGGCACAACCACCATGTAAGCCGCGTCCTGTATCAGCATCCCGGTGTAACGGTGGTCCGGGTGATAGTCGTTCGGGCGCGGTCCCAGCACAACGTCCGCCCTCCACTGCCGGATGCGCCGGATGATCTCCTCGCGGACCTTGAGCGTGGGCAACAGCTCGCCGTCATGGTTGTCGAGCACCTCGTACTCGGCAATCCCAAGCCGCCGCCCGGCCTCCTGCGCCTCCGCCCGGCGGCGTTTCGCCAGCGCCCCGCCGCCCTGCTCCTGATGCCCCGCGTCGCCGTTGGTCACCGAGACAAACTTCACCGCGTGACCGAGAGCGGCAAGCTGCGCCGCCGTGCCGCCAAAGTTAATCTCACAGTCGTCGGGATGCGCCCCGAAAGCGATCACGCGGATTGAAGTGTCCTGAGCCAACATCAGACCTGCAAAAAGGAGACCTGCTACCAGCTTGCCCATAAAGATCCTCGCTTTCAACTGTTCAGTGTATGCGGACTGCGGCGCAGCCGGGTGCGGCTCAAGCCGGACAAGTCTTCTCCAAAATCGCTCTCCCCTCGTGCAACTTGCTTGCCCGGGCGCCCCCGCGCCCGTCGGCCCAGTGTTCACAAGTCCGTCCGGCTGGAAGCCGCGGCTTAACGCATCCCGAAAATACCCAAGAAGTTTACTTGCGCTTTGCCGATGGCAGGTTATACTACAGGTGCATCCTTTTTCTGGGCATCTAAATTTCCGGCGCGGCGAATCGCGTCCGGTTCCGGCTAGGAGGTCAGAGTAATGCGAACGTGGATAGCAAAAGGGCTAAGTGTGTGCGCGCTTTTCGCGTTAGTCGTAATGGGCGCAGCAGCACAAGGCTCGTACAAAGTTACAGTGCCGTTTAAGTTCATGATCAACAACGTGAGCTATGAAGCAGGCACCTATTATTTGAACCCGCAAATGGGCGGCGCGCGGATCGAAATCCGCGACGAACGCCAGAAGCCGATGGCGCAACTCGCGGTGCTGGGCCGCTTGACCGCCAAGGCCAATGCGGAAAAAGGCAAAGGCACCCGCCTGGTCTTTGACGAAACGGCCGGGCAAGTGCGCCATCTTTCCGAGATCTGGATCGCGGGCAACGACGGCTTTGTCGTCCGCACAACCTCGGAAAAACATGCTCATGTGACGGCCCCCGCCGAACAGGGCGCAACGCCCTAGCGGGAATAGTTACTCCCACTCAATCGTGGCCGGCGGCTTGTGAGTAAGGTCGTAGAATACCGCGCACACGCCCGGGAGGGAAAGCAGCTCGCCGGCCATCCGGCTCAGCAATTCGGACGGCATGGCGGCCGACTCGGCGGTCATGCCGTCCACCGAATCCACCGGCCGCAGCACGACGGAATCCGGTGCGCTGGATGTGCCCACGGGGATCAAGATCACCGGGAACTGCCACACCGTGCGGTCGTAGCCGCTCTGGCAGGATAACCGGCGTACTACGGCGTCCGCGCGCCGCAGCCGCTCCAGCCGCACCCGGTCCAGGCCGCCACGCGTCCCCGTCATCTGCTCCAAAGGAACGCGCGAGTCCACCAGCGCCACAATGCGGTTGATGCCGGGCAGCTGGTTGATTAGGGCGGTCGCCTGGCGCTGTAAGCTTCCGGCGCTGGAAGGCGAAGCTTCCAGGCACAGCACGTTGGCATAGCTCCGGCTGTCGCCCTGCACGCCCACCGAGCGCACGGGCAACATCCACCCGTTCGCGCCTCGGCCCAGCGGAGCTGCCTCCCGTGAGCATAGGCAGCGCACGGCAAGTCCGGGGCCTGGAAACGGGTGGCGGTCCAAAAGCTCGCCGGGCAGGCCCAGCTCGCGGCCCACCGCGCGCACCTCGTCCTTGTAAAGCAGACGGATCGGCTCCAAAACCCGGTTCTCTTCCATCAGACGTTGGATGGCGGGCACTCGGTTGTGGTGCGTCTTGATTACGGCGGCCTTCTCCGTTCCGCCGGATTCGATGGTGTCCGGGTAAATCGTGCCCTGGCCCAGAATCCACTGCTCATCCAGCACATGGCAGGCGTCCAGCGCCTCCTGCTGGATGCGGACAAACTCTTCTCCGATGATTTGCCGCTTCTGTTCCGGTTCGTAGACGCCTTCCAAAGCGCCCAGGAAGCGTTCCTGAGCGTCGAGGACGGCGAACGCGCCGCTGTGCGGCTGGAATATCCCGCGGACAAACTCGGTCTCTCCCTCGCGCATCAGCCCGGTGTCCACGTAGACTCCGCGCACCCGCCCTGGCCCCAACGCCCGCAGGCACAAGGTGAAGGCGACGGTGGAGTCCACGCCGCCGCTGACGAAGAAGAACACCTTGCGCTCCCCCGCCGTCTCGCGGATGCCCTCCTCCAGCATGGCGGCGCGCCCGGCCGGGTTCCAGTCCCGGCGGCAGCCGCAGATCCGGAATAAGAAGTTCGAGAGGATCTGGGTTCCGTGCCGCGTGTGCGCGACCTCCGGATGAAACTGCACGCCGTAGAGCTGATTTCCCGCGTGCGCCATCGCGGCCACCGTGCAGGAACTCGTGTGCGCCAGCCGCTGAAAACCTGGCGGCAATACGCTCACCGTATCCCGGTGGCTCATCCAGACTTGCTGGCGGGGCGGCAGATCCGCCAACAGCAGACCCGGAGCATCCACCTCAAGCTCGGCCAGGCCGAACTCGCCCTCTTGCCCCCGCTCGACTCTGCCGCCGAGCAGATGCGCCATCAGCTGCTGGCCGTAGCAGATGCCGAGGACCGGCGCCCCCAGCGAGAGCAGTGCGCGGTCAATCTGCGGGCTGCCTTCCTCATAGACGCTGGCGGGACCTCCCGATAAAATCACGCCCCGCCGCCCGCGCAGCGACGCGGCCGGAGTCTCGCTCGGCCGCACTTCGCAGTACACGCCCAGGTCGCGTACTTTGCGGGAAATCAGGTGGCAGTATTGGCCTCCCGCATCAAGAACCGTAATCTGCGGCTCGGGAGCGCTCAGCGGTTCGGTCACGCGGCTACTTCGAGTTTCGCTGGGCCAGCATCCGCTTGGCCGTCTCCAGCAGCGCCTTGGCTTTCGGCATCGCCTCGATCGCCTTGGCGACCTCGGGATCCGACTCCACCTCCACCCGGTTGGCCTCGTCGATGCTGAAGGCGTAAGCGTAAACTTCGCGCTTCAACTGCGTCCGCAGCCAGTCGCGGTTGGCGGCGTACTCCGCCTCCGTGAAGCTAATCCCCGACTCCAGCAGGAACCGGTGAAACTCGTTCTCGATCGTCGCGTCCGGCTCCCAGTTCCGGGGCAGCTTCGCGTCGCTGGCGCCGAAATACTTGGCTGTGAAGTTGAAAAATGCCGCTTGCTGGAGAAGTTCAATCTGGAACCGGTTCAGCTTGGGAGGCGTGAACTTCTCGTCGGGAGCAATGCCGCCGCCGCCGTACACCGTCCGCCCGCTGTCCGTCATCTTGACGTCTTCGGAGTTCTGCGTGCCGGTGTTCTTGCGGTAGTAGTAGTCGAAGAACGACATGCTCGAATAGTCGCGCTGAATCAGCCGCCCGCTCGGCGTGTAGTACTTCGCAGTGGTGAGCGCCAGCCCGGTGTTCTCCGAAAGCGGGTAGACCGTCTGCACCAGCCCCTTGCCGAAGGTGTTGTCCCCGAGGATCCAACCCCGGTCGTGGTCCTGCAACGCGCCCGCCACAATTTCCGCCGCCGAAGCCGAGTAGCGGTTCACCAGCACCACGATGGGATAATCGCGGCCGCCGTCCCCGTTCACCGCTTCATAACGGCGCTCCTTGGAAGCTCGGCCCCGGTGGGACACGATGAGCTGCCCTTTCTTCAGGAACCGGTCCGCCACCGCCACGCCCTCGTTGAGCAGCCCGCCCGGATTGTTCCGCAGATCGAGGATCAGCCCCTTGATGTTCTCCTCGCCCAGCCGCCGCAAGTGCTCATCCAATTCCCGGCTGGTCGTCTCGTTGAACTGGGCGATCTGAATGTAGGCGATCCCTGGGCGGATAAAGTACGCGTCCGGCACGCTCTTGCGCGAAATCGCGTCGCGCTTGACCTCGAACACCAGCGGCTCGTCCTTCCCCTGGCGCACCACCGTAACCTTCACCGTCGTGCCGCGCGGCCCCTTCAGCAGGTCCGCCACCTCGGAGGTGGACAAGCCCTCGGTGGACTTGTCGCCGACGGCGATGATCACGTCGCCGGGGCGCAGCCCCGCCTTGTAAGCGGGCATCCCCGTGAAGACCTCCATGACCAGCGTCTTGTTGTTGCGCGCCCCCACCTTCATGCCCACGCCGAAATACTGGCCGCGCTGGTCCTCGCGCAGGAGCTGAAAATCGCGGGGATCGAAAAAGCTGGAGTGCGGGTCCAGCGTGCGGAGCATCCCGGGAATCGCCCCCCGGTAGATCGCTTTGTCGGGATCCAACGGCTCCGCATAGTTCCGTTCCACCATGCTGTAGATGGAGGCGAACGTGCGGACGCTCGCTTCGATGTCGTCCCGCGAGGCGGCGGATGCGCCCGCCAGCCCCGGAGCGTAAATCCCGCCCACAACGGAGCACGCCGCAATCACCAGCGGGGCGAGCAAGAAAAGCCTGCGTGAAGATTTCATTGGGATCCCATCCCCGGCACTCCCCATTATATCTCAGCCGCCGGGGAGGCCCGCCCTCTCAACCGAGTTTGGATTTGCGGACCGGAATCGCCGTTTCCGAGCGCACGCCCTTGCGATTGTTCACCCCCAGCCGGCGCACGTGGTCGCTCACGCATACCAGGAACATCGGCTGCCGGGCGTTCTTCAAGATGTCGATGACCCGCTCGTGCCGGTCTTCCAGATAGATGTTCTTTCCGTCGGTCAGCAGGTGCAAATCCGAAGAACCCTGGATCACCTCGCTCAGGCGGCGGTTCATGTCCTTCTGGAGGTGGCGGATCACCCGCCGCAGCTTCTGAAGCGAGAAGCCCTTGCGCCGCAGCTCGGCGATCAGCGCAACCTCCAACACCTCCTCGGGAGTATACAAGCGGCGGTGTCCTTGATGCCGGGGACTCACCACGTGCTTCTCATCCCACCATTGCAATTGCCGCAGACTGACGCGTGCGATCTTGGCGACTTCGCTGCTGGAGTAAACGGGACCTTCCGGGTCCGGGGCTTGACGGGTTTTTCGTATCGGCTTGAGCATTTTGGACCGCGTTTCCAAAGCTGAAAAGTGGCGACTCTCAGATTGTACTCGACTGAGAGGCATTGTCAATAGGCCGTTTGGTTAAAATTGGCGCGGCGCCGCCCCCGGCCGCTCCGCCCCGGCCCAAACCGCCCGGCTGGCTCCTCGGCCAAACACAAGGAACTCCTTTCGTTTGAAACAGATCCGAACTCTTGTGTTTTCTCAGGCCGTCCCCGCTCCCGCTCCTAATGCGGATGCGCGTCCTCCAGATACGTGTAGCCCTGGAGGCCCTCCTCGTAAAACCGCAGCAGCCGCCCCGACTCCTCGTAGCCGATCCGCCCTTCCCGCACCGCCGCCTCGACGTCCCGCCGGAAGCTCGCCAGCAGGCTCTCGGAGTTGAACTGGACGTAGTCCAGCACCTCCCGCACCGTGTCCCCCTTGATCACCTTCTCCAGAATCACCCCGCCGTTCTCATCCAGGCTGACATGCACGGCGTTGGTGTCCCCGAACAGGTTGTGCAGATCGCCCAGAATCTCCTGGTAGGCCCCCACCAGAAACGCACCCAAGTAATACGGCTCGCCGTTGAAAGCGTGCAACGGCAGCGTGCGCTTAACGTCGCGCCGGTCGATAAACTGATCGATCTTCCCGTCGGAGTCGCACGAGATGTCCCCTAAGATCGCGTGGCGCGTGGGCTGTTCATTCAGCCGGTGAATCGGCATGATCGGGAACAACTGCTTCACCGCCCAACTGTCGGGAAGGCTCTGGAATAAGGAGAAGTTGCCGAAGTAAGTGTCGGCCAGCATGGCGTCCAGCGGCTCCAGCTCCTCCGGGAACTCCTCCAACTCCTTGGCGAACTTCTGAACCTTGCGGCAGATCGCCCAGAAGAGATTTTCCGCGATGCACCGCTGCTCCAGCGGAAGATAGCCCAGGCTGAACAGATTCAGCGCGGCGTCGAGCGCCTGCTGCGCGTCGTGGTATCCCTCCAGCAGATTCTTGGAGCTCAGCGATTGGTAGGTCTCCAGTAGATCCATCAGCGGCTGCTCGACGTCCTCCGGCAGCTCCCGCGGAATCTCCTCCTCGCCGAGCCCGCTCGTCCCCAGGATGTTGAACACCAGCACGCTGTGATAGGCCGCCACCGCCCGCCCGCTCTCGGAAATGATGGTCGGGTGCGCCACGCCGGCTTCGTCGCAAACGCTTTGAATGTGGTAAACCACGTCGTTGGCGTATTCCTGAAGCGTGTAGTTCACGCTCGACTCGAAATCGGTCTGCGAACCGTCGTAGTCGATCCCCAGGCCGCCGCCGACGTCGATATAGCGCAGTCCCGCGCCCTCGCGCCGGAGCTCCACGTAAATCCGCGCGGCTTCGATCACCGCGGCCTTAATCAGCCGGATGTTGGTGATCTGGCTTCCCAGGTGGAAATGGACCAGCTCCAGGCAATCCGCCATGCCGCAATCCTTCAGGTGCTGGAGCGCCCGGCGCACCTCCGTGGCCGTCAGGCCGAACTTGGAGCGGTACCCTCCCGAGCTCCGCCAGCGGCCCGAACCCCGGCTGGCCAGCTTTAACCGCACGCCGATCCTCGGGCGCACCCCCAGCCGCCGCGCATGCCGGACCAGAAGGTCCACCTCCGTGTACTTCTCGATGACGGGAATGATGTTCCGGCCGATCTTCGTGGCCAGCATCACCATCTCGATGTACTCGTCGTCCTTGAAGCCGTTGCAGATGATCGGGGTCTGGTTGTCGGCCACCGCCAGCACGGCCAGCAGCTCGGGCTTGGAGCCGGCTTCCAGGCCAAAGCGGAACGGGCGGCCGAACCGGAATACTTCCTCAACCACCTGGCGCTGCTGGTTGACTTTGATGGGATACACGCAGCAGTAGCTTCCCTGATAGCCGTGTTCCTGGATGGCCCGCTGAAACGCGTCATGAATTTCGCCGAGCCGGTGTTTGAGAATATCCGCGAACCGGATCAGGATGGGCAGCGGAATGCCGCGCAACAGCAGCTCGTCCACGAGCTGCTTTAGGTCGATCGAGCGGGTCGGATCCTTGGTGGGGTGAACGAGCAAGTGGCCTTGCTCGCCGACCGAAAAGTAGCCCTGCCCCCAGCGGGGCACGTCGTACAGCTCGGACGCGTCAGAGACCGTCCATCGCTCGGCGGGCTCGCGAACCAGGGTGCCCTCGGGTAGACGCAGGTTCAATTCACCTCCTAGACTTCAAGTTTCCAACGAAACCCGCTCCAGGGGCAACAGAAATTTTCTTCACCAACCGGCGCCGCGCCTTTCCGGCCCCGCCCCCTCCCGGTTGCTTGCCCCGCCCGCGGCGGCCGGTTTACCGTAGAAGTTTAGCCGGAGGAGAGTGGAATGGCGGAAAAGTCCGGGCCGCTGGTGGCGGTCCTCATGGGCAGCAAATCAGACTGGGATACGATGCGGCACGCCTCGGAGACGCTGGCCAAGTTCGGCGTGGCGCATGAGTGCCGCGTTCTTTCGGCGCACCGCACTCCCGCCCAAACCGCCGAGTACGTGTCCTCGGCCGAAGGCCGCGGGATCGAGGTGATCATCGCTGCGGCCGGCGGCGCGGCGCACCTGGCGGGTGTAGCCGCCGCGCATACCGTGCTGCCGGTCCTCGGTGTGCCCATCGAGAGCCCCTCGCTGAAGGGCCTGGACTCGCTGCTCTCGATGGTCCAGATGCCCGGCGGCATCCCCGTCGGAACGCTGGCGATCGGCAAGCCGGGCGCCGTCAACGCAGCTCTTCTGGCGGTGGCGATACTGGCCTTGTCCCGCCCTGATCTGCGCCGGCGGCTGCATGAGTTCCGGCAGGAGCAGGCGCAGCAAGTTCTGAGCGCCACTCTTCTCTAGAATCGGTTGGTCGCGCAGGCGGCCTCCGCTCCGTCGCCGCAGCCGGAGTTCGCGCTGAGCCTGTGCCGAGAGAAGACAGCAGGCGGCAACTCTCATGCGGCTGCGCCGACCTCGCCGGATCGTTCTTGAAGGGCTTGGAAGCGGCCGATGACAATACCGCCGCTGGACCACAATGGCCCCGGTGGTGGACAGGTTCTGGCGCATGCCGGAGCGTTTGAGGAGAGTGCCGGCGAATCCGTTGCAGGCGCGTACGCCGGAAAGGTGACCTGAACGATTTCACGGCGCCTTTTGACGCCCCGCGCGCGACGGATTGCGCACGGCCCGCCCGGCGGTTTAAACTGTAGGATGTCGGGGCGTGGCTCAGCCTGGCTAGAGCGCCTGGTTCGGGACCAGGAGGTCGGTGGTTCAAATCCACTCGCCCCGACCATTTCTTTTTCTTCTCCGCTGTTCCACGTCGTTTGAAGTTATCCCATCGCCGTCGCGGGCCGAGCCGCTCCTCCCCCCTACCCTCTGCTCACACCAATGCCATGCCCTGTAGGGGCGGACCAGCGTGTCCGCCCCCTCCGTGGGGCACGCCGCGACGCTTGCCACACCGGCAATTCTTGTGGAGCAAGCCGCCAGGCTTGCCATGCCGGCGGTCGCGCCGGCAGAGCAACATACACCCGAGCTGCACGGGAGTTCCAATCGCCATCCGCCGCCAAGATTGGTGGCGTGGCCCGCACGACTGCGCGCTCCACCTCAACCCGCCGCCGCAAGGTGGAGCATGCCGCCAGGCTTGCCATGCCGGCGGTCACGCCGGCAGAGCCACCCAATCTCGAGCTGTGCGGCTGTTCCATCGCCATCCAGTCCGCATGACTGCGCACTCCACCTCAACCCGCCGCCCCCTCTTTTCCCATCTCCGTGTCCTCCGTGTTCTCCGTGGTTTGCTTTTCTCCGTGCCCTCCGTGTCGTGTCCGATGTGGGGCAGGCTTTCTAGCCTGCGGCCGGCTTTCCAGCCGGCCTGGGCACCCTTTACCCACGGCCTCTCCTCCACCCAATCGCCCCGCCGCCCCAAGTGGAGCAAGCCGCCAGGCTTGCCATGCCGGCACTTCTTGTGGAGCAAGCCGCCAGGCTTGCCATGCCGGCGGTCACGCCGGCAGAGCCACACACACGCCACACGTACGGGGTTTCCGAATGCCATCCAGCCCGCACGCCTCCGCACTCCACCTCAACCCGCCCCCTCTCTTCCTATCTCCGTGTTCTCTGTGCCCTCTGTGGTTTGGTTTTCTCCGTGTTCTCTGTGGTTTGTTTTTCCTGTGCCCTCCCCACCCCCAGTCACAACCTTCCCCAAATCTTTTTCCCTTTCCTTTTCAACCACTTCCCAACTCCCCCTTTCTCCTTCTCTTGCTCCTATCTTGTATGTTGAAAGTGAAAGGTGCGGCTGACGCCCTCGTGGGGGCCCGCACTGCGGACGGCGCAAGTCCCGGGCAACAGCGC
>Ga0272446_1005377_pt1 | contig 14208 bp, 10 predicted proteins | sample YNPCB0061_FD_194587 | JGI IMG/M metagenome (GOLD analysis project Ga0272446, IMG submission 194587) | Hot spring microbial mat communities from Yellowstone National Park, WY, United States - YNP-CB-006-1 | ecosystem: Environmental > Aquatic > Thermal springs > Hot (42-90C) > Sediment | place...
AACTCCACCGGAGAACTAGGCCGCGCCTTGGCTGTCTGCGAACGCGAACGCAGCAGACCGACGGTGAAGTGGAAGGTGCTACCCTGGCCTGGCTCACTCTCCAGCCAGATGCGGCCCTTCATGGCCTGGACAAGTCTGGCGGAGATGGTCAATCCCAGACCCGTGCCGCCGTAGCGACGGGTGGTAGAACTGTCTGCCTGCGTGAAGGGCTGGAAGATGAGTCGCTGCCGATCCGGCGGAATACCGATCCCGGTGTCGCGCACCAGAAAGTGCAGAACCACCTCGCGATCGGTTGCCGACTCCAGTTGCACATCCACGGCCACCTCACCGCGTTCGGTGAACTTGATGGCATTACCCACCAGATTGACCAGAACCTGCTGGAGTCGCCCTGGATCGCCCAGCAGATTGTCGGGAACGTCAGCGGCAACGTGATAGGTCAGTTCCAGCCCTTGGGCCGCCGCGCGCTGGCCTTGCGGCATCAAGGCGGTTCCCAGAATCTCATCGAGGCTGAATTCCACCTCATCGAAGTCGAGTTTGCCGGCCTCGATCTTGGAGAAATCGAGGATGTCGTTGAGCAGACGCAGCAGCGACTCTCCCGACTCCTGAACCATCTCCAGGTAACGGCGTTGCTCGGGCGTCAACTCACTTTCCAGCGTCAAGGCGGTCAGCCCGAGGATACCGTTCATGGGCGTGCGAATTTCATGGCTCATGTTGGCCAGGAATTCGCTCTTAGCTTGGTTGGCCGACTCCGCGGCCTCTTTGGCACGCAGCAGGGCATCGATCATCTCGCGTCGTTCGGTTAGATCGGTACAACTGCCCACATAGCCGACGAACTCGCCGCGTGTCGAGCGTTGGGGCAAGGCCGCCGCCAGCAACCAGCGATAGCCCCCGTCGGCTCGTCGCAGGCGGTATTCCAACTCAAACGATTGCTGACGAGCGCAGGCCGCCGGGTAGGTCTGAAGAACACGTTCTCGGTCGTCGGGATGGAGGTTGTCCATCCACCCTTGCCCGAGTTCCTGCTCTCGAGTCCGTCCTGTGAAGGTCAGCCAGGAATCGTTGACGTAGGTGTAGCGGCCCTCCTGATCCGCCATCCAGATCAGCACTGGGGTGTTGTTGACCAGTTGGCGGAAGCGATCTTCACTCTCGCGCAGGGCAGCCTCCGCTTGTTTGCGCGCCGAGATGTCCTGAATCATCCCCACCACATGCCACTGACCGTCCAGGCGAAAGGGTGATACCGAGATTTCCACTGGAAATGGCTCGCCATTCTTGCGGAGAGCGGTCAGTTCGAGGATGCGATCCAGGACAACTCCCTTGCCGGTGGTGCGGAACAGTTCCATGCCCTTACGAATGGCCTCGTGGTGTTCTGGTGGTGCCAACAGGCAATGCAGATCCTTGCCGAGTGCCTCCGTGGCTGAGTAGCCGAACATCCGCGTGGCTGCCTCATTCCAGTAGGTCACCTTTCCCCAGCCGTCCGCGACGATGACGGCGTGGAAGGCGGCCTCGGCTATGCAGCGGAATCGTTCCTCGCTCGAACTCAGGGTGTCCTGCATCAAGCGATTTTCCAGGTAGACGCGAAACTGGTCGGCCAGTGCCTCCAGTAAATGCATTTCTTCCTGGAGAAACGGAGCATCTTGATCCTTGTTTTCTGCCAGAGATACCACCTCGAAAGTTCCCTCGCCACGCGAGGAGGTGCGAAAGGTCTGAACCAGAGTGGTCATTGAGGGGCGATAGTTTTCGGTCTGTCGATACAGGCTGCCGAATCGCAGACAGGCCGCCGTTTGCTCGGGATTCTGAAACGCCTGACACAGCAGAAGGAGTATCTGATCGACTACCTGTTCCAGAGGGAGTCGGCTATCGGTGAACAGCCGCGACACCTGTTGCAGAAAGGTCAGTTCTCGGAGGCGTTCATTCAGGGCTAAGGTACGCTCGCGTACCAGGGCTTCGAGTTGCTCCTGATGACGGCGTACGGCCTCGGTCTGAGCCAAGCGGGTTAGAGTACTGCCGGCCAGTTGTCCCAGAGCGACGTAGGCTTCCAGCAATCGTCGTGGCACAGTCGGCGTGTTCCGGTGGCCTGCTAGGAGGACTCCCTGACTATCCTTGTCCTGGCGAACGGGTAGGATCAGCAGTTGGATCGGCACCGGGTCTTCTAGAACTAATTGGGCCAGAAATCCGCTCTCGATCACCTCCTGTACGGCACTACGCACTTCGGATCGAGTGATGCCTTCCCAGGTTCGCCCCTGGCGATCCCAGCAGCGAGCTACTTGCGGTTCGCCCAGATTACCAGGGTGAACGAATCCTGCCAGATCGGCATTGAAGAACCGCAGCACCACTTGGGCCAACTCCGTCCAGGCATCTTGCTGAGTCGTCAACCCGGAGAGATACTGAGCCGCTCGGATGAATTGCGTTCCGTAGTCGGCAGATTGTAGATTCTCAGACACAGCACCTTTACTCCATCGGCCTGAGATACAGATTTTCCAGATACGAATCAGCGAAGCTGGTCGCCTCCTCCACGCGCGCCAGTCGCGTGACCGCCTGGATTTGTTGCAGACACAAGGCCGCTCCGGTATCTGCCACCAACAGTTCGGCTGCCGTCAGGGCGGTGTTGCCGGCGGATTGACCGGCAGTCGATTGGTTGCCTGGAACTTGACCGCTGCGTAGGCACGCTGCAACCCCGTCATAGCTTGCCCTCCTCGAGACTGTCCAGATAGCGGACCCCCGCGAAGACATCAGCGGCCACGAAGTCCACATCCAGACTGGCCGGGCTGCCCTGCTTGAGGACCGCTCCTCCCACCAGAATGCGGATGTCGTGCAGGCCGCGTTCCTGGGCCGCTCGTCGCAGTGACCGCACCGGCCTCTCGCAGGCTTCTGGCCAGGTCTCGCGCCTGGATCTGGTCTCCGCTCAACAGGGCATCTTGCAACTCCTTGCATTCCCAGGAAAGAGCCACGTTCGCTACTCCTTGTTGAGTAGAATAACCGGGCCAATCGGTCAACCTGAAGATGAACCAGGACAGGCTGACCGGTTGATGGGAAAGACTGTGCAGTATCGGAGAGCAATTCGGATCAGATGTGCTGATTCGACGCAGTTCCTGGTGAGCCTGCCCATAATGTATTATACCACGCAAACGATGTGCCGGCCTCCCATTCGGCACCTGTTGGCGAGGTTGTTAGGCAACAGCATTCGTTTATATGTGAGAAGTGGTGAAGAAAGAGGCGAGCCGGAAGCGTCAGCGACCGGAGTGACTAACTCCACCTGCTGATGCGAGGTAGCCGGTGCATCCTGCCCTGTCACCATCTGGGCGATCCAGTTAAAATACCACGAGTCGCTCGCTCCAATCATCTAGGGAATTCGCGCCGATGACAACGCCGTCTGGGCAGGAAGCCGAGTCTGTCCGTCGCCTTGCGGCGATCTATCAGCAGTTAACCGACCAGATCGGCAAGGTCATCGTCGGCCAGAACGAGGTCGTCGAGCAGTTGCTCATGGCGTTGTTCAGTCGCGGCCATTGCCTGCTGGTCGGCGTGCCGGGCTTGGCTAAGACGCTGCTCGTCAGCACCGTGTCGCGGCTGCTGCACCTGTCGTTCAAGCGCATCCAGTTCACGCCCGATCTGATGCCCTCGGACATTACCGGCACCGACATTCTGCAAGACGATGCCGAAACGGGCCGACGCAAGTTCGTGTTTCTGCCCGGCCCGGTCTTTGCCCACATGATTCTGGCCGACGAGATCAACCGCACGCCGCCCAAGACACAGGCCGCCCTGCTCGAAGCCATGCAGGAACACCACGTCACCGCCGGTTCGCACACCTACGCCCTGCCCAAACCGTTCTTCGTGCTGGCGACGCAGAACCCCATCGAACAGGAGGGCACCTACCCGTTGCCCGAAGCGCAACTCGATCGCTTCATGTTCAACATCAAGGTCGGCTATCCCAGCCGAGAAGAGGAAATCGAGATCATGCGGCGCACCACCAGCACCGTCAAAACCGCGCTGGAGCCGCTGCTCGATGCCAAACAGATCCTCGAACTGCAAGAGGTCGTTCGCGAGGTGGTGGTCGCCGATCATATCTTCGGCTACGTGGCCGATCTAGTACGCGCCACTCGACCACGCGAACCGGGTGTGCCCAAGTTCATCCCGGAACTAGTCAACTGGGGAGCCGGCCCTCGTGCCTGTCAGTATCTCATCCTGGGCGGCAAAGCACGCGCCGTGCTGCACGGCCGACTGCACGTCACCACCGACGACATCCGCTCGGTCGCCCTGCCCGTGCTGCGTCATCGCCTGATCACCACCTTCAACGCCGATGCCGAGGGCATCAGCACTGACGACATCGTTCGCAAGTTGCTCGCCACCATCCCACTGCCCCAGGAGACGGCCGCTGCCCGCGCGCGTGCTTGATCCCATGCCACCTCTGCTCGATCCAACCCGTCTGGCCCGCTATGGGCAACTCGCTCTGACCGCCCATCAGCTCGTCGAGGGCTTTCTCACCGGGGTTCACAAAAGCCCCTACAAGGGCTACTCCGTCGAGTTCGCCGAGCATCGGCAGTATTATCCCGGCGATGAGATCCGCCACATCGACTGGCGAGCCGTCGCCAAGACCGATCGCTACTACATCAAAGAGTACGAGGAGGAAACCAACCTCAAGGCGCATCTGCTCGTCGATGCCTCCGGCAGCATGGCCTATCGCGGCAAGCACCCCAGCAAGTTCCAGCATGCCCAGCACATCGCCGCCGCCCTGGCCTACTTGTTACTGCATCAGCGTGATGCTGTCGGTCTGATGCTGCACGATAGCCGCTTTCGTCAGGTCATCAAGCCGCGCAGTCACTCCAAGCACCTGTTGCAGATCCTGCAAGCCCTGGAAGCCGCTCGCCCTGGCGGCGAGACGGCACTGGCCGACCTGTGGCATCAGACCGCCGAGCAACTCCGCCAGCGCGGGCTGATCATCGTCCTGTCCGACTGTTTCGGCGAGGTATCGACTCTCTATCGTGCCTTGCAGCACCTGCACCATCGACGGCACGAAGTGTTATTGTTTCACATTCTCGCTCCAGAAGAGTTGGAGTTCCCCTTCACCCGCTGGACGCAGTTTCGCAACCTGGAAATCCAGGGCGACCAGCAACTCGTCGATCCGCAGCAACTCCGCAAGGACTACCTGGCCAACTTCCAGCGATACCTCAACGAGTTGCGCGAGGCGTGCGGCAAGACGCAGGTCGATTATCATCTGATCCGCACCGATCAACCCGTGGAACGTGCCCTGGGCATCTATCTGGCCCGACGAGCTGGGCGACGGTGAGAACCAGCCGGCAAAACCAGGGAGGAACCAGAAACTGTGACCAGTCCGCTCTTTGCCTACTTGCACCTGCCGTGGATGCTGCTCGGCTTGGTCGTGCTGGTCGTGCCGCCGCTGATCCATCTGCTCAATCGCCGACGCTACGAGGTCGTGGACTGGGGAGCCATGCAGTTTCTCCGCTTCAGCGAGCGCACCCGTCGTCGGCTGGTAGTCGAGGAGTGGTTGCTACTGTTGGTACGCATGGGACTGCTGGCCGTGCTGGTGTTCGCGCTGGCCGGGCCGTTCTTCGATTGGACGCTGCCTGCCACGTCGGCGACCCGACCGCCCTGCGACGTGGTGCTGGTGCTGGACGGATCGGGCAGCATGGCCACTGCCGATACGCCCACCGGCCCGGCTCCCATCGAGGTCGCGCGTCGCTGGGCACGCGCTCTGGTCGATGACCTGGGAACCGGCTCCACCGTGGCCGTGCTGGTAGCTCGCGAGCAGATTCAGCCGCTGGTCGGCGGCCTCAGCCTGGATCGCGGTCGCGTCCGGGCAGCACTAGATACTCGGATCGAACCCTCGGGACGGTGCGACTGGCCGCTCGCTCTGCGCCGCGCTACAGAGATCCTCGACACGGGACAGAATCCGCAACGCCAGATCGTCTTTCTCAGCGACGTCACGCAACAGGGCTGGGCCGACCGCGAAACCCTGCTGCGTTGGGAGTTGCTGGCCCGCGAAACGCCCTCGACCGAGACGATCCGCCCTCGGCTGTGGCTGGTCAATTGCGCTCCGGATCGGCCCGCGCGACTGCCCAACTATGCCCTGACGAACTTGCAGGCCAACCGCCCCGTGGTCAGCGTCGATCGCGAGGTGCGCTTTCGCGGTGAGATCACTCTGAGCCACGTCGCCGAGTATCACCCGCCGCAACGGCTGCGGTTGCTCATCAACGGCAAGCACGTTCGCGACCTGCCGCCTCCCGGCGGCTCGCTACTCTCCTCGAAACCCAGTGAGCCGACCCACGTTAGCGGGCGGAGTGTTTTTCCCTTCACATTCACCCACCGCTTCGGGCAGCCGGGCACACAACTCGTCAGCGTCGTGCTGGAGGTCGATCCGCCGACCGAACAACAACCGCCGGGCTACACGCCTCGGGATTGCGTGCCGGGCGATAACCGCCGGGATCTGGCTCTGGAAGTGGTGCCCGCTCTCAGCGTCTTGCTGGTGCGCGGCGAGTCGGTCGGCCCCACGAGCGATTTCCTACGCGATGCCCTGGCTCCGGCTCGCGATCCGCATCCTGCGGTGCTGTTGCAGCAACTGGAAGCCCGCGATCTGACACCGGCCCGATTGAGTGGGCCGGCTCGGCCGCTCGTTCTCGTGCTGTACGATGTGCCGCGTCTGGAGCCAGCGGCCCTGGAGGCCGTTGCAGCGTTCCTGACCAGTGGCGGCAGCGTGCTGGTGGTGCTGGGCGAGCAGGTCGATCGTGATTGGTACAACCAATTCGCCTACCACGGCGGAGATGGCTGGCTGCCCGCACGCCTCGAGCGCATGCAGGGAGACGAACGGCAACTGGCTCGAGCCGCCCGCCTCGACCCGGCTTCGCTGACGCACCCGATTCTCGAACTCTTCGCTAAACAGACCGCCGGTAGTCTGGCCGAAGCTCGGTTCCCGCGCTGGTGGCAGTTGCAGTTCGGGCGAACCGCTGCCGGGGTCGGCCTGCTGCGTGGAGCCGACGGCCAGGGGCCGCTGTTTGTCGAACGCGCCTACCGAACCGGCGGTGTGCTGGTCAGTGCTGTCCCGTTCGATCCGTCTTGGGGCAGCAACCTGATCGACCTGCCAGCCTTCGTGCCGCTCGTTCACGAGGCCGTCTACTACCTCGCCGGTACGCGATCGGCCGACTACAACCTGCCGCCGGGTCGGCCCTTGCAGGTGTCCGTCAGCGAGACGGCCCGGCTGGAAGACTTTCGCCTGCGCCCGCCACATCAATCGGCTCGACCTCTGGGCAAAGGCCCCGACCACTTCCGTGCCCGACTGATCCCCCAGCCCGGCAGCCAGTTGCTGCTGTGCGAAGAGGTCGGCAATGCCGGCGTTTATGAGTTGCAGACTCCCGATCGGGTTGTGTACTTCGTCGTCCAGCCCGATCCGCGCGAGTCGGATCTGACCCCCTGCACCGAAGCCGATCGTCAGCAACTCAGCGACTTGCTGGGGCTGAACTGGGCCAGCGAACCAGGCGAACTGCTCGAAGCCCCGCAGCAGACGACACAGCGTCAGGAACTGTGGTTCGTGTTGCTGCTGGGGCTGATTGGGCTGTTGTGCATCGAGGTGGCTCTGACACGACGCATGGTAAGGAATCGAATGTAAAGGCGATCCAGGAAAGGTATCATGGCCACGCTCTCGCTGCCCGGATCGGATGTCTCGCTGCTGCTGACGCTGCCAATGGTCGGCTGGCCGCTGCCGGCCCGGTTGGCCCTGGTCGTCGTGCTGTGTGCGGTGCCGTTGGGATTGCTAGTGGTGCTGTATCGCCTCGAACTGCGTCTGGTGAGCCGTTCGCTGGCCTGCGTCCTGCTGGGCTTACGGCTAAGCGTGCTGCTGGTACTGCTGGGGTTGGTGTGTCTGCAACCGATCGTGGCTCGCGAGGTGCAGCAGGTGGTGCCTGGTCGAGTTATCGTTGCCGTCGATCGCTCGGCCAGCATGGACATTCGCGATCCACACCGGAGCAAGGGCGATCAGTTGCGGCTGGCTCGCATCCTCGACTTGCACGCCGGACAGGTCGCGACGAGCCGACTCGATCAGTGGATCGAAGATCACAGTCACAACCGCCCGCCGCGTCTGGGGCCGCACGGCGAACCGGACGACCCGGCCGGTCGGCGGACGCACGACGACCTGCTGGCCCGTGTGAATGCCTTGACGCGATACGCTCTGGCGAGCCAACTCCTAGCCGATCCGGCCGGCCGACTGCTGCAACGCATCGAAAAGCGGCATCGTCCCCAGATTGTCGAATTCGCTCGCGAGATCGTCCCGTTGAATCGAGCCAACTTTCGCCATCTGCCCAAGACCCTAGAGAACGCTTCGACTAGTGAGGACAGCCGACTACACACCGACATTCACGCCGTGCTGACCAAAGCCCTGTCGAGCGGCAGCAGCGATGGCCCACTGGTGGCCGTGGTGCTGTTGAGCGATGGCCAGCACAACCTCGGTTCATCGCCGGTCGAGCCGGCCCGCAAGCTGGGCCAGCAAGGCGTGCCCATCTACCCTATCGTTGTGGGAGAGGAAAAGTCGCCTCCCGATGCCGCGCTGGTCTCCCTACGCGGACCAGATCACACGCTGTTCAAGGGAGTGGAGGCGACCGTCGAGGTGCGCGTCAAGATCGCCGGACTGCCGGCTCAGCCGTTTGCCCTGCAACTGCGGCGCGACGACCGAGCCGAGCCGGTCGCCGAGAAGACCATCGCGCACGACGGTCAGGATCGGCTCTACAGCGAGACGCTCACCGTGCAGTTCGACGAAGTGGGCACGCACCGCTTGACGGCGAGCATCCAGCCGGTGCGGTCTGGGGAACGCGAACTGCGCACCGACAACAACCGGCAAAGCACGACCGTGAGCGTGGCCGACGACAAGGCGGCCGTGCTGCTCGTCGATGGCGAGGCCCGCTGGGAGTATCACTACCTAGCAACCGCTCTGGGCCGCGATCCGCTGGTCAAGCTGTCGAAGGTGTTGTTCAGCCAACCGCGGTTGCGCGGCCCGATCAGCGAGACACAGCGACAGCAGTTGCAGCTGCCCAGCGACAAGTGGCCGGACGGCCCGGAGGCGTTGGCCGAGTTTGCCTGTGTGGTACTGGGCGATGTCGATCCCGAGAACCTGCCGCTGGCCCGGCGACAGCAACTGGAACGCTTTGTAGCTGAGAGCGGCGGCACACTGGTGGTGGTGGCCGGCAAACGAGCGATGCCGTTGGCCTATCCCGAACGCACGCCGGGCGACGAGTCGGATCCCTTGCGGCGACTACTGCCGGTGGAGTCGCCGCGAGTGCTGGCACCCGCCAAGGGATTGTCTCTGAGTCTGACTCCAGCGGCCGAACAGGCGCGGTTCATGGAACTGGACAGCGATCCGACCGACAACGCTCGCTTGTGGGCCGGCTTTCCTCGTCCTTGGGGCTGGGCGGTGGCCGGCCGAGCCAAGCCCGGAGCAACGGTGCTGGCAAGTTGGCTCGATCCGGCTGAGCCGGAGCCTGCCCCTGCGGCCGGCAGGGCTACCAGCGAACGCGAGCGGCGCAACGCGGTGGTGGCCCGGCACAACTATGGCTTCGGACGGGTGCTGTTCGTCGGCCTGGATAGCACCTGGCGCTGGCGCTACCGAGCGGGCGATGTGCTACACCATCGCTTCTGGGGCCAGTTGATTCGCTGGGCGGCGGCTGACCGGCCCCTAGTGGCGGGCAATCGCTTGGTGCGTTTCGGCACGCCGCAGCCGGTCTATCAACCCGGCGAGGCGGTCGAGGTGGTGGCTCGCCTGAGCGAATCCCTCGGGGAATTGCGGCTGGACTTGCAGGCTGGAGCCAAAATCCTTCGTCTACCGCAGGGCAACGCCGAGCCGGAACGCACTGTCGCCCTAGTGCCGCTGGAGAGCCGGGCGGGTCAACCGCGCGTTCGACAAGGGCAAGTGAACGACCTGCCTCCCGGACAGTACGCCATCGAACTGGCGATCCCGCAACTGGCCGACAAGCTCTTTGCCGAGAACTCCCGCTTGCCGTTGCGAGCCAGTTTCAGCGTGCGTGCTGCGCCCCATCAAGAGTTGTTCGCCCTGGAGGCCAATCGGCCCTTGCTCGACGAACTGGCCGCCGCGAGCCGGGGCAAGGTGTTCCAGCCCTGGGAACTGGACGACCTCGAAGCCGCTCTACTCCAGCGTGGCGAGGTGCAGATCGAACACCACGAACAACGACTGTGGCAATGGTGGGGCGTGCTGGTTGTGGTGGTCGCGCTGTTGAGCCTGGAGTGGGTGCTGCGTAAACTGTCTGGGTTGCCGTGATCCTTCCACCAACCCCGAGAGTCTGGCGCATGCGGTACGTCTACTTCACCAAGACCTTGCAAAAACTCACGCTGGAGCAACTCGTCGCTTTCGCCCGCGACACGGGGTTGGCCGGCTTCGATCTGGCGGTGCGGCCGGGCTATCCGGTCACGCCGGACAACGCGGTCAAAATGCTGCCACAAGCCGCCAAACAGTTCGCCGATGCCGGCCTGGTGATCGGCCTAGTGACGGCACCGACCAGCCTGACCGATCCGCGCTCGAAGGTCGCCGAGGCTCTGTTCGAGGCATGCGGAGCCGCCGGAGTGCCGGCCATCAAGATCGGCTACTTCACCTATCGCCCCCCCATCGACACAGGGCTACAGACGGCGCGACAGGCCCTGGCCGGTTTTGCCCGCCTGGCCGAGCGAACCAAGGTCAAGGCCTGCTACCACACCCACTCGGGAGCTTATCTGGGCAACAACGGCGCAGGACTACGGCTGTTGTTACAGGATCTCGACCCGCATCACGTCGGAGCCTTCTTCGACACCGGCCACACCGCCGTCAACGGCGGGCCGGTACGCATGGAGTTGGATCTGGTTCGGCCCTGGCTGCACCTGCTGGCCATCAAGGACATGGCCTGGCGCAAGGAAGGCGGAGCCGAGGTGGTTCCCGTGGGCAAGGGCATCGTCCGCTGGAGCGAGGTCGGCCGCGCTCTCAAGGAGGTCAAGTTCACCGGCACCGTCAGCCTGCACGGCGAGTACGAGGCCAAGGATCTCGACGAACGCAAGCAACTGGCCCGCGAGGAACTGTCGGCTCTGAAGAAATGGCTCGGCTGAGCCGCGATTTTCCAGCTGCCTCCTTGCCAAAGAGGCTCCAGAACGCGACCATCTTCCCTGACGAGCTTTTCGCCCCAACCTATCAGGAGACTTTCCCACCATGACCGCGTATCGCAGCTTGACTGCTCTCGTGGCGGCACTGACCCTGTGTCTGAGCCTGACGCTGGCCGACAGCCCCGCCGCCAAGCTCAACGTGCCACCGCCTGGCTTCACCGCTCTGTTCAACGGCAAGAACCTCGACGGCTGGCAAATCGTCGTGCCCATCCTCGAACGGCAGAAGCTCATGGCCGACAAGGAAGCCTATGCCAAGCGCGTCGAGCAGGGCAACAAGTTGCTCAAGCACTGGAAGGTCGAAGAGGGCGTGCTGCACTACGACGGCAAGGGCAACAGTTTACAGACCGTCAAGGACTACGGCAACTTCGAGTTGCTGATAGACTGGAAGATCGCCGAGAAGGGCGACAGCGGCATCTACCTACGCGGCCAACCGCAGGTGCAGATCTGGGACTCCGAACGCACTCCCGGCGCGCGCGGCGTAGACAAGAACTCCGGCTCTGGGGCACTGTGGAACAACCCGTATCCGCCCGGCTCAGAAAAGCTCAAGGGCGAGGAACTGATCAAGGCGGGCCAATCGGTCGGTAAGATCCCGCTGGTCAAGGCCGACAACCCCGTGGGCGAGTGGAACACCTTCCGCATCATCGTCGTCGGCGATCTGGTGACGGTCTATCTCAACGGCAAACTCGTGGTCGATAAGAAGCCGTTGCTCAACTACTGGCAGCGCGGCAAGCCGGTGCCTGCCGTTGGGCCGATCGAGTTGCAGCACCACGGCGACCCGTTGTGGTTCCGCAACATCTTCATCAAGGAACTGCCGACCACGACACCCAGCAGCAACTGACGACTGCTTGGCCTCCTTAGTCTCGGTGCCAAGGGCTGAGGAGGCCATACCTACTCCTTGTATCCTCTCTGGGTTATCGTTTTATGAAGATCACACGCGTCGAGGCCATTCACCTGCGGCTGCCCGAGGTCAACGAACGCTGCGACGGCAGCCAGGAAACGCTGGTGGTGAAGGTACACACCGATGCCGGCCTGGTGGGAATCGGCGAAGTCGATTCGTCCGCGCATGTGGCCAAGGCCATCATCGAGGCACCCGTCTCGCACAAGATCTGTCGCGGGCTGGCTGAATGCGTCATAGGGCAAAATCCTTTCGAGATCGACTACTTGCTGTATCGGATGCTGCAGGGCAGCATTTTCTTTGGCCGACAGGGAGCGGTGATCCAGGCGATTAGCGGAATCGAGATCGCGCTGTGGGATCTGATGGGCAAGGCGACGGGCCGGCCGGTCTACCAGTTGCTGGGCGGCGGTTTCCGTAAGACGTTCCGAGCCTATGCCTCAATCCTGTTCGGCGACACGCCAGAGCAGACACGGCAGATCGGCAGCGAACTAGTGCGGCAGGGCTTCCGGGCGGTCAAGTTCGGCTGGGGGCCGATGGGGCAAAGCGAGGCCAGCGACATCGCACACGTCCGCGCCGCGCGGCAGGGTCTGGGGCAGGACGTGGAACTGATGGTCGATGCCGGCCTGTGCTGGGACACGGCGACGGCGATCCGTCGCGCTCAGCAGTTCGAGCCGTACCAGTTGACTTGGCTGGAGGAGCCACTGCACCCGGACAACGTCGAGGGCTACGGTCGGTTATCGGAACGCGCGCCGATGCGGATTGCCGCTGGCGAGGAGATCTGCGACATCAAGGAGTTTCAGACGCTGATGGACGTGGGTGGCATCGCCGTCGCCCAGGTGGACGTGACCCGTGTGGGCGGATTGGCTCGCTCCAAGCGGATCGGCTGGGACTCGGCCGAACGGCATCGGCTGTGCGTCAATCACTCGTACAAGACAGGCATCAACATCGCCGCCAGCCTGCATTTCGTCGCTGCGTTGCCCAACACCCACTACTTCGAGTACTGCGTCGAGCAGGGGGCGTTGCGGCAAACGCTGACGAAGCAACGCTTTCCGGTGATCGACGGCGAGATCAGCGTGCCGGAAGAACCAGGGCTGGGCATCGAGTTGGACGAGGCAGTGGTGGCGAAGTATCGCGTGGCGTGAGCGCGGCTTGACGCACGCTACGACGCACCGCGAAGCGGGGATTCATGAAGACCATCGGACTAACGGATGGCGGCCTGCTGCTCTACGAAGAAGCCTTTCTGCCTGCCGAGTTGGCCGACCGCTACTTCGTGGAGCTACGGGATCAGGTTGCCTGGGAACAAAAGCCGGGCGTGTTCGGCCATATGCAGCCACGCCTGACGGCCTCCTACGGCGACGTGGGGCTGACGTATCGCTACTCCGGCACCGTGAACGTAGCGTTGCCCTGGACTCCGACTCTGCTGGAGATCAAGCACAAGATCGAAGCCGTGATGGGCCAGTACAATTACTGTCTGCTGAATCGCTACCGCTCTGGCCAGGACAGCATGGGAATGCACGCCGACAACGAGCCGGAGATGGGCAATGTGATCGGCTCGTTGTCCTTGGGGGCGACTCGGACGTTTCGCATCAAGCACAACACGACGAAAGAGACGATGCGTTTCTCGTTGGGACATGGCACGCTGCTCATCATGGCCGGGACGATGCAACAGTTCTGGAAGCACGAAATCCCCAAGACGAAAGAAGCGGTTGGCGAGCGGATCAACTTGACCTACCGGCAGATCGTGTGTAGGTGAAATCGTCGGATGTGCAGCGATTCTTCTTGCGACAAGGAAGCAGGCAGACCGCCGTCGGGTTGCCGCCGAACGCTCGGTCAGTGAAAGCAACAAGGTGAAACACAGGGATCGTCATGGGATCATCCCGCAACAAAAAGAAAGCCCGCAGCACAGGCGACTGCTATCCCGGATAATCAGCAGCTGCGAAAGGAGTTGCGCCGAGCCGCCGTCTACCGGCCTGCCGTGGGCACCCCCTCCTGACCGATCAATACATTTTTTTTGCTTGACAATCTCATCTAGTTCTCACATATTGAGGTCTCAGAGTACTTTTCCCAAAGGATCGAGTTGCCCACATGATCGCGTATCAAGTGGGCATGTGTGCATCCATACTGCATCAGTTCATTGTGATAAGAAGAGAAGGAGAGACGAAGAGTCTGTTGGGAAG